>Ga0115556_1001038_pt1 | contig 18988 bp, 19 predicted proteins | sample COGITO_mtgs_1104_5_FD_87282 | JGI IMG/M metagenome (GOLD analysis project Ga0115556, IMG submission 87282) | Pelagic marine microbial communities from North Sea - COGITO_mtgs_110414 | ecosystem: Environmental > Aquatic > Marine > Epipelagic | place: Germany:Helgoland, sampling site Kabeltonne... | reverse complement strand
GCTCTTTTCTCCTCCTACTCAGTTACCACTCAATACAAGAAATGCATAGATTGTACCGCCTATGCACCCCAAACAAATAGCGCTCCAAATCAACCCCCAGCATCGGGCGGAGCCACAAACTTCCTCAGCAAGCATAACGGCGTCTGACTTCCCTCTCTCCGCGTCGTTAACCTTGTTGAGAAAAGTGTCCTCGACACATTCAAACAGCGCGAAGAGCACATTTCCCGTTCCGACCACCAACAACCCCCAGGACATTACATATTTCTCGGGCCACACTTCTTGCTGCTCAAGGATCCACAGTCCTACGAAGGCACCCATGACGATCAGAATAGAAAGGCGGAGCCCTAGTCCAGTGCAGCAATTCCCGATGCTCGCCTTATCAGTCTTTAGGATGAAAAAAGAAATAAGGCAAGAGAAAAGATAAATTGCGACGCCGGCATAATTGGCATTCTTGTTGTCAACTGCGAGAAGGATGTACAAGCAGCCAAACATCACACTGCCAATGTACCCAGCAGTCAGTGTCACGCAACGATTGCCTCCAACAGTGGTGGTTACACCCCCGAAATTGGAAGAAATTGATATCCCCTTAACCTTCCCGCAGGTAAGTAATGCGGCAATCGCATGGCATAGTTCGTGCTGACAAACTATTGTCAATTTTAATGGAGCCAAAATAACTGTCGTCCAAAAAAACGCGTACAACAAGGTGCTCCCACACATGATTAGAATCGAGGTTAGCTGAAAACTGGAGCAGCATTCCACCATATTGAAGTAAGCACAGCTCTCGACGCCGTAGATTCAGGAAAAAATTAAAATTGACCTATCTTTTGGACTATTCCGTCCATCTTTCGTTCATTTGACGACAAGAAACGACACAGCATCCTCTCCCATTTAAATCCCATTTTTATAGTCGCATAATGATCACTCGGATGTTTAGCACTGTAGCCCGCAAAATGGCCCCCCGCCTTCCTCTAGCTGGCTCCCGCACCTTTTGCTCCACATCCTCTTTGCAGAGCAGTCCATCAACTACTCCCTTTGACCCCCAGTACGATCCTCTCGGCCCCAAAACCTCGACTGGTCTGGTCGGACTACCCGTGCACCCGCATCCTCTTCCCGCCTTGATGAAGCAGAATGAAGAACTCAGTGTCGCTCTCAGCAAGCTCCCAAACTGTCCTTATCGAACCAATGTTGAGGCTGTCATTGCCTACCGAAGTGGTATTGCTGCGAAAGCGCTGGAAATGGTTGAAAAAAAAGAGCGCACGATGGATCAGGTGGTAGCCTGGGCAGAGAATGAGATTGGGGGCACACGCAAGCATTTACAAATTGAGGAGATGATTGAAGAGGCTCAGGATGAGATGGAAGTGGCAGCTGTTTATTTGGAGGAGAGGCTATGGGAGCGAGAGGAAGACGATTTATAAGCTACGCGCGCTTCATAAAACGCGCCTTATACAACGCACCTGATATAGTTGCGCCTCGATGTTAAATGTGGAAAATGTGAGAAAATTTTGTAACGAGATCATCCCCTTCAAGGGAGGGAGTGTTTTGCAAAATCATTTCATGCAATATAAACAAAATCATATACATCCTTTCCATTCACTCCATGCTCCTCTCCGGCTCCTCTTTGCTTTTTTCGTTTTTGTCATCGCCGGGGAACTCTCCAATTCCCCCCAGCCCACCAGCCAATATAGGCCCACCTTTGCTCTCTCCCCCCAGCAATCTCCCTCCTCCGAAAATGATGTCATCTCCATTAAAATCCGTCCCCCCGCCCAAAATATCCCCCCACTCTTTATTTTCTAGGCGCTCCCTTTCTTTGACTGTTTCTTCCAAGAAGAGCAGCTTGGACAAAATGTCATCCGACTTTCGCTTCTCCCTCTCCAGCTCCGCCTCTAACTCCTTCTTCTCCACCCACGCTTTCCTTTCCTTCTCCGCCAGCTCTTCTCTCGATGTCTGTCCCTCTACTGCGCTTACAAGTCCTTCCAAACATACAGCAACAACGTTCTGTATCATGCTGCTCTTCAACTCCTCCTCCAAGTTCTGCTTCATCTCCAAATCCCTTTTCATTTCATTCTCCCTCTCCCTCTTGATGATGCTCTCAAAGTTCATTCTCATTGTCTCCAGAGTCTTTGCAGCCTCAGCTTTCATAGCTTCCATTTGCTGCACCGAGCAAGGGGCGATAATAATAATGGCGTTAGACTCACGGCCCATATTAAAAAATATTGACACCTATTCAAAACCGGTCATTGATCTTCACTTGGCCGACGACTGTCACCACTACTCACTCACTCACCTTATCGAATTTGACGATCAACTCTTCCTCTCTGGCTTCTTCTTTCGCCAGTACAGTTTTTTCCCTGTCCAACACAAACTGCTCAAATTGTTTCTTTTTATCCCCGTCCTCGACTTCCTTTGATTCCCTCTCCAGCACCCCTGCAGTGATCTCTATGCTCTTGGACAAGACATTATTCACCTCAATCTTGTCGTTGGTGTGTCCGATAGCGATTCCTAGCTCTCTCACGTCGTCATTCGTCTGCTGGCTGTCTAAGTGAACCATCTTGAAGTTTTCATTTGTCTTATCCGTGAGCAACTCCAGATTCTTCTTATTGGCATTGACTCCAACCTCCACTTCGTCCACATGGTTGCTGATCGCCTTGCATTCCTCCTCGAGACCCTCCCTGACGACCTTGAGCTCCTCTCTTCCCTTGATGGCATGTTCGTCCGCCTCGTGTCTGACCTGTCGAATCTCTCCGTCAACCCTCCCCTCGACGGTGCTAACCCTAGATTTCAGATCCTGTTCCACCTGTATCCTCTCCTTGTGCTCTTTCTCTTCCCCCAAGACGATCTCAGACAACTTCTCTTCAACTTTAACATTCACTTCGTTCTGGTCGTAATTTCTCGCAGCTACAGCCTCCTCCATAACGCTGATCTTGCCATTTATTATGTTGGTTAAACCTGTCTCTAGCAAGTTCACCCTGTTCGCCAGTGCATCACTGGCCATCCTCCCCTCATTGCCAACTCCCTCGATACTCGCCACACAATCCTGGACGATGTCTCTTACCCTCCCTTCCATCTTGCTCACTGCATTTTGCCTCGATTGGATCTCAGCTCTGATAACCTCCTCCAGGGCGATCCTCGTTCGGTCGATGCGGCTGTTGCTCACGCTTGTGTTCTCGTATACTTGCCTTTCAAGATCGCCTACGATTCCTCTCATCTCCTCGTGTGCCACTGCTTGCTTCTTTATGGCGCCCATCTCCTCAGAGCGGAAGTCACTAAGCGTGGATAATGTCTCCTCCTTGAGCGTGGATATGTCAATATGAATCTGCTCGGAGTGACTTGCCATCTCGGTGCGCATCGCGTTCGCCAAGGCACTCCTCTGCTGCTCCTCCTTCGCTAGCTCTGATTTTAGGCTTTTGAACTCTTCACTGACATTCTTGAGTCCCCGGGAGCTCTCGAGGCGAGCCGAGTCCACAAGTGAGGTGAGTGTTTCGGTGAGCTGCCGACTCGTCTGGGAAGTAGAGCTGGCGAGAGAGCTGAATTTGTTTGACGTCGAGGTGCGAAATTCGTCAATGATGTTATTGATCTGCTCATCCGCCGCCTTACGGCTCTTCATTTCTTCGCTGACAGAATTTGCGACCTTCTGCATATCCCGTCCAAAATTATTGAGACCTGTCTCCAAAACATTCAGTATTCCGTCAATATTCACGAGCTTAGAACTGTGATCCTTTCCGATTCGATCGATTACTTCACTGCTTCCGGCGACCCTTTTTTCCATGTTTTGCAGCAAACCGGCGATCTCTGTGATCTCCGTGCGGGCAAAGCCACGGTCCCTGTCCTGGGCCTCTCCCAGGCGGACTATCTCCCCAAACAACACTTGGTTTTTTTTCTTCAACTCGTCACGGAATTCACTTTCGCCTTGCATTCTGGTGTGGAACTGAAGGAATGTTTGATTAGTGTGCGCAGCGTAGATACGAACGAGATTTTGGTGGATTAGCGTAAGAATTTAGTTCCAGTACTCTCTTCTCTACCCAAAATAAAAAATCCTTACCTCCCGCCTGAAATCTGTTACGTCTCGGTCAACATTGGCCAGTAATGGCGCACCGGCTTTCAGCTCGTCGACTGCCAGCCTCAATTCGTCAATGACTACTGAGTTTTGGTCGAATGTCCTGGCACTATCTTGCACTTGCTGCATCTTCGTGTCGTGCTCAAACATCTGGAGAGAAAGCTTCTCCACAGCATTGTTGCTGTTGGAGGCTTGTGCCATGGCCTCGTTTGCCAGGCTATGTTGCAATCTTGTTAGTACTATTGTTCCTCACAATGAGGTGATGTCAATTCGGTCGCGCGTTCGCACAAACACCAAGAACATACTCATGAACGCACCTCTTTAATTCTTCTAAGGACTTCTTCAAATTTATTATCTGCGTGCTACTGGCCCCCAGCGAGCCGAGCTTCAATTCCATGCCCTGTTGGTGCCCATGCAAGCTCTCGCATGCTTGTTGCACAGTACTGAGTTCCTTTTCGCTTTGAGTGATTCTATTTGAGATAGAAGAAATTATTTTCATGAGCGTTTCACTTTCACTAGTGTGAGCACTGGTGGAAGGTGGGGGTGAGGGCGGGGCGTGGTATTCGCGGTGCTGCTCTCTGTCTTTTTTCGCTGCTTGTTGGTGATGCTGAGGAATCTGTGGGAAAAGACGTTGCTGCTGTTGTGCCTGCTGCGGTAGAGGAAGCCTGGTCTCCGGCTGCTGATGCTGCTGTTGTCTCGGTTGATTTTGCCCCCCCCTCCCCCTTCCAGCACCTCCACCGAACCCATGATCTCTCTCCATCTTCTCCTCGTTAGCTTTCTTAAAAGCCTCTGCCACGGCGTCCTGGCGAGCCCGCAACGCTTCCTGACTTCTCCTCCTATTGTTGGCATTTTGTTCTACATCTGTAGGCACACCAAACAGACCCCGCATGGCACTGCCACTATTTCCTCGGTTGTTCACATGCATTCGCCCGCCACCGCCGTACATTTTGCTACTGCCGAGGGTGGGGGGGGGGGTAGGAAGAGAGCTGGAGAGGTTTGAGGTCAGGGGAGAAGTGAAGAGCTAGCTGAAGCTGAAGAACGATTGTAACAGCAAATATTGAATTTTGAAAAATAACTGAGTGGATTTCTAGGCGGTGCTAATCCTTTCTTTTGTTGGTGGATGTTCGTCTTTTCAAATGAAATGGTGTATTTTAACCAATTAAATAATTCATTACTTGCAGTTTTAACAAACTGCCTTGTGCACGACCAAACCCAAACTCGAAAACTAAGAAAACAAACGTCAAAAATTTGAAACCTACCTAAATTGATATGAGTGGTAATTGGTCAAAAACTGAGATCAGTGCTCTCAAACGCACCGTCAGAGAGGTCGACGATAAGCTTGAAAAACAGGCACGATGGACCAAAATCTCTGATGTGCTCTTTGCTAAGCTTGGCGGTACAGAGAAGAAATTCAGTAAGAGAGACTGCTTTAACTGCTATCGTGAGCTGAAGGAAATTCGTAATAGAGCCAAGTCGGTCGTTCGAGATGCGGCAAGTGGTAATCGCGGTGAGGCGGGGAAAGAGAACAAGGAAGTTGAAAGAAGAGAGAAGATGGAAATTGGTGAGGAAAAGGGAAGGGGAAAGGGAGAGGGAGAAGAGATTAAAGAGACACCTAAACCCATACCGCCTGAGGCTGAGCCCGCCGAGAATCCTGAACCCCCTCCAGTTACTGCAGTTGTGAAGGAGAAGGAGAAGGAGAAGGAGAAGGAGAAGGAGAAGGAGTTAGCAAAAGAACCGGCAGTCGACAAGGAGGAGCCGACGAAAGAACCGGCAGTCGACAAGGAGGAGCCGACGAAAGAACCGGCAGTCGACAAGGAGGAGCCGACGAAAGAGCCGGCAGTCGACAAGGAGGAGCTGAGGAAAGAACCGGCTGTCGATAAGGAGGAGCCGACGAAAGAACCAGTTGTCGATAAGGAGGAGCCGACAAAAGAACCGGCTGCCGATAAGGAGGAGCCGACAGAAGAGCTAAAAGAGGAAGAGTTGACCACGCCGGTTGAATCAAATGCGCCAAAATTGGCGCATGAACCAAATAAGGCTGGAGTGGAAGAGGATAAACCGCAAGATGGCCCTGCTCCTGCCGTGGATATGAAGAAAATCCTTCGCCAGTGTATCAAAGATCCTGAGATTTCTAAAGCATTCAGAAACCCCAAATTGGGTCCTATCACGCGAGTTATAATGAAGGACCCAAGCTGCCTTGCGAATCCAACTGTTTTTTTTGCGAAGGAGCTGGCTGCTGACCCTGAACTCGCCGAGCTTGCCGATCAGTTCCTCCCTAAACTCAACGAAATGATTGCAAAGAATACAGCCAAGAAGCCCAAGCCGCCGAAGCCTAAAGATGAAGAGCAGGCAACGTCGCAAGCGCAGCATTCCGGTGGAGCAGATACTGTCAAGGCGAAACGCGAGGAACCTATTGAGTCCGCAGAATCGACATCAAAACCGCCTGAAAATTCACCTGACCCAGACCGCCCGTCGGAGGCGGACAACATGACCAAAGAGGATGAAGCAGAACTGTCGGATCTGGATGAGTTCGACGTGGATCAGCCCGCATCAACTGAAAAGATCACAGTTGACGAGGCAAATGCGCTTCGAAAACTGATTTTTGGGGACGAGCTCGCCACTTTCAATGAAGCTTGGAAGAAGCAAGGCTTCTTTTTCACGAAAGAGTCAGATGACATCGCTTACGGACTTATTCAGACTGACGGAGGGCCGTGCGGCGCTGTCGCTGCTGTCCAGGCATTCGTTCTCCGCAGCATGCTCTTCAACGACGACGACGGCTCAAAAATATCAGACGCGCAAGGCGACTGGAAAACTCCTAACAAAAAAGCTCAGAGAAAGGCCGTCATAAATGCCCTGGCAAAGATTATCTGGGGCTGCAGTATCTCGAAGACCGGAAAGGGCGACAAATTCTGTAAAATAACCAAGAATAGACCGGCTAAAATATGCGTCCCGCAAGAAAAAGCGCACTACCCAAAAACGAAAAATTTTAAGCATGACGGAGTCACAGAGAAATTAAATGTTACGACCTGCTACAACTACGATGACGTACTGGATACGATCAAGGCGAATTCTGACTTCTTCATGGAGAAGAAAGGGGGGGGGGTAGTATGCGTCGTCTACAGTTGCCTTCTCTCTCGCACAGTGGAACTTATCAAAACTGACATGGATAGCAACTTTGGAATTTCACCCAAAATGATTGGCAATCACGGCTATGCTAGCCAAGAGATGGTAAATCTTTTTCTCGCCGGCGTTGCTAGCAGTAACATGTTTGACGGCGAAAAGCGGCTAGAAGACGATACAGGAAGCAGTGACGACTGTGTGATCATGGGAGGTATCCCGTCGAAGAGCGATGTGGGGTTCCTGACCCTTTTCGAGGCTTTCGGGAACGTGAGTGTGGGTGACAATTTCAAGGCGCCAACGTGCCCTATCTGGGTCGTCTGTAGCGAGTCTCATTACAGCGTGCTATTCAGCCCGCTGGTAAAACATGCAGGAGAGGTGGACGAGAAAAGATATGGAGGAGACCACGACATATATTACTATGATCCGCTTGGAGAACAGGAGGAGGAGATCCGGCTGACGTTGGACTTTCACCCCAAGGAGGATGTCGTCATGGGTGGCGAGGAGACTGATTGCGTACCACCGATCAACAAGGTAGTGCGAACGAAATGGGGGGCGGTTGGCATCGATTGGAATGGTGTGGACGAGATTCTGTAATTTTTAAGCGCTAAATATTATGAGTTTTAAATAGCAGAAAGTGGGAATCGCAGAAAGTGGGAATCGCAGTTTTCGCCGACTTTATCTCAATCAAGCTTTCAGTCTCTCCAACCAACCTCCCCAAAACCTCTCGAACCTGGCCATCGCCTCTTTCGCGGTTTTACCTCCACCAGCGTAGCTTCACATTTCGAGAGACAAGTTGTTGTGTTAGTGTTTTAGTGTTAGTGTATAGTGACTTTTTCATAATCTTTTCTCGCGCTAAAAAATGTTACACATCCAGCGGTCAAATCTCAACAAACCTGATCCTCATCCTGCGTTTTCCAAGGTCAGTCTCTGGGTCTTCAAAGTCTCGACCGTCGGTGAAGGCCACGTGCTCCTCCTCCAATAGCGACCTGCAAAGTTCCACGGTCGAAAGATCCCGAGAGAGGTCTGTGAACTCTGTTAAGTCGATGTAAATGTAGAATGCGCCGTCTGCGTTCAGGTTGGGTGTGCAATGGATGTGAGTTGTTTGAACTTGTGTTTCGCACTAATACTGATTGGATTTTATTTATTTTCGAACCGAAAGGGGCACGAACCTGAAGGGGCAATATTGGTAATACCCAAGTCGCCTAACTTTTTTAGGATGATTTCCCTTGCATCTTTGTATTCCTTGACGTTCGCCTCGAGTTCTTGGATCGTGTCATCATCCCAGCAGACCGAAGCTGCAAGCTGCGATATGGTCGGTGCGTTGATGAATAGGTTCTAGTGCGTACGTTCCGTGTTGATTAGTAATGTTGGTGAGGGGGGAAGACGGTGACAAGAATAACTACGGTCTTCACTTCGCGCGATTAAATTGCCGATTTTTTGCGCGCTTCATTCGCGTTGATCATGCTCCACAATTGCCGAATCACCTGCTGCAACGAATTAAAACAATCCCCCAAATCCTCTGGAACGACGACCCACCCGAGCCTCCAGCCGCTCATGCTGTAGTATTTGCTAAAACTGTTGATAACAATAGCATTGTTAGTGTACTTCAGCGCAGTTGCTTCCACTTTCTTGTCGTAAACAATTCCATGGTATATCTCATCTGAGATAAAGCGAATGCCATTCTCAGTGCAAGTCTCACAGAGGTCCTTCATCTCTTTTGCTTCAAGCATGGCACCGGTTGGGTTGCTCGGCGAGCTCAGTATTAGGCCGTTTATTGGGGGGAGATTGTTCGCAGCGCGAAAATTTACCCTTTCTCGCAGCGTAGAAGCGGTGATTTTGTAGTCGTCGTTGAGCTTGATAGTGTCAACAGTCAGCTCTGTACTCTGACAAACGTTGCGGTAGCAAGGGTATCCGCTGCTCCCGACAGCTATTACGTCGCCTCTCTTAAACCCGCCCACGAACGAGAGCAGAAATCCGGCGCTGCTGCCGGTTGTTACTACTATGCGCTGGGGATCAACTTCAACGTCGTACTTTGCTTTGTAGTGTTTCGAGATCTTTTGCCGCAGCTCTAGGACGCCTTCAGCAGACGTGTAACCAAGCTTGTCGTTTTGGAGATGAAGACATGCGGAGCGGACCACGGTTGAAGGGGCGCCCGTCTGAGGCTGACCGACCTCGCAGTGGAGGACTGGGAGTGTGTTGTCGGACTCACCAGCTTTAACAGCACGATCTATCTCCACAGCACGTGCAAATGTGTCCATTACTTTAAAAGAGGGGATATTGCCGCGTTCAGAAGGGCCGTGAGGGGCGGCTGGATTGAAACCATGCGAGGGTGCCCAGACTAGGAGCAACATCAAGAACCCTGACGTCATTGCGAGGGAAGTGTCACAGTTTGCCAGCGAGCAGGCGGCTAAATAATAACGTTGTCGAGAAAGCAAACCCACAAACCAAGCACGAATTGAATCGGTTTTTTGCTTATAAATTCTTTTCGTTCCCAATCACTCACTTGATCGTCCTGTGAAGTCAAATTAACGAACAACGACACCCACAATGTGGCGTCTTTGTTTCGCCCTCGCTCTCCTCCCTCTGCAAGTCTCCTGGTGCTTCCTCCCAGTTTCCCGACCAATCGCTGTCCCTCGCGGCTCTAGAACGAACCTTTGCAGGGTAAGATTCTCCAATATTAATGTTGACGACTCGAACATTGATGCTGAAGAATGGAAGAGGGACATTGATTCAGAGCTTCTTCAACTAGAAGAATTGGCGGGGTCGGTGGACCATCCATACTATTCCATATCTTCCGTGCACTCTCAGCCCATCTCTGATCCCGAATCGGACCCATATTCCCTGCTGAACTCCCGCTTACATCCTCAATCACTGATACCTCCTGAGGGGTCAAAGCCTTCGAAATTGCCCGGAGACTACGGTTTCGATCCCCTCAAAATTTCCACCCGTTTCGACCCGTTCAGCCGCGAGGTGAATTTTGGTGATGATAGCGGCGGGCGGCGGGTGAGTATAAGACCTCCTGGCCTCGTCATCCGGGACTACAGAGAGGCAGAGATTCGCCATGGCAGATTAGCAATGCTCGCCGCTATCTTCTGGCCCTCCCAAGAACTTATGAACAACTTCTTCCTACCCTCGGACTTCTCTTTTTCCGTCGTTTATGGTGGCCCTACACTGCCGTTTATCCCTCTCATTATGATGACTGCAATATTCGGACTTGGTTACTTGGATATTTTTGCCTCAGAAATTCGTCGAACAGAGGCGGGGGAGGCGTACCTTCCGGGGGAGTGTTTCTGGGACCCCCTCGGCTTCAAGACAAACCTATCGGACGAGGTCCTGAGCCTTTGGATGGAGAGGGAGGTGGTGAATGGGAGAGCGGCGATGTTAGCTGTGGCAGTATTTGCATTGGAGGAATTTGACCACAAGATGGGGGTCGTCGATATTGGCTTCAATCAATTGGTATTCAGGCCATGGTTTTTAATAAATTGGGGGCAGCTGTGGCAAAATTAACAAGTGTAAATAATCCTCGAAGGATGAGGAACGGAGATGAATGAAATGAACAAATGGTTAAGTACAATGGTACATATCTAGAGTGACGACGATTGAATTAGCAAAAAGAAGGAGGATTAGTTACGTGCACGGAAGTTGTTTTCTACTTGCTTTTATTCTTTATATCTCTCACCCCCACAAATTTGGCAGGTTAAAAAGCCCATGTTTTCGTTTTGATAGGTGCAGATCCGGCAAATCCACATCTTCGAAGCTTGCGGGACCGCCTCTTTTTCCTGGGCTTTAATTTCAAATGTCGGAGACTGGTCGTTCTGAAACTCTATTTGTGTGAGCGGGGGAGGGGAAAGAAATTCATCAGATAAGACTATTGGTACCTCTTTCTTCGTATCCTTCTTTTTGTAGCTGTTTTGGCTGGAAAAAAGAAGCTCGTCTTCGCTTGATTCATCAGACCAGGAATGCACTGTGAGACCACGTTTCTCATTTGCGTTGGTTTCTTTTTCCTCCGTCTTTTTTTTTTTTTTTGCCTTCGCAATGAAAGGGGTCTTCCTTTTCTTGCGGTTGTTGCCATTGCCATTGCCGTTGCCGTTGCCATTGCCATTGCCATTGTCATTGTCATTGTCATTGCCATTGCCATTATTGCCATTGCCATTATTGCCACTGATTTTGCCACTGATTTTGCCACTGCTGCTACGGTAATCTTGCCGATCATTCATTTTGCTCAGCTCGCTTACCCAAATACTTTTGCTCTTCTTTTCGCTCTTTTCCTCTCGCAAATCCTCTTTAAGAGCGGGGCGTTTCTTTTTTGGGATGTGGTGCTCTTTTCGCTCGTTAGACACTTCACACACTGATAAAATATCCTCTTCGCCATCATCGCTATCGCTGAATACGTCGTCATCGTTTCCATCGTAGAAATGTAAGTCTTCAGCTTCCGGTACCTCCTCTTTCCCGGCACTCGACATCAACTTTTCCTGGATGGCCTTCGCCAAGGCCGCGTCTTTCTTCTCCTGTGCCTCCTTCTCCTTCAAGGCTCTGGCAGCAGGGTCTTTTTCAAGGATTTCAGAAATAAATTGCTCAGAGAGAGCCATATTTTTCTTGTTTTCCTGGAATCTCTGCTTACGAACTGGGTCACTGCTGAGCAATTGCTCGTAAATTTCTCCGTTGCCTGTACTATGCTGCCTGTAGTCCCTCTCGTCGGCAACTCCTTCTTTCTCCTTCAGCTTCGCAAACATTTTGGAAAACTTCTCGGCGTGACTCGTTATACGTCTGAATTCTTTGGCCCTCTCGGTTGTGTCGTCGTCCCCATTGAGCACCGATCTTATGCTCTTGTCCCGATCAGAAAATTTCTTTTTGCAGACAAAGCAGGCGAATTGGAGGGAGAACTGCCTGACATCGCCATCAGAAGATACAAAATTCTCCTCAGATGAAGTCTTCATTTTCGGGAGACAGTCCTTGCAAAGGACACAACCCGTAATCGTCGCACACTGTAATTCTACGCCTTTCGATCCGGAGGCATCGCACAATACACGAATTGGAAGGGGTTTTTTGTTATCATCCTTCTTCAGAGCAAAATTCAGATTCGTGAAGACCGGCTTGATTACCTTCCCATTCTTAGTGCGATGAACAGGAACGAACACATTAATCTTGCATATACACGGTGCAAGGACCAGAAGCTCCGCACTCTCTTCATGGCAGCTTAAACATTGTGGCCGATCTTTAGGCTGGAACTTTTCTTCAGAGCTGGGGCTAATTATGCATTCCGAACAGAAAGGCGATTTCGGAGGGTGATTATCTACAGTCAAGAGTTTAATGGATGATGACGACGCGCAGAGAACGCACTTCGGCATTGGGTGAAGCCAAGGACCTCAGTTTAAGGCAAACAAAAGAGAGGCAAAAAAAAAGAGTGGGAGGTTTGTCCTTTGTGACTAAGGTGTGTCAAGGTTTACGAGACGCGCCCCCAGTCGATGTAGCTGGCAGTAGCTTTTTGGGGGGGACAGTGCCGTCCGCGTCCGTCGAAAGGTACTCACTGGTAAAGGGAAATGGAATATTATTCTTTGCCGACAACACAAGCAAAACCTTTTGGTTTAATGCTATCTTAATTGTTCAGGATAGCTTTCTCGCGTCGCACGCATTTGTCTGTCCTCACAATGGTGCTAGGGTTGCCCTATTCATGCGCTCTAGCCGTTACGGGTCTGTCTCTTTTGCTCGAGCCTGTTCTTACATTCACGACCCCTGGTCTGCCACCGGTCCATACCCCTGTGACTTTCCATTCATCATCGATTTATCAACGTCACCGCAATCTTCGTCCTTGCTCTCCCCTCTCTTCTCTTTCTTCCTATGTGAAGAATTCTTTCTTGGCTGAAGGTTGTCTATCTGGTGAAAAAGGTTATTTCTCGGCCCGTCTTTCAGCCTCGACGGCTCTCTTTGCAAGCGAGAACACCAATGACAATGAAGCTCATTCCCAGAACCCCTCCCCTCTTCTGCTCTCTTGCTCCAAATCCCTGAAAAGGCTGACATTCTACTCTTGGTGGTCCCAACTCATCCTTCTGACTATCTCCCTTACAACGACCCTATTTGTAACAGCGATAACAAGTAATGAGTCTCTAACTCACATCCGGGATCCTGCTGCCTTGCTGACTGCTGCAGCTGCAAATCACGGCAGTATTGGGCTGGGTCTCTATCCGTCCACAATCGGTCTCCTTCTCGGCTCCTTCACCCTCCTACAGACGCTTCTCCTGCGACGAGTTGCTCGCAGAATATCCAAGGAGGGAAGAGGGGTGACGGTATTAGAATTGAAGAAGTGGCAGAGGAGAGTAAGGAGGCTCTCCAAGGCTGTGATCGTTGGGAACATTGTAGGGATGGGGGTGACTATCGTTGGCATGGAGCAGATTGTGGGGGTTCTTGTTGCTAAGACATTGTCGCAAGGGGGATTAGGGGGGGGGATAATTACCCAACCGGCTCCACCGTCTGTTCTGAGTTCTGTGAATCCGATTCAAGCTGTCAGGGCAATTGATATTTTTATTGTTCAGGCTGGGGCGAACACCATGTTGTCTCACCTCATTAGTCTTGTGTGTGGTCTGGGTGGTTGGAAATGGGTGAGGCGCTTGGAGGATGAGGAACGGGAGATTGGGGCTTCTAATAAGATGAAAATTGACTGACATTTTTGCTTCCCTAAAAGTCATTTCGTAAAAACAAGTACTATCTACTACAGAAAGTCCAGTTCCTCTACCGTGTATCCATTTGGATTCGCTGCCGTTTTTTTGGCTGGTTTGCCTGCCATACTACTGTCAACATGGTCGTTGTCGCTGTGAGCGTGATCTCTACCAACTTGGCCTCCACCACCACCACCGTTGACGTCAAGATTAACGTTGATGTCATCGTCGCTAACGCCATTTTCGTCATTCCTACCACCGTCACTAACACCATCACCACCAATAACATCGCCGTTATTCTTCCTCTCTTCCTCCCTCGTTATCCTCTCACTATGGGCTTTCTGTCTCCTAGCCCTCTCAACCTCTCTCCTCTCCAATGCTTCTCTCGCTTTCTCCTGCTGTACCTTGGCGCTCCCCTTCACATCATTTAGGAACCGAGACCCCCATCGCCCAACGACTCCCGCCGCATTGTTGACGGCCGACGCAGCCTTCTCAGACACTTGGAATGCACCGTTCATTACCATCTCAGAGTGGTGTTGGGGGACCCATCCTCCTTCTAGGCCGAAGGCATAGACAATTTTGCTGGGGGGAGGCTGGCAGAGGGAGAGGGCATTCTTGAGGCTGTTTCCTTCACTGATGCACACCATCACTCTCCTATCGAAGCTCCATAAATCGTTGCTCGCATCGAGCATGACATCAATGTCTACTGCTGGATAGTTTTGGAGAATCTTGAGGATTTCCGCAAAGTCGGAGCCAAGAATTTGTGAACGGACCCCCATGAGCATTGTGACACAGAAATAGCGGAGGAAATTGGAATGGTGTCGGCAGGCAAAGAGGCTATCCCATAGGCGGATCGTGTCGGGAAGGTGGAACTCGCGGGAGAGCAGGGTGGTGAGCCATCTTATTGAGTAGAATGTTGGTTCGATTGCGTTGCTATTTAAGTACTGATTGAGTTCAGGATCGTGCTTATCGAGAAGAGATATCATGCTGTTTATCGCCCCCATTACACCGGTGTCGGCTTCGTCCAAGTCGGACACAAACATATCCCGCATTTCATTCAAGAGAGTGTTGCAAATGTGGTATGTGTCGTGCTCAGCAAATTCGCTCCACTCCTCATTGGTGTCACTCCTGAGGACATAATAAACTGTTCCAACGACCTCATTCATTCCCTGGACGTAACCAATCCCACGATTCAACGAGGCCCAGGTAAACAGAATTCTCTCCAGCGCCGCGTATCGCTCCCTGGAAAAATCCGGGTCGATGAAGAACTGAATGTCAGGGTGAGTGCGAACAACATCCTTGCGGATCTCCTGGAGAAGAATGGAAGCAGCCTCGGCAGATGTGCGCGTGTCCGTGGAGCAAGAAATGGAGGAAGATGATAATGAACGGCGAATCATTTTTTTCTTTTCTTTTTCAATCTCGAGGCGGATCTTTGCAGCCTCTTCAGCATCGGGATTTGGTCGTTTTGTTGTTGCTGTTGTGCTGTCGTTGCTGTCGTTGCTGTCGTTGGTGTTGTTGGTGATGTTCGTGTTGCTGGTGTTGTTGGTGTTGTTGGTGGTGTTGTTGTCGTCGTCACTACCGACATTGCTAGAGAGTAGTCCCAGAAGGTCGTCGACATCGTCGAGTTTCTCGACAGATTTAGGCTCTTCACTTCTTCCGTCGTTCACTGTGCCATTTCCATTTTCGCATTTGTCAATTATTTGGGAGACAATATTTTCATTTTTGCCTACAATTCCGTTGTCCCCGTTCCTAGTCCAACCCTCCTCTCCGAAACCACACCAGTCGAGGCGCCCCGCCACGCCGCCTCCTCCTCCACCCCCACAATCAGCCTTCACCCCACCCTTCCTTTCTTCCCTCTCCATAACAGGCTCGTAAAACTCTCTCACGAATCCATCGTACTCATCTCTGCTCTTCTTCAAGACTGACGGCCACATCGATGATTGTGGGGGGAGATAACCAAGGAGAAGGCGGTACACGAGCGCACGGTGGGAGCCACTCTCAGGGAGACCAAGGGAAGAGAGGCGACGAATAGCAGAGAGGTCGATCTCATCTGCATAATCGGAGCCTGGGTTAAATAGCAGTGCGGCGAGGCCATCATGGGGGGGAGGGGGAGGGATTACGTTCATGAGGAACAAAATGGATACCAGAAATGGCGAGAACAAGACTTCTGAATTTTAGTTGTCACAGCAAGCAGCAAAAAAGTGGGAAAAAAGTTCTTGATCGAAATGTGTTATTGTAAAATCACGCTCATGCTACTCTTCAATACATGATGTCATCAAATGATTTGTCACAATCGTCGTCTTCGCATGTTGAGGTGCTGAAGCTCCTCTCTCTTGCAGAAGAATCCCCTCCCCTCTCTACTGCTACTATTCTCAAATTCTTGTCCTGGAAGCAAGATCCAGCTCGTGCTGCAGCACGGATAAAGTGTCATTCCGCTTGGCGGAAGAATAGCCCAGGATCTACCTTCGATCTGAACATCAACACCAATGAAAGACTGAAAAAAATGGTTAAGGAGGGTATTCTCTTAAAGACCAATGTAGTTGCCGCATCAGGATCCCCTGTGCTCCTAGTCCGGTTGAGAAAAAACGATATGATTTCGGACAACCGCACTCCTGAGCACTGCGCTGAGCTTTTTATGTACATGCTCGAGCACTCTCTTGATGATCCTCTTGTGCAAAAGAATGGCATAACCGTTGTCCATGATGCTAGCGACATCCAACGGAAGAATATTAACAAAAAGATACCAAAAATAATGCTCCCAATGGTTATCAACACATTTCCGATGAAAATAAAGAACATTCTGATCATAAACGCCTCTCTCTGGGTTCGCGTGTTCATGCGAGCGGTCCTATTCTTGCTTCCCAAGAAATTCCATGCTGATCGAGTTCGATTCTGCACAACGAAAGAACAGCTGAATGAGTTTGGGTTAGATTACGATACCCTTCCAGGAGTGATGATGGAAGATGGAAAAGAAGCTGAAATGGTCGGTTTCAGTATGGAGGAATTTATTTCGGACTGTGTCAGAAGGGATATTCACAGAACTGGGCAATTAAAGGAATGTGCCGACTTGATTTTTACTGACGAGGCGACAGACGAGAGTAAGTAAATAATGATAGGATACTTTGTGTGTACAAATGTAGCGCTTCCTTTAGTACAGATCTTTATTGCACTAATATTACACAAGTCACTCTTTAATGTTGCGTTGGTTAAGTCTTCTCAACATCAAATAGTTGCTGCAGAGCTTTGGTGTGCTTCTGCCAGGCGGTAGCGCCAGGGCTGCCGAGGCCCCCACCTTCCTCGTCCTCCTTTTTGGTCGCTTCTAGTACAACCGACTTAAATTTGCTGTTCCCAGTACCTCCAATTTTCACCTCCAAATCCTTTGCATAGTTGCTCATTGCAAGGAGCCTCTTCTCAAGATTTTTAGTGCTACAACAATGCAAGTAGTGCTGGAAGTTAGCTACTGTGTTTATTCCTAGATCACACTCGTACTCGTACGCCATTAATTTTTTTTAATCATTTATCCACAACTCACCTGCTCTGCAAGCTGGTCGCCTGCTTCTCCATGGTCGCAGCCTTGGCCTCCATCTTACCGACCAAACTGTTCAGCCCCTTCTTCTCGTTGTGGAGTCTGCTTTCGTCTAGATCTGGCATTGCATTTAAGATCTCTTGAGAATTTGGCTTTCGCCGACTTTGAGACCCAAGGTTTCCCGCTAACTTTTCCAAATAGCCCCCAACGTAGCAGCTCAAGACGGCAAGTGCCAGCGCGTCATTAGGGTTGAAAGGCTTGACGGTGTGGTTTCCCTCGTCAGCGTGGATTCTGACCGCGCTCAAAACAGCAATCACGATTCCGTCGTAATCACGGACAGGGATACTAGGATAAAAATTACATTAGTTTGGTAGTTTCAATTACTTTCCGCTTTCATGGCGATTTTGTTTTGCGAACTTACCTCAATACCACCGGCGAGCCTCCTGAGCTGGGATGTTCGTGAGTCTTCGGCATGTTGCCGCCCCACCAAGTTTTCGCGCTATCACGAGAGCTCCCGTCTCCTTTCGTAAGCATCACGTCGTCAAAGCTACTGTCATAGCGTTGGTCCTCGAACATACTACTATAAACGCTTTGAGAGGTTTTGGCGACAAATCCGATGATGCCGACATTCATGGGGCTCCTCTTCTCCCGCTTTTCCTTCAAGGTCCACATTTCTTGTTTCTTCTTGTCCAGCATGATGAGTGTCCCCGCACTGCCATTAATCATGCTCTCAAGGCAGTCGGTCGTAACCTGAAGGATGTCATTTACACTCTTGGCGCTGGAGAACGCATGGGCAAACATGAGGAGGAAATTGTCAAGCCGTTTCACTGCCTTGTTACTCAGTGTAACTGTGTAGGTCGCAAGCATCCACTTAACAAAGGACTTTTTCATGTTCGTCTGTCGCAACGTCATTGAGTGATGCCTATGGCCAAGCACATGAAGAGCTCTCTCAACTGTTGCATACCTGCTAGATTCCCGCAGATTTTGCTCCCGCTCATTCTTAACAAGGAGGGCCCAGGTAGTGAAAGCTGCGCTTGTTTCTCTGTTGCTGACCTTGCCAAAAACTTTGCAGATAAGTTTTCGTTCATGGCGACGATGGACAATATAGTTTGCCCACGCGCTGTAGCATTTTCCCAAACAACTGTTCTGCATCGTGTATATGAACTTCTTCAGTAGTTTCTGCGACATTTCTTGTTTCTCGTCCATCATAGATTGTACAGCCAGCTTGTGATCGTTTCTGGCGGACTCGAGCTCGGCCTTTAAATTTTCGACCTCATCGATGTGCTTCTCGTGTAACGCGGCTCGATGGATATTTACGTGCCAAGCACGGAAGCCAGCAGATAGCAGTAGAACGTCTTTACCACCTAAGCAACGGTTCAGAAGTCCCCGCAACCACTTGCGTGTTTTGTAGTACTCGATCCAGGTTGTCAGGGCTGCCAATGCAGAGCGAGACTGCATACGCTTCGCAAAGCGTTTCATGACGGTTTTGTAGTATTTTTCTTGGCGGACAAAATCTTTCCACCCTTGCAGAGTATTCGCCAAGCATCCATGCATCATCTTCTGGATCATCTTCAGGCCTACTTGCTGCTTGCGATTCGCTTCTGCCAGCTTCATTGCCTCCATTTCATTGTACAGACG
>Ga0115556_1001017_pt1 | contig 19135 bp, 9 predicted proteins | sample COGITO_mtgs_1104_5_FD_87282 | JGI IMG/M metagenome (GOLD analysis project Ga0115556, IMG submission 87282) | Pelagic marine microbial communities from North Sea - COGITO_mtgs_110414 | ecosystem: Environmental > Aquatic > Marine > Epipelagic | place: Germany:Helgoland, sampling site Kabeltonne... | reverse complement strand
GAGGAGAAGAAGAAGAACAACAGTAACGGAGGAAACGGTGGTGGTGGTAAAGGTGGTGGTAAAGGTGGTGACCTGTCGTTGGCGAGCGCGCAACCGACGACGATCGTTATCGCCAAAGAAAACGCGAAAGAAGATCTCGCCTTGCGAGAACGGAACACGGAAGAGGACATGGTGAAACTCTCCTATCTTCACGAGGCGGGCGTTTTGCACAACTTACGAAGACGGTACGCGAGAGATGAGATATACACGTACACCGGGCAGATTTTGATCGCGGTGAACCCGTTTCAAAAAATCCCACACTTATACGATCAAGCCATGATGGAAATGTACGGCGGCGCGGAGCAAGGCGAGTTGAGTCCGCACGTGTACGCCGTCGCCGAGGCGGCGTATAAACAGATGTTGAGCGAGGGGGGGTCTCAATCTATTTTAGTTTCCGGAGAGTCCGGGGCAGGGAAGACTGAAACCGCGAAACACATCATGCAGTACTTGGCGCACTCGGCGAAGCACGAAGACGGGACCAGCGGCGTGGAAAAGCAAGTTTTAGAGACGAATCCGTTGTTAGAGGCGTTCGGTAACGCCAAGACGGTCAGGAACGACAACTCGTCCAGGTTCGGGAAGTTTACGGAAATTTTGTTCGACGAAGAGGATAAGATTAGCGGGGCAGCCATACGGACGTATTTGTTGGAGCGCTCCAGAGTCGTACGCGTATCCGATCCGGAGAGAAACTTTCACGTGTTTTATCAAATCTTAGCCGGGGCGTCGAAAGAGGAAAAAAGTAAGTGGCGTTTGGACGGTAAGACGTTTGAAGATTTTTATTACTTGAATCAATCGAAATGCGTGAAATTGGAACGTATTTCCGACGTGGTCGGGTACGAGGAAACCCAAAACGCCATGGAGGTGGTCGGTATTTCGGAATCGGAAAGAGAGGACGTGTTTGGAGTCGTTTCGGGGGTGTTGCATTTAGGTAATATAGATTTCTCGCCTTCGCCAGAGGACGAAGACGCGTCCGTCGTCGCTTCAAATGCGAAAGGAAGCTTAGAAGACGCCGCGTCGGTTTTGAAAGTGGATAAAGATCGCTTAGAGAAAGCGCTGATTTCGAGACAGATTGTCACCGCGGACGGGGCGATTTTGAAACCTTTGAGCGTCTCGGACGCGAAGCACAATCGCGACTCGTTGGCGAAGATGTTGTATTCGCGTTTGTTCGATTGGCTCGTCGAAAGGATTAACCAAGCGATTGGGAATAAGAAAGAGGACGAAGAAGACGCGGAAGATGGAGAGAATATCACTGGCGACAAAAAAAGTAAAAGACGATTCATTGGCGTGCTCGATATTTACGGCTTTGAGAGCTTCAAAAAGAACTCCTTCGAACAGTTTTGCATCAACTTTGCTAACGAAAAATTGCAGCAACATTTTAACCAAAAAGTGTTTAAAATGGAACAAGAAGAGTACGAAAAAGAAGCCATCGATTGGTCGTATATTGAGTTTGTGGATAACCAGGACATTTTAGACGTCATCGAACGTAAAGTTGGCGGTATTATCAGTCTTTTAGACGAGTCGTGCATCATGACATCGACGACGTCTGAGCAATTTGCGCAAAAGCTCTTCTCCGCGTTGGACGACGAGAAACGATTTTCGAAACCAAAACGGTCGCAAATAGATTTTACGTTGAACCATTACGCCGGCGACGTCACGTACGAGAGCGAAAACTTCATCGAAAAGAACAAAGATTACGCGATTTTGGAACACACGGAAGTTTTATCCACCTCGGAAACGAACATTTTGCGTCTCATTTTCGAGGAGAAGGAGAACGAAATCTTGAACGAAGGGAACAAACCGCCGCCGCCGCGCGCGAAGAAATCCGCCATGAAGTTCACCTCCATCGGGAACTCGTTCAAGCACCAACTCAATGATTTGATGAAAAAATTACACGGAACCGAACCGCATTTTGTTCGATGCGTGAAACCGAACCAAGCTTCCGTGCCGAGCACGTTTGAGAACGCCAACATTTTGCAGCAGTTGCGCTGCGGCGGCGTCTTGGAAGCGGTGCGGATTTCCTGCGCCGGGTATCCGTCGAGGAAGCCGATCGAGTTATTTTTGACTCGATTCGGTTTATTAGCTCCCGACGAAGCCGCAAAGTTCTTTACGCCCGGGAAAGAGCGAGAGGCTTTGGAAGGTATTTTGAACGTTGCCAATTTACAAGAGTGGCAAATCGGCAAGACGAAAGTCTTCTTGCGATCGGGGCAAATGGCCGTTTTGGATACCTTGCGATCGAAAAAACTCGGGTGGGCCGCGGTTGAGATTCAAAAGCATGTCAAGCGACGCGTCGCGCAAAAGCAGTACAAACGAACGAAATCGGCGGCGGAAACTGTCAACAAATACGCCCGGGGTATGTTTGCTAGAAAAATCGTTCGGGAGATTCGCCAAACGAAGGCGGTGACTGCCATCCAAGCGTTTGTGAGAATGTCCATCTGCAAGAAGCAATTCGCGGAGACGAAAGAGGCGGCTGTAAAGATTCAAACGCTCGCGCGAGCAGTCAAAGCGAGGAAAGAGTTTTTGGAGCTCAAGGAAAGAAACTTGGCTGCAATCAGAGCGCAAAGCGTGTACCGAGGCCAATTGGCGCGCAACCGCGTCAAGGAAATCAAAAAAGAACAAAGAGACGTGGCGAAAATGTTGGAGGCGAAATCAGAGTTAGAAAAGAAATTAGAAGCCGAACGCGCGCGAGCGAAGATGTTGGAATTACAACGCGAAGAAGAAAAAGTGAAACGCGAAGCCGAGGAGGAAGAGAAGAGGAAAAACGCCGAAAAAGAACGCGAGGAACGAGAAGCCAAGGAGAAAATCGAACGAGAAAAACAACAAGAAGAAGCGGCGTTGGCGGCGAAGAAAGCGGAGGAGGAGCTAAAAGAACTTCGAGAAAGAGCCCAGAAAGAGGAGCTTTTGCGGCAAGAAACCGAGCAAACGGTCAAGAAAGAACTCGAAGAAGCGAACAAAACGGCAGACCAGTATGAAAAAGCGTTGCGCGAAGCGTTGGAGGAAAACGAAAAACTTCGAGACCGGTTGGCGGTGGCTGAAGCCGAATTGGATTCTTTCCGAAACGGTTTGAAAACGCCCGGAACGGCTATGATGACTGGTGGTCCAGGAGGTGGGAAATCGAGAGCTCGAATGATGAACGGCACGCCTTTATCTGCGAGTTCTTTGAATACGCCCATGTCCGCCGGCGGCGGCGAAATGGACCAGTCTGTGGATAAAGAGGTTCCCGATTCCACGTCGCCACAAACGATTTCGTTGAAGGAAGACCACGAAGCGTTGAGAGCTCTGTTGGGTCACGAAAGAGCGCACGAAATCTTCGCCACTCCAGACGGGTCCCCGGCTTTGGCAGTCATCGTGTTCAGATGTTTACTGAGATGGAAGGCGTTTTCGTTGGAGAGAACGTCTTTGTTCGAACGCATCCTCGGAGCGTTTGAAAATTCACTCAACAGGAACGCGAAAGATGACAATAAAGCCGTGGCGTTTTGGTTAACGAACGCGTTTGCGTTGTTGCACTTGCTCCATCGAACTTTAAAGAACAGCGGGAACAGAAATAGACGAGGGGGCGTTGGGATTTTAGACCGCATCAACTCCACCATCTCTTCGAGATTAAAGAGCCCGCCGACGATGTTTAACCAACAACCGTCCATCAGCGGCTCTTCGGATAAAGAAAACGCGGACGCGAATAAAACGCGACGAACGAGTGTTGATGGTAATGGACATGGAAACGGAGGAGGAGGAGGAGGAGGAGAGGAATCCGTGACGGCTATATTGGGCGTGAAGCAAATCGAGGCGAAATACCCGGGCTTTCTCTTCCGCCAATCGCTTGGCATGTTTTGCGAGAAGGCATACGGTATCTTGCGCGATAACACGAAATCAATGATCTCTCCGCACTTGGGATCGTGCATTCAAGCGCCGAGACAACGAACGGGCGCCATCGTCGGCGGTAAATCGACTAACGATAAAGACGGGAAGCACATGCAACTCTCTTCGCACTGGATGTCCATCCTCGAGGAGTTGGATACGATTCTCCTCGCGTTTACGGAAAACAACGTTCCGAAAGCGTTGACGTCCAAGTTTTTCACTCAAATATTTTGTTTCATCAACGTCAACATGTTTAACGCTCTGTTGTTACGAAGAGAGTGCTGTTCGTTCTCCAACGGTGAATATATCGCCGCCGGTTTGAGCGAGCTCGAAAACTGGCTCAACAAGAACGCCGCCGTCGTCGGCGAAGCGCCGAAGAAAGAGTTACGGTTTATCAACCAAGCCGTTCAATTACTCGTGATTAACCAAAAACCGAGGAAAACTCTGAACGAAATAACCTTGGAACTGTGTCCGGTGTTATCTATTCAACAGTTATACCGCATTTGTACCATGTATTGGGACGACAAATACGGCACGGAAACGGTCAACCAAGACGTCTTGAAGCAAATGAAAAATTCCATGATGGACCAGCAATCGAATAACCAACACAATTCATTCTTACTGGATGACGATTCGAGCATTCACTTCAACGTGGAGGAGATTGCGGAAAGTTCGTTGGAAATTACTCTCGATTTCCAATCGAAAGACGATTTACCGGAGGAGTTGGCCGAGAATGAAAAGTTTGCGTTCTTATCGACGCGATTGACGGCGGGCGGAGCGTGATATCGGTATATATAAAACGACGATTATTAAATACTGCATAGCCATTTTTTATTTACAACAAAAGGATATATATCAACTTTTTCTCTCAACCAGACTCTTGTATCGTGCGCGCGGGATTTCCGAGTAAGCTCCCGAACCCTTTCCTCCCTCCGCCGCTTTCCCCGGCATCCAATCCACCGCTACCACTCAACGCTAATCCAGAAAACTTCCCACTCCCACCTTCTTTCGTCCCAGCTTCGGCGTCCATGACCTCGCTCAAAGCCAACGCGAACTTGGCGGCGTCGCCGGCTCTCACGCGCATCTCCATAGACGCCTTCTCGCCGCTTTTCGTCGTGTATTGAAAAATCGTCGTTTGCAATTCCGTGTACGCTCGTCCAAAGTGTGTGGAATGGTCTAACCCTTGACTTTCGACGGCGGACGCCACTCGGAGTGGAACTTTCACCACGTTTTCCAAAAAGACAATCGAAGCGTAAATCATCGCCGCGGTGAAAGAAGTGACCACGAGAAGGCCAACTAAAGCCGCAGCTAAAACGTTCCCGGCGTTCTTCCCACACCCTATAAACGCACCGCAGTACGCTCTCTGCGAATCAGGCGTGTTATAGACTAGATTGTAAAAACTTTCCTTGGTGAACAACGCGGTCGCGATGAGCCCCCAGACGCCGCCGAAAAGATGGATCGGCACCGCGTCGACGACGTCATCGATTCGTCTCCTGAGCAATAAACTCGAACTCAAGCTATACACGATCCCGGCGACAATGCCGATCAACACGGCGAGCGCCGGGTGTACCAACGCGCACGATCCGGAAATGGATACCAACCCAGTCAAAATCCCATTATTCATCCTTTGCGGGGAAATTTGCTTTTTGTTTCTCGCCAAATCGAACACGACGACGCTCAACCCGCCAAACGCCGCCGCAATCGTCGTACAAACCGCCGTTCTCGCCACGATATACCTCGAAGCGCCTTCAAATTGATCGCCTCGGACATAAACTCCAACACTTCCGGTGTTAAACCCGTACCACCCGAACCACATTAAAATTGTCCCAAACATTTGAAACACCGGCGATTGCATCGGCAACTCGTTTATCTTCCCTCCAATCCCGAACCGTTCCGATCTCGGCCCGATGTACCAACACGCCACCAAAGCAGCCGTCCCACCAACCACGTGGACGACTAAGCTCCCCGCGAAATCCACAACCCCAACCCCGAACAGTCTGCTCCCCGCATCTACTTTAAACGCAGACATCCACCCTTTCGACGACCACACCCAGTGCGCGACCATCGGATAAATAACCGAAACCGTCAACACCGTCAGCGGGATGTACGCCTTAAAGTTCATCCTCTCCGCGACAGCTCCGCTCATAATCGTCGCCGCCGTCGCGGCAAAACTCAACGCAAACGCAAAGTGCGCGTAAAAAAACGCCGCGTCCGCTCGCAAATGGCCTTGCGATATCGACCCGGCGAACGAATTCTCACCCGAGCTCCTCCTTTTCTCCATGTCTGACAACGCGAATTCCGTGGTTCCAATGAACCCTCCCGACGAGTCGTCTCCGTACGCGAACGCGTACCCCCACAAATAAAAACAGCACGCGGAGATGCACACGTCGAAGGCGTTTTTGAACAAGATGTTTTTCGTGTTCCGGATGGACACCGAGCCGACTTCCAGGAGCATGAACCCGCCTTGCATGATGAACACCAAGGTGGTCGCCCAGAGGAGGAAAAAAACGTTGAGGTCGATTTCAGTCGATTCTAAAGTTAATAAATTACGACTATTAAACAAACGACTACTCTTTTCTCGACTTAGAATTTGGTTCATCGTTGTCATTTTACGCTCTGAAATGCACGCGAGCGCTCTCTGACGCTCTGTCTCTCCAGTTTGAGGCGAGGTAAGAAATATACTGCAGACGTGTGAAGAGATTTCCCTAAGGCGCAAGCCGCCAACGCAACCCAGATTTTTTGTTTAGGGTTTTTATTCTCTAGGGTTTAGGCACATAGAAGGATGAAGAGAATTTGGAGAAAAATCAGTCAAAAAATGGCAACCACAACACCATGATATGATGGGCGACGACGAAGAAGAAGAGAGAGGAGGAGGAGAACGAGGCGTGTTTACGTGTTTACACGTGGCGGAGAAACCGTCGCTGGCGAAATCTATCGCGCAGCTTTTATCGTCGTCGTCGTCCGAGGAGAAGAAGTTGGATGATGATGATGATGATGATTGCGACAAAGAGAGTTCGTTGGGGAACAAAAGAGGATTAAAAACGAAGAAAACAACCGTCGGTTCGATCGAGATGCACGAGTTTTACCGACCGTTTTTACGGAAGAAATGTTTGCATCGATTCACCTCCGTCGCCGGGCACGTGTGCTCGATCGATTTTCCGGACAAATTTCAAGACTGGGACCTCGATCCGAAACTGTTGTTCGATTGCAAGACGGAAAAGAAAGTCACCGCTGGGAGAATACGAGGGAGTTTAGAACGAGAAGCGAGAACGTGCGACGCGCTGGTGTTGTGGTTAGATTGCGATCGAGAAGGGGAGAACATATGTTTTGAAGTCATGGACGCGGTCGTGCCTCGCATGAGAGGAGGAGGAGGAAGGTATGAGAATGTTTACCGGGCAAAGTTTAGCGCGATATCAAAACCGAGCGTAGAAAACGCGATGAAAAATTTAACGAAACCGAATAAGAACGAAAGCGACGCGGTGGACGCGAGGCAAGAACTGGATTTGAAAATGGGCGTCGCGTTCACGCGGTTTCAGACGAAGTATTTTCAGGATAAGTTTAGCGGGTTTGATTCGAGGTGCGTGAGTTACGGGCCGTGTCAAACGCCGACGCTTGGATTTTGCGTGAAGAGACATTTGGAGATTATACGGTTCGTCCCGGAGAGTTTTTGGCGGTTAAAGTTGAATTTACCAACAGTTGCGGCGGCGAGTTTAAAACAAAGCGATGATGGCGTCGTCATCGTCGACGACGATAACGGAATGGCGACGAAGACGACGAGTTACGAAATAGCCGAATGGAAGTGGCATCGCGAACGCGTTTTCGACGAATCGAGCGCGATATCTTTAGAAGCGTTGTGTTCGGATTTTCTGAAAAAGAAGGACAAGAAAGGCACATTGGTCGGTACGATCCGTTCGAAGCAATCGAAACGGCCTCCGCCAGGCATGAATACGGTTGAAATGTTGAAAACGTGTTCGAAAATGGGCATCGGCGCGCACCGAGCGATGCAAATCGCCGAGAGATTATACTTGGACGGGTTCATTTCCTACCCGCGAACGGAATCGTCGGCGTATCCGCCCGGGTTTGATTTCAAAAGCATCGTCGCCTCCCAAACGAGCAACGACGAGTGGGGCGACGTCGCGAAAAAGATTTTAAGTTTTTCTTCGATTCGAAAACCGTCCGGTGGACAGGACGCCGGCGATCACCCGCCGATTACGCCCGCGGGAAGATTCGGGAATCGAAATTCCATGAACGGCGAAATGTTTCGCGTGTACGAGCTCATATCTAGACACTTTTTAGCGACGTTACTTCCGGATCTAGTATTGGAAAACATAGAGAGCGAAATTGTGATTGCCGAAAGCGAACGGTGGAAAGCGAAAGGGGTGAAAATTCTCGATTTCGGTTGGACCGAGGCGTTGCCGAGACGAGCGCCGAAACTTAAAATAATCCCAGACGCGTATCAATTGTCCGAAAACGAGAGTAAAAATAATAAAAGCAGAGACGTGGACGTGATTTCAGTCACAATTGAGCGAGGCGAAACGCAACCGCCGAATTATCTCACGGAATCTGAACTCATAGGCACGATGGAGAAAAACGGCATCGGCACCGACGCTTCCATTCCAACGCACATCAACACCGTCGAGGCGCGTAAATATTGCGAAATCGTCCCAAGAGACGGACGAAGAGTCATACCAACTGATTTAGGAATCACTTTATGTCGAGCGTATGCGTCCATCGACGAAGAGCTCGCGTTGCCGACCGTTCGCGCGCACATTGAAAAACAACTCGATTTAATCGCCGAAGGTAAAGCGGATAAAAACGCCGTCGTTTCGCAGGCGTTGATGCAAATCAAAGCTAAGTTCATACATTTCGAGAAGAACATCGCCATCGTTGACAACTTATTCGAAGCCTCGTTCGCGTCTCCGAAAGAGCTTCAATCTACCCCACACACCGTGTGCGGTCGATGTCGAAGGTACCTGAAACTTCAAGCGTCCGGGAGACGCCACGGACGGAAAACGTTTAGATTGTTTTGCGAAACCGAGGCGGAAACGTTTGAGTGTCCACGAAACGCGAGCTCGATTAAACCGTGGTCGGGAAGATTTTGCGAGATTTGCGATTTCGAGTTATCCATATACGAAACATCCGACGGCGAACGCGCGTATCCGTTCTGTCCGTTTTGCTATAACCATCCGCCAGATTTTGGGACTTCTTCGAGTAAAAGCGGCGGGTGTCCACATTCCGTTTTACACCCGATCGTGAGCGAACGCGCGATTGCTCCTTGTCCAAATTGTGAAAAAGAAACCGCGAAGGATCCGTATTACTTGGCAAACGCGACTTTGGGTGCCGCGGGATCGTCCTCGACGGCAGCCTCCGTGGTTTCTTTACCGCAACTCTTGCTCGACCCGATTTTACGCAAAGGCGGACGATGGCGCTTAAACTGTACCAAATGCGACTTAATCGTTGGCTTACCCAAAGGTTTAAAAAAAGTTGAGGTTTCCGACGAGCACGAGTGTTCCGCGTGCGACGCGAAGTGTTTGATCATGACAAAAATCTACGGCGAGCGAGACGAGACGGAGGAGTTTGAGAAAATTGCTTGTTGTTTCTGCGAAGACGACATTCGAGAAACGTCGACTGTTCAATTCGCGAGTTCTCTCTCTCTCGGAGGTGGAGGTGGTGGTAGAGGAGGCAGAGGAGGCGGAAGAAGATAGAATTGAGCAGCAAAGGAACGTGGCAATTGTAACAGATGTACTAGTAGTAGTAGTAGAGATAATAGAGATAATAGTAATGATAAGAGCTAAAATTTACGTTTTGTTGAATTAAAAAAATCTAAGTGTGTTGTGTTTCATCTCAATTAAGCCATCGCCTTCTTGACAATCGCGGATCTCTTCGATCTCGCAATCGCAACCTTAAATCTATCAAAATCAGTCAACGCCTTTCTCGCGCTTTGCCTCGCGATCTTTTGCCCCCACTTAGACGCCGCGAATTCCGCCGCCGCGCCTTTGTGCGCCGCCGCCAACGCCGCCGCGTCCGGACATCTCCCCGTGTCCAATTTAATCGGCGTGATTGCTAAGCGTTTCAAGTTGATGATGCATCGCTTGATGCCCGGCGCGTCGACTAAAACTCTGTTTTGGTCCACCAAGTCGACGACGACGACGAGCTTGCCGTACAGTTTGTCCGCTTTCAAGTTGACCAGCGCGACTCGGCCTAATTCGATGTTTCTCTGTTGTTCATTTGTTCATATTGGTAGGAGAGGAAAAAGACGTTTTGGTAAGTATGCGTTGCCAAGAGCGAGAAGAGAAAAGTCATCGAGCGCTCTCCCCCGGATGACTTTACGACGACGACGACGAGTGACATCGAGAGGCTTTCGCCGCGAGAGACGGAGAGAAAACAGAACACCATCGCCGCGAAAGAGCGACCGCGCTCTCTCTCAATGAGAGCGGAAAAACCCCATCCGGTCGCAAAGTCGCGCGTAAACGCGCGCAATCGTACGAAAACCCTCTCGCACATCCAACCATCCGGTTCGAAAGCATACGCCTCGAACGAACGACTCTTTGCTGCGCGCGACGAAGCACCCCAACGCGCATTCAAATCCTCGCGCGTGCACCGTCCGCCCCGATTTCCGACTTTCAAAGCGCAAAGGAAGCGCAATTTTCTCGTTCGCATCAGGAGACTCGTCTTTCGCGCGCAAAATTAAAAAAAATCCAAATCCATGCGACGACGCAGAAAGGACGCGACCGTCCAATCCGCCACGCGTCGAGCGCATCGAATCGCTAAATATCAATACAGAATACAGAAACACAAAGAGAGAGAGAGAGAGAGAGAGGGAGAGACGAATGTGTGTGCGCGCACCTGGAACGGCATGTTTTTTCTCTACTAAATCGTTTTTGTGGTTTTTATGAAGAAAAGGACAGCTCTTTTTTTTGGGAGAAAATTGGCTTCAGAAAAAGAAGCACGTTTGGACAAAATTGGGCACTTTACGAAGCGCGCGTTGATATATCATTCGACTTTGCATTCATTCACGCGCCGAGAGAGAGAAAAAACGAGAGAGCATGATACGAAAATGACGATCGATTACTCGAAGCGGGATACGATTGAATGTTCGTCGTCGGATTCAGAGGAGGCTAATGATGTTGCTGCGAACGATGATTATTACGATGATGATTTCGAAGGTGAAGAGGTCGTTGAGAGAGATGCGGGGGAGAAGAAGAACGATGAGAAGGAAAAAGAACCCACGAAACGGGATGACGAAAAACGAGACGCGTTGCATGAGAACTACGACGTCGTCGTAGGCGAGAGACTCTTTAAGGAGGATGAGAAACTCAATAAAATGAAGGAAATGTTTTACGACTATACCATCGAGCGAGATATGAAGAGGCTAGAGAAAGAGTACCTAGAGAAACAGAAAAGAAATCCGCACGATATTTCAATGACGTACGAACCTTCTGGAGAGAAAGAATGGCGAGCGATCGGGACGAATATATTCTCAGTCGCTTTGTGCGAGTTTCCTAAGACCCTGCGGAAGTTTTTGAAACGAGTTGGACGGGAGTGGGTGGAAACGTTCGCGTGTACGGCTCGCGTGCCGATGAAACACGAAGAATTGAAAAAAGAAGTCTATTTGCCAAAAGAGGATTCGTATCACGTGAGCATATGTTGTGTTCAAGACGTGGCAAAAGATGATGAGAATGTCGGTGTATTAGGGAAGCCGGATGACGCGCTCGACGACGAACAGTTGATTGCGATTATGAGAAAACTAGTTACAATTACGAAAGAAACGAATGGTTTTATTGAACTGAAACCAGTCGGCGTTCGTCTCGGAACGGATGGAGGTGTCGTCCTGGCGTGTGAAATAGATGAAACGCTACAAAAACTTAGAGAGAAAACGATCGAGGCAACGATGGAAGCAACAAACGGTCTTTTCACGGGACGCGCGAAACCAATGGTTCTCATCACCGTCGCGCGAACGCTCGAGAATCCAATCGTCACGTCTTTTCAAAGCAAAGTTATTAAAATTTTCAAGGAGAAGTACGAACGCGTCTATTTAGCGCCGATTCGAATCAAATCAATATTTTTCTCGCACGAGACTCGATGGATGCACGAGAAGATAGAGTATCGTTGCGAATTAATGTTAGGCAAAGATAATGTTGATGCAGTGGAAGATTTCGAGGAGTATTTAAAACGGAGACGAGAACGGAGAGAGCGAAATGATGATGATTCAGATGATGATAACGATGATGATGACGATGATGATGACGATGATGATGACGATGATGAGGAATACGGGTGGGACTCGGAAAGAAAGAACTTCCGTATGCCCGGAGAGTTTATGTCGCTAATAAATAGCTACATCGATGAAGGAGAGCAGAGACGGAGAGATCGGGGACGAGGGATATAGCGATTGGGCCGATTTTCTTCATCCGGATCACGCTGTCGATGATGAACAAGTAATTGCAACTATGAGGAAAACGTGAGAGATGAGAGAGAGACTTCGCTCCCAAAAATCACTCGTATCGTTAGAGCGCAGATCAGGAAAACTTACTAGTACTTCTGTCTTTGTAACGAAACAACTTACACTTACGCCACAACTCACGATAAAAAAATTCAATACACACATCTCTCTCATAAACTGCGCGTAGTAATCATGAGGATTTGCGCTTTGACGACGATTCAGACGACGACGACGCGTTGTTGTTGCTCTTTACTTCTGTTTTTTATAGTGACTTTTACGAGAACGATGCATGCGGAGGCGTACATGGCGGCGATAAACCCGGCAAAAGTGTATAATCAGGCGGCAACATCATCATCGGATTCGTCCAATGATTTCGATTTCGAGCCGCTCGGAGAAGGGACGGCGCCGTCGTTAAACCCGAACGATTACAAAGAGTTTAAAGAATCGTACTCAGAACAGGCTTTGATGAATAGAAACGGAGAAGACGAGACGGAATATCACGCGGAAAACGACGTGGAAGGGAACTTGGATTTGTCTTCGAAAGCGACGACGCACGAGATTTTGGAAGCGTTGTCCGATCAGTCCATCGCGGACGACGCGGAGGAGCAAATAGAATCGATCGCGGATGGAGAGGAAATCGCGGATAAAGATGGGTTTGTGGTCGAACACGATCACGGGGACCCGAACGGGCACAGGTGTAAACCGTTAGTCGGGTTGAGAGGTTTGGAGACGCTTCGTAAGAACGAAAAGAGATTGAAGGAGGCGCACGAACGCGGGTTGAATCGGGACGAGTTGAAGAAGAATCCGGAAGGTTTATTAGAGAGAGAGGCGGCATACATCGACGCCGAGGAGACGAGGATTGGGTACGAAAACTGTTTGACGACCGTGATGCCGACGTTGTTAAAAACGACGGATTTTACGGCCACCATACGGTGCGAGACGAAAACCGCGCACGAGAATTTTAACAAATACCGAAGAGACGCTTTGAAGAACAAGCAGTGGTACGACGAGTTACCAGAGCGAGGACGTTTTTCGCACACCCGAGGTACGGTCTCAAAAAAAGCCGGGAAAGTCATCGCGTTATACAACGGGTACGCCGTTTGCGTCAAAGAAACCATCCCGACGTTACATTTACATCTCATGGATTTACACAAGGTTGCGAAAAACAAAGACGACACGCACCATTTAATCGAGCGCCCGAAGTACGATCCGAGAGGTATTTATAAGACCAACGGGAAACCAAGCGGAGGGAACGCCGGGTTGGAGAGAAGCGTCAAAGAGGCGTTTCATTTGTTCAGCACGAGAGATGAAAATGGGAATAAAAAGAAAGGCAATACTAAGAAAGGATCTTCGCGGCGGATGAAATCGTTGTAATCGAAATGTGCTTTGCTTTAGACTCTTATATAGAAAAAGCAGTAAAAAACACCGGTGTTGTAAAATTTTCTCGAGTCGAATTTTCTTCATTTTTCTTCTCTCGACTAATCGAACGAAAGAGAAGAGCGTTAGTAGAGTCGTATTCCTAAATAAACTGCGATTATTATTGTGAAGAAGAAGAAGAGGAGAAGAGGAGAACCCGTGTATAGATACATATATACATATAAGCAAACTCTGTCTTCTCGCTTTCGCTCTCGTGAGTTGCGCGTAACGCTCGGACGAGGAAGAGGAAAGGAAGAATTTCGATCGATCGGAAACGCAAAACTCATTGAATTCAAATCGGATTGAACGCAAACCAACGCCGCGTTCGCGTTGCTTGCGCTGCCGTTGAAAAGTCGCCATGGCAGAGGCCGAGGAAGAGGAAGCGCGAGAGGAGGACGTTGACGATGGAGAAAACGGATTGAGAGGAGGAGAAGAACCAGAAAAGGCGGCAGCGAAAGGCGATGACGACGACGAGGAGGAAAAATTAGACGCCGGCGTTGGTGCGGAAGAAAACGACGAGAAGGATTCAGACGACGATTCAGACGACGATTCAGAGGATGATTCAGAGGAGGAGGAGGAATCTGGCGACGAGGAACCGTCCGATGCGGAAGATCTCGAGGGTGACGAAGAAGAAGAAGACGAAGACGAAGATGAGAATACTAGGAAAAAGAAGACACAAAAGAAAAAGAAACGCAAAAACAAGTTCATCGACGACGTCGCGGACGAAGACGACGACGAGAACGACCGACGAAAAAAGAAGAAGAAACGAGCGAAAGGTAAAGATGGTAAAGCGGTGAGTCGATTTATCGACGACATCGCGGACGCGGCTGGATCGGACGACGAGGAAGACGAGGAAGGCGACGAGGACGAACCCATCGACGACGCGGAAAGAGAGGCTTTGGCGAGAGAGATGGACACGAGGTTACACGCGAGAGTCGAACAAGCGCAGAGGATTGATGCCGCGGACGATGAAGAGTTGGAGAGAATGGTAAAGGAGAGGTACGAGTCCAGACGGTACGCGGACGCCTACGACGAGGAAGGTCAGAGACGAGGTCCGATCGTGAACGAGTACGTCGATCAGCAGTCGTTGCATCCAACCGTTCGCGATCCGAAATTGTGGATGGTCGCGGTGAAGCAAGGTAAAGAGAGAGAAGTGACGATTTGTTTGATGCAGAAGATGATCAACTTGCAAAAAACGAACAAGCCGCCGATGAAAATCATGTCCGTGGTGACGCAAGATCATTTGAAAGGGTACGTCTACGTCGAAGCCATGCGCGACGATCACGTCAAGAAGGCGTTGCAAGGGTTGAGGCACGTGTATCACATGAAACCTCCGAAATTGGTGCCGTTGAAGGAAATGGTAGAATCAATTTCCGTGGCGAAGAAAGAAGTCGAGGTTATTCGACCGGATTCGTGGGTGCGCATGCGATCGGGGGTGTACAAAGCGGATTTGGCTAAAGTTGTCGAAGTGAACTACGGGGATAACTCGTGCGTGGTGAAAATCTTACCTCGATTCGATTACCAACATTTGGCGGATAAAGAATCCGGCGAGGCGAAGAATAAGCCGAAACCGACGGTGCGACCAGCCGCGAGATTGTTTTCTGAAACCGAAGCCAAGAATAAGAATTTATCGTTCGAGCGCGGGAAATTCGACCGAACGTTGAACGACCGCGTGGACGTTTTATGTGGAACGCACAAGATTAAAGACGGGTACTTGCTGAAACGATGCGCGTTGACGACGGTGAAATTGACCGAAGCGCCTTCGCTAGATGAGATTCAAAAGTTTGCCCCGGGCGGCGATGAAGAGGACGACGACTTTGACGACGAAGAAGACGATGAAGACGGCGGAGCGCGACGAAAGAAGTCGACGAACAACCACATCAATCGTCTCGCGAAACTTACTATGAATGAAAAGAAAGCGAGCAAGAGCGCGGCGGCGAGATTTCTCGTCGGCGATCAAGTCATCGTCGTTGAAGGTGATCTTCGAAACTTGGAAGGCGTGATTAAACGCGTCGATGCCGATGGACGCGTTATAGTCGATCCTTCGCACAAAGATCTCACCGATCCGTTGCCATTCAACCCGGAGCAGTTACGAAAACACTTTAAAGTTGGTTCCACCGTTCGCGTCGTTCACGGCGCTCACGAAGGCGCGAGCGGGATGGTGGTCAAAGTTTCCGACCAAATCGCGACTGTTTTTTCCACGTCCACGAACGAGGAGTTTTCCGTCTTCATGCGCGATCTTGCGGACGATGCTGAAGCGGCGACGCGCGTCGACCGCATCGGCGAGTACGCTTTACACGATTTGGCCATGTTGGATGACGGAAACGTCGGCGTTTTGACTCGAGTTGAGAAAGATGTCGCGTTTGTGCTCACGAACGTCGGCACATTAGAACGACCAAACGTGAAAGCGTGCAAGCTCGCGGATTTCAAACGAAAGATGAACTCGAGAAATCAAACCGCGCAAGACGGTGCTATGGAACTCATCGACGTTGGATCTATCGTCCGAATAAACGAAGGCCAATTGAAAGACGTCAACGCGACGGTAGAACACATCTATAAAGGCACGATTTGGGTCAAAGCCAGAGGCGTTCAAAGAGACGGCGGGATTGTTTGTTTGCGATCTCGTCAGTGCTTCGTCCACGGTGGACAAGGAACTCGACAAGGTGGAGCCATCCCTGGTCTCACGCCTGCCATGCAATCGGCGTTTACCAACGCGCCGAAGTCGCCGGGTCATGCGCTCATCGCGCAATCCATGGGTCTCACGGCCCAAATGGCCAACGCGAGCGGTGGCATGTACCAACAGCCAGCGGTGCAACAGCGACGACCGGTTATTCAACAGCGCATGGGCAGAGAACGTGCGGATCCTATGGTTGGTAAGCTCGTTACCATTCGCCGAGGCGTGTATGCCGGATACAAAGGGAAAGTGGTCGATTGCGGACCGAAAACTGCACGAGTTGAGTTACAAGCGCAAGCCAGAACGGTCACGGTTAACAGAGACGAACTCGGTGGTGGACCTGGCTCTACGACTACGTATGGTACGGCTGCTCCAGCTGCGTACGGAGGCTACGGCTACGGGCAACAACCGGTGGATCGATACGCGGCGCAAACGCCGGCACACACGGCGGCAACTCCGGCGCACGGTGCAGGCTACGCGACAACGCCGGCCAGAGACAACGCTTGGAACCCAACGATGACTCCAGGAAGAGACGACGCGTGGGGTGCGGACGAACCCGCTGGGGCTCATGCCGGGTCCATCGCCGCCGAATACGGCAAAAACGATAAGGGTGGAAAGAAACAACTCGTTCCTGATGGTTACGACGGCGATTACTTGCCTGGTACGGTCGTGAAGCTCATGAACGGCTCGCAAGGTGTCGTGAAGAGAGTTCACGGCGTCGGCGGTTCAGCGTTAGACGTCCAACCGGGCATCTCCAACGTCAAATCTGGCGTGGAACACTTTGAGAAAATTTCTCGAGGCGCTCGCGCGGAAACCGTGGCGGAAGAAAACGTCGAGTTGGTCGTCCCGCTCAAAGGCGACGACGTCATCGTCGTCAACGGCGACGAGAGAGGGGAAGTTGCCGAATTGGTCATGGTGGACGGTGCAGATGGCGTTTTGAAAATCAAATCGAGCAATCAAGAAAAGAACGGAGAAGTCATCATCGTCGACATGTCGCGATTGGCGAGGTATTTCGACGATAAATAATTTACGATTGATTGAAAAGAAGAAGAAGAAGAAGAAGAAAATATAACAAGAAAATATAACAACACAACAAACATTTTGAGTTGAACATGCAATGATAAAAATACTTACGCTACTACGTACATATCTAGATTTAATTTCTATAAAATACTACCTAACTACTACTCTCTATATCGCTGTTATATTCACGTATCTATTATTTATTTACCCGGTCCGCCTAACAGGCCAACGCAGCCTTCTTTCGAAGCCATGCATCTCGAATACGTCTCGCGCTGAAATTTCACCAAGTTTCCTACAACCGGCTGTCGTTCCACGATGTTCCCATCCGGCAGATAATCTCGATGATATTTCACCAAATCGCTCCCATCTTCCATAAATTTCAACACGGTTACCCCGGGAAGATCTCGAAAGCTCCCTATCCCCAAATCCATGCTTAAATTCCATTCCGCGACGTACTTATCCGCGTCGCACACTTCGTCCGTTACGCTTAACCATTGCCGGGAAAAATCAAACTGGTTCTTCAAGTATTGCCGCATGTTGTCCCGCCCAACGACTCTGGTCAACCCCGGTCCGTCCGTGTACTCCACGTTTGCGGAGTAATGCGACAAGCACGCTTGCTTCCAGTTCTTCGCGCCGGACTCTTGGTTGCAGATTAATATTTGCCTCGCGATATCCAACCGTTCTTTGGAGAAGTTCCCGCACGTTGAGGTCAAAGGCACGCTCGTTTCCGGTATTGGCAGAAACTTCGTCTCTGCAAACGCCACGAAAAATGGGTTGTGGTCGTTTACCATCGTCATCGTCGTCGTCATCATCATCGCTACCGCCATCATCGCCGCCGCTTCGGACTTTGTTTCCTCCATCATATCTATATTTTTACCTTCGCCAAAATCATCATCATCACGACGACTACAAACCTTCCTCCTCTTCTTCATTTTCTTCGCTTTTGCTCCCACGCGGTGGTGGTTGAGCATCGAGTTACGGTGGTTACGGTGGTCGATGCAACAAATGCCAGAAAAAGTCGTCTGAATCGTCGACATTTTTCCGCCTTAATATGGTTATGAATGAGGTGGTTTGATGACAAAAAATGAAGCGATTGTGCTCCACTTTTTTCCCTATAATGAACAAGTTTGATGGGGAAGAGTTTCGCGCATAAAAAACGAAATAAAAGAAGACGGGAAAGGGAGAAGGAGGAAAATGAACGACTGCAGAGACTGCGGATGATAGACGAGGAGGAGAGGCGAGGGAACGTTTTGTTGTGGGATTTGATCGTGAATAACGACGATATTTGTTTTAAACATATCATTCCGAGATTGGATTCGAACGATGTGAAATTCTTCTACGAAGTGAATAGTGAAACGAGCAAGTTGATTAAGAGATCATCTCGCGAGAGAGATTTGAAAAAGTGGTTTCATATTGAAGAGATGTCGTCGATATCGACTTTGGAAGTAGCGTGGAAGCATTATTCTTGGGGCGATTATGATCACGATTTTGATATAGACTGGGACGAACCACGTTTCTGCTCTTTAGTTGCTAAAACGAATAAACTCGAGTTGCTCAAGTGGGCGCGAGAGGAGAAAAAGTGTAAGTGGGATGTAGGGACGATTAATAGGGCCGCAGAACAAGGTAATCTGGAAATGATAAAGTATTGCGTTGCAAATGAGTGTCCTATCGGTACGTATGCGTGTGCACGT
>Ga0115556_1001016_pt1 | contig 19136 bp, 17 predicted proteins | sample COGITO_mtgs_1104_5_FD_87282 | JGI IMG/M metagenome (GOLD analysis project Ga0115556, IMG submission 87282) | Pelagic marine microbial communities from North Sea - COGITO_mtgs_110414 | ecosystem: Environmental > Aquatic > Marine > Epipelagic | place: Germany:Helgoland, sampling site Kabeltonne... | reverse complement strand
CACGCCACAGCGTTGCTATGTTGAGGGAGTGAGGACACACAGAAGTAGGGAGGGGGGGGGGGGGGAAAAAAAAAAGAAAAAAAAAAAAAAAAAAAAAATTTTGGCGGGGGGGGGGGGGGGGGGGGGGGGGTTGCTCATGCTAACTTACCTGTTCTCTCCACAGTTAAGAAGGATTTTCGCGTCACCCCTCGAGACATATTCCTCAAGGAAGGATTCAATCTCATCAGTGTATTTAACCTCATCAACCTCGTAGATTCGCTTGAAGTCATCACAAGTCTTGATTCGTCCCATCCAAATACCGTAAGCCGGGGGAAGCCGGGGGCAGAACAGAGTGCATGTAGTGGTGGCAACATCAATTGCAATAGCAAAATTGGGCTCCTTCACGCCACACAAATACTGGAAGTACGACTGCGCGGGAGGTTCAGTGTCAGTAGAAGTGCTAAATAAACGTCTCAGGGGATGTCATTTTCACGGGGTTGTATCGGCTCACTATCCTTAGTCCCACGCATCAAAGTGTTTATCTTCCTCATATTTGTTCTCTCCCCAGCATTGGCAATAGATAATTTATCTGGACACAATAACTCACCTCTTGGCGGAATAATAACTCATGGTCCGTATCGTTTCTAGTCTTGGCTTCACCACCCTGCAGAAAGATTAGAGAATTGGCTGGAAGCGAGGAGTGGGCAGATCGCAGGTTGGTGCAGACACGCTCACGATTGCCAGCGTGCATACTCATAGGTACCTTATAGGTATTCAAGCCCATAGTGAATGCCGACATTGTATTTATACAGTTCGATAAATTTTATTTGACTAAGGGGGCGTAGAGGACAGAGAGGACGCGAGATCAGATATCCAATTTGCCAGGCATACTTGGTTGCTGCCTGGTTTTATCATAAAAAGCTTTCCAAACGTTCTCTCAACTTAGCTGTACACTTTGAGGGACAGTATTCAACATTTACTCTTCGCTTCACAACTTTGTTCCCTCGAATTCAACTGGGGGCCAAGTCATGAACCCATTTGGGGACTCATCTTCGGGGGAGGATGCCCCTTCTCCAAAGCATGCGCGGGGGCGTAGGGCCTCGACCAATCCGTTCGACGACAGTAACAGTGACAGTGACAGCGACAGTGCCAAGGCCAGGAAGGAAATCCCCTCCACTTCTCAAAATCGGACATCATCAGCTACCTTTACCATTGGAAGCGACGAATCGATATCCGGTCGAGAGCGGAGAATGAGGAGGGCGGTATCTGATGCGCTCAGGGGCGATGAAACGTTCTCTCCTCCCCCCGTGAATACAAGCAAGAAGTCAACGAAAACCAAGGACAAGAAGGCGGACAAGAAGGCCGTCAAGACGAACGACAAAAAGAAAAAGAAGAAAATAACTCCGACGGCTGAGACTGGAAACGACTCTTCCAAAAACTCCACAACGAACACCACCGCAAAATCACAAACGCCCAACAAAAAACAGGACTTCCCTTACCTGCTCGATCTTCTTCGAGTTGTGGACGAAATTTCAGACAGCCGTGTCGCCGCCCGTGATCGGTTGACCCGGGAGCCTGCTTCTATTCCTGTTGGAACGGGGTCCGACAAGAGCGATTTCCAGACTTCCCTCGAGCGCTTTGTGTACAACATCGACGATGACAACCACAACAACAACGGAGCGAAAAGGGACAATCCCATGTCAATATTAAATCACCTAAACACACTTCCGGAGTTGCAGCAAGCGGCCCAAATCGCCTCTCAGATCGATACCCGTGTCTCCTCGCTGACCTCTGATGTGCACGAGAATTACGCGAATGCAAAGGACCAAATGCGAATGCGGTTGACCGAGGGATATTTGAAAGGGTGCGATGACCTGTTAATGAGGCTGAAGAATGTGGAGGGGAGGTACGCCAAGATTTTAGACAACCCAACAACCCGACGCACGACGCAGACGGACGGCGGCTTGAAAAAAAACGGATCTATCTATGATATTGCTGACCGCGCCAAGACACTTGGGCGAATAGACGAGGCCAACCAGATCTTGAACCTCTGGTGGAAAATGGAGGATCTTACTCGGCTGATCAGTTTGGACAATGGGATCAAGCATCGCGCGAAGCGGGACATTCTGGAGTGCAAAGGTCTCAATGGCATTGGCGATGTCGTGGTGGAAGGGGGAAAGGAGATTGTCGATTTGATTTTCAGAGACAAGGAGAAACAGCTGGAGGCGGCCGTCGCTCTCTCATACCTGCGCCGAATATCCAAATCAGGGGCGCACAGCGACGGCGGGGGGGATAAACAATTCGGGGAGGGAGACCACTCTTCTACCACTGCCGTTCACAGCACCAATAGATTCATTAAAACTGGAATCACGGTGCAGCTTGTCAGTGACGCTCTGGAGGAGCGCCTGCTCAGGGATTTTTACGAGAGATATGCCCTGGGGGGCATCTACGATTTTGTGGACGTTGGCGCGGAGGACGACGCTGACAGTGACGGCGGGGAGCATAAGATTGACGTGAGAGGATTGAGGAGCGTGGCGAATGCACTCGATTTTTTCGACAACGGCCGGAATCTGCACAAGCGCTATGTCCAGCAGGTGCTGGCGGGGCGATTTTCGGATTTGGGCACGATTTTTGAGGACTCCAAAACGACACCAGAAATGCGGGAGAGGCGCGCGTCAACAAATCCGTTCGAAGATGATTCGGAGGATAGCGACGAAGGGGTGGAGGGGCCCGAAGAGACAGAAATTCGCCATTCGAACAGAATCGACGACAACAACAAACTCAGCGAAAAGTTTACAACTCTTTTCGACCACATAGGTAGCGTATGCAGCGCCGAGTTCGGATTGATCTCGCGCGTTTTCTCGAATGACAAACGGTCCGGTTCGAGACGGAACAACTCTACCGGCGTCGCTAAGATGCTCATTGATCGAGTTTTGGCAGATCCCACTTGCGCGGTGCAGACCAAAATAGACGAGTTTTTGAGCTTCAATCTAAGCAGGGGTATGAAACGGCAGGAGCTGAAAAGTTTGCTTTGCACAATGGTGCAAATTAATGCGAGGTGAGGCCTCTGAGTGAAATCCCCCGTTTTTGTCGTGGCCTGTCGTGTCGTGTCGTGTCATGTCTTATCGTATCGTATCGTGTCGCATCTCGCTCGCTCTCCGGACTTTTATTATTTCTAATCCTGTATGTCGCAGCATCAGCAAGCTCTTTAAACTTTTAACGAGCTCAATTCGGAAAAACTTTGACGGGGGAAAGAGTAAGCGGGGGAAGGCCAAATGCAACAATCTTGTGAGCTATCTTAATTCGATGGAGCAGAACCTGTACTTAAATTTGCGTGGAGAGTATACAGCTCTTGAGCTCTCTTACCTCGAGTCCGAATGCAGGTTTCTAATTGAGTCAGTGAATGGCTCGAAGATGGTCCCAATCTTTGGCAGAGAAATGGACGAGGGGAGAGGTGGGGAAATAGTGGTGATGGAGGTAGAAAGCTTGGAGAAATTGGTAGGCGGCGTTCTGAATGAAGGGAGATGTTGGGGGGAGATCATAAGCCTGGGAAAAATGGCCATCTCGAGGGCAGTCGAGATTTTCGGCGGAAGCGATGGAATAGATAATGGGTCTGCCATGCCTGTTGATTGGAAGAATACGGGGATGAGTGTCGGTAACATTTGGGGACAGCTCGCCGTCTTCATGAGCCGAGGTGTATTGGTCCCAATTCTGGATGGCTCAATGCAACTTATTGGTGCAAGCAAAGGGGATATCGCAAAGAAAATAAATGCGATGAAAAGGGTTGTTGCGGAGGAGAAAAACCGCGAGAGTGGAAGCTTGGATACCTACGGCGACCTGATGTTCTGCGACCTGGGGGTATCGGGCGAATTTTGGAATGTAGTGAGAGAAACCCAGGTCATTGCCAAGAAGATTGATTCAGAGCTTTGGGAGGACACAATCAATACCCTGAATCGGGCAGGATTCCCCACCATTGCGACGGTTGCGAAGGAGAGGAGGCTGAACTTTACGCTGGACGTCGAGAATCAGGGGGAAAATGCCTTGCTGAGGGCGATTGAAATAATCGTCTATCATGTCGATTGTCTACTGGATACTAGCAGCAGTGGGGGCGGAGGGACTCACCAGGTAAGACTGCTGACATTGATTAGGGAGTCTCGTGATTTTTGCGCCGGGGGGTAGGGGGGGGGGTTGGGTTTTTTTCGCAAAGAATTGCCCTCGTTTCACAGCCGCTCTGTGCCCTCTCATGCACAGCCTACGGAACATAAACGAGGAAGAGCAAATTGCAGGAATGATCAGCGAACCGCTATACCCATGAGCGATAGCTTTTGCAACCCGCTAACACCACACGCGCACACATACGCACGCACACACACACACCCTTCATTTAACGACACTAGACATCTGTCAGCACTCCGACAAACAAAACGCCAAAAAAATCCAAAATCAATACTCCTATCATGACCATGTTTGAGTCGAACGACGGAGGAATTTATAATATTGACCAATCCTCGTTGGTGGAAACATCGGCCAGCGAAGTCGTATTGAATGTTGTTTCCTGTCTGGAGGCCCAGTATGAAAATTTAAGTGCCACCTTGAGGAGCCAAAGCGTCGATGTCTTTTGGGACATGCTCATGAACGAAATATTTGGCGTATTTTTAGACCGATTACTGAAAAAAATGAAGGTGACTATGTTCGGCGCAGTCGTACTCTCTCGCGACGTGGAGTGCTTACAAAACCTGTGCGTCATTGGGGGCAGCGACGGAGGCGAGGCAAAACAGAAGTTCGATCTATTGCGGGAAGTTATCGTGCTGTTCATGGTACCGCCAGAGAGCCTGAAAGTCGTCATTATTGGAGATGGGACCGATGACAATAATTCTCTCTTTAGCAAACTTGACAAGTCGAAGCTTGTGAGTTTCTTACAACGGCGAGCTGACTGGAAAAGCTCAAACAAATTAAGGGGGCTGGCACCGTTCGCTTCTGATTTGCTGCTCGGGATTCAGAGTGACTTTCGTGACCGGGAAAAGGTTGAGGCTGACGTTGAGGACGAAAATAGCAACACATTCAATATGGTTCGAGACACAGTCGGAAATTTTGCTTCTGCGCCATTTACATCGAGAAAGGAATCGGGGAGCAGCTCCGGCGCTGGTTATTTTAACAAGGCCTTCCATACACCCAATGCCTTCACACCCATCAAAATGAACATGAGGTCTTCTGAATTCGGAAGTTTTTTCTCGGCAAAGAAAGGCGGCAAGAGAGACAAGATTAAGAATTTCTTTGCCTAGAAAACAGATAAATTACACGAAAGAAATGAAACTTAAACTTGGATCTGCCTTCCTTTAGTGTTTTTTAACTGTTTTTCTTCTGACGCGAACTTTTTTGCAAAGAAAAAAGAACACCCAGCCAATAAGTACACCCCCAGGGGTGTATTGATTAAAAAGACCGCCTCCCGGCTCTTTCAACATACAAGCAAACGAAGTGCAAAGTACACCGTCACCATCCCTTCCAACTCCATCTTTGAACATCCCTTGTCCTTGACGCCCTTCCAGAGCCAACTGAATAGCAAAGTGTGTCAGTGTTTCCCGGACTTTGACCTTAGTTCTTCCCGCCAGAAGATGAGTCATTTTCTGTCCTTCCTTTTTGCTTTGAGGTTTTCTAGGGTGGTTGGATTTTTGGTTTTTCCCTCTTCTCACATTGACAACTGTGATGGTGGCGAGCCAATGCCTTCCGTGGAAACCTACCTAGGCATGGATTTGGACTTTTCAATCGCTGATACCATCTGCTGTCACAACCACCACTTTGCGGAACCACGTGGTTACCTCGAGACAGTCAGATTTTTTGAGCATGTGGACTCCACTAGAGAGACGATATACTATGATTCAGTGTGCGGGCTTCCTTTATTCGTAGCCCCGAGAGGTCGGTCATTTGCTGAGTACGAGCACGAGTCGATACACCACGGTTGGCCTTCATTCCGACCTGCTGAAATTATTTCAGAGAATGTGATAATCCACGAGGACGGAAGAATGGAGAGTGCCTGTGGCACCCACTTAGGACACAATTTGCCTGACGGGGATGACCGCTACTGTATTGACCTACTTTGTATGGCAGGAACGCCCTTTACATCTTCTCCGACATCTGCTCCTTCAGTCTCACCTGCCCCGACAATTTTGGATCGCACGAACTCCCCGACAATCGATGGTACCCAAGCTCCTGGTGAGGAAAACACAGCCCACCACTTCAACTACAAGAGTGAAAATTACATACTTGCCGAGAATTTTAATGCGAGTAATTACGTTAGCTCGGCGGATACCAGCAGTGGCAAAACAACCGCTGACTATTATGCGAAGCGAGCAGGTGGAGGTGTTTTAATTTTTTTGATTGCTCTCATTTGGTGCTTCGGCTGGAAACGTTACAAGTCGGGCAAGCTGAAGCATCATGCAGTTCGTGCATGATAAAAGCGGTAAAATGGGAATTTTGTTTATTTTTGTGCGTGTTATCCGGGGGTGTGGGTGGGGTTGGGGGAAGTAGAACGCTGTGCACAACATTTATTTCTATGTTTTTTTAGTCGCGATCTGTCTACAGGCGTCGATTCGCGACACCGCCTGAGTTCAATTCAAGATTCTTTGTCAACGTCGTGATCAGCGCGGTGATTTTGATTTTGATTTTGATTTTGATTTCAATCATCACCATCACCATCACCATCACCATCACCATCACCATCACCATCAATGGATGGAACATTTATGACAGCAGGAGCAAAACGCCGCGAGGTGTAACTTAATACAAGAAGCCATCATGTCGGCGGCAAACCCCACCTCTCGCTTTCTTGTTCACGCGGAAGCAATCTGATTTTTGATTCTGCCCCCATGTTGTTGTTGTAGTACATGTCCCCTTCCTCTCCAAACTCGATTTGATCTGCGATCTGTCCAGCTACCGAGCTCTTAATCAGCCCGTACTCAGTCCCGTTTTGCAATTTGGCCTTTCCTCCGTCAGAAAGACGATGGTAGAACCGCCCTGTCCGCTCGCTATACGCAAGATCATCGCCACTGAAGGGCTCACGAAGTGAGCCCCCAAAAACCAGCTCTGACCCATTCAAAAATTCATGAAAAACTATGCCAGTATCAGCAGGTCGGATGTAATTATGCTCCTTTCCACAAGGGCTATAATAAGGGTAGTCGCCATGTTCATATGTGTCATTTCGTCTCATCTGCTTGAAGAAGAAATCCAAAAATTTGGTAGATTTGAGGCTGGTCGCAATGTTCTTGGGATGAGTCTCTTCCAGAAATAGGCGACCAACCAGATCCACCGTGTAGAAATAAACACGATTTGAAGCGTGCATTTCATAGAACTCATTTGTTTTCATAACATTCTTCTGCCATTCCTCAATGTAAGAGGTGTTCGAGAGGGTTGAGGAGGAGAAAGAGGACGACGAGAAAGGGGGATGCACACGAAGAGGTAAATTGGGTAGATGACGACTCAGAGATCGCAACATTCCCATATTAAAGGCCCATTCTCAAATGCCTTTTTTTTTTTGGTCAATTTCAATTAACCCTTTGTCAATTTTCTCGTCGTTTTTTTTTGCAAAATTCTTTCGAAAAAACAAAAAAAAATCATCTCCAAACGAGATGAATATTCCGTATACAGCCGCTTTGAGTGAGGGCGATGATGATGACGAAATTACTTTCAGTTCGACGTTGAATGATGAGAACGATGAGAACGTTTCCCATAACGTTCCCCACCAAGCTCCCCCAGCAAAGAGCAGTCTCTGGAGCCAGGTGTGGAACCAGAAGCGAGCTAGCATCAATCGCCCTGCAGAAACTGAACCTGCGATTCCTGCGGAGGATGAATTACCGCTTGATGACGAGGCAGCTTTTTTGCCTGATGACTTTGTGGAAGATGAAGAAGAAGAAGAGCATGATTCCACTGTTAGCGACACTGATGCTGATGCCGACGCTGATGCCGACGCTGATGCCGACGCTGATGCCGACGCTGATGCCGACGCTGATGCCGACGCTGATGCCGATGCTGATGCGGACGCTGATGTTGATGTCCCAGCATCCGGCAAAGAGGACAACGAAAACGACAACGACGACAACGTTGAAAGTGACACTAGCGAAAGTGCTTTGCTCAGTGATACCAGTAGTTGTAGTGAGGGCAGTAGCAAAAGCGACAAAAATATCAACATTGATACCTTGGCCCAACCCTCCCCCCACTCCACACCTAATCTTCCCACTCCAACAACTGCGGGTCTCTCGAACGATTACTCTGCGTTGACAATGTCGGACCATAAGCCAGTCTACTCCAAAACTGAGCTTGAACTGAAAATATCTTCAGAAATATCGTCGGCAAAGCTGCAGATGACCAGGTCTCACGCGGCTGCGCTGTCTGCAGTGAAGACAGCAAGTTTCAGTGAGGGCATGCGCAAAGGGGCAGAGGAAAAGGAGAAGGAGACGAGGAAAATAATAGAAAAATTGAGGGAGGAGATGGAATTGAAAGAGAGGGAGCACGAGTCAGTTTTGGAAGAGATGATAACAAAATTAGACGACTTTGAGGCAGAACACAATGAAGAGCTCATCGCATCGAAGGCCGCAGTTGAGCAGAAAGATGTCGTATTGAGTGCGTTCAGTGAGCAGCTCCAGACGGCAAAGCTTGCATCCCAGAAATTCAAGGAGGAGGCCGATTCTCTTACAGCAGCGAACGAATCCCTTACTTCGCAGCTCGCGGCACTGCAACGGCAACTTGAAAGCGTGAAGGTGGATCATGAAGAGGCAATGGCTGCTGAGAAGGAGAAGCGGCTGAGGGCTGTCGAGAATATGAAAAATGAGGTCCAGACCGAGGCAGAGAAGCAGTTCAGCGAGGCGAACAAGTTGTACAACAAGTTGAAGGAGAACCACAGCAGTCAGTCCACGGAGATCAAACAACTAAATACCCAGCTCCAGCAGCAGGTAAGGGTGACACTGAGACGCTTACCAATGCAAACTTTCGCAAAATTCCTAACCCTTCGCGCCCCCGAAAACAGAGCAAACAACACACACAACAGATAAAGAAACTCGAGCTTTCTCTTGACGAGGCCAACAGTAGTGTTGCCCAGATGAATCTTACCATAGCAGCAGCGGAAGCGAAAGAGGCTTCTGCATTGATCGAGGCTCGAAAGCACGCCAACGGGCTGGAGGACAAGGTGACGGAGTTGGAGTCAAAGCTGGAGAAGGCGAACAAGGAGGTGAGTTAGCAGGTAGTGGAACCTCAACATATTCAAGCCCCCCACCCCCTCTAACCCAATTTTTACCCCGTAATGAACTGCAATACCTCGTGAAGAATGTTGATCTGACGGATGTCTGTGAAGAGTTGATGGCTTCGCTGGAGAAGGCGGAGGCGAACAAATAATAATAATAACCATGTGTGGAGCGAAAGTAATATTGTAATGGTGCAAACCTAACCTAAACTTTGGTGTTTATACCCAAGCGCGTGCCCCTAGTACGGCCCCCTAGCGGCATGTTACTCTTCCATTTTCACCATTTTCTCCCTCAATGGTATATCAACTACGCTCTTTCACCTAAAAAATCAGCAAGCTTCCCCATAGCATTCTCCAAATCTTTCATACTTGCCGCGTAGCTGATCCTCACACTGCCCTGCTTTCCGAACCCGCTTCCAGGTACAAGCGCAACTTGCTTCTCCTGTAGCAAATCAAGGCAAAATTGAACATCATCCCCCTTCGTGTAATGCCCCATCTCGACAAAGACGTAAAAAGCACCATCGGGGATGCTGACTCTCACATGCTCAATCTCCTGAATCTTGGCGATGACAAAGTCCCTCTTCTCTTTCATCGCCCGCATATTGTTTTCAAGCCATTCATCCGGGACTTCTGTCAGGGCTGCCATGACCCCCCCCAAAAAAGGAGGGAGAAAATGTGTAAAATGCGGTTAGTTTCACAATAAAAAAGAGAATAGAAACGCGTGGTATCGATGTTTGTCACTCGTCGCCTCGTTTCACCATCGTGATGCCTCATCATTTCGCTTACCTGCGACAGCCGCATGCTGGCTGATTGCCGAAGCGCAACCTGTGACCTGTCCTTGGATGGTGTTCACCGTGTCAATAAACTCCTTTGGTGCCGCTAAATAGGCAAGCCTGTACCCAGTCATTGCGTGGCTCTTGCTCCACCCGTTGACTGTCAAAGTTCTCTCTCTCATTCCCTTAATCTTTGCGAAAGTGACGTGCTCGTCTGGGCCATAGCAAAGTCTCTCATAAATCTCATCGCTCACAATGTTTATTTGTTCGAATCTAGGCTCCGAAAGAACACCTGCGATTGCCTCTAAATCGCTCTTCGTGTGGAGGCTACCTGTCGGGTTGGAAGGGTTGCACAACATCAGGACCTTCGCGTCAGGATTTTCCCCAAGGCAAGCTGACAATTTCTCTCCCGTGATTTTATAATCCTCAGAGATATCTGTCTCAAGGTAGACGACTTTCCCTCCTATCAACTTGACCATTTCGGGGTAAGAGGGGTAATAAGGACTAGGAACAATCACCTTATCACCTACTCCTACAGTTGCGAACAAAGACTGAAAGCAAGCCTGCTTGGCGCCGTTGCACACAATAATCTCCGAGGTGGAGTAATCCATCCCCTTCCTCTTGTTGAGATCGTTTTTGACCGCTTCCCGAAGGGGTAAAATACCGACGTTGCTGGTGTATTTCGTCTTACCACTCTCTGCTGCTTCACAGGTCGCAGCGATGACCTCAGGAGGAGCATTGAAGTCAGGCTCTCCGACACACAGGCTGGTAATCTCCAGTCCCTTTCCCCTCATCTCAACAACCGAAGCGAAGATCTTCAGCGTAGCGCTTTCCGAAACCTCACCGACTCGATTGTTAACGTATCTCCTCCCCCCATTCAGTCTTTCATTACGTTCATGTTCATTACTCTCCTTCGTCAAGACGAAGATGCTCCCTTTGCTCCCCACCCCAATCCTACCCCGAGTGCAAAAAGAAAGAGCGAGTCATGAAGAAGAAGTTCGATTAGCGAGGTCGATGCCTGCGGCAGCTTACTTAGCTACTTGTCTCAATATTTCGAAGCACTCACCTCAAACTCTCATCAATATAAGTGGTCAACAACCAGTTTTCACCACCCCCTCTACCTAAATTCGCAAGAGAAAAGAGGTAAGAAAACGGCAAGTCAATGCCAAATTTTTTTAATCGGCCAGAGGTGAATTTAACGTGGGCTTTTCTTGGCTCTTTCTCGTCAAGAGTGAAGGGACCTCCGACTCTTATTGTGGATTTCTCAGATACAACAATGTTTGTGATAGTCGGGGTAGGACTGAGGCTGATCTCTTGAAAAGTTTCCTTTGACGTGGAAACAGAAGTGAACTTTGTTTTGATGACTTCCGAAGTATCGTCAGCAGGGTTGCAGGTATAAAGTAGTCGCCACTTTCCAGAGAGCTGGGAAGGAGTGAAAGTGGACGGATCATACGTTTTCTCAAGTTCTTTGATTGTCTCGAGGACAGCATTCCTGTCCAACTCACGCAATCCAGGTGGCGGCGAGAGGAGATTAGCGAGGGCGCTAGATTGTTTCGAGGCGAAGAGCACGGGGGAAGACAGGCAGTGATTGCGGACTAAGGGAAGGTGGTGATTCTGATTTGGAGTAGAAATAAAGGCAGTAGCTCTATCGAACACAAACAGTAACGCGGCGAGAAACAGGAGACCCTCCAAACAATATGAAAACTGCATTTTGAACGGAAATTCCACCGTTACCACTGTGTTGTCAGGGCTTACTGCTGGGAAGGGTATCGTCTTACAATGGGCGTTGGCAAGTCGGCAGCAGAATAAATCGGTTGCACGAAACCAGCAGACAGCAGGCAGACTACCTTCTAGAATACGCTGCACCGAAGTCAAATAGGTGTGCCGTTCTTTTCAGGGCGCAGATTTGGATGGGCAAACTTTCGTCAATTTTTCGAGTCTCCAAAAAAAAAAGAAGCCCACAGGAGCCTTGACCGATTATTTTTTGCCGCACATCACACCGGTGTGTTTTCATAGGGAAGCCTTTACATTATTAAAACATGGTAAGTTTACACCGTCCTTAACTTGGGATCTCCTCCTACGCACCGTCCCCTCTCCTCCCCTCCTGCCGTTCCCCCCGCAGGCAATTTATCCTCATTGCTTCTCCGTGCCTAACTCAACTAACACATATTATCTCTCCCCGTCTGCACGGCGCAGCCGCTCCGTTTGGATATCAAGGTGCGTGGAGCTTAGTGGGAATAGTTTGTCCTATATCATGGAACTAACATTACCCAACAACCCCATCTCTCTCTTCTTAATCGCTCCCCTCTTACCCATCCCGCCCACCTAAAATACATCACACACCTCGTCGTAATAAATAGAAAAAACTGTCGGTGCGGAGCGAGAGGGTGAAGTCCGTGGACATTCACCCTACTGAGAGCTGGACACTGGCTGCCCTGTACAGTGGAAAGGTGATGATTTGGGATTACGAGACTGGGAGCGTGGCGAAAAGCTTCGAGCTTAGCGACTTGCCCGTGCGATGCGCAAAATTTATTTCTAGGAAGCAGTGGATTGTGGCTGCGAGCGATGACATGCGCCTCCGTGTTTACAACTACAACACTCAGGAGAAAATCAAAGACTTTGAGGCGCATAGTGACTATATCCGGACCGTGGAGGTGCATCCTACCCTACCTTATGTGCTCTCTTCCTCAGATGATATGAGTGTGAAGATGTGGGACTGGGATAAGGTGAGTCAGGTTTTTGTCCTTTACCCGGAAGAGACTGAAAATCCCAACTGTCCACCATCACAGGGCAAAATTAAAATTAACAGTAAACTACGCAAAACACACCATCTCGTCTACTAATTTCGTAGAACTGGGTCAATACGATGACATACGAGGGGCATGCCCACTACGTGATGATGTGTAAATTCAACCCCAAGGACACCAACACGTTCGCCACGGCTTCCCTTGATAGGACTATCAAGGTGTGGGGTCTAAATTCCCCCACTCACCACTACTCTCTGGAGGGCCACGAGCGAGGTGTCAATTGTGTTGATTACTACCCTTCAGGTGACAAGCCTTATCTGCTTAGTGGCGCTGATGATAAGACTGTGAAAGTATGGGATTACCAGACGAAGAATATCGTGCAAAGCCTGGACGGGCACAGCCACAATGTGTGCTCCGTTCTCTTCCACCCGAAGCTTCCTGTGATAATTTCTGCCGGAGAGGATGGTACTGTTAGAATTTGGCAATCTGCTACCTACCGAGCGGAGACGACCCTGAACTACGGAATGGAGAGGAGTTGGGCCCTTGCGGCAACTAAGGAGAGGTGAGTGTCGTGTTCGCTTTCGCTTGTCAGGTGAACCAAACCATTTTCCTTGCTCCTTAAAACTGCCCCCCTTTAACTCCTATTAACTAACATTCTTAATCTGCCTACAATCTTAGCAATAAACTAGCCATCGGGTACGACGAAGGCTGCATCGTGATTGAGCTGGGGAGTGACAACCCCATCGCTAGCATGGACTCGGGTGGCAAGATTGTGTATGCCAACAACAACGACATTAAGACCACGACAGTCAAGGGCGTTTGTAGTATTGAGACGGCAGACGGTGAGCGCCTACCCCTCGTTCCGAGAGACCTTGGTGCCACCGAAATATTTCCCCAGAGCCTCCAGCACAACTGCAATGGTCGTTTTGTGGCTGTTTGCGGTGACGGAGAATACATCATCTACACAAGCCAGGCGCTGCGCAACAAGGCGTTCGGTTCAGCTCTTGATTTTGTTTGGAGCGGCAGTGGTACAGGTGATTACGCCATCAGGGAGTCGATATCACGGATCAAGATTTTTAAGAATTTCAAGGAGCACAAGACCATCAAGCCGGCCACGGCTTCAGCAGAAGCGATTTACGGTGGCCACATGCTTGGGGTGAAGGGTAGTGACGATGCGATTTTGTTCTACGATTGGGAGGGTCAATTTGTGAGAAAGATTGACGTTGCGCCTAAGTCTGTTCACTGGTCTGAGTCGGGAAGTCTTGTCCTCATCGCCTGTGAGGATACCGGTTATGTACTGAGTCACGATGTCTCCGGCACGGCCGAGGCTCTGTCAATGGGCAGGAGTGACCCGGAAGAGGGGGTCGACGGGTCGTTTGAGCTCCTTTACGAAATCAATGACGTCGTAAGCTCTGGGAAGTTCATTGGGGATTGTTTTCTTTACGTCAACGCTACTGGACGCCTAAACTACTCTGTCGCTGGTCAGATTCAAACACTCTCGCATCTCGACACCGCTTCCAATGGCACAACTGTGCATACCATCATAGGCTACTTGGCTAAGGAAGATCGCGTCTTCCTCGTCGACAAGTCCATGAATGTCGTTAGCTACAAGGTCATGTTGAGCATGTTGCAGTATCAGACTGCCGTTGTTCGGGGTGATTTCGAAACTGCAAACGAGCTTCTCCCCGACATTCCTGAGAGCGAGTATCTTGCTGTCGCGAGGTTTTTGGAGGCTCAGGGTTTCAAGGAGGAGGCCTTGTCTGTTACCACGGATGTCGACCACAAGTTTGATCTTGCGGCTGAATTAGGCAATCTCGAGGTCTGCCTTTCTCTCATGGACAACATTGCCAGTGAGGATTTAGATAGCACTGACACTATGGGCAAATGGAAGAGGTTGAGTGACTTAGCCCTGAAGCAGAGCAAGTTCAACATTTGCGAGCGCGCGAGCCGTGCTTGCAATGATTTCAGCGGCCTCCTCCTTCTCTTCAGCGCCATGGGTAATAGCGAAGGTATCGCTGAGCTCGCGACTCTCGCGAAAGATGCCGGGGTCGTTAACATTGCCTTTATCTCGAATCTCCTCCTTGGTAAGGTCGAGGAATGCGTTGAACTTCTAGTGAACACCAACCGTCTCCCTGAGGCTGCCATGATGGCGCGGACTTATCTTCCCAGCAAGGTTGACGAAGTTGTGAAATTGTGGAAGAGCGACCTCTTCAGCACATCTGAGTCAGCCAGCGAGGCTCTTACCACGCCTTCAGAGAACCCGGCACACTTCATCGATCACAACGTTGCTCTCCAGGTTGAGCAGATGTTTAAGAGTCAGAGGGCTGCCGCCGCTGGCACTGGCATTGCCGCCAACACCTACATCGACGCTGTTAAAGACATGGACCTGAACTTAATTGAGCTCATCAAGGGGAGTATGGCCCAGCAAGCTCAGCAGCAGCAGTCGCTGCCCGTAGCTGAGGCGAAAGTGCCAGAACCAGAACCCGAGCCTGTTAAGGTACCTGAGCCCGAGCCCGAGCCCGAGCCACAACTAGAGCCTGAGCCACAACCGGAGCCAGAACCAGAACCGGAGCCAGAGCCAGAGCCAGAGCCAGAGCCAGAGCCGGTCCAAGCTGTCGTGGAACCCGAACCTGCCCCTCAGCCGGCACCTGACCAGGACGATGTCGACTTTGGCGAAGATGAATGGTAATTGTGTCAAAAAAAGCTAATGAAAACTAATGAATACCGCACCTTCATGGACACGATGAGACTCCCTTCCAACCCATTCTCTTACTTGTTCTATGCATTATTCTCACTTAGTGCGCTTTTGCATGCACACATATATAGACGTACATTTATTTTTGCAGACTATACGATCTACGATCGCATAATTTATCACTCAGTCACCCGCATTTCTGTTTACACTCCGAGCGTTCCTTTCCATGTAAGATCTCTCAAGTTCAAGCTCACCGTTTTTCCCCATCTTCTCAAGACCACCCTCCATAGTCTCCATAGTCTGTTGGATGACCGCCTCATTGATCTGCTTCAGCTTTTGAAGCTGTGCGATGTCCCCGTTCTCGTCTTCCTTTATCAGCCCGGCCTTCAGCATGCGCTGTTCCAAACTGTCAAGCATGTGCATGATTGCTATTGTGTTCTCACAGCTTATCTGTGTCTGGTAGCTGCGGCGTGCCAGCAAATTGATTTCCTCGTCACCTTCGCGCGAATCACTAGTCAGGCTTTCGACCTCATTTAGCATCTTCAAGATGCTTGGAAACATTTCCGAGACGTTCATAAAATCAGTTTTTGTGAGGAATTCGAGGGCACTAAAAGTTCTACTCTTGACCGTGGCGGTGCGCTTAATTGGGATTTTGCTCAAAATTGCGGGCTCGCCGAAATAGCTACCAGCTTCTAATGAAGTTGTCGGGAAATCGTCAGATCCGCCTGTATATTCAAGATAAACATCCAATATGCCGTCGCTTATAAAATACATTTCGTGGCCGATGTGACCTTTGGCTATGCAAATCTCATTCGGGATAAGCTGCAAAGGTTTCAGTTTGGTTACCAGCACGGCCATGCAGTCGTCCCCAAGACAACTCAACACAGGCACGTTTTGAATAAGGTCAAGATTAAGACTGCAAGCCACATCCATGCGCAAAAATGGCGGTAAATTATCCAGTATTGCCTCTTCGTCATAGATAGTAGTCCGCTTCCATTGGTACTCGTAGTGGCTCTTAATCCGTCGCTGCAGGTCGGGACTAAGATTACGGTGGATCATATACTCATTAAGTTCTCCGATTTTTCTTTTGATTGTCATCGCTGTCAGGTCCTCCGTTTGGATAACAGAATTAATGTTGGCCATGATATAGGCAAAAGCCAATGTCCCGATGAATTGTATAAGCACGGTGAACAATATTTCTTCGTCAGTCCCGGGTCCAACATCCCCGTAACCTACCGTCGTGAGAGTCGTGATAGCCCAGTAGAAGCTAACAATGTACAACCTCTGCGGATTCTCCGAGTTCAAAATCTCAGTGTCATTCCGAGAGACACTATACCTCATAACCCAACCTTCCTCAGAAAACTCAAAGAAGGAGCCATCGCCGTAGACATCCACTTGATCTCTGATTGCAATCATTGCAAACAGACACCCGGCGATATGGGATAAGAACACCATTTCGAAAAAGAGACTTAGCATTCGCAACATACGCGAAAAACCGACACCAGCTTCTTCTTCCCATTGACTGATGACATTCATGAGCTTAACTAGTCGGAAGAGCTTGACGAGTTTAAATATGCGGAAAACCCGGAGAAGCTTAGGAAGATTTGCAAGCCCGCTTTCGCCATCTCCATTTTTGTCGTTCTCATCAACACCAGAGAGAAACGCGAAGAGGAGCAGAATTCGAGAGTATGGGACGGATGTGATAAAGTCGAGCGCGAAGCCACCCCTCATGTACTTACTCCTGACCTGGGCAGGGTCGTCAATGTATTTACCCTCCAGTACAAAACCCGTGTTGAAGTTTATGATGACATCAGCGATGAAAAACAAGTCGATGCAAAGCCCGAACATGTCGTATGCAGACCCTTGATCCGCCTCAACATTGAAGCAAACTTGATAAGGAATTTCGATCAAATTCCAGACAAGAACAAGCGCAAGCGCGCCGTCCCATTTCACTCTAAGACCACTTGCAGGGTGGAAAATTGGTAAAAAACAGCACCCCCTATTTATCTTTTCACCTTGTGGGTTGCGAAATAACTCGACAAATGAGGTCCGCCTGTGCTTTCGAACCACACTATTCGACGGGTCATGGTTGTCACTGTCGTCGGCATTTTCTGGGTCTCCCCCTGGCTTATCGCTATCACCTTGCGCATCTCCATTGACAGGTAAAATTGTTGACCTAAGGGATGGTAAGGGTGAGGAGCTACTATTAGTACTCGCCGTCGTATATCCTTGCTCAAGCACTGGCGGTATCAGCTGACAGTCTGACTGAATGCTATTTCGTCTCTGTCTGTCGCTGCGCAGGTTATTAACATTCCGAAATGTCGTGGTTATTGCAGTTGTCAAATCCTCCGGCGCCTTTCCATTTGCTGTCTTGACGGATGGCTCTGCACCGACTTTATCTGGACTACCCTTTAGTGGGATCGCAGCCGGGCCATGTGCGTTTAGCTGAGTGTTCATGATGGCAGTCCTTAAGTTCTCAGTCCTTGTCGACCCCCTTCGAAGAGATTCAGCATTTAAAGGGCTGCTCAATAACGCCATCGACTGCGCCAGGACTTTGGACTGTACCGCAGGCGAATTTGTCCTACTCATTATGAACTTCCCTTCCGGATATGAGGGACCGTTGAATGGACAAAGGGAGGGTTTTGGAACTTCTGGGATGGATCTTCTCTCTTGCAATCTGAGGAGGCAGAAAAGGGCTGAAGGGGAGGGTTTAACCAATAATAATTCGGAAACCCTGACAGACGATGCAAGAGATAAAAGATAATCCAGCAAAAAAGGAAATTGTGAAGACAGGATTATTAAGTTATTAGTTTTCGAATTGTTTCGTGACGAGAAATTAAAGAAATTAACTCGTCCTCCTCCTCCTCCTCGTCCTCCTCCTCCTCCTCCTCCTCCTCGTCCTCCTCCTCCTCGTCCTCCTCCTACTCCTCCTCCTCCTCCTCCTCCTCCTCACGTGCTCCTCCTCTTCCTCCACCTCCTCCTCCTCCTCCCCGATTTTTCAGACCACAAGAAGAAGAGCATAGAGCATATCCCTTCAATATGGCCATTGATACCAAGATTTACGTGCTTGACCGACCTCCTTATAAACCGGTTAAACAACTTCACCAACACCTTCCCCTCCTCTCCAATTTTTACACTGACTTTGAAAAGAACTACAACGTGATTCCAATTAACAACTGGTCGAAGAAGACATGGCCAATGGTGCCTCTCTTGATGGTGGCGGTATATCTAGTTGCAATCTTTGCTGGAAGGAAGGTGATGGAAAAAAAGCAGGTACCAAAATCATCCAGAGTGCAATTGGCATGGTGGAACCTATTTTTGTCAATTTTCTCGTTTATGGGCGCAATTAGAACTGTCCCACATCTACTGTATAATTTATGGTCGTTGCCGTTTGAGGAGAATATCTGCACAGACATCAACAACAGCAACTGGGGAACCTTCTCAACTGGATTCTGGGTTCAGCTTTTTATTTTTTCGAAACCTTTGGAGCTCTTCGATACTTATTTTATCGTTGTGAAGAAAAAACCGCTCCTCTTTCTTCACTGGTATCACCATGTCACGGTGCTTCTCTTTTGCTGGCATTCTTATGCCTTTGAGTCTTCAACGGGACTATTCTTTGTTGCCATGAATTACTCTGTCCACTGTGTGATGGTGAGTCAGTTGTTCGTCGTTTGTCGTTTGTCGTTTGTCGTTTGTCGTTCGTCGTTTGTCGT
>Ga0115556_1001014_pt1 | contig 19144 bp, 3 predicted proteins | sample COGITO_mtgs_1104_5_FD_87282 | JGI IMG/M metagenome (GOLD analysis project Ga0115556, IMG submission 87282) | Pelagic marine microbial communities from North Sea - COGITO_mtgs_110414 | ecosystem: Environmental > Aquatic > Marine > Epipelagic | place: Germany:Helgoland, sampling site Kabeltonne... | reverse complement strand
CCTCCCCCTGCCCCATCTGGCGACCATTTCCTCTCCCCCCGTGATTCCCGCGGCATACTTTTTCATCCTCTCAGCTAAATTCTCGCGCGTGAAGAATTCGTCATCTTTGAACTTACTCTTGCTTCCAGCGTCTGAGTTTGAGTCTAAGTCAATATCAATGTTTGAGACGCTTCTCACGCTCCCCAGCCTCTTCGCTTCTCCTCCTTTAAGCAGCTCTCCCGCGACTGTCCTCAAGTTCCTGTAAAACTCGGCGACAAAAGCAGGGGACGAGTCGCTCCAGTTTGCCATATCCCCCCCATGGGTTTTGATATGGCTGACTGTATGGACCAGAAGCAAAGTAAGATCCCCACCTCCTCCTACCCTATCAGCTCCTCCAACCCTACCAGAGTGGACATAAAGCTCTCCAACAGATGCATCCCACCGGCAGCTGTTTTTGAAGGCATTGCTATTCTTGAAGGTGTTAATCGGGAGACTCTTGGCAAGGACGATTCGCATCGTCTTGTCCATCCCGAGAATCTTGAGTACTCTTCTTGCCTCCTTCAACCACATCTTATCCGCTACGCTCATATCCGATAATTTTTCTAGCTTACTTCCGTGTACGGGCAGGAGCATAACGTCCTGGGGATCTTGATATGAATCATCCTGTAAGTTTTGATTCTTCTCGGTGGACCGATACTTCTCAATTGTCCGAAGCATCCCCTCGATTCCTTCAAGCTTTTCCATGACCCAGGCGGGCGGGGCGCCTCCCGCTTTCCTTTCGCCAAGGCTGCCACCACTCAAGTCCGTTTTTTCGGACATGAAACCCTTCTTCTTTAGCATCAGCACATTCTTAACCAACTTCCCGCCCTTCAGCCACCTGCTCTTTGCCCCCCTGACCACGTCTTTGTCAACACTCGAAATCATGGCTCCTTCTGCCTTGCTCACTTCCAGGGCACCCTTAGCGCAGCCTTCAAGAACGCTGATCTTTTTGTCCAAGTTCGTCTCCTTGTTGAGCAGCTCTTTCCTCTTCTTCTCCTCCAGCATGAGTCTTTTCCTCTCCTTCCTCTTCCGGAGCTTTTCTTCCAGCTTCCCCTTCTGTTCTTTGGCCTTATTATCCATCTCCTCCACGACCTTTTTGTGATCTTCTTCGAACTGTTTCTTGAGCTTCTCTTTCTCCTCCTCGTTCGCGCTATTATCCATCTCGGCCATCTTCTGCTCCATTTCCAACCTGTGGGCTTCCTCCATTCTCTTCTTCCTCTCCTCTAGCGCCTCTGCTGCTTTAATCTTTTCCTTCTCAAGATTTTCTAAGTTCTCTTTCTCCATCCTCTCGAGTTCCAGCTTTGTTTTTCTCTCAATATCCTCCATTTGCCTAACCTTTTCTTCCTCAAGTTTCGCTATCTTCTCTCTCTTCTCCCTCTCGATCGTCTCCTGCCTCTCCTTAATTTTCTCCGCCGCCCTCTTTGCGTCGATCTCCAACTCTTTTTCGCTCTTATCGCTAATCGCAAGGCAGGCATTCCTTATCTCCCCGAGCTGCCTGCTCCTGAGGGCAAGCTGCACTTCCATGTGCGCCTCCTCGCATTCCGCCTGCACTGCCTTCTCTGCCTCCTCTCTCTTTCCCAAAAAGTCTTCGTCAAGTCGCGCGAGTTTCTCGGAGCGGACTTGTTCCGAGAGATCAGCGCACAGGATTTTCTTCCGCTGGGCAGACTTTTCATCAAACACCTCGTTCAGGGCCTTCCGGAGAAGGCCGCTCCTCTCCCTGTATTGTCCTGAAAGCATAGCGGATGTCTCGCGAGCGTGGCGTGATGCAAACACCCTCTGAACGGCTGTCTGGATCATAACGTCAGGGACGAAGTCCGACTCCGCGATGACGGCGATAACGCTGCTTTCCCAGTCGACTCCGTCGGTCGCGTCGGCAGAGTGCGAATGAATGACTTCTGCAAGCTTTTCCTCCCAGGGCTCGCGTGATGTATCCGAGGGGTCGCTGCTAGAACCGGCACTTAAGTTACCAATAATCATTGCCTCTTCTTGTTCGAGCTTCAAATTCATCCTTTCCTCCTCCTGCCTCTTCTGGAGTTGTTCTCTTTCTTTTTTGAGCTTTAGTTTCGCCCTCCTTTCTTCCAGCTTCTTTTTCTGCGCCTCCTTCTTCACGTTGAGCTCTGCCTTCCCCATCTTCTCGAACCACTCGTTCTGACTCTTGATATTTTCGAGCTTCTCCTTCAATTTAGCCTCCTCCCTCTCTTTCGCCTCCCTCGCAGCGATGTCTGCTGCGCTTTCTGCCGCTTCTTCCTTCGCAGTGATGTTCTTTTCGAGCGCATCCATCTCCTCCTGGATATGCTGCTTCTCCAACTTGTCCCTCTTCTCGGAGATCTCGTCCTCCACTTTTCTCATGCTTTCTCTCTTAATCTCCTCGGGATCGACCTTTCCTGGTGATCCCAGGGCAATCTCATTCTCCGCCCGAGCGGCTGCTTCCGCACGAAGCTTCTCAATCTCCTCCTCCAACCTTTCTCTCTCTTTCACCCTTTCTTCTTCCATTTTGGCCAACTCCGCATCCATGCGGGCCCTTTCTGCTGCCCCAGACTGGGCCAATGCAACCTGGCCTTCCAAGATAGCCTTTAGTTGCATCTCAATAGTACTAACCGAGGCGCCCGCCTCCGAGCTTTCCTCACCTGCTTTCTCTACCCGGTGAATCACTTCCACGATGTCTTTCTCTGCTTCCATGGAGGCGGCTTTCTCCTCCTCCTCCACTGCTTTCTTGATTGAGGCACTATCTGCACCTTTTTTCTTCATCTCTTTCTTTCGAGCGGCGAGCCTAAGTACGTGTTTTTGTGTGCGCAAGCGTCGTGAATATGCGTTAGATCGAAGACGATACATACGCTAAGACAGAAATCATCGCAAATACACCGCTTCGGCCTTTTGCACTCACCTCTCTCTTAGCTTTTCTTTCTGAGCTCTCTTTTTCGCGGCAATCTCTCCCTCTATTTCCTTGGTCGCGAGTTCATTTTGCTCCTTAAGCTTGGCAAGCTTCTCATTATCACTCAGCTTCTTATCATCTCCTCTCTTCTGCTCCTTCTCCTTCATCTGAACCTTCATGGACTCTTTCTCCTCTATATTTTTCATCGCCCTTGCAATTTCCTTCATGTGGTTAGCTTTCTGTTCCTCCAGTTCCTTTTCAATCTCGACTTCATCAACCCCCACCTTCCCCCTCTCCTCCCTGATCGCTCCTTGTTGCTCGTTGAACCTCGCCTCCATCTTTGCTAGCATAATATTCCTTTCGGCCGCCATCTCTTCCTTCATTAAGGCGATCTCCTCTCTGTGCTGGCCCTGAAGAATCGAGAGAAGCTCATCGCCCTCTTTAAAGGAAGTGGTGATAAGCTCTTCTTGAGTGACGACTGTATCCATTGTGGAGTTGCGAAGGGAGTTCATCTCCACTTCAAGCTTGGCTACTTCGAGAGAGTCTTGAGCAGCCTCTTCCACGTCAGAAACAGTGTTGGTACCCCCATCCTGCTGCTTTCTGAGCTCTCTCGCAGCCTTCCTCGCCTTAAGCTTGTCGTTGAGCGCTTTTTTTCTCTTTGCCTTATTCGCCTCCAACTCATGCTCTAAAACGAGCATGCCCTTTTCATGCTCCTCTTGAATTTTATTCAGCTGATCTTTGAAATTGATATCTCCTCCTTCCTCTTCCATGATTGCAGCCTGCAGCACCTTTTTCTCCTCCACCTCCTTCTCCATACTTTTCTTCTGCTCCCCCTCCATTGCCGTAATCGCCGCGATTTCATCCCCCTTGGCGTCCTCCATCGCTTTGTTGATTTCCTCGTCTCCAGCGCCCTCCTCAACCATCTTGGTTCTCATCTTCTCCCTCAACACCGCCATCTCCGCCTCAAGAACTCCCTTCTCTCTGGCGAACTTGGCTTCCAAACCCGACTTCAGAAATATAATTTCCTGAGCGTGCAGCGCCTCGACCTTTGAGATCTCCGCTTGAGACTCTACCTCGGTACGAGCAGAGGTGGAGATATCAGCGGCGGCATTACTGTCGACATTGACACCCCGGGAAGCGACAATAGCCAAAGCTCTCTCCGCTTCCTGTTCTAAATTCTCCTCAAGCTCCCTTCTCTCTGCTTCGAATTCCTTTTCAACCTTTGTCATCTCCCTCTCGACAATTTCCTCGTCTACAGCCTTCCCGTCTATGGCTTGACTCAATTTAGCCCTCTTCATCTTCCTCTTGGCTTCAAGTCGCTGTCGGAGGGCCCTTCTCTTCTCCGCGGCAGCATCGGCCATCTCCCCCTTCAAAATAACAGTCGCGCGATCGTTCATGTCCTTCAGCCTAGCGAGCTCCGCTAAATACGTATCTTCTCCTTCCCCTTTGCTCTCCTTAACTTCTTTCAACGCCTCTTGTTGCCGACTCTTGCACTCGTTCGTGACCTTTTCTTTCTCTTCTTCGATACTTTTCTCGAGGCGGTTGATTGCATTCATATCCTGTGTGAGGGCGAGGTTTTCGCTGGCGGCGAGCTGCTCAGCGGTGGCTCCACGGGCTGCAAGCTTCTGGTTTTTGGACGCCTTCTTCGCGGCAAGCCGGGCGCGGAGCACATCTCGCTGCCGGCGTGCTGACAGTTTCAGATCTTCTTGGAGATTCGCAAGCTCGGTGGCGTGGATGCCCTTCAATTTAGAGAGATAATCAGATTGAGAGTCGAAGTCAGATTCAGGACCAGCTTGTGCGCTGCCGCCAACGATGGCAGACTCATGCCCTTTCATGACTGTTGCGATCTTCTGGTCAATTTTCTCTTCCTCCTTCTCGCACATCTCCCTCTCTTTCTCATCGAAGGCCCTCATTTCCATCTCGAGCTCAGCATCAATCTCCTCTCCTCCTTTCTCAGGTCCCTCTGCCTTGAATTTTGCCTTTAGATCGGAACGTTTCTTCTTCCTCCGTGCCTCAAGCCTCTTTCGGAGGGACGCCTTTTTCTCCTTGCCGTTCCTCTCCAACTCCCTCTGAAGTTCTCTCAGCCTCTCATCGTGAAGTTTTTTCAACCTTTCCACCTCCCCCTTGTAGTCAGCTTTCCCATCCACTGTCTTGGCTAGCCTCTCTTTCTCCGATGTAATAATTTCGATCTTCTCTTCCCGGATAATCTTTTCCAGTTCTCCCCTATCCTCCGCGTCTTCCTTGTCCATCTCCCTTTCAGCATCTGCCAGTTCACTTTCCGAGCTAGAAAATGAGGATAACGCCGCCTTCTTCTGTGCACGCCTGGCAGCAATACGAGCCTCGAGAGCCGAACGAGCGGAGCTATGCTTATCAGCCATTACAAGCTGCAGACGTGCGAGTTCCTTGTTGTGCATTTCCAGGAGTTTTTCCCTCATCTTGTCGTCCGCGTTATCGTCATCCTCCAACTTTTCCAACCCTGTCATCTCTACTCGCTTCATTTCATCAATCGCATCAGACATCAGGTCTGCTTGCAGCTTGTCAATTTGTTCCCGAGTGGACATCTCTTCCCTGTGCAATTCGTCCTCCATCTCAGCAAGTTCTTCCTTCTCTTCCTCTTCGCTAATAAGCCCCTCCTCCTTCTTCCTAGCCAAAGCCCTTTTTTTAGCCTCTCTCTGCTTTTCCAAACGGTCAAGCAGAAGGCGGTGCTTATCTTCCTTCTCCCTTTGCAGGTCATCTTGTAAGATTTTAAGGCCCTCAGAATGGTCATGGAGGATTCTTGCCTTCTCCTTTGCCATCTCTTTCAATGCACAGTCCTTTGACGAAGCTGCCTCTTCTCGAACACTTCTCTGCCTCTCTTCCATCTCCTGCATTTTCTTCTCCTTCTCCACATTCTTCTCCGCGACCAATTCCATGACCTCTCTCTCATCCTCAATTTTCCCTTTCTTCTCTTCCTCTTCAATCTCCTCTCGGGACATGACCCCCTCTGCTTCCTTCTCAGCCCTCAGCCTCTTCCTCTTCTGTGCCAACCTGAAACGCAGTCTCTCCTGCGCCAAGTCTGCGTCCCGATCCATGGCGTGATTGAGACTGTCCAATTCCGCCTTGTGTTGAGCAATGAGCTTGCTGCTATAGTCAGCGTCCACGCCGTCCTTCCTGGTGCCCTCGTCACCGGCCTTAAGCATATCAAATGCTGTCCCCAAGATGTCCACGCTCTCTGGAAGTTTCGGGCTCACCCCCATTGCCTCGCCTTCTTCTTCTACCCCCTTTCCCCCTCTCAGCTTACTAATCTCCCCAAAAAAGCCCTTCATGTCCTCAAACTCCTTCTTCGCCTCCTCTTCCATTCTCCTGAACAAATCCTCCATAGTCGCGGCCAGAGAACCCCCCGCCCAAGTACTATGCCTCATCTGCTCATCCTGCGCCATCCGCAGGCGCTTCACTTGGCGTTTCCTTGACGTCTTTTGCGCCAATATCAGGCGTCCCATCTTTGCCTTGCTCTCAGCGTCGAATTCCGCCAGCTCCTCTGGATCCGCAATGGAAGCTCGGGAGTGTTCGTTGTGGGCCAGCAGCAGAGCCTTGGAATGGGACTCTTGTCGAGAGAGCCGTGAATGGAGGAGGTCGTATTCTACCTCAGCACAGAGCCGTAGCAATGCCTTTGGGTCCGGCTTTCGCGCGGAGGCGGTGCCCCGTGATTTCCCCTTGCGCCGCCGCGATTTTTTGTTGCGAGGCGCAAAGACGTCGTTCAGGACAGACCAAAGAAGGCAACCCTGGCGGGCTTTTTCCAAAGATTCTTCTCTCTTCGACTCTTCCAATGATAGACCGCACTTTTGGCACTCCTTGGCGACCTCAAACTCCTCTTCTCTCATCTTCTCACAAAACGACTCCTTCTCCTCTTTGAGCGCTTTCGCAAAGCTTCCGGCACCGCCGTTGACACAAGCACCAAACACCTCACCCTGGCGCTTGGACTCAGTGTCCCGTAAAGAGGCGAGATTGTTAGATAGCACCGACAAGATTTCCCCCTCCTCTTGCTTGTCTTTCTCATCCTGTTCTTTGAGCAGGGATGGTATTTCTTCAGGCACTGAGCAAGATTGCACCAAGGAAACGCGCCTGGAACCCAGAGCGCAACGAAGCTTCCCGAGACGGAGACGCCGCTTGCGGGATTCTACCATCTCGAGAGAATGCATCGAGTCCATGTGGAGTTTCTTCAGCGCAATCTTTGCTATTTCTCCATCCTTGTCGGCGCCGCTGCCGCTCTCAGGGCTGCCATCTTCAGAAGAAGTATCGTCAGACGAAAAATCGTCGTCGCTCGTTTCAACGAGGCCAACCATATTTTCCAACAGTAGAGCTTCTTCAAGCTCTTTCTTTTGCCTGATTTCGAGATCCGCCAAGTTTTGGTTGTATTTCTCCGCAATCTTCTGCTTCTGCTCCGAGTCTCCTACACTGCCTTTTCCTTCGCCTTGCTCATCTTCTTCCGCAAGCATCAAATTTTTGAGTTCTTCTTCCTGCCTGATCTTCTCGATCTCGAGTGCGTCCTCAATAGCCTTCCTATCGTCTTCGCAACTTTCGACGATTTTCTCCCTCTCTAAATCGTCTATTCTGTCTTCCATATTTTCAAGTAGGTCAAGTGTCTCCTTCTGGCGGTTAGAAGCCATGGTGATGTCCAGCGAATGGCCGGCAGCTTGCGTCTGCACCAACTCCTTGTTGATTTCCGAGAGAGGCTTGTTCCGAAGCGTATCTAGCGCCTTAAGTGCCTTCTCTTGAATCAGGTTAACTTTCTGCCCGCTTTTGGTGGAGGGAATGCCACCGCCGCTAGTGCCACCATCACCATTTCCTCCAACCGCAAGCTCTACGGCAAGGTCAAGATCTTTCCTCTTTTCCCCTGCGGTCTTTCTCAGCTCTTCGACCTTGGTCCTTCTCTTCTCAAACTTTTCTTCCACTTCCCTTAAAGCCTCTATCAACTGCTTCAGCAAACTCTCAAACTGTAAGAATCCCCGGTCCATTATTTTCACCTGGAATTGTGGCTCGGAGACTAAGTTTCGTCGAGTCACCCCTTCTAGGTCCCCTAGCGCCTTACCAAACTTCGGCGCTCGTTCCGCAAACTCCCTCAGTAACTTGGCAGTAGCTCTTGCCTCCGCGTCCGTCTCGAGGTTTGCCCTCGACACAATCTCGAGGCCGTCACTTATGGACGAGGGAAGGGTGACAGATGGGAGAGAAGAGATTGTTTGATCCCACATCTTTTGAAAACGATTGCTCCGGCGGTTTTCAGCGTCGAGAGAGGAAGAAAGATCCCCCACGACCAACGCTCTTATGCCAGAAAGCTCAGACGACAAATTTTTAAGCGTTTTGCTCCACATCTTGCTCGTGCCTGAGTCAGCAAAACCACCTGTCAGGTTATCCTCCGTTTCATCAATATCTGTCTTGTTCACGTCAGCGTCAGCGTCAGCGTCAGCGTCAGCGTCATCAACAGCGTTAGAGTCAGCGTCAGCACCAGCAGTAGCACTAGCAGTAGCACCAGCAGTAGCACCAGCAGTAGCACCAGCAGTAGCATCAGCATCAGCACCAGTGTCATTCCTTAAGACTTCCAGTATCTCATTAGTGATATCCTTAGCTATTAGTCCAGGCCCCTTGTCGAGGAGTTCGATCAACCCCTTGAGCCTCCGGGTGACTTCATCTTCCTTAGCGGCCACTTTACCCTCGAAGAAACGTCTCTGCGCACTAGAAGTCGAGATAAGGTCCAGGAGTTTGAGGTTAGCTTTCCGAACGGGGTTGGCACCACCTTCTGTTCCCCCCCCTCCATTCAAGGCGACTTCACCGATCATACGTTTCAGCTCATCTGCCTCGTCCGAAACAGTCTGTGAGAGGGCGGAGTGAAGTTGGATCTGTTTGTTAAACTCCTTCTCCACAATTTGGTGATGACGCTCAAGACTTTCCATCAGTTCCCGGATGTCACCCTCATCAGCGCTGACGCGCTGGTCGTACATCGACAAGTCTTGCGCTGCATCATCTGAGAGAGGTGACAGACCAGCTTCGCCGCTGCCAGGAACAGTCGTAGGTAATATTTGGGAGTCACGATTGAAAATGTTCCCCTTGTCATGCAGATTCATGAGGCGGCTCTTGAGAGCGTCGTTTCTATAGAGGGCGACACTGGCGCCTTCCGTCTTCCAGGACTGCTTCCTAAAATAGTAGAGTGTACCGACGACCCCAAAAATCATGGTGACGAGACCGAAGATAAGACACGCAATGATGACCCAATCTGGCTCGAGGACAAGATCATTTTCTCTCTGTACATTTGCAGATACCAGAGCAGTCTCAGTCATAGGGTTAAAAGTAGCGTCCGTGTTGCACGCAACAGATAATTCCATGACCGCCACAATTATGGAAATGTCCCTGTTGCTGCTCATGCTAAACACGTAGTTACCTGGAGCGTCGAATGAATGACCGAAGAAAGAGACAGTGCTCGAGCTCGCAGCTAAGTCGGCGAGGTCCCGGAATGCTCCGTAGTCGAAGAGATGGTTGGTGTTGAGAAGACTATCTTTCTCATATATGGGGTAGTTTGTGTTGCTTACACTCATTAATAGACTGTCACCGAGTTGCAAGCAGATGACAGGATTTTTGATGCTTGGGGTGACTGGCTCTGAGGACGATGTTGACTCCAGCAGTCTACCTCCCGACGTTAACGCTGACTGCATCACTCTTTCTACCACCCTCTCAACAATTTCATCCTCATCGGTGCTGCCAAAGGCCCGCCTCCCCGACAATCTGTAAGGTCCCCTGTTAACTCTCTTACGTTTTTTCTTGCCAACCTTACTGCTCTTGTTCAAACGCCTCTCTCCAAATTCCTCTTCAAATCTTTCCTGTCCAATCCCAACCCCCTCTTCTAGACTTTCCTCCAAAATACTCCCAAAGATTCCCGAAAATCCTCCTTCATCAACATTCATAGAGTAAACGTTGCATCCCTTGAAACTGCTAGCACAGCTCGGATCATACGGTGTTGAGCATCCATCTATGACGTCATCATCATCTGTGGCAACCAATGAGCTGCAAGTAAGCTCACCGCTGAAATTAGGAATTTCTGAGGAGTCGATGTACCTAAAAATATGCGTGGCGTTGCGAGAGACGAGCATACCGCTTGAGCCGTCGAGAGTAAGGAATGAGCTCGAATCGCGGCAAGAATCATCGCACGTGTCTTCCAAGCTGTCCTGGCCATAACACTCGCATACCCCAATTCTCCCGATAAAATCACCTCCCAAGTCCCCGCACTGAGCAAAGCAGTCTTCCATTGCTCTACAAGTTCCATGCATGTCTCTAACCTCACTGTCAAGGCACCTGTTGTAAACGACAGGTTGACAGTCGACCTCTCCGTCTGCATCGCTTTGCTGCACGTAGTTTTCATCGTAAAACTCAAAGCCAGGCTCGCAAATGCAGAAGCCATCACTCGTCTGAAACGCCCTATTCAACCCTAGGCAGGAGCAGTGCGTGCTCCCTGGCTTGCTCACGCTGCTTGTCGAGCAGCTGAAACACTCTGCCTGTCCTTCTTGATGCTGGTAGTGGTTTTCTTTGCAAAGAAGGCAGTCGGTGACGTTGCTGCTTCCGGTGCGAACGTTGTGAGATCCAGCGGGACAAGGTAGCGCGCTATTGCTTCCTGAGGGGCAATAGTGGCCCTTGGGACAACGGAAACCTTTATCTACCGACGGATCAGAAGGCAAAGCGCTCCTACAACCTTTGAGACAAACATACCCAGGGGTACACTCCTCGCAAACTAATCTCTCCGGGTCCACTCCGAATTTCCCCGCTTCACATGACCTGCAGCTCCCCTCCATTGACACTCTCGTGGAGTTGTCATCGTAGGCACCAATCGTCCCCAGCGGACAAGGCGTCGGTGTGTGGGACATCGGGGGGCAAAAAGTACCCAGAATACAACGAATTGGAGCGGTAGAATTTAAAGGGCAGTAAAAACCAGCCGGACAAGGAATCGCGCTCGCGGTGAGTCCAGGGCAGTAGTACCGTTCTGGACACTGCTGGGGAGTAGCAGAAAGACTAATACAGAGCGATCCTGGTTTGCAAGCCTTGATCTCGATAGTATGATTAGAGCAGTAGTAGCCTCCAGGACAATCGTGACAGTCGTAAATATTCTCGCCCTTCTTGCTGTCACGGTAATACCCTGCAGGACAGCTGGTAATTTCTAAAGCTTTCTCAAGGCAGAATCCTCCCGGGGGACAAGGGAACTTCTCGTAATCAGCAATTCCCTCCTCATCGCACAGATAACCAGCCGGACAAGGCAAGCAGTCATCCAGCTCATCCATGGTGGTCAAGTTATTGTATGTCGCAACGGGGCACATTCGGATCGGTTCGTTCTCCAAACAATAGTGCCCGGGATAGCAGGGAGTAGGGACAGGATCTCCCTCAAAGCAGATATATCCAGCAGGACAGCCTCCGCAGTCGTCCGCCGATACTCCGTGCGTCTCAGACCGAGTCGTGCGATTCTGACACTGGATGGGGTCGCTTGTCGCGTTCTTGCAGTAATGGCCCGGAGGGCACTGACCGCCATCCTGTTGACTCCAGAAACCGTCAATGTCGAAAAGTTCGTGGGATTGATAAGTGACGACAGGATTCGGGACACCATTCCCGCTGCGACAGAAATGCCCCTCACTGCAATCTCCAGAGATCACTCCATCACGACAGAATTTCTTGGAGGGACAAGGAAGGCACTGAGACACATCCTGAAGAGAGAGACTGTTCCCATAGGTACCAATGGGACACTTGATGTGTTTGACCGAACCGCTCGGGCAGTAACCACCGATTTCACAGGGGACGGGGGAGGTGGTATTGCCAGGACACGTGCTCCCTTGTGGACACACAATACAGGAGCTTGCCCCGAAAGATGGGTTGAACGAACCTGGGGCACATCCAATTGCGCTACTCGATCCTCGAAGTGAATATGTACCCGGGGGAGCCGGAAAGCCCGTGACGTAGTCGTTGGGAGTGGGTGTCATAGCACCCCTCAGACAAATGTAGCCGGGTTCACAAAAACCTACACGAGTGGTACGGGATTGATAGTATTTTTTGTCAGTAATTAGAGCATTATTCAATTTCCCATTAATGTTGAAAACCTTCCAAATGAAAAAACTTACCTCCAATATTTGAGGGGTCGTACTCTTTGATAACAAGCAACTCGTCGATTTCATCTATACAAGGGAGACGAATGCGACTCGAGAGGTACTGGTACGTATCCCAATTATGGACGCTGTTGATTACCAACAAGGAGTGACTGATGCAGTTGTTGGAGTTATCTATGTTATTGGACTCAAATCTAACCTCCCACTCCCACACGCTCCTACCGCTATCATCGAGTTCGCCCGTTCTCACCGAAGAAACAGAAACGTCCAAACCTGCTCCTAAGGCCTCCAGGGCATCTTCGACTGTGCTTGCATCGCTCGAATAGGGTATGCTCTCAGTGGTAAGAACTGTCCCGTCGTTCTGCGTGTAGGAGAATGAAATTTCCACGCCGACAAGGTCGCTCGCGAAGTTTGCCGAGACCTCAAGCGATTGGATTTCCCTTTCGTAAAGATCAAAAAGAGGGTCGAAATGACCCGGGTAGACCAAGTGAGAGCCAGTACCACACCAGTGCCCCTCACCGCACAGGTGAGAGGGTTCTGTCAACCCCCTGTAGACGCTCGCCGTGCCTGGAAGAGAAGGCGTGCAATCTGTTGCAGAATTCAACCCCGTTCGATTGCTGAAAGTCGATATAGGGCACAAAAATTCGTGGGGGTGTTTTGTGCCGGGAGGGCAGAAGCTCCCAGCAGGACAAGTTATCGGCCTGTACACATTGTGCAAACAATAATAACCTGCTGGACATACTTTACAGGTCGATTGCTCATACTGGTCTTGGTAATAACCCTCGTCACAGGGAATCATGTCTGAAGATCCGCTTGGACAGTAAAACCCAGGGCTACAACGAGTTCGATTTACCACGTTGTAGCGGCAAAAGGAACCCTCCGGGCATGGCTTGCAAGAGGACTGCCCGTACTCATCTTGGTAACTTCCTGCCGGACAGGGGATCATGGCGTTGCTCTCGCTTAGGCAGTAAAATGCAGGTTCGCAAACTGCAAAATTTGCTACGTTGTACTCGCAGTAGCCGCCGGCAGGACAAAGCTTACAAGTTGATTGCTCGTACTCATCTTGGTAACTTCCCGCGGCGCAGGGGGTCATTTCGCCGCTCTGCTGTGGGCACATGTAGCCTGGTTGGCACCTGTCTGTGGCCGTGGCGGTGCCTGGGGGGCAAACGAAACCGGGTGGACACAGAATTTGAGGCACCTCAGTGCCATTATTGGGGCAAACGAAGCCGGCTGAGCACAACTTGCAGTCAGATAGTTTGGTATTTCCTGTGCTGTTGCTATATGTGGCAGGCGGACAGCTCTGGGGGCTCACGCTTGCTTCTTCGCAAAAGTGACCTGGAGGACAGATACTCCCGATAAGCAAGTTGGTGGCAGGATCGAGGACGTTCACAGGCGAGGGTGTCATCATCTTTCTGAGGCCGTAGTAACCCTCGTTGATAGGTCCAGTGATCTGGCCACTACTGTCGGCACAATAGTAACCGCCAGGACAGTCCTGAGCGTAGGTCGAGCCCACCGGGCAGTATTCCGAGGGCTGACAAGGGCCGCCAGTTTCGCACTCGCCTGTTACAGGATCAGGGATACAGGTGGGCGTGGCGGAGAATGATCTTCCAGTGCAGTAGTAGCCTTCATCACACTGGCCGGTTATTGCGAAATTGTGTTCACCCTCAGCATAGTGCCCAGGGGGAGCGTCAATACAAGCTGAGATGTTCTGATTGCCAGAATTTGCGCTGAAGGTGCCTTGGGGACACGGATATTGCGTCCTGTACTGGGTTTTAGGGGGGTAGTAATATCCAGGAGAGCCCAGGTTTTGAACATAGGAAGTCGAATTCATGAGGGTGTAGTAGCCAGCGGGCGTAGGGTAGCAGCTTCCCATACCGCTGTAAGGGTTAAAGAATCCCGGATCGCAGGCGCTATAGCTGTGACTACCATTGGAGGAGTAAAAACCTGGTGGGGTGATTTCGCCACCTAATTCCCAAACGTAAGACGTTATCGGATCAACCACCGTTGTAATTGTGGTAGGCGTGGCAGAGTCGCTGCCGTGTTTGCACGTGTACCCACTGGCGCAAAGGCCAGAGGGCGAAGAGAGACCAAATGTAGAGCAGAATTTACCTTGTTCGCAATACAAGCATGCGCTTGAATCGACCGAGTGCGTGGACGGATTGTAAGTTGTAGGTGAGCAAGGAGCTGGATTGGACGATGATGCGGGACAATAGTGACCGCTAGGACACGGATTATCCGGAAAGTGGGCAGGTCCCCTCCCAAAAGCGTTTTCGGACGAAGGCTCACAAACATAGCCTCCTTCACAGTCGCCGTCGGGGGCAGATAAGCCGCCAATGGAGCAAAATTTGCCAGCTGTACAGTCAGTGCATTGATCTTCACTACGGAGCTTCGTGGTGGAGCCAAATGTTCCCTTTGGACATTTGGGGATGGAGAGGGTTGTCTGAGGAGGGCAATAGCTACCCTGAGGACACTCAAAGTATCTATCAGTGCTTATCCCGTCACAGTAGTACGACTCGAGACACGGATAGCACGACGCCGCACCGGTGTGATTAACAAAGAACCCGGGAGGGCACTTGATTGGGACAGAAGAACCTTCTGGGCAAGAGTGTCCGCTTGGGCAGATCCCATTGACATCACTATCATCGTAATTGCCGAGTGGGGTGGAAGTCGAACACCCCTCGCCGCAGTAGTAGCCCTCAGCAGAAGGAAAGCTTGGCATTGCTAGCCCAGTGCTATTGCATACGACTCCGCCCGGGCAGGGGAGACACTGTGTGACATTGTTATTCCCGCGTGACGGAGAGTAAGTAGAGGCTGGACAAGGGATGGGATTAGCGGTACCGTGAGGACAGTAGTGACCCGCAGTGCACTCATACTCAGCGCTGCTGGCGAGAAATTGACCACCGGGACAGTAGTAATTCGCGTCGCATAAGCCTGTGGGAGCTGTCAATCCGTTAGTGTGGCAATACATGGAGGGAGTGCATTGCGTACAGTCAGTGATATTGCGGTTGAATTTTGAGTTTGAAAAAGTCCCCTTGGGACACCGCAAAGGATTGATTGTGTTAAGTGGGCAATAGTGACCGGGGATACACGGCGTCAGGACAATTGACGACTGATTCACGCAGTAGTGGCCAGCTAAACAAGATGGACACTCGTCTACACCATACTCAGGGTTGTACCTCCCAGGAGAGCAGGGAATCGGAGCAGCACTCCCTACGGTGGTGTAGTAGCCAGGGGGCGTAAGATGCTGCGTGGGTGTGTCGCTATTACCAGTGCAATAGTAACCTGGCTCGCACATTCCAGTTGGGATGGGTTGGTTGCTTCCAGCACAGTACATGCCCGGGTCACAAGCTTGGCAGTCTGCAGCAGAAATTGCTCCGGTGAAATTGTTGTATGTTCCTGGAGGACAGCTAGAAGGTTTGCTACTCCCGATCGGGCAGTAGCCCCCAGCCGGACAGAGGCCCCCAATAGGAGATGGTTCAGCCACTGTCGGAGATCCGGGAGCGTGCGGTGCAGAAGTGTAGGAACCTTCGAGACAATAGTAACCGGGATCGCAGGGAGCGCGGGGCCTGGAAAGACCCATACCATCACAGAACATTCCAGCGGAGCAAAGAGAGCAATCCTCAATTCGACGAAGACTAGTACTGTTACCGAAAGTCGCTATTGGACAAGGTTCAGGCACATGAGTGCCTGTCCCACAGTAGTAACCCCGCGGGCAGGGAAGCCCAACAGATGATCCCTCAGGGCAATAGTTGCCTGCGACGCAGACGGCACAATCATCTTCGCCGCCGGCACCGGAGTTTGTTCGATAATAGCGCTCGGGACAGGGTATTTGTGTAGGGGAAGTAGACTTTTCGGGACAGTAGTGGCCAGGCGAGCAGTCACCGCTAATTGCATTGATACCCTGAAGAGAATATTTTCCAGGAGGAGAGGGAATGCAATCGGCCAGATCATCTTGTCCGGTGAAGGGCTGGTAGGTCCCCGCCGGGCATTCGCTTGGGGTAACAGTCGCAGTTGGGCAGTAATGGCCATCCGGACAGGCATCAGCTGCCAGAGTGGGAACTGTCGAGTGGCCTGATGGACAGTAAGTCCCGTTAAAACACCGACCAAAGAGATGATGATTGTTAGACCAGCTACCGCCATTCACCAGCATAATGGATGTGACCGAGTTCGGCGATGCGCAATAATGGCCCACAGCGCAAGTGTCACAGTTGCCTTGGTTTTTATCCGACGAAAAACCGACTCCGCAGTCCATCGGAGTGGCCGAGTTTGCTGGGCAATATGACCCGGCGGTACAAGCCGTGCACGCTGGAAAAGTAGAAGAAGAGCCACCAGCAATTCCAGAGGTCTCCGTGTTGTTCACCGAGGAGTATTTTCCCGCGGGGCAGTCATAGTAATTAGCGCTGCCAGATGGAGAATAAGACCCGGGTGGAGTGTTGAGACAATCCGAGAGCTGAACATTACTAGTAGATGGGGAGTATTTGCCCGCGGGGCACGGGAATTCGTTGGGAAATTTGGTGCCGGGAGGGCAGTAATGGCCAGCCTGACAGGGGCCAGAAGTCGTAGAAGAACCGCCGGAGCAATACGTTCCCTGGTCACAGATGGTGCACTCATCATCTTCCTTCAAATCGTCGCGAGATGAGTAGCGACCAGGACTACAGTCGAACGACGTTGTGGAAGGAGTTCCGGTCGGGCAGTAGTGACCTGGGGCACAGGAGACTATCGTGGCACTGATCGTGCCGACGGTGGAGGTGCACGCAAATCGCTCTGGGCAGAGAAGACACTCATCAGCTGAAGTTAAATTGATTTCATCGGAATAGCGACCCAGAGGACAGGGGTATTGGTGGCTGTACGACGTACCAGACGGACAATAACAACCTGGTTGGCACCTAGTTGTCATCTCGAACATACCCGCGACGGGACAGGCCCACCCTCTCTCGCAAAGACCGCAGATGGAAGACTCTGTCCCTCTCTCGTGGGGGTTGTATCGCCCAATGTTGCACTGAGTTGGCGAGATGGCAGCCTGAGGGCAGAAGTTCCCAATTGTGCAGTTCTGACACTGAGTCGAGGAGTAAAGCCCCGTCGCTCCGGAGAAGGTGCCCGCGGGACAAGGAGTATTGGAATAAACGGACGTTCGTTGCGGGCAATAGTATCCTGCTGGGCAAGCGGTGACGTGCAAGGAAGAGGAGCCGTGGGTCGTGTAATATCCTCTTTGAGTCTCTAAACAAGCAGAGATATTCGTCGCTTTCAACAAATCCGAATAAGTACCTCCGGGGCAGTTGCTGTAATACGAGGAACCGGCCTCACAGAAGGCACCCTGAGGACAGGGGATGCGAGATTTAAAAGTTGAACCGGCGGCCGGGGTATAATACCCTGGCTCAGTTATTGTGCAAGCATCCTCTTGCGATGTCCCCCCCGTGGTGTTGCCATACGTCCCAGTTGGGCACTTTGTGAAAATTCTCGACGGATTGCAATAACCGCCAATCGGACACGGAGTGGGAGTGGGATTTGTACTACCAAGCTCGCAGGTGTACCCCGGGGTACACTCAGAGCAGATTGTGGCTGAGCCGGGAGAATAATAACCTTCTGGACAAAGAGCGGGGACGAGGTGAGGCTGAGAGCAGGAAAAGCCAGGCTCACATGGGGTACAGGAGATCGCTCCTTCGAGTGAATATTCACCGAGGGGGCAAACTAGCGGGGCATCGGTGGGTTGAGGGCAATATGATCCCCTCGGACAAATAGTGCAGATAGCCTCGCCTTGAAGAGAATAATAACCTGGTGAACAAGTCGAGGCAGCAAGAGAAGTCGTAGAAGAACAGCTTACGCCCGCTGGACAATCGGTGCACTGGTGCTGGCTACCTAAAGAGTACGTCCCTAGAACGCACGGTATGGCGGCATCAGAATCCGTCGAGGGACACTTAAAACCCGGGTCGCAGGGGATGCAGGAAGATGATGGCAAGACCGTATAGGTCCCAAGAGGGCAAGGAAGTTTTGTTGGGGAGTCGGTATGAGGGCAATAAAAACCCGGGCTGCAGGCAGAGCAAGAAACAGATTGGAGAGAGGAATAGTAGCCTGCAGGGCAGGTCGTTATCGATGTCCCAGACGTCGAGGGACAAGCCATGCCGGCGGGACAGATGGTGCAATTTGTTGTACCGCCCAAGGAATACGTTCCCGCAGCGCAATTATTACAGGCCGTTGCACCGAGAAGGAAATTTGCATACGTAGACGCCGGGCATGGAGTACAAGAACCAGCATTAGATGCACTAAACGTACCGGATGGACAGTCTGTGCAATCATACTCTTCCGCAAGAGAGAATTTCCCTGCCACGCAAGGTGTGGAGATGCCGCCGTTACATGAGAACCCGGCCAAACACTTTTCGGGGGGTGTTTTTGGATCTGAACAGTCATAAGAAACAGGACAATCGATGCATGTCGACTGAGCAGTATTGGTTTGGTATTTACCCGGTTCGCAGGTTGTGCAGTTAAGCTGAAGTTTATGGCTGTAAGTACCAGTTTCGCATTGGATTGGGGTAATTTTATCGCCGCAGTCAAAACCGGCGGGACAAGCAGTACAATGGACAGTGCCAGAAGAGGGAGCGTAGTAGCCATCGGCACAGGCAGTGCAGTCCGCAAGAGATGACGCACCATTGTTGGGATTCTCCGTGCCAGGTGGGCAAGACTCCTTCAGCTCACATGTGCTCGAACCGTCACAATAATAGCCAGGCTCGGCCGGAGTGCTTCCGCAGAAAGGAGAGGGGGCCGCAGAGGGCATAAAAGAATTCGTCGGAACTGCTGATGGGGGAGTAGAGGGGATAGCTGTCGGCGGTGTTGACGGTGCTCTCGATGGCGGTGTTGACGGCGACTCTGAGGGAGAGTTGGTTGGTAAAGCAGATGGTGGTGTTGACGGCGCCTCTGAAGGAGAGTTGGTTGGCAAAGCAGATGGTGGTGTTGACGGCGACTCTGAAGGAGAGTTGGTTGGTAAAGCAGATGGTGGTGTTGACGGCGCCTCTGAAGGAGAGTTGGTTGGTAAAGCAGATGGTGGTGTTGACGGCGACTCTGAAGGAGAGTTGGTTGGTAAAGCAGATGGTGGTGTTGACGGCGCCTCTGAAGGAGAGTTGGTTGGTAAAGCAGATGGTGGTGTTGACGG
>Ga0115556_1001007_pt1 | contig 19175 bp, 20 predicted proteins | sample COGITO_mtgs_1104_5_FD_87282 | JGI IMG/M metagenome (GOLD analysis project Ga0115556, IMG submission 87282) | Pelagic marine microbial communities from North Sea - COGITO_mtgs_110414 | ecosystem: Environmental > Aquatic > Marine > Epipelagic | place: Germany:Helgoland, sampling site Kabeltonne... | reverse complement strand
TCGTATGAGCCACAGAGCCCGTCGTATGAGCCACAGAGCCCGTCGTATGAGCCACAGAGCCCGCCGTCATTCGGTTATAATAGTCCCGTATATGTACCAGACAGTGCTCCATCGTTCTCACCTGTGGTTCCTGAGCGTCCTTTGAGTCCAGTACCACAAGAAAAGGCAATTATTAACTTGTTACCATCACCTGAAGAAAAACCACTATTTATTCCTAGTGAGCCAACCAATATTAAACTGGATGATGAGGATATTACAATAACACCAGATTATGCTCCTGTTAGTCCCGAATACCATCCAGATGGAACATTTGGACCAGAACCCCCTGGTGAAAGAACAAAGGGTTATGAAACAACCGATGATGGAAATACACGAATTTTCAAATTAGATTTACCAGAAACAATGCCAAGTATTGATGACCTTGAAACTACATCGGAACCTATTAAATCGGATTTCGACATGGCACTTGAAGATGCTGAATTGGATTTCGATACCTTAGACGATATATAATTGTCGTATTATATTGTTAAATTTATTCTTATTTTTTTTTAATTATGACTTCTAAAAAATATTATTCGTTAAATGATTATTTAGATATGATGAATATAGATGATATATACACTTGCGATATTCATTCGTATATAAATAATCCCAAATATAATTTTGTCTATAATAAATTGTTTGTTTCACAATCTCAGAATGTACCCTGTGCTCCCCTTGGTATTTATCCCAAGACATATCCAGTAATTTTTAAACCAATATATAACCTACATGGTATGAGCAGAAGTTTCTACAAAATACATAGCGATGAAGAATATGATACTTGTTTTAAAGATGGATTGTTTTGGCAAGAATATTTCCCAGGACCACAAGTTAATTTGGATGTCGTTTACAATAAAGACCAAATAGTCTTCTATTCTGCTCTTCAATCAATATCTGGAAATCAAGGTTCATTTAAGAGTCACGAGACACTTATAGATTATATTATCCCTAGTAAAATAGAAAATTGGATACACATGTATTTGAAGGACTATAAGGGTTGTTTAAATATTGAAATCATCAGCGGAAATATAATAGAATGTCATTTGAGACTCAATGGCGATTTCCATTTATATAATCCGGAATTTGTTGGCAACTTATATGAATTCTTTCGTGGAAACATTGATACTATTAATTACATTGTTCCATATACTTGTATGTTTCCTTTATTTATACATAGAAATCTAATCAATAGTTTAAAAACTAACACTGAAAAATTCACAAAATTTTTAATGAAAAATCCCAAGGTTATTACGTTTTATTATGATAAACTAGATTCAATACAACAATCCCATTTATTACGCGCTATGATGATAGAAGTAAATGACTATTCACACGGTGAAAAGATAATAGAATTATTCCAGAAAACCCTGAATGAATTAATATAATTATATAAAGATAAATTAGTAATTATAATCACAAGGACTTTAGTAATGAAATTATCAAAAGAATTACAATTATTACTATCTAACATTGATGTCAATAATACAAACACGTCTCGTAAAGCTAGACTATGTGATTTTGAAATGGAAAGAACCCACTATGATACTAATACAGTAAAAGATAAAATTAAATCTTATAGAATGCAAGAAGAATATGGAGCTAAAAAATTCATTAAACCGTGACGAACAGGAACAAAAAGCCAACAGCTACCTAATAAAAATAATTTTAAAACGACTAAAAGTTCTAAAAAATAATTAAAGAGTGTCGATCTATTTAATAATTCAAGGGATTATGAACCCATGACGGAAATTGCCTAAATCTATTATTGAAGACAATTTCCTGATATTATCATCTAATCACAAAGAATTATATTATAATGATTATATTATTATAATAATCGTATTAAATTTATTATTATATTATATAATGGGAAGTTCTAGCACTGAAAGATGTTCGTGTTCTAGAAATGATAACAACCAAATGGTATGTGGATCTGGATGCGTTAATAGTGGCGAAAGTTGTAAATCGGTATTGGATTGTAAATCACCTAAGTTAAAAAAAGCGAAGTCTCTTTCTTTACCAAAAAGAAAGAAACCAAACGTTATTCTAAAAAAGAAAGCAGTATCATTAAAAAAAATTAAAATGCCCAAGAAACCATTAAAAACAAAAAAAGTCAATGTAGTTATGAAGGGGAAGGAACCACTAAAAGGCGGTAAAACAAAGAAAGCAAGATTCAATTATAACAAAATGACAAATATAGTTTCACGTAAAAAGGCTAAAGAAATCGGTGCTGTTCACGGAATACCAAGCATAAGTGAAAAGGACGCAAAGGGCAATGTTTTAAGCGTTACTTGGAATAATATTGAAGGACATCACAGTGTAACCGTATATAATGATATATATAGAAAATGGCATCCATATCCAGCGGAAGTATATGTTGTTACTCGTAGATTAATAAAAGTCCCAGACCATTTAATGGGTCCTTTGAAATATGCCAGCGAAACTATTAATATTGAACAATTGCGCGCAGATAAAGAAGAAAATTTCCGCTATGGTAAAACAGGAAAAAAGGCACATTCACTAGTAAGTGGTTCTTGTGCGTCAATAAGTATATCGGCAATTACTTTGAAATTTGTAGAAGATATGTGTAAAAAATACAAAAAAGATGTACCTAATCCCTATAAATTATTCAAAGAATTTCGCGATACATATGACGCCCGTGTAGCCAATTACATACACGGAAAAGGAATGAAACCAAGAATTCCTTGGTATCCTAATATATTAGAAAAAGACCAAGAAAAGAAAGTCGTTATTGAAGAAAAATAAATAAAATAGTTTATTCAATCTAAACTAAATATATTATTATTATAAACATGAGTATGGCACAAGTAAATCTTCAACACGTATTTCTAGTTGGTCCGTTATTATTTTATATAGGAACTCAAAAACAGGAGACGCCACAATGGGCATTCATTTCACTAGCAACACTTACAGTTATGATTCCTTTTATAGTTTCATATAATTATTCCAGTTTATCTTATAGAGCCATTGTTAATGCTAGTCACTATTTAATATGGATACCATTATTCGGATATATAGCATATGCGGGAATAAATAAACATTTGGGGACCTATATGTATCCAATATTACAATTACTTGGATTAAGTGCGATTACGATACACCTTTTCCTTTTTTCCCAAAAAATGCATTGGATAAATTAATATTAATATGGTTATTAATATGGTTATTAATATATTATATAGCAATTCGGAATCCAATATATTGGTTCGTGCAATCAGGATATTGAGCATTTCTATAAGAAGGATAAACTAATTCTTTCGCAGTACACCATGAAGCCCCGCGACAAACACGTTTAAAACCGAAAAAAGGATAACTCATTTCGCGGTATAAAGGGTCAATCGCGAATCCATCATATGGATATATGGGTTCTTGACACCATTCATAGCAACTACCCATTAACTCATTCATATTATCTTCATTTGTATATTTTTCATTATATTCAACTATATATTGATTTCTATAATCTATATTCAATTCTTCGTAGTTAATAGGTGATTTCTTTGCCATATATTCCCATTCGTCTTCATAAAGAAGACGACACTTCTTCCAATTTGCGTAGGCTTCGGCTTCATACCACGATACATTAATTACAGGATAATTATAAAGACATTCAATGGGAATTAATTGGTCAAAATAATTAATAGTAAAACTATTTTCGGTTGTTTTATTCCAATAAAGCGGGAAATCGTTATTTTTATTTTTTTTCCACCGCAATCCATTTGGACTCCAATGGGTTTCATTGTCATACGCACCTAATTTGATAAAATTCATAAATTCATAAAACGATATTTTGTATTTAGATGCCCAGAATTTATGAATAATTTTATTGAATGAAGGCTTTTCATTATCAAACCCTATACTTTTAACATTTTCGGTATATCCCTGTGTAAAATGTCCACCGTTTATTTGAACCATTATGTTTTCAATAATAATTTCAGAATTTGGAAACAGTTTTGAATTATAAATATTAGGTAACTGCCGATAGACTAATTGGTTCGTAAAAAGGAAACTTTCAAGGTGCATATGAATATGTAGTAAAACAAATGTTATCATATAATTCATAGAAACATTAATGTTGTCCATAGTTTTTATTATAATGTCTAATTTATTGAAAATACTATCTTTATAAATGATTAATTCATCTATATCTACTAAATCTGCTTTGTATCTTTCAGGCGCACTTAATTCAAAGCTATCATATATATCATTATTAATTTTAATATTAGAAGGAAATGTGTAATCCATTAGTATATGTCTAAGAGCGTGTTTCTCAATAAAAAACAAAGCGTGTCCGATTTCCCATAATAAAGGATTATGTTTAGAATATAATGACTTCTCCATTCCAGTATGATTTACTAGTATATCAAAACCAAATTTATCAAGTAAATACTCTGTTTTATTTTTCAACCGAAGTAAATAATCGGGATCATATATTGGTTTAAAATTATGTAATTTTTTGTAAATTTCCAGCGTGGATAATTCCATTTTTTATAATATTTAAAAACATAATTAATGTTTTAAGTATACGAAAACTACGAGATATGTTTAGATATATAGCAACTGGATTTTTATTTGGAATTTTAGGAGGACTTGTTTATTATAGCAATGAAGTGAAAGAAAGAATGATGCGTTATATTGTAACGCTTGTAAATAATCGTCGTGATTATAGTGTTAAAGATACATCGACTAATACCGAAGTCATTTTATCGAGGACTTGTCCTCACGCCGGATGTGAAGTAGACTATAAAGAAGGTAAAGAAGAATTTGAATGTCCTTGTCACGGTTCGACATTTGATATGGATGGTAATGTAGTTTCCGGACCTGCAGAAGAAAATTTAGATAAAAAGACACAATAATAATAAAAAAATACGTTTTTTTTCTTTTATTATTATATAAATGCCTTCTTCTGTTGCTCCTATACCTAAAAGTCTATTAAAAATGGCTAGAAATAATCAAAGAAAAATGGAACAAAATAAACGTAATAATTTAACACGGAAATTAAGAAAAATTAGAAACAACGCAGAGAACAAAGAACGTGTAGAAAAAGCGTATTCTAAACTACAAGCACGGTTAAATGCTTTGAAACCTAGCTTAGTAAAAGAAGATTATGTATTGGTAAAAAAATCAGATCTTAAAGGATACAACCTTAATAAAAAAACCAAGGGGCGTTCAACAACCTTAAAAAACCGAATTAAAAGAATGACAAAGAAAGCAAGTAAGGCATTAACCAGGAAATAAATGATATTATTCAAGTGGATTGTATTCGCTATGAGTTTTTGTTAAAATACTTATAATTCCAGATAAAACAAAAGCAATTATTGTATATATTATGCCACACGCTAAAAATATTTGAATTCCATAGAAATATGAAATGAATAATCCTATTGTTGTTATTAAATATAGCATACTTAAAGATGTTTTTATACATAATGGAGAAAACCTTTTATAAAGTAAATAACTATTGGTGGCATTTATCCAAGAATAAGTAGAAATGGAATATAAAGCTATAATTATAAATTTAAATATTATTTCATTAAACAACATAATTTATATATTTGTTGTTATTTTCATTTAAATATTTTTAGTTTGTATATTGTATAAAATGTCTTCTAATATAGTAAAATTTTCACAAGCAGATAATATTACATTGGGTAGTAATAGTTTAGTTGGACCTATCGAATCGTCCGGTAATAATGTTTTTGATACCATAACAGTTCCAAGTGCTGCGGCAGCCAGAGATTTCTCATTAAATGCCACTCATTTAAATTCTATATATTATATTACTGGTGCTAGAGCATCAAATGCCCAAATAATTAGATTACCACATTTAGATGTTTGTTCTCCAGGTGATAAAATAACTATATTTTTAGCAACTGAACCTACTACTATAAGTTTGGATATTATGCAATATGACGCAGACGATAAAATATATGGCGCTGTGCCAGTATATGCTCCAATAGGAGATGCTGCCGCATCTACCGATGTACCTTGTATGGCTGTTTTTAGTGCTAGTGGAGGTGTTAGATTTATCACGGGTGTAACTGGAGCTAATATAGGTTCTACATTATCATTTACATGTATTGGTGGTAATAAAACATTTGGTCCTGCTGATACTACACCCGCAGATGATGATAATGCTATACCAGTTAGTACCACTGTAACAAAAAATTGGCATATTAGTGGTTTTATAGTAGGAGATAGCACATCGATGACTGGTGCTGCTATAGTACAAGCATCGGCATAATTTATTTTTTGTATAAATTATTTTTTTTAATTAAAACTATTTTTTTTATTGAAAAAAAAAGAAAAATAGCGTTATGTCGCTTAATTGGAGTAAGAACTTGCTTACTTAATTGGAGTAAGAACTTGCTTACTTAATTGGAGTAAGCAAGACCTCCCATACCACTCATGACACGAAGGACGTTGTAGTTAAGGGCGTAAATGTTGGCAACAGTAACACTTACGTCGAATTGAAGTTTGGCAGTGTCAATTCTGGAGAAGTTGCATGTTCCAGATGGTTGATGTTCTTCTGGTTTAAGTGCGAATGAGTACATGTTGATTTTGTTAGACATATTTGATGTGCGTGCTTCATTAACAGTGGCATCGGCCAATACACCAACAATTGTAAGAGTATCAGCACCGTCTGCGTGGGCTGGCATAGTAGTAGCATTATCGGATAATAATACTGGTGATGAAGCAAATACAATATCAGCGGCCGCGCCATTGGCAGCATTAGCAGCAATACCGGTTCCAACAACGGCGGAATAGGTACCATTGTTAGCAGCAGTAGAATCATCTGTTAGTGTAAATATTAACACGGATCCTGCTACAACAGCATCGTGATTGACTCCTGCATTTTGTATAGATAATGTGAGAGTTGCTGGTACATAGGCAAATTCGCTAGCAGCAGCGGCTAAATCACCCCCAGTTAAAGCTACATTTGTTAAAGCAGTTAATGCGGAAACGGTACTTGTTCTTGAAATGAGGTTAACATTGGCACCAGATGGTAAATTTTGTCTTGGGACTGCGGTGTGGCATTGGTATGGTTGACGTAATTGGAAATATTCTTTAGTTTGATAAGAGAAACGATCATGTCCATTCAATGTTAATTTAGCTTGTTGTGTGGTAAGGTCGTTTGCGGATGTTGTTGTCCAGTAAATTGCTTTGACTGGGTGGTTGAAGTTAAGTTTTTGTGAAGTATCGGCTGAACCAGTTTCAAATTGAACTTGTTCAATAAGGTATTCGTGGGATACTTGTGCGAATCTACGGCGTTCATCGGTATCGAGGTATACGTAGTCGGCCCACATTTCAATAGAATTTGCGGCTGTACCAGCGGCACCAGCAACGTTAGCCCAAGTGCATTTTACTTTAACTTCGTGGTATTGAAGGGCAATAAGTGGTAAGTAGCAACCTGGGTTACGGCAGAAATAGAATTGAAGAGGAACCATAGCTTCATTTACACCAGTGGATGAACCAGTACCTACAGCACCTTGCATAGATTTAAGACCGGATGCCTTAGCTTCGGTGGTGCTAAGTTCATTCCACATTTCCATCCATTCTTCTGTTTGTTTGTCGATTTCTTGACCACCAATTTCGAGTCTAACTTCTTTTACTGCGCGGTTAGCAGCAGTTCCATCAAATGATGGTAAGTGAACATATAAGGCACCAAGTAAGTCACCATTTCTAGAAATAGTTACTGTTCCAGTAGCTTCAGAACCTGCTGCTGGAAGTGCGGATGAACCATTAATGGTTTGTTCAATGGTTTCCATTGAGAAGTTAGTGTGGCGTCTGTATACGACCTTGAAGAATGTGATTTGTGGATTTCCTGTAAGATAGATATCTTGAGCACCATAAGCGACTAATTGCATTAAACCTCCTCCCATTTTATACATTAAGCAAAGAAAAAAATTTTACAGAAATTAATTAAAATTAATTTTCTGAATATATTATAATAAAAAATGATTAATATTATTTTAATACTTATATTGATAATCGTTATGGTATTTAGTTCAGTATTAGAAGGGTTCCCTTTCTACGAAATGAGCCCACCTAAAAGAAATATGTCTCTGGATTTACGTTGTGAACCAGAAATACCAAAAAAAAAATATCCATTTCATAATTCAACTATCGATTATTACTACCGACCCAAGTGTCTAGGAAATTTATTATAATTACATTTTTATACTATTCATATCAATAATTTTTAATGATGTGTTATTGTCTTCGAAATAACTAAGTTCTTCAGTATCGTGTAGTTCAACTATAAATTTATCTGTAGTTTTGTCATTATTAATAAATCCCAATTCCAATATATCATTGTATTCAAACACCAACTTATAATCTCTTGTATCAACTTGTCGCATCAAATGCGTTTTACCATTATTTCCTCTTCCATATAAAATTATAATTTTACTGTTTGACTGAATATATTTATTAATAAGCATTTGGGATTCTTTATACGATGAAACCTTAACCATAGTTGTAATAATATTATCTGTTAAAAGACCTTAAATTTATTTCAAATATCAATTTTTTAAATTGTTTTAACTTCCGAGGCTTCTTCCGAGGCTTCTTCCGAGGCTTCTTCCGAGGCTTCTTCCGAGGCTTCTTCCGAGGCTTCTTCCGAGGCTTCTTCCGATGCTTTTTCTTTTGGGTCTAATCCTACAATAAATTCATATACTTTCTTTGAAAACTTATAATGACATCCATTTGGTGCTTGATTGTCTGGAACTAGCCATTTTTTTTCATTCTTAGAATAAATGAGTCCAACATACTTATCTTCCCAAGAATATTCCGAATACTCTCTAAATCTTCCTCTTAATAGTCCTTGCGTTTCATTTCCAGCATCGGTTGAAAATTTACCATTTTCCCAGAATTTCTTTGAAAACATCAATGTTCCTAAATAAATTCTTTGGAAATAGTCTATACTTTGTCCATTTGTACTAATAATAGAGATATAGCGATTAATATCAAATGTTCCCATTGTAGTACATCCAATGACTTCTTTCTTACTATTTAGGTATTCATTTGCTACTTTTCTCAATCCCGTTTCATAAAAGAAATAATCGTCATCCATAATCATTATTGTATCATTTGTAGCATTTTCAATAGCTAAATTCAACATATGTCCGTATGTAGCATCTTCACCAGCCCTTGTATATCGAATTCTAAATTGTTCTCTGACTTCTACTGGAGGCAATAAACTTTCGACATCATCCTCTGTATTATTGACAACAACCCACTCTAATTTTTCACGTGGATAATTGTGGGAACGGAAATTCAATATTGGCAATTTAAAAAAGTTCATAGTGCTACTATAAACAGTAATGAGTGAAATACTCGGTAGGTCTTCGTCCTTATGTTCTTTGTCTTCGCGTTTTTTGACAGCTAATGTATTTCTAAAGACTTCTTGGAAATAGTCTTGGGCTCTTTCATTAAAAATATTTTGTTGACGGCAAGCCCACATTTTATTATTTTCACCCATCAATTCCAGAGATGAATCTGAAATATTCAATGCCTTTTTCACAGTTTCTTCTAATGTTTCCTTGGAAAATGTATATTTAGAACCAAGGAAATTCGGATTCTTTTTTTTACTACAAGTTAATGCGAAATAGTTGTCTTCATATAGTAATTCTGTTATTGGTCCTTTATTGATACATATAGGAACATTACCAGATAACATACATTGATTAACATTGTGGTTAAAATTATCAATAGTATCTAAACATACATGAATCAAACACGAATTAAAAAGATTTTCATATTTTCCTGGGTCAATCGTTTCAATATACATTATATTTGCTAAATTTCTCTTAGTTAGACCGGTTTTCGGAACTCCACTAAAGACAATATTCAATGTAGGATAATCTAATTGCCATATATCAATAAGTTTCTGGATATCCTGGTAATTATGGTCATTATATAAAGCCAACCAATCTTCGCGAGTTTTATCCAATCTATGATTTGAAATATCTGTAGATCGCCATCCTATATTTTTAATTCTTTCTGGTTCAACTAAATCCTTAAAAACTTCATAACAATATTTAGTTTTACAAAAGACCAGGTCAATACTTTCTAACATAGGAATATTCTCCTTTGAAAAATAATGATGATTAGGTATAAAAACATTATATTTCGCTTTTCTTATAAAACTATAGTTAATTGATTCGATAAAAATATTGATTTGTGCTTTTGGACAAGTGTAATTGTTTACATTAATATGAGAAATCTTGGGTTTTTCTTTGACCCGCTTGAGCATATAGTTCATGACTTCAGCATCACACATAATGTTATTGGAATGTTGGCTATGAATAATATTAACTTTCATAATGTATGTATGAATAATTAATTAATAGTCTTTATGTGATTTTTTTTATATTCTTGTGCTCGTTTTATAATTTTTTTATTAAATTTTTTGGATAATAATTCAATGCCATTGGTTCTATTGTTTTTTCCTGGATTTAATTTATATTTATTCATATGGTATTTTGTATAGTCTGTATCTTTCAATTCATTTAATTCCTGATAATGGGTCGTAATAATACTGATACTATTTTTAAAGGAAGCTAATTGCTCACATATTGCCATTGAAGTCGCAATACCTTCTTGTGGGTTAGTACCCGTAAACATTTCATCAATAATTATAAACGAATTTTGCTCTGGATTTTTCTCTATTTGCTCAATGTAATTTTGCATAATTTCCAATTCACTTTCAAATAACGATTTTTCACCTTTTTTGTCGGAAACATTTAAGTAGGTATCAATAGTATCGAAATATGAATGACTAAGTGATTTACAAGGAGCAATACCGAGATTTTGCGACATTATTAAACATAAAGCAACTGATTTTATTAATGTAGATTTACCTTCTGCATTGGGCCCAGTTATTAACATATTATTTCCATTTATTTCAATGGTATTCTTGGTAGCCTTATTGGGAGTATTTACACTCATAGGTAGAAAAATGTCATGTGCTTTTATAGTTGGGACATTTGTCTTAATTATTTTACTGAAACAATAAACATTCGGATTTTCTTTTACTATTTTGACATTAGACATATAGGCATCTAACTTACCCAGACTTATTAGCATATTCTTAATTGCATCTTTATTATGTTTGATTTTATGGAAGTCTACAATTATCTTCCCTTTATCTTTAGTCAGTTTAAACTTATTTTCATAAAACTTTCCAAGGAAACTATAGGAATTATAGTCTATGTCAAAGAATCCAGGTATTAAATCGCGAGTTTCTTTTAATTTTTCTTGGAACTTTTTGACATTTTGATTAAATTCAAACATTTTTTTTAATAATTCTTGATTTACTATTGAATAGGTCACAGAAGTATATAAACTAAACAAAAACATTCCTAATGTTAGTAGTCCACTTAAATAATTACCATCTTTAAAGGCATCTAGACTAGGAATGTTGAATGTCATATATTTGATATATTTGAAAAAGGCAAACTTGGAAAATAAATATGTTATTACAAACATGACTAATGGTGATACTATAGTTAATAATGGACTAAATATATGATAATTATTATAGATATTCAGGAATAATTTATTGTTATTTAGTTTATTTACATATGGAAAGTTTAATGTAACATTATCCATAATTTCATTAAGAGAACTGTTTTTATCATCACAATAAATCAATAGTGATTCTTCTATTGGTTCTAGTTGTTTAATTAAATCGTTTACAGTGTCGTAATTTTTAATAAGTAGTTTATAATTTTTTTGAATGTCCTTATGATTTTGCTTATTCATAAGCATATTTTGTAATTTAATATGACCACTCAATGTCTGTGTTTTATTAATAGAAGTCATTAAGGTTTTTGTTTCTGTATCTTCATAGTCTTTGAAAATTTCCAATCCATCATATACTTGCTGAGAATAAGGTTTTTGTAATTCATCGTAATCCTTTAAAAGTGGATGTAGTGTTTTTCTATTTGGTATTAAACAATTATTAACGTAATTTATTTTGTTTTTATAGATAAACATTATTTGATTATTATACAATAATAAAAAAAATACGTTTTTTTTTCTTTTTAATATATATAATGAGTAATAACAATGTTGTACCATCTAATTTCGACGTATATCCAGAAAATTTAGATATGGAAAATGCCGTATCTATGAACTCTATTTCTTGGGAAGAACCTAAACAAGACCCTAGTTTATTTATGCTCAGTAATAACCAATTAGTTAACGTTTTAACTAATGCTGCCAATAATACTAATAATGCGGAAGGTTTAAAAATGTTTCAAGGATGCCTTGAAGACCCTATTGCCGGGGATTCTATGTGCTTCTTACCAAAACCGGAACCAGTAAATTATAAATTTCAAAATAGACACTCATGGGCCAATGTTTCCGGCGATCAAGTTGTCATTTCCCAATACAATAAAGATAATGAATTAAACGCTCAAGCAAATAATTTATCTAAACGTGGTATGGAATATCTTAAGGCATCTAATGATGAACTTTTACTCCAACCTTTGTGCGACGTATATGATTGTGAAAACAAACCAAAAGACGACCCCAATTGTCGTGTGCTTAATTGTATGAAATGTAAAAAACAATAAACAATTTAAACATTTTTTCTTATTTATTATAAAATCAAATATGATTGAAATTCATATTAATCACAATCTTTATTTAATGGAAGAAGATAAATATAAAACTAAAAAATATAACTATACCAAAGCAGAAACTATGGCATTTTTACTTAATAAGAAAATACAATATAATATAGCAGAATTATATTCAACGTATTATACGGAAATGAATATTAATCAGTGTATTTATACACAATCTATAACAGATAAATTAAATTCATTTGGATTAAAATAAAACTTAATACTTATTGATTAATAATAATAATAATAATATTAATATTAATAATATTATATGGCATTAATCGACCAATATTCATTTTTACATTTTTGTGTTGGAGGTATAGCATATTTTTGGAAGATCGGATTAATACCTTGGATAATTCTTCATATATTATTTGAAATCATTGAAAATACTTCTTGGGGAATATTATTTATCAATAAATACTTCAAATTATGGCCGGGTGGCAAAGGTGGTCCAGACGATACTTGGAATAGTGTTATGGATAATATATTTGCTATTTTAGGATGGTTAGTTTCATATTATTTAGATTATTTAGGAAGTAAATATAATTGGTATTCTCAACACATCAGAAATTAACGTGTTCTGGATGATCGGAATAAATTATTTTTTTTATTAATTTACAGTCATTAAACAACATTTCGCCTAATTTTGTTTTCATTGTTTCCAGTGTTTCGTAATTTATATATTTATTGTCTTTTAGTATTATAAATTTATTTACTATTTCTAGTATATCTACTTTTGATATAATAACTACATTTGTCCCCGAAATATTAATTGCTTTAACTAATTTGTCGTAGTTAAGCCATGTCACTTTCCTAGGTCTTCCTGTAGTTGTTCCATATTCTTTCCCTTCTTCAACTATTCTTTCAATAGTGTCTTCTTCTGGTTGCCAAAGGTCTTCAAAATCTGGATCATAACCAACACGAGTATCATATATTTTAGCCGCACCATAAATAGTGTTTATTTTACACGGTGGGAATCCTAAACTACAAGCACTATAAGGTAGTGTCACACTTGATGTGACATATGGATAATTACCATAGTTAATATCTAACCAAAACCCTTGAGCGCCTTCACAAAGGATAGTTCCGTGTAAATCTTCAGTCATTAAAAATGACTTCAAACTTTCAGGACACTGGTCTTTTAATTGTGTTGCTTTACGAGCGTATTTATCGCGAGCACACGGTCCAATGCCTTTGCCTGTTGATCTTGGATTATTGGCGTCTTCTTCTTTATGCGAAGATGTTATGATTTTAACATATGGCGATATTTTCAATAACGAAATATCAAAACCGTGTTCCTTTAGATATTCCATTTCCGAATTAAGGTCATCAATATTAACAAAACATTCAGGTCCAATTAGACATTTAATACCATATAATATACCGCTTGGAATAATATGGGTATGATATTTCGTGTCGTTTAAATAAATAGTATGACCAGCATTGGACCCACCATTCCAACGACATACCCAATCATATTTATTATTTTTCAATAATTCGCCTATAATTTTCCCTTTACCTTCGTCTCCCCAGGTTAATCCACATACAATATCGACTTTATCTATCATTAATAATTATTAGTAAATAATAGTATCTTAAATAAAATTTGAAAATTTTTTATTTATTCAAAATAATTAATAATTACAGACTCAAGAAGTATTATTCATCATGGAATTCAACTTTGATATTTTTCCAAACAATCAGCCTTCGAACGAACTTAAAAATACCAGTTTCATAATGGGAAATGGTAATCGAAAATTAAGTAATAAAATCGCCCAGAATTTTAAATCGAGATATGATTGTAGTATTTCCCAAGAATCACCGGGATATTTTGCTAGTGGTGAAGTAAAAATTGATCATATTACTGAAAATATTAGACAAAAGGATATAGTAATTATACAAAGTATAGTTGAAACACCAACCAATAATGGCACAATATTATCGGTAAATGATTTAATATTAGAAGTTCTTATTATGATTGACGCGGTTAAACGTGGAAGTGCGAAGTCAATTACACTCGTACTGCCAATGTATCCGTATCAACGCCAAGACCGTAAAAATAATTCTCGAACTCCTATTAGCGCACGGGTAATGACAACTATGTTTGAAAGTCTAGGTGTTTCTCGGGTAATTGTTTTCGATCTTCACGCCGATCAAATCCAAGGTTTCTTTGGTCTTACACCATTAGATAATTTGTTTTCAGAACCATACTTCATAAAATATATCAAAACAGTTGTTCCACCTGAAGAATTGAAAGATGTAATATTGGTGAGTCCAGATGAAGGCGGAATTAAGAGGGTCGTTCATATGGCAAAAAAGATGAATTTAGGGTCGGCTTTTATGTATAAGGAACGCAAAGTTGCTAATGAAGTAGAAAATATGGTAATTATGGGGAAAATAGAAAATAAAGTATGTATCATTATTGACGATATAATAGATACAGCCGGAACCGCGTGTAAAGCGGCCGATGTTTTAAAGGAAAATGGGGCGTCAAAGGTAATAATGTGTGCGTGTCACGGAATATTCAGTAACGATGCTATAAGGAAAATACACAATAGTTCCTTTGACCGGGTTAGTGTTACAAATACTGTATTATGGAAAGATAAATTAGATAAACTATTAGAGAATAATTTCGTTCATGAAAAACACAATAAGGTAGATATTATAGATATCTCAAAATTGGCATCTTTGGCAATAGAGCGATGCCTTTTGGGTAATAGCTTAAGTGAATTATTTAACATATCAATCACCTAAAAAAATATTTAAAATTTAGAAACTAAAATTAATCAAGTTAATTACGTATGCTTTTTTATTTAACATTTGTAAGTAGTTATTTCTTTTTTTCAGCTAAATGTTTTTATAGAGATGTTATAATTAATAAAAATAAAGAAGAAACTAAAAATTATTTAGAAGCTTATTACGAAGCATTACCAACCGTATTAAAGAATATATTGTTTTATACAATTCCATTTTTTATTTATATAGATTACATTTACGAACCACGTCCATTTTCTATAATTGGATCAATATTATCTATTACGATAACTAATTATGGTTCAAATATAGCATTCTACTGGGCTCATCGATATTCCCATATAAACAAGGACTTGTATGAATATCACAAAATTCATCACGAATTCAACGAACCTATAGGCATAAGGGCAGCATATTCTCATCCAATTGATTTTATATTTGGTAATTTTATACCATTTGCTATTGTGCCAATACTTCTTAAAACAAATACACTAATACTATTATATTTAATTATACGTGGAAACTACAAAACTATAAAAATAGACCATAATACACCAAATACAAAAAATAATCACCATATATTACATCATAAATATTATAATTGTAATTATGGTGATAAATGGATAGATGAATATATGAATACATTAAGAACAACTTAGAAATCGGCATCCAAAACAATTTTTTTAGATACTTGTGTTCCAGATTTTACACCTGATTTCGCATATTCTCCTACTCTTTTTTCGAAGAAATTTGTTTTACCTTCCAATGAAATCATTTCCATAAATGGGAATGGATTCTTAGCTTGATATATTTTTGAATAACCTAATTGAACAATGAGGCGATTCGCAACAAATTCAATGTATTCACTCATAAGTTCCGAATTCATTCCAATAAGCTTACAAGGTATGCTTTCATTAATAAATTCCTTTTCTATTTCAACCGCTTCAGTAATAATTTCCTTAACGGTTTCTTCTGAACATTTGTGAACGAGCATTCTATACATCATAATAGCGAATTCAGTATGTAATGCTTCATCCCGTGAAATAAGTTCATTACTAAATGTTAATCCAGGCATAAGACCCCGTTTTTTAAGCCAGAATATAGAGCAAAATGCTCCACTGAAAAAGATGCCTTCAACTGCAGCAAACGCAATCACACGTTTATTGTAATCGGAATCATCGTCACCAATCCACTTCAATGCCCAGTCTGCTTTCTTTTTAATAGATGGGATTGTTTCAATAGCATTTAAGAGTTCTAATTTACGTGTAGTGTCTTTGACATATGTGTCAATTAATAGTGAATACATTTCACTGTGGATGTTTTCCATAGCAATTTGAAAACCATAAAAACATTTAGCTTCAGTGACTTGTACATCATTCATAAAACGTTCACATAGATTTTCATTGACTATTCCATCACTTGCCGCGAAGAAAGCCAAAATATTTTCAATGAAATTACGTTCGTTAGTATTTAATTTCATCCAATCATTAGCGTCTTTAGATAAATCAACTTCTTCTACCGTCCATATAGATGCTAGGGCTTTTTTATACATACCCCATATATTATGATATTCAATAGGAAATATAACAAAACGACCTGGGTTTTCGCGTAAAAGTGGTTCATCGGATTTTTTATTGATTGTGAGAGACATATTATCTAATATTAATAGTTTATAATTTTAAATACCATAATTTTAAATATTCAATTTTATTATACTATTAATTATTTTCTCTATATATCTTTCTGGGTAATAACTCCTTACCTTATTATTACTAAAATTTTCTTTAATGGTGTTATAATATTCGATATTCTCCGACAATTTAACCGATTTTTTAATAAATTCGTCTATTGTCAAACATATTGTATCGGTCATGTTTAAACTCTTTAAAATACTTGTTGTAATTGTTGAATACAAATGATTTCCCTGAAAGCATATAATTGGAACTTTACAAACTAATAAGTCGTATATAGTATTTTTTAAATTATAGTTGAGTGTATCTAAAATACAATCAAAGTAAATAAGTCTATATAAATTGAGTTGAGGTTCAATAAACGGTATAAAATATACCTTTTCTTTTATACCTTCATCGAAATGTTTCAATAACATATCTCTATTTTCAAAACACACGGTTTCTAGTATATATAATACACTACTCGGAGCCATTTTTAGTATTTGATTGTAAATTAAAATATCCTTTTTACTAATTTTCTTGGAACCACTAAGAACACAAAAGCGAAAATAATCTTTATGTTTGGTTCTTGGTAATATGATATTATAGTACATTGAATATAGTTGTTTTTCCTTTATATTGCCTTTTTTCAAATCGCGTATTTTACTATAATTATTTTGAAAAAGAGTGTAGTTATTATCATTATTCATTTTATCCATAATTGTCTTGATTTGTCGTTCAATAAGCAGTTCCTTGTTATAAATACCACGATTAATATTCCGTATATTGAATTTAATTACTTTATAGATATAATCTACCATAAAATCAGTTATTTGTTTTTTATTAATACTTTTATTAATTAAATATATGATGTAATCGTAATTCCTTTTAATTTCAAAATTATATGATTTATTGTAATCTATATTCAATATAATCGGACAATCTACAATTATTTTCTTTTCATTAAACGCGTAATTATTATTCATTTCATTATAGCATTTACCTAGTATAATATAATCGAAAATACCGTGTGTATGACTTCCTAAGTAATCATTATTATTAATTTGTATTTTCGCAATTTTCCTAGATAATAACCGAAATACATCCGTGTTATTTAAACTACAAAAATTAATAGCCAAGTAAAATTGATGTTTTATTAATAATTCATAAATAGTTTCTTGATTAGTTTCATTTAAATCACCATGAATTATTTCGACATTTTTAGTTTTAGGAAACACATTACCTAAAGTTAAAGCTAAATCCAATATAACATATTCAACTTGACTTATTATATAGTTCTCTAAATTGTATTTACTATTATCAACAATTAAACATATCTTTTTTGTATTCCTTTGAGTAATAGATGGTATATCTACATTTTCCTTTAGTCTATTAGAGGGTTCGTTATATATAGTATTATAATACCGTTTCACACAATTATTCATAATAGTGTTGCCCAACCCCATACAAATAAGTAAATATGGCGAACACATATTGTTTTTTGAATATTCTATTATTTTACTAATATTTTGGTCTAAATTTTCAAAATCACAAATATTATTACATAAGATCATCTTCTTATAAAAGTAATCGGTATCACTATAATCCAATAATTTCAAACAATTATAATAATTTTCAACATTAAAGTAATAGTTATATAGGTTTGAGGTTGTTTCATTATTTTTCTTATAAAACATAATCATATTTAGGTGATATTCTATATTCTTTTTTTTAAAGAGACATTTATAATGAAATTTCTCGGCAAATTCGTGGTTTAATGTTTTAATATTATTATAAATATCATACATCAACACATCATAAATCTCAATATCATCCATATTTATAATATAGCTGTAAATGACAAGCATTTTTTTTGAAATGGTTTGTTTTATTTCCTTTTTGGTTAATATATTATCTAAAATATTCATACAACTTGTTATACATCGAGTGCAAAAATATACCTTTTCCGATTCTTTAAAATCTCCCGAAAATATTTTTTCAATATCTTTATTTATTATTTCTAATAAATTTTTCATACTTAAAATAT
>Ga0115556_1001006_pt1 | contig 19181 bp, 11 predicted proteins | sample COGITO_mtgs_1104_5_FD_87282 | JGI IMG/M metagenome (GOLD analysis project Ga0115556, IMG submission 87282) | Pelagic marine microbial communities from North Sea - COGITO_mtgs_110414 | ecosystem: Environmental > Aquatic > Marine > Epipelagic | place: Germany:Helgoland, sampling site Kabeltonne... | reverse complement strand
GGCGACGGCGACGGCGACGGCGACGACGACGACGACGACGACAACGAGTCCGTCGATCCGTCGGACATTGACGTAGAAACCGAGGCAAATCACCTTCCCGTAGCACCAAGGGCAAAAGCTGGTGGGCCTGCAGACGGCGATAGCAGGCCAGGCTTGCTTGATTTTCAGTCTTCAAATTCAAAAAAGGGCGGCGGCAGCAGCAGTAGCAGCAGCAGCCGAAGGTTTTTTGGTTCCGTTAAAAATTTTGGAGACTCGGTGATGGGCCCACGGTCGACTGTTGATTACACCCGAGAAGATAATTGGTTGACTGCTGACGAAGGTTGGACCTGGACAGACATATTCTTTCACAACACGTGGGCGCCCTTTATCTACAAAATGCGTCATGTGATCGTTCTTGTTGTGACCATCTGTGTAGTGCTGAGTGCCGTATCAGCTTTCCTCCTTTTAGTGCCAGCCGACAAACCGCCTTCTTTCTTTCCTGAAACTCACAACTTAGGTATGCTTGAGGTTGTCAACAGCGACTACGTAGCCAGCACTAGCATGGACGTTGACGCTGCTGATGCAGTCGCATGGGGAGTCATGGATAGTGGAGGAGGAACACCCTCAGACAGTGGTAGCGGCGGCGGCGGCGGCAGTGGCGGCAGTGGTGCTGTGTGCCCTACCGTCGGCGGAAAAATATGTTCTGGCAACGGTAGATGTAATCAAGTGATCGGCAAGTGTCAGTGTTACACTGGCTATGATGGGGCAGATTGCAGCCTAGACACGACGACCGGCCTAACCTCCAGGAATATTGTTGCTGATCCGTTGGTCATTTCAGCGCATGATATCGCTCCTGATTTTACGAACGGAGATGACGTAACCACCGTCACACTCCTGAACCCTGGCGAGACCAATTTGAACTTTTATCTGTACCACCAAGACGCGCAGGGAAGCTCTATACAGTTTGACGATGACGCATCGGGTTTGCCAAATTGGATGACCCTTTCGAAATACAGCGGGTCGGTCGATGCAGGGAAGACTGCGACTCTCACTATTACACTGAAGCCCCAGGTGTTTGTTTGCCCGGATGGAAGAGGTCCAGGCGCTGACGATTGCCGAGCTCAATATACCTTTCACTTGTCCGATAGTGGGCCAAGCAGCGACCCACTATCCTTCCGAATCAACCTAGAGGCGAGAACTAACGCTCCATCAAACGCACCCTCTTCGGCACCCTCGAGTAGTGAGCCGTCAGGGGCGCCATCATTAGCGCCTTCCAGCGCACCCTCAACGTCTAGCCCAAGCTCATCACCTTCGAGCGCCCCATCAGATGCACCGTCGTTGCCTCCTTCGCGTGCCCCTTCGGATTCACCGAGTGAAGCCCCGTCCCGAGCTCCGTCCATGCCACCCAGCGCTGCTCCATCCCGAGCACCGAGCGGAGCGCCATCCGAAGCGCCGAGCGGAGCGCCATCCGAGGCGCCGAGCCGAGCGCCATCTCAGGCGCCGAGCAGAGCACCGAGTGAGGTTCCAAGTATTGCGCCGACGCAGCCGCACTGCACAAATGGTATTAAAGATGCGGACGAGTCGGACGAAGATTGTGGGGGAGACGACTGTCCTCCTTGCGCCGAGAACAAGCAATGCTCAGTCTGGCGAGACTGCGTAACACAGAATTGTGCAGGAGGGACCTGCGGCAGTGCGCCATCTGCTTTCCCTAGTGTATCGCCTTCGCAAGCTCCCTCCGTGCCACCGACCACATTCCCTTCGCTCGCACCTTCGCTGGCACCGTCCGAGAACCCATCAATGGTGCCAAGCGAAGCCCCCTCTGGTGCTCCCTCTAGTGCTCCCACGATTTCCAATGCACCATCTCAGGCTCCAAGCAACCTTCCCTCTGACGCTCCCTCGGTGGCACCGACAAATACACCTACAGCAGGAGGCTGCACGGATAGCGTAAAGAACGGAGAGGAGACGGACGTTGACTGCGGTGGTGACGAATGCCCGAGATGTGCCGTGGACAAAGTCTGCTCTGTGGATTCAGACTGTTCGAGCTTCGCCTGCTTGAGCAGCAAGTGCGTGGAAGCCCCCAGCTCAGCTCCTTCTGTTCCTCCCAGTGCTTTTCCGAGTGGCGTGCCCAGTGCAGCACCAAGTTTTGGGCCGACTGTGAGTCCAAGCCTTGCGCCAAGCGCCGCGCCAAGTCAAGCACCCAGTGGTGCACCCACGAATTTACCTTCAAACGCTCCGAGTGTTCCACCCTCTGGTTTGCCGAGTGTAGCCCCGAGCGAGGCCCCTAGTGCAGCTCCGAGTGAAGCTTCTTGCACCAACGGTTCAAAAGATGTCGGGGAGAGCGATACTGATTGCGGTGGTGACAGATGTCCTCAATGTGCAGTCGGGAAAGACTGTAACAACGCTGATGATTGCGAGTCATTGGCATGTTTTGATGGAACTTGCGCGGACTTCCCCTCTGCCGCACCTACTTCTCCTCCCAGTCAGTTCCCATCTGGTGCGCCGAGCGGTGCGCCTTCAATGACGCCTAGTTCGCCACCAACGAAGTCTCCAAGCTCAGCGCCTTCATCGAATCCGACTAGCAAACCGAGCGTCTCACCGAGCAGTGCTCCCTCCTTCGCGCCAACAGAGGCACCAAGCGCACCCCCTTCAACGCAGCCTTCGTCCATGCCAAGCATTTCGCCTACTTTGCAGCCTAGTAGAGCTCCGTCGGCGCATCCTTCGATGGCGCCATCAGGGAAACCAAGCCCCGCTCCCTCGAGTGCACCGTCGTCTGCATTACCCTCTAGCGCCCCTAGCTCTCAACCAACTTCCATTGACTGTAATAATAAGTACTGCAACTATCACGGGCGATGCGTAGAGAACACTGCTGACACTGGTACTAATGAGGTTTGCCAGTGTTTCCCAGGTTATGTTGGGACTCAGTGCGAGAACGTCGAGACTGTCGAAAAGGCTACGGATATTGTCGTAGACGTGTACTGGGGTGTCACGGGTATCGACAGAAAAGATACAAGCGAAGACTTTCTCAGTGGGTCTCCAATATACGACGAAAACTTTGACATAGGAGACTCTGGAGTCCAGGTATTCTTGAGAGACGTCTGCAAGAAATTTCGAGCTACTACGAATTTGTTAGTATTTCCCGATGGGAGCGATTGGTACTGCACCTTCGAGCTCCTTGACTACTGGCTGAACGTTAGTGGCAGTGCAACGTTGCCTATTCCAAAGCCAAATTTAATCGCCAATCTAACCACCTTCTTTGCCAATGGTTATGTCAGGGACCCAAGCAAAGTTGGTCGCCCAGCAATCAAGACCTTCAAACATAAAAATTATATCGGGATGGACCAGAATACAGGAGATGTTAAGTGGGTAAGAATTGGCGTTGATACAACTATCGATGAAGGTATCGCAGCCGCCCAGGCGGAAGCGCTGCAAACGAACTGGAATAACTTCATGGGGGAGCTTCACGAAGGAGCTCCAGCAGCCTTGGGCACGGGGGAGATGGCAAGCTTCCTCTGGGTTCGGGTCACCACTGAGCTCATGCTTATTCGCAGCACTATAACTGCCTGGGCTATCAGTAACCTAAGTGCCTTCGTCTCCATCGTTTTGTTCACAAAGAGCCTGTACATAGCCACGGTGACAACATTATGCATATTCTTCATTGTTTTGAGTTTGCTGTGGTACATGGTTGTGATCATGAACTGGAGCTTGGGGGCAATGGAGGCACTTAGTATCACAATTTTTGTTGGCATGAGTTGTGACTACTGTTTGCACATAGCCCATGCTTTCATGCACAGCCACGCCAAGAATGCTCATCTCAAAGTCAGGGAAGCACTGGCAATAATTGGAAACAGTGTATTAGGAGCGGCTGTTACCACTTTCGGAAGTTGCATCTTCTTGCTTCTTTGCTCAATTGTCTTTTTCTTCAAGATGGGCATCATCATTGCCATTAACACAATTTGTAGTGTTTGGTTTGCTCTTGTCTTCTTTCCTGCACTGCTAACGCTGTTTGACAATGGCGCTGAGGCTGCGAAACAAGCAGCCAGTTCTCGAAGCTTGCGAGACTTGATGCCCACGAGAGAAAGGGGAAGCAGCAACTTCGAGATGACAAACATTAATCCCAACCAAGATTACCTCGAATCCAAAAAGATGGAAGAAGGTGGAGGAAAAAATGACAATGATATGGACACGAAATCTATAAAGGAGAACAATGACAAGGAGACCACCTCACTAGTATTGAAACGGCAAATTTCGTCGCTTTAAGGAAATTGTTTTTAATTTTTTTTTCATTGCAAATTTCGTCGCTTTAAGGAAATTGTAAATAAAAATAATGTATTTACGTAACCATCTATGGCCATTGATAGGGTAACAACCGCAGCAAGAGAGAGAAAAAACATGATTTCTCGACTACTTAATTTTTGTCCCCGTTAAGAACCAAACCAAACCTTTTTTTCAAACCAAACTTCCTGAAAACTCCAAACTTTTTTTTTTGACCTGCAGAGAAAATTTCAACCAGCCAGACGTTTTTTTATTTTATCCCCGAATATTTCGAATAACCTTTAATTGAGTCAATAAACCTCACGTTGTAAGTTATTTTATCCCTCATGTTCGCAATGGAAGTGTTTACCCCTCGCCTGTGTAATATCGGACCGCTTCTTCTGATTTGTTGCGAGAAATCTGTAGGCGGTCAGAGTGTGGGATTGACAGAAATCTAAAATTGAAAATGAAGTGTTACCATGGTGCAATCGGTCCTTTGAACCCGTGGTTTCCTCGAACACCTCATTATGTTCACCCTTGTGCAAACAATTTAACATTGCTTTACACATGCACGCTAATGCTAACCTAATATCCTCTCCAACTTAAAATTTTTTCACAGAAACAAACACCACAAAGGAAAAAATGAAATTCGCCGCTTTTTCCCTCCTGCTTCCTGCTGTCGCTGCCCGCGAACTCGAAGCCTGGTCTTACAGCTACGAAACGCCTGATACCGTTGACTACAGCTATCAGACAGAATATAGTACTTCGTATTCCTATCCTGATGGAGGAGCCAGCTTCAGCTATTCTTATAGCTACCAGGAGTCTTACAGTTACGTTGTGCCTGGAGATACGGAATGGGCGTACACTAATGACTGCAGTGCTCATTCCGACTGCCAGCCTGATCATGCAGGGCTACCCCAGTACTGCACGGTGGGCGACGGAGTAACGGGAGCTTGTGATCACTGCAGTGCCTGTTGCGATGATGAAGGAAGTAACAGTATCGACGGATCTTGCCCTACTTTGTGCGCATGCCCCGCACCTACCTCTGCCCCCTCTGTTGCTACCACCAGTTCTCCTTCTGCTGCCCCTGTCCCTGCTACTTCTGCTCCCTCTGTTGCTACCACCAGTTCTCCTTCTGCTGCCCCTGTCCCTGCTACCACCAGTTCTCCTTCTGCTGCCCCTGTCCCTGCTACCGCTGCCCCCTCTGTTGCTACCACCGGTTCTCCTTCTTGGGATCCTAGCGAGGAGACAGTCGAGGTTGTCTTCACTGGCTCTTTCAGTTTGAATGGTATTAGTGCCGCTGACCTTCCCACCGGGGATGAATTGGTTGCCTTCAGATCAGATATCAGGGAAGGAATCGCCGCGTCTTTGGACCACGTCTCAGCCGATGATATCACTATCACAAGCCTTAGCAGGAGGTTGAGGGTTTTGGAGGGTGAGTTGACGGTTGAGTTCGAGGTCAGGGTTGTAGTCCCTGTCTCCAGGGAGGTTGCCTTTGCCGAAGCTGTGGAGACTTCTCTGACGGAGGACGTAGCGAGCGGTGACCTCATCTCCCAAATCCAGGAGGCTGCCGCCGACAGCAACGCCGAGCTCTTTGCCAGTGTCACCATAGATGCTGAAAGTTTCGTCATCGAGGATGAGGTTTCCCCTGAGACTGACGATACTGCTGTTGTCGATGGGGCTGCCAGCGCAGTCTCTGCCGGTGTTAGTGCCCTCGTTGGAGTTGCCGCCACTGTTTACCTCCTATGATTCCTTTGAAGGCTTATGGGCGAAAAAAAACAATTTTTGATTTTGTTCTGAGTTTGTTCTGAGTTCATGTTTTTATGTTTGGGGGATAGGACCTTTGGTAGAACTGGCTCTCTAGATGTGATTGTAATTAATACTGGATGTAAATAAACTACTGCTAATTTAGCGTAGGTATCTGTTCGTCATGGCAGTTTCAAAAAACTAAAAGCTCATATTTACTCATTATATTCAGCTCCAGGATCAGCTCATTGGTCAGCTCACGGTTCATCACACTAACTTTTTTTAGCCTGAGTGACCAGCTACCTCCACCTTCCAACATCTCGATCTCCTGCTCTTTCAGCCCTTCTCTCCCTTTCCCTATCTCTCTCCCTGTCCCTTTTCTCTCTCCCAACATCCCTCTCATCCCTATCCCTATCTCTCCCACCGCCGCCCATTCTCCTCTCCCCTGGCCGACCTCCGCCGCGACCCTCACTCCTGTGGGGAGCGTCGTGACGCCTTGAATCTCCCTGGTCACGGTCTCTGTCAGGACGAGATGACGAACTAAAATCATTTAGCCCCCCGGAGCGGTAAGGCTTGTCAGCCAGGGACGTTTGGTGAGGTTTATATTCCTGTTGAAAATTAATTATTTTTTTCAGAGCGAAACAATTGTGTGAGTTAAAAGAATTGTGCGAGCCGTTGAATATCTCAACCGGCACTGGTAAAATAGCACGGAGGACAATAGAAGCTCAACCCCTCCCCTCAAACACACAAGGAAAAGAGGGGGAGGGCGCAAATTATCTCGCGGAAGTCTCTTTAAAGGCCGAATCACAGTCCTCCGCAACCCCACAGGGCCATGTAGTCCCTAAAAGACGTGCCTCTGCAGGAGAAGGCGAACATAACACCTCACTTCTCTTTCGCTGTCTTGCTCAAAAAGAATTTTTGCACAACAATTTTTTTCTTTTTTTTTGTAGGGTCCTTCCCTTTCCCTCTGAACTCACCAAAAATGCCCAGCTTGGCAGCTGGCATACTTTCCGGATGCCTTCTCGTATGCGGTCAACGGCTTCCCGGTCTGTGCGGTCACGGTTCCAGATGGAGATGATATCCTCAGATCCGCGCACGGACACAACAATACCACAGATCTGGTTCTCAAAGCCAGGGGCAAGGGTCTGTGTGGTGTGTGTGCATTTGCATGCGTGCATTGTGCGTGCGAGTTAGTGTTCAATCCAACGCGCAACTCTGCACTGATATTACCCAAGAGACGCCCGTCTTACCTCTCCAATCAACGCAAAGATGAGCCACTCAAAATACTGGCTGCTCAAGCCTTTCCTGACCCTCACAACCCACTTTCCTCCCTTCTCGTTCGCCTCGTCTTCCCAGGTCGGGCTGATGCCACCCCGAAACATGTGGTAGTCCGTCGTCGCAACAAGAGCCGACGGACGCAGCATGTAGTCATAGGTTGACCAGAACTCAGAGATTGTTGACACAGTTGAGAGGTGCTTAATTGAGCTGGAGTAATCGCCTGCTGTGCCAGCATTCTCGCTTTCGGAGCCTTTCGATTCTGAATTGGTTGCGAGAAAAACAGGTATCAGACGAAAAAAAAAACAATCGGGACGGGTTGTTAGCAGGCAGGTTCTTAGCAGGCAGAGTAGAGTAGCTCTCATCAAAACACATAGGGGTGTAAATGATACTTGCACATTGTGCAAAACGAGCCAAAGATCGCGCGAGAAAAATACTCACCCTTGCGCCCCTTTCCACGCTTCATAAAGTGGAATGACCAGGGGGTATTGAGGGCATTATCAGCTGTCATATTTTTTTTTTGTGATCTCGACCAGGGGCGATATGGAAGTCGTCGGGTATTTAAACTCGGTGCGTCGGCTGTAATGAGAATTATATGTGGTAAAGTGGAATAATCTATTGAAAACGGACGGACTTGCAACAACCAATTTTTTTTGGAAAAAAACCTTCTTTTCACTTTTCTCCGAAAATCCCCCACCAGCGAAAAACAACTTTGATTTTCACAATTATTTCTCCTGTACTTAATGTGAGTTTTATTTTTAAATGACCCCCCATGCTCCGAACATAGCCCCCATTCCTTGCGTTGGTGTGTCAATTAGGTCCAATGTTTCTCCTAACCTCTCTAACACGGTGTCCACCCGCCTGCTCCACCAGCTTTTTTACCCCAGTATATTAACTTATAATCATGTCCACCGGAGATTACAAGGTAAGGAGAAGGTCCCACATAGTTGTATATGTGACCGTGACGCGTATCGGGTCCGCAGTCTTTGTTTGTTGATAGGAGTAGCCCTCTGAATGCCAACAGCGAGTCAGCGTGAAATCTGGAGTGTGAAATCTGGGGTGAGATGATGCTTTCGTCACTTCCTACGACGCACAAAGCTGCCTCTGCACAAAGCTGCTTCTGCAGCACCTCCAAAACCTTATCGGCGGCGGTTACTAGAACCCCCCGAACACTACGTTGATCCTCCTTTTTTTCCCCTGTAACATTTTCCATGTATCCCATTCTCTAACCCCTACACACGTTTACTTGGATTCACATAGGTTGCCGACATTTCTCTTGCCGATTTCGGTCGCAAGGAGATTGAGATCGCTGAGATTGAGATGCCTGGCCTCATGTCCACCCGAAAGGAGTACGACGGATCCAAGCCTTTGGCTGGAGCCCGTATTGCCGGATCCCTCCACATGACCATCCAGACTGCCGTCCTCATTGAGACCCTCAAGGATCTCGGAGGAGACATGCGCTGGTGCAGTTGCAACATCTTCAGTACCCAGGACCACGCCGCCGCTGCCATTGCCCGCGACGAGTCTGCCGCCGTCTTCGCTTGGAAGGGAGAGTCCCTCGAGGAGTACTGGGACTGCACTCTCCGCGCTGTCACTTGGCCCACTGATGATGGCAAGGGAGACGGACCCGACATGATCGTCGATGATGGAGGTGACATGACCCTCCTCATCCACGAGGGAAAGAAGGCCGAGGACCTCTTCCTCAAGGATGGAACCCTGCCCGACCCCGAGTCCACTGACAACGCCGAGTTCAAGATTGTTTTGACCATCATCAAGCGCCTCCTTCAGGAGGGAGTCACTGACAAGTGGAACAAGCTTGTCAACCGCTTTGTTGGTGTCTCCGAGGAGACTACCACCGGAGTCCACCGCCTTTATTCCATGGAGAAGGCCGGAACCCTCCTCTTCAGCTCCATCAACGTCAACGACTCTGTCACCAAGAGTAAGTTTGACAACCTTTACGGCTGCAAGCACAGTCTCCCCGATGGTATCATGCGCGCCACTGACGTCATGATGGCCGGTAAGAAGGCTGTCATCTGCGGATTCGGAGATGTAGGAAAGGGATGCGCCCAGGCCATGAGGGCCTGCGGATGCGTCGTCTACGTTACTGAGATCGACCCCATCTGCGCCCTTCAGGCGTGCATGGAGGGCTTCACTGTCACCACCCTCGAGGAGGTTGTCGGGTGGGCTGATATCTTCATCACCACCACCGGTAACAAGGGCATCTTGATGATGGAAACCATGAAGAAGATGAAGAACAACGCCATCGTCGGAAACATCGGCCACTTCGATAACGAGATCGACATGGACGGCCTCATGAAGGTCACCGCCAGGACCAACATCAAGCCCCAGGTTGACAAGTTCACCTTCGAGGATGGACACGGCATCATTGTCCTTGCCGAGGGACGTCTTCTTAACTTGGGGTGCGCCACCGGACACCCTAGTTTCGTGATGAGTGCCTCTTTCACTAACCAGACCCTTGCCCAGCTTGAGCTCTGGAAGGAGAAGGAAACTGGCAAGTACGCCAGGGGACACGTCTATGTTCTCCCCAAGATCCTTGACGAGAAGGTCGCCAGGCTCCACCTTGGAAGTCTTGGTGCCAAGCTCACTGTCCTCTCTGACGAGCAGAGCGAGTACGTCGGAATCCCCAAGGATGGACCCTACAAGCCCGATACCTACCGCTATTAAACTGCGTTTTGTGAGGTGTCCATAAAATTTGATGATAAATAATTGAATGAAGCACTGAAAAACCGTTTTCGCGTAACCTTTCTTTCGAATTCGAAAATCACAGAAACTATATTCTACTCTGAAACATTTTAACACTCTATTTTTAGAGGGCCTTCCGCCCCCCAGCTCCGCTTCGGAGCTCATCCCTCATTTTGTCAAGGCGCGAAACGAGTGTATTTATTCCTTCTTTCTTCTTGGGCCTATTTTCGTCAATCTTACTTCTCAGGGTGCTCAAAATTTCATTTTGGTTCCCCGTCGCCCAACCCTTTTTCTTCCTTCCCGCGGCTATTTTGCTCTCCCGTCGTTGAACGACCTTGTTGACTTGCATGTTGTTTTGGGTGCTCTGTCTCTCAACTTCCCGAGACTTCCTGGCCTCCTCCCTCTCAACTGCGCGAGCTTCTTGTTTCATCCGATGAACCTCGCGCCGCTTAGCAATTTGTTCTTCACTCAGTTTGGAAGCCGCAGGGCTACCCCAACAAATGCGCAAAGAGATGTATTAGTTCCAAAGCAACATTGCCAGAAAAGTTTTTTTTTTTGCAGGTCGGTGGCTCACTCACCTCATATCGCTCATATCAATGGATAGAGCAACGCCAGAAGGAGAACTAAACATTTGTGGCGGGGGAGGCGACATCGGCATCTGCGGTTCAGAGGACTGGGTCGGGCGGGGTAGTGCGTCTCGCGATGGTTTGCGATTTGTCTTCCTCTCTCCTTCACGTAGCTTCTTGGGCATGAAATGTCCTTCGTCTCCGCCGATCAATAGTTCATCAACCCCCTCTTCAGAGTCTAGTACGACTTCCCCCGAGTTCATCCTATGAAGTGTGCGAACGAGCTCATCCATGACTTGCTCTCCGTCGTCATCTCCCGGAGTGAAAGCGATTTCTTCCTCCACTGATCCGTCTTTTTCTTCCTCTTTTCCCTCGTCGTCGTCATCCCTTTCGCATTCTTTACCTTCCTCACGCATCTTCACTGGGGATATCATTATGCCATTTCTCTCTTCCTTAGATTTCGACCTAATTTTTCTCTTCGAGGGCGTGAAGACAATGTCATCGTCACTGCTAAAATAATTGTCGGCGCTGCCGCCATCTTCCTCATCGTTCCCCTCGACCGCCTCGATGGCAGTATGGATGCTCATTCCGCCCCCTAGAAGCGTGTTATGCCCTCCTTCTACGACAAGATCGTCATCATCGTCGTCATCCTCGTCATCGATGTCGTCATCAGCAGCCGTTGCTTGCTCCAGATTCCGAGCAAGCTCGTTCACTTCTGCTGAGTATGGCGCCATATCATCCTCTTCAACAACTTTCGCCTCCTCCACTCCACCGGCTTCTTTCTGCTCACTCACGAGGTCCTCTTCAATCACGTGATTGATTTCTTCATTCCTCATCCTCAGCTTCTCAGCCAAGTTTGCCCGCTCTGCTTGCATCATTTTGTAGGCATCGTCAAACTCAGCCTTTTTACGCGCGTCTTCGATCTCCTTCTGGAGATTCGCGCTCTGTCTAACTTCGTTGATGCTCGACCTCCTTCCACGCACATCCTCGCCGCGTGCACTAGCATCCGGGGTCCCGAAATTTTGGTCTTCATGGTGATAGCGAGCTTTAGCAGCTGCTGCAATCTGGCGGTTTTGGAAGTATTCTTCCCGAGCTTGCTGTTGTCGATGAGCGGCCCTATCCCGCTCCGAAAGGGCGTCAATCGCGTCAATCTCGTTACGCATCGCCTTCATATTTGAGAGGGCATTTGTGTTGGCATCGGGTTTGATGTTAGCCTTTTGCCCTTGTCCACAACCGAGGTCATTCTCAGCTCGAATACGATTCCTCTCGGCCTGCGCTCTGCTCCAACCCCACTCGGTGGCCGGATTAGAAAATTGGCCGCCATTATAATTGCTATGTTGTCGTCGTTGTTGGACTTGGTTATGGCTTTGACGGTATGAAGAGGCCTCTTCTCGCTTGGCTTCCCATACTCCACCACCCCCGCCCCCACCGTATCCATTGCCCCCACCGTAACCACTGACGTTGTTTTGTACGTATTCTCGATGCCGCTGCCTCACTTGTTCAGCCTCTCTCGCATTGTCTAGTCTGTTTCTCGCTTTCACTTTTTCCTCATAGACACGCTTTGCTTCCTCGATATCCTGCTCGAGCGCGCTTTGTTCCCGATACATCCACCCATCTCGGCCATCGTAACCAACATTTTCATCGCCGCCACCGCCGCGATCAAAACTCAAGTCGACACCGCCCTTGGCCTCCGCATCGAACTCAGAACGTACCTGGAAGTCGGCACGAGGTTCTCCGCCATTTTTATTTTTTACCCATTCATGAAGCGATACGGGTTTGGAAGGCGATCGTTTTCTCTCTGCCACCGCCATTCCACCCTCCATAGCCGCTTCTTGAATTTCGCGTTGCTGCTGGCGGAATTTCAGCAGCTGCTGCTCTTCGTACTCCTCCCTTTTGCGTTTTTCCATGTCGGCCCTAAGCTTTCGCTTGGCCTCCCTCTCCCGCTCTTTCACTCTCAGCTCCCGCTCCTTCCTCAACTTTTCTTCCATCTTAGCGTGTTCTCTTAGCGCATCTTGCTTTTCTTGACGCAAAACTTCGAGCTTTTTTTTCTGCTCTGCCGCTCTGGCGTTGGCGCGTTCTATGGCGGCCCTGTCTTCCTTCTCCTTGTCTCTCGCTTCATTTCGCCGGCGGATGACATCAGCTTCGGCGTTCTCTTTCCGAAACCTCTCCATGGCAAGAGCCCGTTTTTCGTCATTGCGCTTGGCTGCGGCATCTTCTTCAGCTTTCTCTTTCTTGAATTTCTCCATCGCCGACGCACGCCTCTCATTATTGCTGACAGCGTCTCGTTTTTCCGGCAGCTTGGGTGTAAAAGGCTTCGCATTTACTTTGTTCTTGGAATTATTATTTCCGGTGTTCACATTGTTGTTCGATCTCGCGTCGCCTTCCATGCCACCGGTTCCACTCTTGATCGTATGGCTGAGAAGTTGCTGAATGTGATTCTGTACGTACTCGCTCCTCAAAATGTTGATTATACTTGGGCGATTCTCAGGCCTCTTGTTGAGCAGGCTACTGACCAGCCGCTGAAGATTGCTACTATATCGGTGACTAGCTGGGAGAGGTTGGGGAGTTTTTGTCATAATTCGGTGCGCTAGTGCAGGGAGATTCCTCGCCTGGAATGGGAGTGTAAGGGCAGCAATTTCGTACAAGACGCAGCCCAGTGACCAAATATCCGATTTTTTTCCGTAAGGTTTATCCTCACAGATTTCGGGGGATAAATAATACGGAGTACCGATCTGCGTTTTCGCAACATCACCAGTAGAATCGAGAACCTTTGCTATGCCAAAGTCACCAAGTTTGACCACACCCTTCTTGGTCAGGAAAATATTTTGAGATTTGAGATCACGGTGGAGAATCTTCTGGGCGTGGACGTGCTTTAAGGCCAAACAAATCTGAACGAACACGTTCATCACTTCTGATTCAGAGAAAGGACGCTTTGTCTTCTTCCTTCGTTCGACGGCTGAGCTGAGATCACCCCCATCAGCGTAATCCATCACAATATACAAGACGTCATTTCTCGGCTGGTTCAAGAACGATTCAACATATGCGCAGATATTACTGTGGTGCATCTTGCTTAGCACAGTGGCCTCTGCAACAGATGCCTCCTTCTCCTTGTTGGAGAGATGGCCGATCTGGATCTCCTTCATCACATACATTGTCCCATTCCTTGAGCGGACGAGAAGGGCCTTGCCGTAGCTACCTTGGCCAAGTGTCTTTACAGTCGTGTATTTTGATAGCTGGCTCATGGGAGAGGAGTTGAGGGGGGTTTGGGAAGGACAGATATGAAGAAGGGGAAGAGAGGGGGGAGATGATTTTTGTTGGTGGGCAGGTCCGAGGTTGCTAAACGCCAAATCAACACTATCACGTCTTGTCTAGGGCCGAGCCGAGAATTACACCCCTTAAAATTCAGTTAGGATTTGACCAGGCCAAAGAGTGACTCACTTAAAGTTGGTTGGTTTTTCTCTTCGTTTTTCGTTTTTTTTAATTCGTTTAAATGGTGATATCTCCTCTCTGAGAAATTATTTACAGCGAAAAACGCTCGGACGCATTGAAAACTTATGGGAGTAAACTTTGAGATGTCCACACCGTCTAGAAATACAAAGCAGTATGCTTACGACATCTCCTTACTTCAGGGTAACCTTACAAAAGAATCTCAAAAGCCTAAGCTTTTGGGAAGCAACAAGTCCACGCGATTCTTCGTGGTCGAGGAAATAAGCGGTGCCATGGGATGCGAGCTCGCACTCTGCTATTACAAGCACAAGGGAGATAAAGAGGCCGCAGGTTGGTTCTTCTTGAAAGACGTCAGTGACATTGAGGAGGAATCAAACAAAGGGGGGAACAAGCTGCTCATCATCAACCACCCCGCTCGAAATTTCCGGCTCCACGTCCCCCCTGAAGATCACCAGAAGTGGTTGGAGGGAGTCATTGCACTTTGTCCACAGGCAAAAGTGATCAAGGATGGAGTGGTGCAGATTCGGAAAAGCCCCGAGCCTGATTTATCGAATACAAAATCCAACAACAGACCGAAAGCTAAATTCGAGGGGGAAAAGGTTGGGAGAGAAGAAGAGAAGGGAGAGGAGGGGGATATCGCTTGGTCCAAGGGCGACCAGGAAGATGACTATGATGAATTCAGGAAGGGGCCCAGGGACACTGATGAGTCGAGGCAAATGAGGAAGAATAAGCGCGCTGAGCGCCGCGCCGAGCGCCGCGCCGAGCGCCACCAGAACAAGAAACCTCGAGATAGGGGCGGTGAAGAACAAAGTGAAGACGACAACAGCGGCGGCGATTCACTACCAGATGATAACTATGACCACCGCCGCAGCCACGAGAAGCGTGAATATGGCGAAGTCACTTCCAACAGGTTGGGGGATGCAATCAGGCAGCAGAGGGAGCCACCAAGTCCTGCTAGGGGCGGGAGTAGAAATGGAAGCAGGAACGGGAGCAGGCCTGGGAGTGGGTACGGGGATGACTACTCGAGGAGGAGGGAGGAGGAGAAGGAGGAGGAAGACAGGGAGAGGGATAATACCGACAATAATAATAATAACAACAACAATAACAATAATCGAAACAAAGAAAGCTACCCCAATGCTGATGTATCGAGCGGTACTGACGATCACCCTGACCTTCGTGGTGTTGAATTCACTAAATCTAAAAACAAGTCTGAAGAATCAAAGGAAGAAGCCAAGGACGACGAATCCTCGGGCGGCCAACGTGCCCCGGGCCAATTCAAGTTTGGAGAGGGTTTTGCTAGCGTTGATCCTAACCGCGAACGCTCTCTTTCTAATGGTTCCGCCAACGACAACGGCATGTTCAATAGTAAGCAGAACATGGGCTTCCATGCTGAGTTACCTGCCGATGAGGCGAGGGCTCGTGAGATGGCGAGAGATGGAGGGGTGAAGATGGAGGAGGAAGTCCTCGGGGATGGGGATCGTGTTAAGAGGCAGGGGGGAGTCGGGACTGCCTTCGGAAAGGGGAAGAGCGACACTCCTGCCAAGGGTGCATTGTCCAGGTCTGGAAACGGGGCCCAAAAGGCGAAATCTGGAGAGGATGCGAAATACAACGACGCCGACAGCGGCGACGAAAATGATGAAGATGACGACAAGCTCGAGAAATATGACAAAGAGAAGGACTCGGAGTTCTGGGGTGTTCAAGGAAATAGCCCAAGCGACAAGTTTCTGTCCCATGGCAAGAACATCAGCTTTCACTTTGAGGATAGCGACAGCGATGAAGACGTCGATCTCGCCGAGGAGGCAGAGAAGCGGAGGAGGGCAGTGGAGAGGGCGAAGGTGGAAGAGGAGAAGAACGCGGAGGAGGAAGAAGAAGAGAAGGAGGAGCGAGGGGAGGATGGGGAAAAGGGAAAATCGAAGAAAGCGATGTCAGCTCCGAGCGGGCCGCCGCCAGGAAAAGGCAAGAAGGCCATGGCCCCGCCGGGTGGTCCTCCACCTAAAAGGAGGAACAGTAAGGACCTCGGAACACCCACAAACCAGCCGATCAAGAAGACTGGGATGACACCAGATAGCAACTTTGTTGAAGATGATTGGGACGAGGACAGTCCAGAAAAGAGGGCCGGAAGGAGGAGGGACCCATTGGAAGACAGCACAAACAGTATCGAGGAAAGTCCAATAGCGAGGAAGAGGATGAACTTTGCGAGAGGCGAAGAGAAAGAGGAGGAAAAGGACAATGTTGTCAGAGCTGATAGCAATTTTGCCACGGATGACTGGGACTGAGAGTAATCGGATGTTGATTTGTGAGGTAACGGATAATGACTTCCGACAAAAAACGTTTTCTCTGCCTCGCAAATGCTACTCAATCCATATTCAATTAAATGATGCAAAGCATTCTTCATCATCACTCGTCACATCATCTCATCATCATCATCATCATCATCATCATCATCATCATCATCATCATCATCATCATCATCATCATCATCATCATCATCATCATCATCATCATCATCAAATGTCTTCGACAGGTAAAAAATCATAACTAATCATCCTTTCGCAGTTCACGCTCAGAGTAGATCAGAGTTCCAACGACTATACCGGGAATACTCAATAGAACAATTGTACCTAATTTAATGTGGAACAAGATACCGTAGAATATCAGGAAGAGAAAGAGCACTGCTACTGTCATTCCCCCTTGAGTGTTGGGGCGGTCAATTATTTGCATCTTGTACAAGAACTGGTCGAGAGGTTGACCCATGTTATTCCAAAAGTTGTCTGACTATTAACTGGTTAATCCTATTGCATTTAAGAGAAGTAAGAAGATTATTTACTTTTTCGTTTGTCATTTTTCGTTTGTCATTTTATTTTATTTTATTTGCAAGTTCGAATGCAGAACCTCATCAATATAAGGTTTAAATAGGCATTAACACAATCTGTCATGAGTGAATCGGACAGTGTGACGAGCAGCGTCGCAATGCTCGACATTTACCTGGAAAATGAGCTAAAATCATCCTCTAAAATTCACAAGAAGATAGCATCCTCGTCTCCAACTTCAGCTGCAAATCTAACTCCAACTCCGACTCCAATTCCCCCTAAAAATCAAGGAAGCGGTGACAGAAACCACCTTCACTCACTCGTTGACGAGACCCTTAGAATCGGCTCCGCTATGAAGAAACAGAGTGAAAATTCCCTCACCCTATTGAATCGGACCACAAAAAGGAAAGAGGGTAGGAGAGGGACTCTTTGCGATTATCTGAGGGACGCCGGCGGCAGCGGTAGCGACAGCAGTATTGATAGTGACAGTGACAGTGATAGTGACAGTGACAGTGACATTGCTGGCCACAGCAACAACGACGAAGCAGTTCCATTGCCTCGGCAGAAGAGCGTGAACACATTGGCAAATAATGGCAAGAAGACCATCTCCAAATCGCTAATCAATATAGATACTTCGCAGTATGCGGCTGTCGTCAGAGATACTCTAATTCCCGCTGACCGCAAAATCTCCGCAATGCGGGACGACCCAGACGCAATCCTCCGTCGACTTAAAGACAGTCACCATCTACGCGTGAAGAGGCTTGAGAGGAGCAGACAGACATGGGGATTTGGGGAGGAAAACGAGGACGAGGACGAGGACAATAGCGGAAGTGATATCGAGAGTGAAAGCGATGTAGAGGTGGAAAATTATTGTTCTGGCAATGATTCTTTCAGAGAGAACTCTGAGTCATCTTCCATAGGAGAAGTTGAAAAGGATTCAGACTTTTCAGTGAACAGCAGTGGACCTTTGGCACCGAGTCAGAAAAAGCACCTGGCTTTGGCTCAAATCAACGCTTCAATCCAAGACGGTATTAACGGCGGCTTGGTCGGAAGGACTCGCGCCCGGAGAATGTTCGAGCTGGTTGACGAGGAAGATGTAGAGGGAGGAGGCATCAGCGACAGCGACTCCGAGGAGAGCGAGGGCACTGACGATTCAACATCCACAGCCAGTTCCACATCCACTTCGACAGCCGTCTCAGAAAAACCTGGTGAAAGCGACGACGGCGAAACAAGAGACTCTGAAAGCGGGAACGGGGAAGGCAGGCAAAATGAAGGAGAAGAGGAACGACAGCGAGAAGGAAAAGAAGAAGAAGGCGAAAGCGATGAAAACGAAGGTGGCGACAAAATTGGAGGGACACAACCTACTACCTCTCTCTCTCAAACCCCAATATGTGCTCAGCCACCAACCCCACCGCCCCCTGCATCATCGCAGCAGCAAGAATCTGGACTGACAGCGTGCACGACACAACTTTTCCAGGTGACGAATAATCTCACCTCGCTCATGTCTTCCTTTGTCGTACTGGCTGAACAGTCAAAACGTTCCAAATCGGTCACTATCGCCCCCTCGGGTGCAGAACTCCGGCCACGATCCCCTTCCTCGAAAAATCATCTGCCTCCTTATCCTCCTAAGTCACCGGGACGCTTCGACGACTCCGAAACATCATTCGCCTCTTCATTGCCGCTCCCTCCCTCCGAATCATCAAGTCCGATTCCCGCCAATGAACTCGCTGCCGCGGCGTTCCAATCTGACGTCAGCAGGATCGAAAAAACGGACGTCTCAACTGTGACTGCTAGGGTATCCAAGCAGAATTGCAGTTCACAGACCTTGGTAACTGGCGGTTTGAAAGAGGAGGCCAAAGCTGCGGACGCCGTCGCTGTTATTGGGGTGCAGACTACGGCCGAGGCATTGGTGGATACGGCAGTGCAGGTGGAGATAGAGAGAAAGGATATTGGCGTCGGCGATGGTCGCTGTGTGATGAGCATCTCAACGGCAGCCGCAGCCGCAGCCCCAACCCCAACCCCTATCCTCCCTTCTTGCCAAGCTACCGTACCATCAAAGAAAAAGCAGTCACAAATAACAAAAGCACGGGCAGAAAACCTGAGCAACTTCATTTATTGTCTCTCAGAAAACTTCAAAGCACGCTCTCTTTCCATCAAATCAGCCTTCGATACTTGGCGCCTCTTCTCATCATACCCACTCCCTCTACTCTCTACATTGCACATTCCTTCCGCGGCGGATGGGACAACCAGGACACTCGAGAAGATTAGCGAAAGTTGCGTGTTTGCTCTTCGGGATAGAGTGAACATGAATTCATCTAACAGGTCCTTCAGCAGTTCCAGCAGCGTCGATGGGACAAAGTTGGAGATAGAGGACGACTCACCACTCAAAGGCAGGGGAAGAGAG
>Ga0115556_1001003_pt1 | contig 19214 bp, 5 predicted proteins | sample COGITO_mtgs_1104_5_FD_87282 | JGI IMG/M metagenome (GOLD analysis project Ga0115556, IMG submission 87282) | Pelagic marine microbial communities from North Sea - COGITO_mtgs_110414 | ecosystem: Environmental > Aquatic > Marine > Epipelagic | place: Germany:Helgoland, sampling site Kabeltonne... | reverse complement strand
GTGTTTTGAGGAGACGATGGTTTATTTTTAGAGCGTGGTCAAAAATACTCGAACAGTCGAAGGTGGACGAAAAGGAATGAGACCCAAAACTCCCCTTCTGGTAGAGAGAGATATTGACCCCGGAAAAAAGAAACGTGAAGACGCGCGCGCGATGGCCGCGGAGCGCGGAGATGGAGAAGAACAAGAGGGAGATACAGAGAAACTGCATCGCGAAGCGCCAGATGGAGCGCCAGATCTTCAACCACCGGTGGAAAGAGAGAAGAAGGATGAGGAGGGCAAAAAAACGTCCGGGTATGGGAACCGAGCAGCGCAAACGAACGCGCGACGCTTGATTGACTGTCTCACGGAGTGGTCGGACGTTATATCCTCCTTCATAAAACGCGACCTCGATATCACGATTAACGACGGTGGAAATGGTATTCATAGCAGTGGTAGCAGTAGGAGTAAGAGTAGTAATGAAATAGCGCAGACGACGATGAAGACGACTACGACGGGCCCGCTTCGAGAAATAGAGAGGTGGAAAGAACGAAACGTGGAGAGACACACACTTTACGAACAGCTGACTTGCGAAGAGATGAAAAAAACCGAGCAAAGCTTAGAAGATTCAATACACTCTGCGATGATAGAAGACCCTGAGCAGCTCTCAAAAGCACATCAAACGCTCACTAAGTTTCGATATTTGCGCGACAACCTTGAAGCTCTGTGTGCTCAATCGAAGGAGAATGTGAAATTTCTCGCTACGTTGGAAGGGCATTTTATGACCATCTCGCGCGGCTCGTTCAAACGTATTGCTAATTGCTTAGAACCGACGCTTGAAGCACTCAGATTAGTTTGGATAATTTCGCGTTATTACTCTAATGATGATCGAATGGGACAGCTCATGGGTCGAATAGCAGACGAGTTATCATTGAGGATAAACTCTGAAATTGACCCAAAGATGGTTTTAACGGAGTCTCGTGAAGACGATGGAATTACGAAAGATAGAGCAGAAGATCACGCTGATCATCTCTCATTGCTGACAACATCGACGACAGCAAATATCAAACATTCACCAAGTCTACATCCAATCATAGCCGATATTCAGGATAATAGTAATCTTACGTTATCGGAGAAGCTACGAGATGCATCTTTAGCGCTGCGGAGCTGGAAGACAAATTATTTAAAAGTGCGCGAAAGTATAGAGCGTTCCAATCGCGACACAAGATGGGAGTTCGACCGCGAACGACTGTTTTCTCGAACTGATCATATTGCGCGTGTGTGCGACGATTTGGGCGAAATGCTTTCGGCATCGTTAGATTTTCAAACCTTTCTAAGTCCCAAGTTCCGAGCGGTGACGCTTGATCAAGTAGGTTTTGACGACGCAGTGAGACGAGTTTCGAATATGAACAACCGAGTTAATCGTTGCTCATTCAACGCGTTTGATCCATCAAAAGCTGAAGACTGGGCCGATATTGTTCAAGTCTTTAATGGAGATCGCGTCCGAATTGAACGAGTAGTGAGATCATTCATTGACCAATCGTTTAAAAATTCCACATCCGCCAAAGCAGCCTTTGAATTGCTTCACAGCTTTCGAACTATGTTCAATATTCCATCAATTCCGATGAACTCAGAATTGCTAGGTACTGCAAGAGACGCCAATGGCCATCGTGAAAATTCTTCTTTACGAACTTCTCCAGTAAGAGATGTTCTGAATAAACAGATGAGAGATACGACGCGTGATATTTTGGACCAGTTTGGTAGAGAAATCGATCAAACCCAACATTTTTTTCACACACAAAGAAGAAATGTTCCATTGCTGCGCAATCAGCCTAGCGTGAGTGGTAAAATTGCATGGTCCCGTGCTCTCTTTGTATCAGTTAGAAGAACTATGCGTATATTTAAGTTTACATCTCTTGGAGAGGATATTCAAAGCGCGGCCGCTCTCGATATCGAGAACAAGTATCTTCATTTTTCCAAGACTGTCTTAGATTATGAAAAAGAGCTGGTTCGAGATTGGAGCTCTACAGTCGTTGATGAATCTGCAGCTAGTCTGCGATCCTTTATTCTGATAAAGGATCCTATTACAGAGGTTCTCGGGGTGAATGGAAGGCTTCCGCACTCGTCAGTGCCTTTGTTTCGTCCAAATTTCCACGAAAATTTATCCGTTTTAATAAGCGAAGCCAAGAGTATTTCGCAATTAGGACACGAGATCCCGTCAGCGGCGAAAGCTGTTGTTCTTCAAGAAGATGTTTATCGATCCCATCTGAATAGTTTGAAAGATGTATGCTCGGAGTATTCGCGGGTTACGTCTGGTTTGACATTCCAAGAGTTTGCGTTATTCAAGGAAAAATTGATCGAAGTGGAAGAAGCCTTTGAGCCGGGTTGCTCGAAATTGAACTGGAATGCGCTAGGTTTCAACACATTCGTTCATTCGGCGCGATGTGCGATCGATTCCTTTGAAAAATCAGTACTTGAAGTCAGGCGTATCTCGAAATCGATCAAAGAGCTTACGGAAACGATATCGGAATTGAATTTTTTCTCTCCGTCCTACACAGACGAGGCAGAAGGTGATATTGGGGTGTTGCCAGAATTAGACGATGTGATGGGTACATTAGAACGTACGCGCGATGAAATCATGGAAAGAGCAGTAGGAAAGTATAAGGAAGTTTCGAATCTTTTATCAGATATAGAGTTTTGCGTCATTGGTACGCGATCCAAAAAGGCTCCAGAAATGCAAGCATTTTACGAATTTTCTGAGAGAAGCGTGTATCGCGCTCTCGTCAGAGCCATATGCTCAAGTTTACGCTCGTTTCGAAGGGATTTTATCTCTCGTCGTGACGGTGCGAATGCTGCATATTTTCGATGTACAATTAAATTATGCTCGCAAGACGTAGTCATATCTCCGTCTTTGGAAGAAATTACCACTCGACTGAACTCATTCGTCGATTCGATGCAGAAGATAGGATCAAAGTTTACTAGATGGATGCACGGAACTTGTCGCGAAGTGTTGCAAACCCAGTGTGTTGATGATGATGAAGTAAGCGATGAGGATTACGACGGTTACCGCTGCATCTCAGGCGGTTTAGAGAATGACAATATCCTCGTGATGGCAGACACTTCTGTCCACGAAAAAGAAGGCGATACGTTTGGTATTACATTCGCGCGTGATCTTAAGTCATCTACCGTATTGAACAAATCATTGGTTGCTTCACACCGCGCCATTGAAAGACTTTCGCGGAAAATTGTGAAATATGTCGAAAGTTGGGATAAGTTTCAGCACGCGGTGAACACGAAAGCCCGTGAAGAATCTCTGCAGATGTTCACAGATCTTTCTGGTCTTGAATTTGCACCGCTCGACGAATCGTTCGCTTTGTTCAATCAATATAAAAGTAGAGCATTAGCGGATTCGAAACGAAATTTGATCATTTCTTGTGCAAATATGGATGCAACGCCACTCATCGACGGGATTGCTCAAGAATGCGACATCTGGATCAAAGAGCTTTCTCGCATTTCAGCCGCGCAGGACCGCAATTATCTATCGGAAATGAATTCAAAGTTTCAAAATGTGAACGATGTGATGGACGCAGTTCCGTCAAGTTTGGATGAAATGAAAGTGTTTGTGAGATTGGTTCAAGATATACGTATAGACTGGGAGACCGAAATAAATATTCTGAAAATTAAAGACAGGGTCAAACTCCGCCTTCGTGTGAGACCAGAGGAGTCCTTATCACCATCGACACCATCATCAACAACACAAATCGACGACATTTGTGCGGATATGAATGCCGTCTTAGACACGTTGGCGAATTGGAAAGCTTGCGAGGAGAAGATTGAAAGAGTGGATGTGGACTCCAGGCACGTTCGGATGAAGTATGAAGATCAATTGCGTAACGATTTGAATGAATTTGAGAGTGCGTGCGAAGAAACGCGAAACGACATGCTAAAAAATGGACCAGCATCTGATAAAAGTTTACTAGATCTACACGCTGGAGCTTTGAAATTAAACGAGTTTAAAACGAAAATCGTTGATTTAAGCAATCGGCGCGAAGCCTTGCGTGACTCTGAAAAAGCGTTCCAATTTCCCCCACGTTCGGTTTCAAGTTTGCAAGAGTTGCGAGAAAATATTGAAGAATATATGAGCTGTTACGCAGTAATCGAAAGATTTGATTCGAAAGTTAAAGTTCATTCGTGCGTGTTATGGGATGCTATCGATATTGAAAAACTGCGTGTAATTGCCGAAGAGTCCAAAAGGGATTGCGAAACAAATATCACTGAAAGTTCCAAGACATTCGAATTGATCATGAGCATTAAAAAGAGCATAGCATTATTTGAAGAGACTCTTGATTTGTTTTGTACTCTCAAGTCACCGGCAATGCGTCCAAGGCACTGGGAAGAGTTGGCAAGATTGGCGAAGACATCGATCGCATTGACTACCGTATCCCTAGAGGACGTGTTGAAGCTTCGACTATATGAACATGCACAACATGTCAGAGATATCACGAACAGAGCCGAACGAGAAATGAAAATCGAGGATGATTTGATCAAACTTAGTGCGGAGTGGGAGGACGCCAAATTTGATTTGCGGCCGCTCGCACGAGAATCAAAAGAGACCCGCGAGAAGACTCTGATCCTTTGCTCGGTTGATGATATCACACTTTCGCTGGAAGATTCAAGCCTGACGCTTCAATCAATGTCGGCATCTAAACACGCGGCACCATTCCGAGACACCGTTCAGAGTTGGGAGTATAATTTGGCTCATATTTCGGACGTGTTAGAGGCGTGGATTGGGACTCAACGCAAATGGATGTATTTACAATCAATTTTTTGTGGAGCCGATGATATCCGGGCTCAACTTCCCCGTGAAGCAGACCAATTCGACCAAATTGATCTTGCCTGGAGAGAAATTATGCGAAGCACGCAAGAGAATCTGGAATCGAAGGTACTAGAATCATGCAGAGTTGAAGGGCGATTGCACCATTTAAAAGAACTCTCTTTGCAATTGGAATCCTGTCAAAAGTCGCTATCTCAATATCTGAACACGAAGCGCGATGCGTTCCCGAGATTTTTCTTCATTTCTGACGACGAGCTCTTGTCCATACTTGGCACCTCTGATCCAACGCTTGTTCAAGAGCACATGCTGAAGCTCTTCGATAACTGCGCGAAACTGATCTTTGGTCCAAACGATGAATCCATCATTGGGTTGATGAGTAGCGAAGGCGAGTCGTTCGAGCTCTCTGAGCCGGTTCAAGTTTTAGGTTTACCGGTCGAAGTTTGGATGAGAAAAGTTGAAAGCGCCATGCGCATCACGCTGAAAGAGATGTGCAAGAAAGGAATTCGGAGGTATGTCAACGCATCTTCGCGTACAACATGGATACTGGAGGAATTAGGTATGGTTGCGCTCGTCGGCTCTCAGATTTGGTGGACTTGGGAGGTTATCGATGTTTTTCGTCGCGTCAAGAACGGTCAAGATAAGATGGCGATGAAGCTACTTTCAGAAAAACTGACGGCGCAGCTAGCAGATCTTACTAAGCTCGTACGTTCTGATTTAACAAACCTGGAGCGGAAGAAAGTGAATACTATGATTATAATCGACGTACACGCTCGCGATATCATAGAAAGCTTTGTCCGAGACTCGATTCTAGATGAATCTGAGTTTGCATGGGAATCTCAGCTTCGCTTCAAATGGGATAAAAAGCGAGATGACATCGTAATCAACCAGTGCTCCGGAGAATTTTTATATGGATACGAATATATGGGTCTAAATGGACGATTAGTAATTACGGGCCTAACCGATAGATGCTATATGACACTCACGACGGCATTGACGTACCGGCTTGGGGGCGCCCCGGCTGGACCTGCTGGGACGGGTAAAACAGAAACTACAAAGGATTTAGCAAAGTCTATGGCATTGCTTTGCGTGGTATTCAACTGTGGAGAAGGACTAGATTACAAAGCGATGGGGGCTATCTTTACTGGTCTCGTACAGTGTGGCGCTTGGGGTTGTTTCGATGAGTTTAATAGAATTGACGCCGAAGTGCTCAGTGTGGTATCATCCCAAATCCACCTCATCCAGGAAAGCTTGAAAATAAACGCAAAGCGTTTCAACTTTGAAGGCAAGGACATCGCTTTAGACTCTAGGACAGGGATTTTTATCACCATGAACCCTGGATACGCCGGCAGAACAGAGTTGCCGGATAATCTGAAAGCTTTGTTCCGCCCAGTTCAGATGATCGTTCCGGATCTTCAGCAAATTTGCGAAATCATGCTATTCTCAGAAGGTTTCGACAGTGCTAAAGAACTCGCGAAGAAGATGACAGTCTTGTACAAGCTCGCAAAAGAGCAACTTTCGAAGCAATCTCATTATGATTTTGGTTTGAGAGCTTTGAAATCGGTGCTCATCATGGCCGGAGCTTTGAAGAGAGAATCCCCAGAACTCGATGAACAGCTCGTATTAATGCGCGCACTGAGAGATATGAATTTGCCGAAATTTGTGTTCGAAGATGCTCCTTTATTTCTTGGTTTGATAAATGACTTGTTCCCAGGAATGGATTGTCCGCGCGTTCGGTATCCAAATCTGAACGACGCCGTGGAGAAAGATTTAGAGAATAGCGGGTATCAGGTTCTTACCGGTCCTTCTGAGCAAGTTGATAAGATTATTCAATTATACGAGACAATGCTGACGAGACACACAACTATGGTTGTTGGAGAAACTGGGGGCGGGAAGTCAGTTATCATTAAAACTCTCGCCCGTGCTCAAGATGCGCTCGGTAAACCAACCAAGTTGATTTTGCTGAATCCAAAGGCGCAATCAGTTTCTGAGCTTTATGGCTCGCTGGACAGAGATACCCGTGAATGGACTGATGGGCTGTTATCAAACATATTTCGCGAAGCTAATCGTCCCCTACCGGAAAACAGAGAAAGTGAATCTCGTTATATCGTTTTTGATGGTGACGTTGACGCCGTGTGGGTAGAAAATATGAACTCCGTGATGGACGATAATAAACTATTGACGTTACCCAACGGCGAACGCATTAGACTTAGAGATCATTGCAAATTGCTATTCGAAGTTGCTAATCTAGCGCACGCATCACCAGCGACTGTTTCTCGATGCGGTATGGTCTATGTGGATCCGAAAACATTGGGATTTCAACCGATTTGTACTTCTTGGATAAAAAAACAGGGTACGGAGCTACTTCAAAGCGTGCTCTCGCGCATATTCGATAAATACGTTGGTACTCTCGTAGAGTTTTGTTTGGAAGGTGTTTCTGACGAGGAGCTACCCCCAACTTCTAGCATCGAAAGAACGTCGTCGAATTATGTGGAGCAACTATGTTCTCTCCTCGATAGTTTACTTCCACTCTCTTCAAAAGATGCAGAAAGCCATCGCGGGATTTCTTTCGGAGAAAGCAATATCACTGCACCGGATGAGCAAGTAGTGGAATTTGCAAGAAAGATCGAGAGAATGTCTATCTTTGCTCTGACGTGGTCGTTTGGCGCCACGGTGATTAAGTCAGATAGGATTAAATTTGACACGTTTCTTCGGAAGCTTACCTACGATCCCGCGTGTTCGTGTCCTCTCAATTTACCGGATTCTGGTACAATGTACGACTATGGTTATGATCGTTCCAGCGATACGTTCTTCTCCTGGGAATCCAAAGCCGAAAATATTCCGTTAGCTGCGCGCTCGTCGTTTTCATCTCTACTTATTCCCACAGCAGATACCGTCAGATCTTCTTGGTTATTACAAACGTTAGGTAACGCCTCAAATAAGCCTATCCTCTTTGTAGGTGCATCTGGCACGGCAAAAACTGTTACTATAGAAAAGGTACTCGCTGAAATGACAGGCAACGATAGTAAAATGTCTTACATAACCATGAATTTGAGTTCGAGAACGAGCTCTCTTGATGTGCAACGAGCTATTGAAGATTGTATTGAGAAGCGCACCAAAGATGTGTACGGGCCACCGCTTGGTCGAAAATTAATTGTTTTCATTGACGATTTGAACATGCCAAAAGAAGATTTATACGGAACGCAACAACCCATCGCATTGTTGAAAAATATGCTCGAACGTGACGGCTTTTACGATCGCGGTAAGGAGCTAAACTGGAAAACTGTCAAAGATACGCGTTTCATTTGTGCAATGGGACACCCGGGCGGAGCGCGAAACACAGTTGACGCACGCTTCGCTTCTCTATTCAATATTTTTGAAATTGAGGCACCGTCTGAAGAGAACCTAAAATCCATCTACCGAAGCATTCTCGAAAAGCTGGCCAGCGAGCTTGGCGTAAATGATGACGGGACACCGTGTATTAGCAGCTTGGTGTGCGAAAAAATTCTCGGCGCTACTCTCGAGCTTTATGATTATGTGCTCGATGCTTTACCACCAACACCCTCGAAATTTCATTACATATTCAACCTCCGCGATTTATCGCGCGTCTTTGAAGGTATGAGTCAATCATGTGCCGATAGCATTGCTTCAGAAAGTGCGTTTGTGAGATTATGGCGAAACGAGGTGTTGCGGGTGTTTCATGATCGATTAGTAGACTCTATCGATCGAAATTTGGTAAAGCAAAAAATAGGATCTCTCGTTATTGATTATTTCGACTGCGATGAGAATTTATTGAAGCATGCCCTTTCGGATCCGGTTTTATTCGCCGACTTTAGGACAGAGTTACTCGTTGGAGAAGAAACCATGGAAGGAGAAGATACAGGAGTACCAGAAGTTCAAGATGGATGCAGCGAGGGTGTGCAAGAGCCGAATGATTTCTCAGTCGAGAGCGCTTTGAAGACAACGCGAGCTCAATACAAAGATGTGGGAACCTATGAAGATGTTAAAATTACTTTCCAGAAAGCGCTGGATAGTTGCGGACGTAAAGAGGGTCCGAACAAAAAAATGAATTTGGTCTTTTTCCACGATGCTCTCGAGCATGCGACCCGAATCCACAGAGTTTTGAGACAAGAGCGTGGACATATGCTCCTTATCGGAGATGGTGGCTTTGGGAAACAGTCTTTAGCAAAACTTGCCGCGGCAGCAGCGGGTTGTTCAGTGTTCGAGATCACTTTGACACGTGGGTACGATGAGAACTCTTTTCGAGAAGATTTGAAACGTTTGTTCACTAGAGTAGGAGTAGACAACGAGAAAGTAGTGTTCTTATTCACAGATAACCACGTTGCAAACGAAAGCTTCTTAGAACACATCAACAGTATTTTGACGAGCGGCGCAGTTCCCGCGCTGTACCCGGATGACGAAAAACATGTTATTATGCGATCGGTCAGAGATGACGCTCTCAAAGAAAACGTACGCGATTCTAAAGAAGAACTTTGGCGTTTTTTCATCTCTCGCGCGCGAATGAACTTACACATTGTGCTGTGCATGTCCCCAACCGGAGATTTACTGCGTTCTAGGTGTAGGAATTTTCCTGGTTTGGTAAACGATACTGTCATTGATTGGTTTACAGCGTGGCCGGACGAAGCACTTTTATCTGTTGCGACGACATTTTTGAGCTCAATCGACGAGATCCCATCAGATTTACGCGGTCCAATTGCAAATCATGTGGTATATACGCACCAACTCGTCACGGAACTATCGATAAAGTATAAAAGGGAGCTGAATAGATCGAATTATGTCACTCCAAAGAATTATTTGGACTTTATCGCAAACTACTCGAGGATGCTTGGTTTGAACCGGAAAAGAATCGGTGAATTGAAAGCCCGTTTAGAAGGTGGCTCTTCGAAATTGATTCAAGCTGGGAGTGAAGTTGATGCTATGCAAAAGTCCCTCAACCAGGCGAAGGAAGTCGTTGAAGGTGAGACGAAAGCATGCGAAGAGTTGCTGAAAGTAATCACGGCATCTACGACTGATGTCAAATCGAAGCAAGAAGCGGCAAGTTTAAAAGAAATAGAGTTACAAAAAGAGAAAGAGACGATAGGTACGACGAAGAAAGAAGCAGAAAGCGACTTGGCGAAAGCAATTCCCGCGTTGGAGGCTGCGGCATTGGCGCTCAATTCACTGAAAAAGGAAGAAATTACTGAATTGAAGTCATTCGCAAAGCCGAATATTGCCGTTCAGAAAGTTTGTGAGTGCGTAATGATCTTGAAAGGTCTGCCCAACGTTTCTTGGTCAGGCGCAAAAGCGATGATGACAGATACTAATTTCTTGAAGTCGCTAATTGAATTTGATAAAGATGCCATAAAGGATAAGCAAGCAAAAGAGCTAAAAACGTACACGAAAGATTCAAAATTTACTCCGGAGGAGGTGACGAAAATTTCTAGCGCTGGGGGTGGTCTCCTCAAGTGGGTTTTTGCCATGATCAAGTACAACGAGGTCGCTCGGACGGTGAATCCAAAGCGAGCAGCAGTCGCATCTGCTGAAAAATTGCTTCGGACAAAAACGAAAGAGCTAGCGAAGACAAAACTTGAAGTTGAACAACTATCTGAGGAACTCACGTCTCTGACTGAACAATTTCAAGAAAAAACGTCGAACCAGAAGAGATTAAAAGAAAGCGCTGAAACCATGGAAGCGCGCTTATCTGCAGCTGAAAAGCTTTTGAAAGGCTTGGAGTCTGAACGCGTCAGATGGGCAAAAGAAATGAACGAACTCGATGAAAGTATGAAAAATTTAGTAGGAGATTGTTTGTTGACGAGCTCATTTTTATCCTACTCTGGCGCATTCACGTTTGAGTTTCGGAAAAAGTTTACGTACGATACGCTATATAAAGACGTGAAAGCCCGGAATATTCCGGTCTCTCCATCTTTCCGTTTAGAAAATCTGTTGACGACGGATGTGGAACTCGGGAAATGGGCGAGCGAGGGTTTGCCGACGGACGATTTGAGTGTTCAAAATGGTATTTTGACAACGAAGGCATCTCGATATCCGCTATGTATAGATCCACAAATGCAAGCCGTGAGATGGATCAAGCAGCGCGAAGGTAAAAATCTCATTGGGAAGATTAAAACGTTCAGCGATGCAGATTTTCTCAAACAACTCGAACTCGCCGTAAAGTATGGGCTGCCATTTCTCTTTGAGAATGTTGGCAAACACTTGGATCCAGTAATCGATAACGTTTTAGAACGTCGTATCACTGAGCGGAATGGTATCAAGACGGTTCAAATAGGAGATTCCGAGGTAGAATGGGACGATAACTTCAGGCTATATATGACTTCCAAACTCCCAAATCCAAGTTACGGGCCCGAAGTTTCGGGTAAAACGATGATTATTAATTACGGCGTCACTCTCGTAGGACTTCAGGAACAACTGCTCAACGTGACAGTCAAAATGGAGCGACCAGATTTAGAACTGCAGCGCGAATCTCTCGTTCAAGAAACTTCTGTCAACAAATCTTTACTTAAAGACCTCGAAGATACATTACTAATGGAATTGTCTTCAGCTTCGGGTGAAATACTTGATAACGTAGAACTGATAACCACGCTGGATGAGACGAAGTACAAGGCAAAGGAGATTAGCTGTAAGCTCGAAGAAGCGAAAGCTGCGAGTGAGAAACTTGTATTGGCGAGACGAGCATATGAACCTATCGCAAAACGAGGAGCCATCTTATATTTCGTTCTTCAGAACCTCAACAAAGTAAACTCGATGTATGAATACTCGTTGACATCGTATCTGGAAGTTTTCAGGTCCTCGCTAGCGAAAACACGAGAAAAAAACAACTGCGGGTCAAGTACATCGACAGATGATAGTAAACACGGCCATGATAAGTCTTTACAAAATACCATCACAGAATTTGTTAATGACTTAACCCTCGCGGTATACGAATTTGCTTCATTAGGATTGTTTGAACGTGATAAGTTGACGCTTTCGATGCATATGACGCTCCAAATTTTGCTTGGAGACGGTGTCGTGGATATAGAGCAGGTTAATTTTTTCACCAAAGGCGGTTTCAAATTAGATGGAAATGCCGACGAAGATAGTAGTAGTAACAGCAACGAAGCGATGAGTTCTACTCGTAAATCCTTCACAACAAAAGCTTTAGGTGAGTTTTGGCCAAAATCTGGATTACGGGACTTGGAGCAATTAGTGACGCTCGAATCCAGTAGCGAGCGTATGAAATCTTTGATCGTTGATATTTCAACGAATGAGGATAAATGGAAGAATTGGTTATCGAGTAAAACCCCAGAAATATCCGCCATACCTGATGATATTCAAAGCAGATTGACTCCGTTTGAGTTCTTGTGCTTGTTGAGATGCGCTCGAGTCGACAGGATTACCGCGGCTACAACACAGTTTATCTCGTCTACACTTGGCGAGCAATATGTAACGCCGCCTATAGTCAATTATGATTCTATATTTAATGCAACTAGTGCGAGGACACCAGTGGTCTTTGTTCTGTCACCCGGTGCCGATCCAGCTTTTGATGTGCTGAAACTTGGGGAGAAGAAGGGTTTCCGTCTCGGGGAAAAATTGGAGTTTATGGCGCTGGGACAGGGTATGGGACCACGAGCCGCCGAGCTTATATCATCTTCTGCACGCGAGGGCAAGTGGGCAATGTTACAGAACTGCCATCTGTTGCCTTCATGGCTTGGATCATTGGAGAAAATATTAGAAGATTTAGGCGAAGTTCACGAAGATTTTCGTTTATGGTTGACGACTGAGCCCGTCGCTGCTTTCCCGCTAGGGGTATTGCAAAGTTCTCTGAAAGTTGTTACAGAACCACCAGCTGGTTTGCAGCTGAATATGAGAGCATCGTTCGCAAAGTTGTCTGAAGACTCTCTCAGTAAATGCAACCACCCGGCTTTCAGAAATCTTTCATACGTGCTGACATTTTTCCACGCCGTTGTGCAAGAACGCCGCAAATATGGTAAATTGGGATGGAACGTTCCCTATGATTTTAATGAAACTGATTTTAGAATTTCATTATCATTGATAGAAACCTATCTCAACAAAGTATGCGTCTCTGATATCGGCGATGAAGACGAAGATGATCATATCGCTGCCGAAGATCCCTTGTCAACAATATCGACCGCGCCGAAGCAGAAACCAAAAGCAGATATTCCGTGGTCAACCCTGAGATATTTAATTGGTGAAGCCATGTACGGCGGTCGTGTATCTGATTTTTACGACAGACGCATTCTCGTCACGTATTTGAACGAGTACTTTGGTGACTTCTTGTTTGATAGGGATCGACCGTTTGCGTTTTACACGTGCAAACACGAACTGAGTGAAGAGAAGGACGATACCGGTGATAAGAACAAGGATACATCGTTAAGCGTATGGGACGCTTCCCCTGCTGAAGATGACGTAAACTACCAAAGCTTGTTTGGGTTGCCCCGACAAACATCTTACGAAGCATTAATCGACGCAATATCTCGCATTCCCGTCGTTCAAACTCCCAAAGTACTGGGTTTACACATGAACGCAGATGTTGCGCACTGCACGAGAGCTGCAAAACTCATGTGGGAAAATTTAGTCGCTTTGCAACCACAAATCACCTCTCCTCAGGCTCCAAGAAACGCGAATGACGGAGATGATGGTGTGCACGATAATCTCACTGAAAATAAAGCAAAGCGTCCAGAACACGTACTCGATTCCATAGCTGTCGATATTTTATCCGTCTTACCGCAGAAAGAGGATAGAAACTTTGACGCGAGAAAGTTGAGGAAAAAATGGGCAAACGCGATTACTCCGATTCGCATCGCACTTTTACAAGAACTTGAGAAACATAACAAATTAACGAGCGTGATGAAGCAAACGCTGTTGAATTTACGTAAGGCTTTGAATGGTGAAATAGCAATGTCATCCGTGCTTGATGACGTTGCGGTGTCTTTGAACTCTGGCTTCGTTCCGAGTTCATGGAAAAAAGAAGCGCCAGAAACTGGAAAAAATATCACTTCCTGGATCCAGTGGTACCGCAAGCGCGTCTCTCAATTTAGCGATTGGGTCGCTCAACATGACGGTAACTTACCGCCGTGCGTCTGGCTATCAGGTTTGCAGTCACCCGAAACCTTTATTGCTGCTCTTGTTCAAACATCATGCAGAAAGAAAGGCTGGCCACTCGATGTCGCGCACGTGAAAACACAGCTCACGCGCGTAAAAGATGCACGCTCGATTACGGAGCCTCCTGAAAACGGGTGCTTCGTCTCTGGGTTATACTTAGAGGGTGCCAGATGGGATTTTGAATCTCACGCGCTGGCCAACCAAAAGAATAACGAGCTTGTGGAGGAACTTCCCGTCATGCATATAATCCCGGTCGAAAAAAATGAAAGCGCAAAAGCCGGCGAATTACGGGTCCCGGTGTACATCACGCAGGCGAGAAGGAACGCCATGGGAAAAGGTTTAGTTTTTGAAGCCTCTCTTCAATCGGACGTGCATGAATCGCACTGGGTACTCCAAGGTGTATGCATGACTCTGAATTTAGATGATTGATAGTTTCAGTCTGAATATTATTTATTCAATAGATATTTTACATTTTTACTTGTACACGACGACTCGCGCTTCCCCTAGAAAGCCACCATATACGTAAAATTGTAATTTGTCCCCCTCGTGGCTTCGCTCCCCTCTGCGATACAAATTTTTGACGCTCTGCAGGAAAAACGCATTTCGAAGCACGCGAGAAACTATACCGCGCCGGTGGTGCTCATTCATTCATGACTCCATCGTCTCTTTACGCATCAGCCTCATTATCGTCCTCGGTTTTCATTCTATCATCCAAGTCGCCTTCGGTCATCACCGCCGCGCACAAAAAGCAGAGAAAAGAGAAGAAAAATTACCTATATAACGGTCGCCCACTCCGTGCCTCGCTACCCGACGACGATAAAGATATTCCCATTCGGTTTGAATCGATACAAGATAGAATAGTAGTAGCAGTAGTAGAGAGAAATAAGAGGAGAATGCCAAGAAGTACCGTGAATGCCTATTCTGCAGCGAGTGCCGCGAGCTCAGGAGGCTATTATGTTGCTTCCTCGGCAGCAGCGATGAGTAGCGAGGACGAGAAAAAACTCTACACACTTACGCTCGCGGCGTGCCTGTCGATGTTGGCATTCGGTGCGGCATGCGGATGCATCGCAGGAGCGCTCGTGTACGTTGAATTCGGAACTCCTTCAGCGACGGTTTTTTTAAGTTCCGAAATCAAAGGTGCAATAGTTGCTGCTCTTCCGTTAGGCGCTGCTACAGCGTGTTTGGCGATTGGTTCCAAAATAGTGAGCGAAAGGTTTGGCAGGAGAGATATTTTTCGGTTTGCAAATGCGCTATATCTCGTTTCAGCCGCTCTCGCTTCTTTGTCGAATTCTTATACGATCCTCATCGTCGCACGCTTTATGTCTGGTCTCGCGTGTGGGTGTTCAACGGCAATAACGACGGTTTTCATTTCCGAGTGTGTCCCGGCCAAAACACGAGGGAAGTACACCTCACTCTCGCCACTTTTCGGAACGGTCGGTTTAATGTACGCATTTGTGATGAGTTTAGTCATAGCTTCTATATTCGGGGTTGCTAATTTGGATGCCACCGCTGCAGTCAGTGTCACTGGAGAGGCTTCGTCTTCGCTCGTGTGGCGATTGATGTTACTGGTACCAATTTTACCGTGTTTAGCTCAAGAGTACGTTTTTAGATATATGCCAGGCGCATGTCCTGAATCACCGAGATGGTTAGCAAGTCGTGGGCGCTATCAAGAAGCTCGTGGTATTATGAAATCTTTAGGACAGACGTTGCCGTCGAACAGTGTCGCGAGCTTGGCGACTTCAGACGCGCGGCCGATTGAAGATGCTGGATTTTTCGGATTGTTCAAGTCATCCAAACACATCAAGGCAACGGGAGTCGCATGCGGCATGAATATGCTCCAGCAGTTTTGTGGAATAAACGTGATCGTTTACTACGCGCCAAAAATATTGAATTCGTTAGGATACGGTAAACGTGAATCTATTTTGCTCACAGTGATAGTTTCTATGGTCCAAATTTGCTTTGGTACGTATTTATCGCAGAAGATTGACGTCTACGGAAGAAAGAAGATGGCGATGATTGGTATTTGTGGTATAATCTCAGGCTGCGCTTTATTAGCGTTCTCTTACTCTACTGCCGCTGGTAGTGTAAGCACTGGGCTCATAGCAATACTCGGCATTCTTATATTCCGAGTTTCATTTTCCTTATCGTTGGGACCAATACCATACGTCGTATCTTCCGAAGTTTTCCCGAAGGATGCTCGAAGTTCTGGTGTTGCGCTTGCAACGCTCGTCCAGTGGCTGTGTAATGTTCTCGTCACTTTCACATTTCTATCCTTTGTGGATACTTTTGGTGCGTGTAATGTTTTTGTAGCGTACACGTTCGTCGGTGTATTAGCATTAGCTAGCGTGCATTACTTGCTTCCAGAGACGAATCAACAGAAGCTGGAAGACAACTGATTGATAGAAAAGTTGTTTGTAATTTTATTGGTATTGCTTTGCGTATTGCTTTTCTATTATTATTATTACTTTGCTACGATGACTTTTGTTTGTATTAGAGCTTTTATAAGAAGGGACGAAACGGTCGCGGTCTCACTTCAATTTTCTGCGAACACCAACAACATTGGGAAATTCTGTTTGTTTTATATTTCCCTCTGATTTTTTTCGTCTGCCAAACTCTGATTGCACATTCTTTGCATTGCCTCGCATGCATACACGGGTAAAAGAGGTAACGCACGACATTCTTCTCTTCGTCGAAAGGTTCCAAGCATATGCCACATTCGGAATAATTCCCACTCATGGTGTTCAGTAGAAACGACACTTTATCCGGAATTTTACCGCCTTCAATTTGAGTATTTATGGCAATCAAATCAACTTCTTCTTCTTCTTCTTCGTTCATTTCGGCATCATCGATGCTAGCGTTGTTGTTATTGTTATTGCTATTGTTATTGTTAGTATTGTTATCATTTGTTCTTCTCGTTGTCTCGGTCTCGTCGCTTTTCTTTTCTTCTTCTTCATCTTCTTCTCTTTGTTTCTTCTTTTGCAAAAATTTCAGAATGCTGAACTGCGCGTTAGGTTTCTTCTTCTTCTTCTTCTTCTTCCTCTTCTCGTTCTCTTCCTCTCGGTGCGGTTCGTCATAATTCGTCCTTTCTCTCAACGTTTTCGCGTTCTCTTTCTCGTCGCGCACTCTGTGTTTTCCAGTTAGACAAAATTCGACGTGCTCCTGAATCAAAACGCGGTGCACGTCGCATCCGCACACGGGACACGTCCCAAGTACGCTTTCCCCGATGTTTATCGCTTTATTTTTCTTTTTCACGTGACGATACGTTGACTCGTCTTCGTCGTTGTCGTCGTGCGTGGCGACGATGATATCATCGTCTTCGACGTCATTCATGACCCGCGCGTGTTGCCAAGAGCGTCGTCGTCTGGGAGTGTACGAATAAAGTAATTTTTGAAATTTTTCCCTTTGTCTCGATCAAAATCGAACTATCGTTGCGCGTTCAAAAAAAATCGCCGTGAATACACGGGGGGTTCAATATTAAACCTGGAACCAGGTATGTACAGTATAATAAATGTTAACAAAAAGAATCTAGTATTTATGTATGAAAATATCGTTAGCAAGTCGTTTACTGCATGGGAGAAGCTCCTTCTTCGGTGATATTCAACGAGCTCTCAAAGCTTTCGGCTTTCAGCTCTTCTTCGACTTCTCGAACCGCCTGGTCGGCGAGACGAATAGCTTCTTCATCGTCATCGCCATCATCTTCTTCGTTGTCAGAGCCATTCAAGTACGCGTGATAGGGTGACTTTGGACACATAAAGACCGGCGAAGAGTTTTTCTCCGCCTTGGTTGCGGTGAAGATGACAGTTTTCGCCGGACTCGGGCTGTATTCTTCATCCGCTTCTTCTTTATCTTCGACAGAAGGCGTGGACGGCAACTTGGCGTCATTCTCGCTTCTCAGCAGTTTCATTTCTTCAAGAGACATGGTTTGACGTCTCTTGTATTCATCGATATCTTCTTCTTCTTCTTCTTCTTCTTTTTCTACTTTTTCTTCTTCTTCTTTCACTTCTTCTTGGACGATATCTTCAACCGTCGTCGGAGGCGCCATCATCATCTTCGGCGTCGCCGCTTGCTCCTCTTTTTCATCATCTTCTTCTTCTTCTCCTTCAGCGGTTGGTTGCGTCCACGAACCAAACAAATCGTGACCTCTGGCGGAGTCCCAGTATTTCATTCTCGCTTCGCTCGCTTGCGGTGGATTTTGTTCTTGTTCTTCTTTTTTCGTCCTGGTGTGTGTCGTATGGAACGAAAAATCAGCTCCGGCGGCAACCCCTTTTTGTTCTGCCGAGGAAGAGGATGGAAGCACCCCTCCGCCTTCCACGTTGGCATTACCAACCACTCTCGTGTGCGCTGTCTGTCTTCGATCGTCCGTAAAATTCGAGGAAAAAATCTCGTTTCCTTTATACATGCCTTTTTGATGCAACTCGCTCGTCAAACGCACTTTCGAAGTGTTCCAATGGAAACCTTTCTTTTGCCTATCGTCGAAGCGCACGCCAGCACCTACCGTCGATGTCGTCGACGTTTTAAACTCTGCCTTACAGAATCCACTCTTCACGGCTTCTTCCAGTCGTTCGACCAACGCGTCTTTACTCCCAGCCGGGTTTACTTTCCTCTCTCTGCACGCCGTTCTTAACTCTTGAAGCGTCAACTGTTTCAAGTCCACGGGTTTCACCACCCCTCCTGCAATTTGCGCATCATCTTCCTTCTTTCTATCTACGGGCACTTTCAGAAACTTCGGCGGCGTTTTCTGCGAAAAAATTCCGTGTCCAGAGTGTCCTCTCTCTCTGTTCACGTTCCACGTTCTCACGTTCTCTTTAAACTCTTTCCCGACTTCGACCGAGTCGTTTTTAAAAATCGATTCCACGCCCGAAGTTGGTCTCTTCCCAGACGACGACGAAGGCTTGTTGTTGGTGTTGTTGTTGTTGTCGACATTCGGTTCCTCCTGTTTCAACGATAACGGGTTTCGCCCGTTCGTAATTTCTGATGAGTACGTTCGTATGCCCATCTTCTTCTTGATTCGCGCGCGTTTCGTGTGTACCGTGTTGTGTGCTTTTCTTATGATGATACAAATTCTGAAAAGGGAAAAACAAACGTTCCCCTTTTTTTTGAGATGAAGTTTTGTTTAGGGTATATTACGCTTTGAGATCTCCTTACTCTTTCCCGCCTTTTCCAAGAAAAAAGGAAAAAAGAAAACGCAAGAGAAAACGCACAAACATCAAATCCCAGGTCTCTTTGAACAACAACAACACGTTAAATAAAAAGAAGAGAGAAAGAAGAGAGATTCAAAAGAAAACAT
>Ga0115556_1001001_pt1:0-17500 | contig 19217 bp, 9 predicted proteins | sample COGITO_mtgs_1104_5_FD_87282 | JGI IMG/M metagenome (GOLD analysis project Ga0115556, IMG submission 87282) | Pelagic marine microbial communities from North Sea - COGITO_mtgs_110414 | ecosystem: Environmental > Aquatic > Marine > Epipelagic | place: Germany:Helgoland, sampling site... | reverse complement strand
GGTGGCATGCGACGCGTCCGAGGCGTGTCGTTCATACGGCGAGACGGTTTTAAAGAAACGGTGCGGCGTGGACGGCGCGCATCCGGATTTAGACGCCGATAACGAAGCGTTCATAACGCACCAACTTCGATGGTTTCTTGGCGATAGCGAGGATGTTCCTAGAGAAATCCGAGTGCAGCCGGCGAGCGATGAAATTCGGTCCAATATTTTGCGTCGCGTTTTATCGCGTTCGCAACGCAGCGCGAACTTGTTCCCGCAAAACGTCGAGATTGTTTCGTCGTCTTTGAATAATCCGCGTTCGAAGCAATTGAGAGCGTCCGGGATGGAATTTTCCGCGTGGATTTTACGGAACGCCGAGAAAGACATTCTTGAAAAAGCCGCACCAAAACTTCTCGAGACGTGTTTGATAACTCTCGATACTTTAGAAACGTCCTCACCGGCTACTATGACGACATCGGAACGAATCCGCGCCATGGAATTGAAAGGTTTCTGTTTTCAATCGCTCGGGCATCTCATCGAACGCGCGCCAGAGTTGATCAAGGCTTCGCAAGATATGATGATGGCAGAGAGTGCTTCTTCAAAGAGCAGCATCGACTCGGTCGAGTTCCTCAAGCGCGTTCTTACCGAGATTGAAAACGAATACGATTCACACACTCGAAGTTCTATCGTTGAGTGTGGCCGCGCGTTGTTGCGCGCGTGCGAAGAGGATTCCATCGTCAAAGAGGGTGAAAAATTAGCCATGGAATACGTCGTCGCGGAAGTTTTAGAACGTTATGCCTCTACTACTTTCGCATCATCAGATGCGAATTATTCGGATGCCACTGGTGAGGGTAAAGCTACGCCGCCGGGCGCGAAATCGGCGTTACTTCTCGCGCTCCGATTCGCCGGGAGTGAAAATTGTTTCCGATTCGATTCAGTTGCCGTGCGTTTCGCGTGCGCGTTGAACTGCGCGCGTCCTGAGCTGGACATTCGCGATGCCGCTCGCTCGGCGCTCATTTTACGAAAGGAAGGGGAAATGGATGGATATTCAACCGTTGCGCGCATGCTCGATGGAGCGGAATCAAAGAATACGCTCCTCGCGAAAGATCCGCAAAGAGAAGATGACCAATCGCCGCTTCCGGAAAAGGTGATGTTTGCGCTCTTGAAGTTTCTTCGACAAAGTCGTCGATTTCATATGAACAGAGGTGCCGACGATGCTAGCACCAGCGCAAGTTATCGACGATTCTTGAAGCACTGTTTGCTTAGGACGAGTGGACCGAGACTCGCCTCGCTCGCCTTGATTGAACTTCGCGATGTTCTGTTTTCGGCGCACAAAGCGGAAGGTTCTTCTTCTATGGCGAACGAGAGGGATAATTATCAATACTACCTTCGCGCCGCAAAATTTTTCTCCGCTACGGACGACGCGATCACGCGAAAGGCATCTGCAAATCTAATAGGGGCTATGTTAAAATTGAACTCGTTCACAGAGAGCGACGTCGAGGCACTCGTTTCCGGTTTCTTGGAGACCGCTTCAAAAGCAGTCGCTTTGAACGAAAGCGACGCGGCGGCAGCCTCTAACTTACGCGCGGAGCTTGCCGACGGTGCTTTGAGATCTTTGAGTGCGTTGATAGCTACGGCAACCAAAGAAATGAAGTCTGCGAGCATGTTTACACCAGAACGCTACGAGTTAGCGAAGTCCATTTTTCGTAAGGCTGTACTCAACGTGCCCCGAACAGACGCGCCTTCGAAAGAAGTCATGCTAGGTATTTCAGGATGCGAGTGTTTGGGAACATTGTTCACTTCGAACAATAACTTCGTCATATCGCACGATGATATTGCTGCGCTGTCGCAAGCCATGGATCGCGCAGCGGCTGCACCGAAAGTTGCCGCCTCGGCCGCTTTTGCCGCCGGATGTGCGCTTCGCCGCGGCGCCACGATCGCAACATCGCTCGATGCCGCGAAACCACTCGTTGAGAAAGTTTTCTCATTACTCACGGTAAAGAAAGACGACGTTCGATTTGCAGTAGCGGATTCTATAAAGTTCGGGTTTTATGGCGAATCTGATCTCGTTTTGAGCACCGATATTGCGAGCGAGGATGGCGGCGACGCGAGTTTGACGCCGTTTGTCCGCGACATTGACCGCGAGGTTGATGAGTTATTTGAATCGCCAAAAGAGCCAAATTCTGATTCTATGGATATTGGCACTGAAGCGACAACACCCTCTGTGAAAATAGGTAATGGTGAAGAGTCAACAGACGCTACCGTTGGTAACCGAAACGCTCTTCGCGAAATAATATTAAAATATCTATTCGACGACGACGGTAAGGAAGGAGAGTCCAAAGTAGGGTTCTTGTTTAGTTCACGCGAAGAGATTCGGTGTGGCGCAACGGCTGTGCTCTGTTCTCTTGTGAATCCGTCCATTTCCTCTGCATCCATAGTTTCGGACGACGCGGTTGATGCGAACGACGAGGACTCGAACGCGAAGAAAGGCACGAAAATAAACACCATCCCTTTGCTCGAGTCCCGTTTCGATGACGCGCACGAAGCGCTCTTAGCGGCACTCGGCGATACGAATACTACCACCCAAGAAATGGCCTCAACTGGTTTATCCGCGTTATACGATCGAGGAGACGAAGCGAGCAAAGCGACTTTGCTCGAAAATCTCACCAAAGCTTTGAGTGGTGAAACGAGCAATAAAGGCAAGAAACGCGCGATGTCGAAAGTCGAGGACGATACGGTTGTTTTCCAAGACGGTTTAAACTTGACTGGCGACGACGCGTTGAAAGCGAAAGCGAAAGAAAAGAAGACATCGACTAGTGACAATGGTGGTGGTGGTGGTGGTGGTGGCAATGCAGGCGATTCTATGTTGAGCACGTACAAAGAACTCTGTTCGGTCGTGTCTGATATCGGACAACCCGACTTGTTGTATAAATTCATGGAGATTTCGAACCACCAGAAGAAAGTTAATCGCGCCGCCTCTGCGGGTGCTGGTATCGCTAGAATTGCAAAGAAAGCGGGCATGTCGTTATCCGCGCACAGCGAACAACTCGCACCTCGATTATATCGGTTGCGGAAGGACGTCAATTTAAACATGCGAGAAACCGCCGAGGCGGCGTGGCAAACCCTTGTCGCGGCTGAGAAAGAGAAGAAAAGTGATGATGACAATAAAATGGTTGTCGCTTCTGATTTATCGGTGAAAATGTTCGATCAAATTTGCGAACGTCTCCTTCTCGATTGCTCTTCGCGCGAATGGCGCGTGCGTCAATCCGCCGCGGAAGCATTGGCAGAGTTGTTCTCGAGCGGCGGTGCAGGCAAGACGTTTGATATCGTAGAGAAAAAACTCGCAGAGGCATGGACGATTGCGTTTAGAGTTGCAGATGATATTAAAGAAACCGTTCGAATTCGAGGGATGATGTTTGTGAAGACGTTGCGGTCGTTATCGTTACGATTGACTGATGCCAATCAAATAGGGGAATCGTTAGCTTCCTCCACGCGGGACGAAAAGAGAAACGTCGCAAAGAAGGCGTGCATTTTGATCCTTCCTCAACTTTTCGAGAAAGGATTAAAATCGGACTCCTCTGTCGCGAGAGAGCTTTCGTTATTCGTCGCGTGCGAAATCCTGAAGAAAGCTCCCGCGGAAGCTTTGAAACCGCACTGCGTGACCGCAGTGGAAGCGCTATTAGAGGCTCTATCCACGTTTGAGGATACGCGATTGAATTATTACGAACAAAGAGTTACCGCGATGTTCGGAAATGACACCGACGCTAACGGAAATAACTCTGTCGTTGAGAACTTTCAAAACGCGCGCGTGCAAGCCAGCTCGAACTCGATTATTTCGGATGCTCTGGACGCGTTCATTCAACACGTCGATTTAGAAGAGACGAAATTGTTAGCTCCGGTGTTTACGAACATTTTCAAGAAAGGGTTAGGTTTGAACACAAAGGTTGGTGCGGGTCGGTTTTGCGTTCGCTTATGCGCGAGACGACCAGATGCAGCGAAAGGCTTTTTTGCCGGTAAGATTTGTGAAGCGTTACTCGCGTCGCCAGATGTTCTGAACGGCGTGTCCTCTGGTGGCGCGTCTTCAAAAATCGTCTTCCGTCAATACTGCCAAACATTCGCGACGTGTTTACGTTTTGCTACGCTTAAACGTCAAGAAAAAACAATCGCAGACGTCTTGAAACTCGCCAACGACGACAGCAGCAACTGTTCGAACCGCGAAGCAGCGGCTGAAATCATCTCTGAAATGGCCAAAGATTCTCGAGGCGTCGAGTGCTTGAAAGACTTCGAGGATGAGTTACTTCCGTTGGCATATTTTGGAACGTTCGATGAAAACGTATCCGTCGCAAAGTGTTGGGAGAGCGCCTGGGAAGAGTTGAGCGGCGGTGGTGCCGGCGCCGCCGGAGGAGGTTCCGCCATCGGCAAACATTTTCCAAATCTTTGGAATTCTTTCTTGAAGCCACACTTGGAAGGTACAAACTATTCGCTCAAATCGCGAGCGGCGAGAACGGTATCGGCGGCGATGCAAAGTACGAGTTTCAGTACCAAAGATGCGTCGATAAACAATACGGACGAGATGAATGCAAACAAAGAAAAGATGATGCGCGACATGTTAGAAGTGCTTTCTAACGAGCTGCGCTCGAATCGCGCGTTTAAAGGGAAGAATGATTTGGCAATTGCGTTAGGGAACGTGTTGAAAGCGATGATTTCCATGGCGATGGTTGAAAAAAATGGAAGTAATAAAGACGCGTCGTTCGAAGCCTTGAATCGTTTAACAAAGTGCGTCGAGAGCAAAGACGACGGTTTCGCCGCGGCTGGAGTGCAGGCGCTGAAGAGTTCCCTCGAACAGTTAGTGGCGAGCGGTCCAGGTGAGGAGGAAAACGTCGCGCCGGCGTCGTTCGTGAAGGATGCAAAGTTTCAGAGTTTCGTCGAGGCGCTCGTTTCGAGTCTTACTGCACGCGTGAGCAGTGGCGTTGATGGTCGTGATGCTGGAATGGGAGATACAAATAACGAGGAAAACGACGAAATGGAAATGGATGGTCCCGACGCAGAGATGGAACGCTTCGAGAAGAACAAATCGAAATCGGCGTTCACGGAACGCGCCATGGAATGTTTAAGCGTCGTCGGTGAGCTCAAAGACGTTGCCTCCTCGGACGTGCACTCCGCGCTTTACCGCGTCGCCATCGAACATTCTGCGCTCGGCAAGCCGTGGCAAACCCGAGTCTCCTCATTTCGAATGTTCCGAGGTCTGTTCACCTCCTCTAAATCATCATCAAACGTCGGAGGAGAAAAATATAACGACGAGTTTTTGCGAATTTCGAGCGAAGCGTTGAGCGAAGTCGGTAACAGCGCGCCAGCGGCGTTGAGAATTGAAACAATCAAAGCAGTTGGAGCACTGCTTTCGCGAGCGAAAATGGAATCGAGTTTGAGTAAACTCAAGGAATCGTGTGAATCGATGATCAAACTCGCTTTGGAGGATCGATCGCCGGACGTCCGACGAGAAGCGGCGAGCGTTTTTGCGCTCGTGTAAGAAGAAAATGTAAAATAGAAGCTTGAGGGACTAGCGTGCTACAGTATTAAAACAATTAAAATCTCTCCTTCTTTAGTATCCAATCGCACCAGTCGCCCCTGGCGTCGCCACGTTCACGTCGCCTCTCCCCACGAACAACAAAATACCCGCCACCGTCAACAACAACAAAATCGCGTTCCACACCGCGCCTTGCACGGCGAACATCGTCCCCGTCGCCAACATCCGACTCACTTCCACCTTATCGTCCTCAGTCAATCCAACCGCGTTATCCGTCAACGAACTCGTCACTCTGTCCTCCCCTCGCTCTAACCAAAATTGTTCCTCTTCCGCTTTATCTAACCTCAAATCGTTCAGCATCAACAAAACTTTCTCCCTGCGTTTCTCCTCGTCTTCGTTCTCCTCCTGCAAACTCTTCTCCGCCAGCATATCTTGAAAGCTTTGCAACAATTTCAAATCGTTCTTCGCTCCTGCCACGTATCGACGTATTAACGGGAGTTTCATGTTCATCTGCGTCAAATCGGAGACGTATTTCTTACACGAGGCAATTTGCGTTTGGTTTTCTTCTTCCGAGAGGAGCGCTTTCGTTTCCCAAACGCCTTTAGTAAAGCGCGTTGATTTTCTTCTTTGTCTTCTTGTTTTCCCCGACGACGACGTGGCAGCGAAGCCGACGCAAATACTTCGACTTCGGCATCTTGAAGAAGCGATATAAGTCGTTGTCGTCGTCGCCGTCTTTGCCGTCGCGAGTATCGCAGATGTCCTCATCGTCGTCGTCATCGAAGTAGTTTGTTTGCGTTTCTTTTATATTGGTTTTCGATTAGTGCGATTTTTTGTGACAGAAGAGAAATCGAAGTCTCAAAAGAAGTACGAGACGATGATGGGTTTACGGGAGAATTATGTACTGGATCGACAGCGTCACGCGGCCTGCATGCCTCTGTCACATTTCACGAGTTACGCGTGTATAAATTTGAATCACAACTCGTCGTTCGGTTCTGGCGGGTCTGTTTTTGCGTTGTTGTTCTCTTCGTCGTCCTCCGAAATGAAAAAAGGAAGCTTCACGTGTTCCTCGTTCACGTCCTCGTGGTCTTCGACGATCGGCCTCTCTCTCGAAAGTTTTGCCATCGTCAGCGCTAACGTCTCGACGCCTTTACGCATTTGATCTTCCGTGGAATGCTCGTCCGGGCGGTGCGAGTAGCCTTTGAAGCACGGGATGAAAATCATTCCAACGTTTGAACACGCTTTGGCGATGAATAACGTGTCGTGGTAGGCTCTCGAGACCATGCGCTTTTGGGTATGTCCCAAGTGCGACGCGGCGAGTTCTGCCGCGCTCATTGCGCTGTCGCCAGACGTGGCAGGATCGTCTTTGTTGATCATGCGTACGTTTACTCTCACTCTTTGTTCCGAGGCGACTTTATTGGCCGTGGATATAATCTGCTCCACCACGAGATCTCGGCGTTTCAAATCTATATCTCTCACGTCAATCTCCAAAACCGCGCTTCGCGGGACCGAGTTAATCGCGTTTGGTTTCACCGTGAACCCGCCGACTGTAGCAACCGTATCCACGCTCCCAGAATGTTTCGCGAATTCCTCCACGGCCACGGCCAACTTAGACCCAGCGACGACCGCGTCGTTCCTCAGGTGCATCAACTGCGCTCCCGCGTGCCCTCCGTCGCCTTCAAACGTTATCTCCAACGCTGCCGGCGCGGCAATAGCCGTAACTACTCCAATATCCAAATTTTCGTGTTCCAACTCTGGGCCTTGTTCAATGTGTAGCTCCACGAACGAATAATAGTGCGAATCCATCGGCATCAACGAACATTGCTCAACCATCTCCTTCGCCGTGCGCGCTCTCTCATTCTTCTCTCCTCGCCATTTGCTCCCGTACCCAGCTTGCGTCGCGGCATCAAAAAACGACGTCGACGCGTTCAACACGTCCGGTAAAGTTTCCAATTTCTCCGCGTCTAAAACCCCACCCATCGCTCTCGACCCAGAACACGCCATCCCGAACCTGCTCGGCTCTTCGCTGTTGAACATAACCGCTTCGAGATGTCGCCTCGGTTGAAACTTGGCCCGTTTTAAAGCTCCCAACGCTTCAATCGCGCCTAATACCCCGTACACTCCGTCGTACTTCCCACTCAAAGGAATCGCGTCCGTGTGCGACCCAGACCCGACCACGTGGCCTCCTCCTTTCTGCGATTTTTCAACCCCTTCCAAGCGGCCAAAAATGCTCCCCATGGCGTCTTCTCTGACCTTCAACCCATTCTTCTTCATCAAGTTTTTCACGTACGCTCTCGCTTCCAAGTCTTCTTTCGAGTACACCAGCCTTGTCACGCCTTTGAGTTCGTCCTCACTGCTCGAGAATTTCGACAGCGCGTCGATGTGCGGCGTGATCGGTTCGATCTGTAATTTCGAGCGCAATTCGGACAAATATTTGTTGTCCGATTCTTTCCCGGAATTCGCATTCGCTGATGCGAAAGAAAAAGAACCAACCCCAAAAGCGAAAAAGAGAAAGAACAGCAAGAAAAACCGAAGAAAAAGAGTCGTCGTCGTCATATTTGTGTTTCTCGTTTATATATCGCGCGCGTGCTGCGGTATTTCCTCGTTTGGTAAAAGAGCGTTCGAATGTGATGCTCTTTTGTCTTCTGCGACTTTTGTGTGTAGGAACAAAAAGCAACAAAAAGCAACAAAAAGCAACCTCTCTTTTTTGCGAAAAACGCTCTCGTTTTGTGCCCATATCTTCCACGTTTGCGAATAAATATCGCTGAAAATGCACGCAAAGATACATACCGCTACGAGTGTTCTGTGTGTTCATTTTCAGTTCTCGTTTCATCTCGATGGAGAAGTTACGCACGCATTGAGCGCTCGAAAAGCTGTTGTTTTTTTGGTGTATTTTCAACCACCTCCATTTGGGTAAAAAAAAGCAGGTTTTAAAAAAAACCTACGAAAAGGTTTGACGGCGGAGAAAAGAGCAGAACGAGACACACACGCCACTTTTTTTTCCTCGCTCATCAAACTCGAGCAACACGCCCGCGTTTATATATATATATATATATATACATCACACACACAAGTTTGAATCCTCCAATCATGTTTTCGATGACAACCAGCACCTCGTCTCTTTTGGGCAAACAGCTTTCCTCGTCTTCCTCGAAGCACCTCACGAAGGAACAACCGAAACGACGCGATAAAATCAACGTCAAAATCGCCGCGATGTCGAACGTTTCCCGAAATCCAAACATGGCGCAACTTCGCGCGGGATATTTGTTCCCGGAAATCGCGCGGATCCGCAACGCGCACTTGGAGAAAAACCCGGACGCGAAGATTATTAGTTTAGGGATCGGGGATACGACCGTACGTTTCTGTTTTGTCTTCTTTGCGTTCTTTGATTTAATTTTATCCGATTGATTTTTGATTACGTGTCGTGTGTCTCTCGTGTGTGTGTTCGATGTTGTTGCGAAAAACTCACATCTCTCTCTCTCTCTCTCTCTCTCATTAACAGGAACCAATCCCAGCGCCGATCGTGTCGGGCATGGCCAACGCGGCTTTGGCGTTAGGTACGGTCGCCGGGTACGAAAAGACCGGCGGTTACGGCTCCGAGGCTGGACAACAACCTCTGAGAGACCTCATCGTGAAGCGCTTTTACAGCGAGAAGACGAAGATAAACGCGAGTGAGATTTTCGTTTCGGACGGGTCGAAGTGCGACATTTCGAGAATGCAACAAATGTTTGGTCCGGGGAGAAAAGTTGCGGTGCAAGATCCGGCGTATCCAGCGTACGTGGATTCGTCTGTCATCAACGGGCACTGCACGGGCTACGACGAAAAAACGAAACGATACGAAAACATCGTCTACATGGAGTGCGTGCCGGGCAACGACTTTTTTCCAAACTTGGAAGCTGCGAAGGACGCGGACATCATCTTCTTTTGCTCGCCAAATAACCCGACTGGGGCGGCGGCGACTAGAGCGCAATGCAAAGAGTTGGTCGATTTCGCGAACAAGAACGGTCAAATTGTCATTTACGATGCGGCGTATGCGTTTTACATCGAAAATCCGGATTGTCCAAAGACGATTTACGAAATTGAAGGCTCGGAGACGTGTTGCATCGAGAGTTGCTCGTTCTCCAAGTACGCCGGATTCACGGGTTTGCGATTAGGCTGGACGGTCGTTCCGGAAGCGTTGAAGTTTGCGGACGGTTCTTCAGTCAGATTCGACTGGAACAGGTGCATGTGCACGGCCTTCAACGGTGCCTCCAACGTCGCGCAAGGCGGCGGCTTGGCGGCGTTGTCCGACGAAGGGTGGAAGTCTATGCAAGAAACGGTCGGTTTCTACAAGGAAAATGCGAAAATGTTGAAGAAGACGTTCGAAGAGTTGGGTTTTAAAGTGTATGGAGCCGTCGATGCGCCGTACGTGTGGGTCGACTTTGACGGAAGAGACTCGTGGGAAGTCTTCACGGAAATTTTGACCAAGACGGATATCGTCACCACACCGGGCGCTGGTTTTGGGCCAACCGGGGATGGTTTCGTCCGCATGTCCGCGTTTTGCCACAGAGACAACTTGGAAACTGCGATTGAGCGTTTGAAGAAGGAGTTCGCGAAGTAAAAAAAATCAAAAATCGTCGTTTGGTGTTGATTATGTTTTTATTATGAATAGATAAATAGATTTATTAATACACACAACAGTGGTACCTAGGTACAAAGCTTAATAATTGTCAAATACAAACGTCACGTAAAAGATATCTCAACCTTTTCATGATCGCTGTTGCGCCTGCGCCGCTTTTGCCGCCAACTCGCGCTCTTTATTCTTCGCGTGGAGCATGGCGAGTTCTCGAACTCGGTCCAACATAGCTCTCGGGATTTCTCGTTTCTTGTCGCCGCCGGACTTACCAGCGGTTTCTCGGCCAGACGGCGTCGGTAACGTTGCGATTCGAAGCAAGTTGCGCCACTTATCCTTCAAATCAACCGCGGTGCGATGTTCAATTTCCGGAAACCCAAGCTTTTTAATATCGGCCCATTTACCGCCGCCGCATCTGGAGACGCCTTCAATCAAAGCCTGAGCTTCGTCTAATCCCCACGGGTTGTGATGTTTCGAACGTCGAGGACCGCCTTGAGGGTTCGGTTCACGACCACGCGCGGCGGTGGTTCCGGTTGATTTCGTATTTGTACCGCCAATCGCGTGACCCAAAGCGCTCGTTTGGAATCCTTCCGATAAGCCACTGGACGACAGCGACTTCGTATCGCTGTCTACGTTCTTCCGGCCGCGCTTATTCGGTGCGTTTTCGGAACCAGATCTCGCCATCGCGCTCGACAAGTTGCGTTTACCAACCATTTTGTTGTTGGTATTCGCGGTAGATTTAGAACCGCCCGCTTGTTTGCTGCGCTTCTTTTCGTCCACCTTTGCAATGGTGTATTCACCGAGATCATCAAACATCTTGCCTGTTGCTTTCATTTTACTCTTACTGTCGCCACGTATCGATTTGTTTGAAGCAGGACGCATCGTCGTTAACGTCGCCAACGATGATGACGATTTGTTATTACTTTTTGTACTGCCCTTGGTGTTCGACGCTCCTTTCAAATTTGTCTTCTTCCCAGAAATCGCGCGAGAAGGCGCCACCTTCTCGTGCTTGGGCGGTCGCCCTCTTTGCGCGCGTCGACCGTTCACGAGCATTCCCGGCATGATTTCTCCACCGACGCTGCCTCTGCCCATACTTCCTATAATCAAAGGTCGACCGACGCGGTGGTTGTTCGTATTCTCGCCCAAATCGTCTTCTAAATCGTCAATCAAACGTTCTTTATCTTCGTAATCGGCTTCGTAAACCTCTTCGTCCGACAGATCGTTCGAGATGTCAATATCGCTGTCGCTCTCTTCCGCGTTGTTATCCAATTTTTCTCGCGATCCGTCGGCTTCTTCGTCGTAGGAGGAGTTGTCTGAACCGCTCGTTTTTCTAGTGCTATTGCTTTTATTATTCGTATTTCGCCCGCTGGAACGTCGGCGTCTACCTCTACCTGAAGCGAGCTGTTCGCCCTCATCGCTACCTTCGTTGCTCTTCCCTTGCGTCGCTGCGGGATCAAACAGTCTAAACGAATCATCCGAACCAGGTCTGGCGCTTAAAAGCTCCGGTTCAATTTGGAACTGCTGATCATACAACGAGTCATCGATGGTGTTGATAGTATTCATCGCCTTGCCGTTCGCGCCAAACGTCTTAGCATTCGTACCATCGTTCACGTCGATGTTACCAGAAGCCGATTTATGCATCGCCGCGTTACTAGCGCCCGCGTGATTTGGCGGTTTAAACAAAGGTGCAACTGGTGGAACGAAGAGATTATCACACTCGGAGAGCAGATTTGCGTTCTTCGTTTCCTCTTCGTCCGGGATGATCAAATCGTCACCGCTGCTCGAATCGTTTCGTTTCGGTGCACGCACTGGATTCCTTTGTTTTCTACCTCCTTGTCTCCCCGAGCTGTTCGAGTTATCGTTTGACGAGTTGTTGTTATTGTTGTTGACTTTGCTGTTGTTGTTAGAGACTAATTTTGCATTTTTGTCTCCTTCTTGTTTTTGTTTGTTATTTCTTCCTTCTTGACGACGCCCATCTTCCAGCTCACTGTACCTTCCGCCGGTATCGCCATCACAATTTCTATTAAGATCCGAAGAATAAGCGGTCTTGCTCTTCTTTCTCGGCGAGGCGACAACCATGGGTTGTTTCTCCGCGCCAAAATCGCACAACAAATCGTTTTCATTCATCTCCGCGGCGTTTTCGTTGGTGCCGTTTTCTTTGATGATCATCATCTTCTCGTCTCCGGAGGTTTTTAGGTTGTTGATTTTGTTCTTCGTGTTGTTATCGTCGCTTCCATCACCACTTCCACCACTTCCGCTCGGATTTTTAACGCCTCGCTGCTGCTGAGAACGCAATAACTTGGACTCGTTGGACTCCGAGAGTTTGTTCGAGTCGTCGTTGGAGCCTGAATCTTGTTTTTCCGTCGCAGCAGCGGCGGTGGCATCGTTGCTCCCGCCTTTACCTCCACTCGATTCTTTGTTTCTCTCTTCCATCATCATTTCTTTATCTTTTTTGTTATTTTTATTCTCGATTATAGTATTATTATTATTATTATTCCCCGTCATCTCTTTCGCTTCTCGTTGTTCCGTCCTCGTGACCATCTTCCCGACCGCGGCGTTACCCAACCTGGACGGCGGCTGCGCTCCACCTCCTCTCACTGCGAGCGACCCAAGAGCGGCATTTTTCTTTTCTTCGTCCTCACCAGTCAAAATCTCTCTCTCCAAATCCACCAACTCGGAGTCTTGGTCGTACTTCTCTCGAATCATCCGTTCGTCGATTTCGCTCGCTCGTTGCAAGTCGCCGCTCGAATCGAATTTGATCGAGTTATAAAATCGTTCGCGCCCTGGCGCGCTGGTGTTAAACGCCGGTGGAGCGGTGGGTGATTTATATTTGTTGTTGTTTTCGTTCGCGCTGGTGGTGGTTTTATTCGTCGTATTCGCCCCCATCTCGTGATAAATTTTTTCTTTTCCTCTTTACTGTGAGACTCAAAATATCTCCCAATAAATATCCCGTTTTTTCTCGAGTGAGTCAGAAGGACTCCCTTTTTGGTAATTACGACGATTCGGTCCTTTTTACGCGCGCTTACTTTCGTGTCGATGAAACGCTTTTTCGCGAAGCACAGAACCACTCGAGCTGGGATCGAATGGATGCGATGGAATGCAAGGCGCGTCGAAGATCTTTTTTTATGAAGGGTTTCGAAAGCGCGCGCTAAGGTTTCTTCCTCGTACTCCCGGATGTGAAAATTCAACGGCAAAAGCTCCTCTCTTTTGGCTTATAAAAAGTGCTACAATTCCGCTTTTTTGCCTCGAGAAATTTCGATCGCGCGCTCTCCCACAATTCCTCCGAACACTCTCTCTCGCGACCAATGAAACCAAGATGTGCGCGAGAATTCGAGCGCACGAGGTAGTAAAAGATTTCTTTTCGCACCGCTTTCGTGATTTTATGCGCGCCACTTCTCTTCTCGACGCGTAGTTTTGTTCTCTTTGATGATGATGCGCAAAGAACGAACAGTTATATGTACAAAATGTATTGAAGGAAGAACGAACAAGAAATTCTCTTCTTTTGCCTCAAAATTCAAAAACCCTAAATATCTGCGCTTTTGAAACTCCTCCGTGAAAAACATTGACAGAGCAAAGAGCACAAGAGGGGATAAAAAGAAGAGAGAGAAAGGACGAGACTTTTCGGTTCGTTTGCAGGTGTAGAGGCGCATTTATATACATAATCAACGAACGCGCGGTCAGAGCGACTCCTTTTTTGGAAGTTTGAGAAGGAGTTTGAGAAAATACTTTATATCTTCTCTGTGTGTATAAAGAATGTCATCATCATCCGAGGCAGTCGCATCAATCGGGGGAAAAGTAGCGCATCGTTTGCAGGTGTTTTTTAGCAACCGCCACGTGGTTGGCCGAGTCGTTCGACCGGCGGACGGGCACATCGTCGCTTCGGCGTCCACGTTAGAGGATAGGACGAGGATCGCGAGGAGGAAGATAGGAGACGAAGAAAATAATAATAGTAATAGTAGTAGCACTGATGATGAGAACAAGAGCAACCCAACAGAACAAAAAGCAGAGGGAAGAGAAAGACTCGCGTCGACGTCGGATAAAAGCGCGTGTAAACACATCGGGAAACTCTTAGCCGAACGATTGAAGAAAATCCAGTTAGATGCGATCAATTTCGAAGGCTTACAATCGAGCACGTCGAAAAAGAACGAAAAATACAGCGGGCGACGCGCGAGTTTCCAGCCGAAGAGGAAACGGTTCGGCGGGAAGCTCTCCGCGCTTCTGGAAAGTTTAAAGGAAAACGGCGTTGAAATTCACTAGGTAGAGAAGAAGAATTAAAAGAAGAATTACTTAAGCATCATCGTTTACGGTTACAGCTGTGCGTTTCCCTCCTTTCTCGCTTTTTCTCTCTCTTTCGATGGCGTTTGTCAGGCGTGTGCGTTGGTCCTTTTTCCCTCTCCTCTCGAAAGCTCTTGAACAGAATGGAATCGACACAAAAAATCATCTCTTCACGCGCAGCCCTTTGCGTGTAAACGAGAGAACGGAAGGAAGGCAGCAGCGATACGAAGAAAATGAACGAGTTCGAAGAGCTCGCGACGGAAAAGTCCAAGGAGAAGCACAAGAGAGAAAAAAAATTGAAGAAGGAGAAGAAGACGAAACGTGAGCGAGAAGAGGACGACGGCGCCGACGGCGAAGATGAAAGAAGAAAGAAACGAAAAGAGAAGAAGAGAGATAAAAACGATGACGATAAAAAGACAAACAACAACGACAAGAAGAACGGGGAAATGCACACGTTGTTTTTCGGTCAAATGCCGTTCGATACGAAAGCGAAGGATATCGCGCCGTGGTTGAAAGCGAACTTGAACAGACAAGGATGTGGACGAGATGTTGGGCAAATTCGAATGGCTGGAGGCGACGGCGAAGGGACGCCGGGGAAGCAGAAAAAGTTTAAAGGGTTTGCGTTCGTGGATTTTACCACCGCGAAAGCGGCGAAGAAAGCGATGAAGTTGCACGATACTCTGTTCAGAGGCAGACCGGTGACGGTGGAGAGATGCGAACGTAAGACGTATCAAGAACCGAAGTCGGTGAGACGCGCGAAAAAGGAGGAAGGGAAAGAAGTGAACACGAAAGAGGAAGGGAAAACGAAGAGAGAAGGATTGAAAGTGTTGACTGCACCAGATGATGTGGAGGTGGTGATTAAGCACGCGTGCGAGAATAGCGAAGGGACGTTGAGGGAGAGCGATTTCGACGATCGATTGAAGTCGTTTTTGGGTTTGCTTCCGAGAGACGTGTGCGAGAAAGCGGCGAACGAAATTCGCAAGTTCACGACGAATAAGAATAAGAAAGAGGTTAAGAATAAAGGAGCGTTTTATATGGGGATTGTGAGGAAGATTTCAAACGCGTGTTGGCAGAAAAAAGCGGCGAAGGATAGCATGGAAGAAAAGATAGAATAGATCTGAGTGATATGGAGTATTACAACAATATTAGTCCCTTTTGTTAATAAAAGTATATTTTTGCCGCGCTGTTTGTTCGTGTGAAAGTGAATGTATGTGTGTTTCTATTGTTTTTTTATACGTGTTCGTTGGAGACTTCGACGACTCTGGAAACGTACTCTTCTCCGTACGTGTACCCCACTCTTTCGATATCTTCTTCCAAAGCAAAAACGGCAACCGTTCTAGACGGGATGTACGCTTGGAAACTCGCCGGGCGACCGTTGTGCGCGGTAGAGTCTGCGAAGTAGCTGCCGTCGTGGTGCGTGGACAAGTTGTCCCAACCGCCAAACTCGGGGTTGTCCGAACTCAACACCAACTTATACTTACCAGCTTTCTTGCAACCGATGCGGTAGTCCGAGTACGAGTTGACTGGGTGCCAGTTGAAGACAAAAACGCAATCGCCTCTTTCGAACGCAATCATCTTGTCGCCGTCGTCTTTCAAGCTCGTGTATTGGTGGTCGCTCGCCATGTATTTGAAGAAACCAGCGACGCGGTTCATCTTCGCGTCAAACGCTTCCAAGAATTTGTATCTCAAGTGGTCTGTTTCAGGTAAATCAAAGCGTCTGCGGCACAAGTGGTAGGAGTTACCGTTACCCGGGATGAATTCACCGGTCGAGGCTTCCACGCGGTCGCCTCTGGGAAAATCAATCCACTCCGGGTGACCGAACTCGTTGCCCATAAAGTTCAAGTAGCCTTCGCCGCCCAAACCCATGGTGAACTGACGAATCAACTTGTGCAAAGCGATACCTCTGGTAACGGCCGGCGAATCCGGCGATAACGTGGACATGTTCGTGTACATTTCCGCGTCCATAAGCCAAAACGCCGTCGTTTTATCCCCGACCAACGCTTGATCGTGCGATTCCGCGTACGAGATGCACTTCTCGCCATATCGGCGGTTCTCCATGGTAAACACCAAGTTGCCCATTTCCCAGTTTTCGTCCGAACCCCATTCGGATAAGACTTCGACCCACTTATCCGCGATGGCCATTTGTAAGCGATAATCGAAACCTACACCACCTTCTTGCACCGGTCGGCACAACGTGGGCATACCGGAGACATCTTCTGCGATGGTCGTGACCTTACCGTCGTACAAAGTGTGCAACATATCGTTCGCCAAGGCCAAGTACACCATGGCGTCCACATCCGTGGCCATGCCAAAATATTCGTCGTAATTACCCGTAAACGCAACTTGTAAACCGTGGTGTTTGTACATCATAGACGTGACGCCATCGAAACGGAAACCGTCGAATTTGAACTCTTCCATCCAGTATCGCAAGTTGGACAACAAAAATCTCATGACTTCCCACTCGCCGTAGTTGAAGCATCGAGAATCCCACATCCAGTGGTAGCCTTGCGGTCCGCTGTGGAAGTATTGTCCGTCGGAGCCGTCAAACATGTTGATACCATCGGTAACGTTCGAAGAAGAGTGCGAGTGAACCAAATCCATCAAAACAGAAATACCCATGGAGTGCGCTTTATCCACCAAATACTTCAACTCGTCTGGCGTACCGCATCGAGAGGAAACGCCAAAAAAGTTCGTCACGTGGTAACCAAAAGACGCGTAGTACGCGTGCTCTTGAATCGCCATTAACTGGACCGCGTTGTACCCTAAGTTTTTAATTCTCGGCAAAACCTCATCCGCGAAGGCGATGTAGGAGTTGATTTTCGGCTCTCTCGAGGACATGCCGACGTGCGCTTCGTAAATTCTCAACTCTTCCGGAGCATCCGGTCTCGACCATTTCATTTCGTATTGCTCTTCTTTCGGCGGATCGTAGTAAATGCCATCGAAAGGAATGTTCCCCGGCGCTTGCACGGCGAACTTGATCCACGCCGGAATCTTGTCGACCCATGAACCGTCTTGCGTTTCCAAATGAATCTTCACTCTCGAGCCGTGCGGGATACCCGGCGACCCGTCCGCATTCGGCGGTACCGTCACTTCAAACACACCAAAATCGTTTT
>Ga0115556_1000997_pt1 | contig 19248 bp, 6 predicted proteins | sample COGITO_mtgs_1104_5_FD_87282 | JGI IMG/M metagenome (GOLD analysis project Ga0115556, IMG submission 87282) | Pelagic marine microbial communities from North Sea - COGITO_mtgs_110414 | ecosystem: Environmental > Aquatic > Marine > Epipelagic | place: Germany:Helgoland, sampling site Kabeltonne... | reverse complement strand
CCCTAACGGTTTCTCTACTGGAGCCCCGTCGACGACTTCGATATCAGACGCGTTCTCATCAGCGGCGATGGGATCATCGACAACGGCACCACGTCGTCCCTCAGGTCCGACCACTTCTTCAATTACCTGTCCCAGTCGACAGTCAAACGGAACGTGACGACTGTGTCGACTGCGGACATTTTCTCCCAAGCCTCAATGGGCACGTCCTCGGCAGTAACATCCTCGGCAGTGAAATTGAATAGAAATGGGCGGACCAAACCGCCGCATAGGTTCAAGACGCACGTATACAAGCATCCCTCTTATTTTTCCCTGTTTTTCCTCGACAATTTTATCCCGCCCCCCGCTACGACGACGCATGAGAACACAACCTCCCACTACTCCCACTTGCTGGATTCGATTCATTTTTTCACTGCCATAATGGTGGATTCTAAAGCCATTGTTAGCGAAACCTTGAGGAAAAAAGCCAAGGCCCTGAAGACATGCGGTGAAATGATCCAGACTCTTCCCAACACCACCTCTCAGGCTTTGGACCGTGACTTTCTGGTCTTCGTGGGGAAGTTTGTTTCCTTGGTCAACTCACTGCCGCTCGACGAGTGCATCGTTGCCCCAGGCGGCTGGCTGCTTCCTGAGTCGACTCACTTGCTCCTCTACACGATTCGGAATGAGGGCAACGACCTCTATAGCTTTACCGTGTGCAACACCGGAAACGTACCCTCCGTCCCTTCCGGCCTGGAGTACCACCCGGCATCTTTCAGCCCCGTCACGGGCAAGTTGGAGCGGAACATGGCTCTGACGATTCACGATATTCCCAAGTCCCGCATAATGGACTCCTCTTTCTGGGCATTTCTGTTTCGTATGCAGGTCTATCCGTCTTCGAAAAATGGTCCCAAGATGCTCTACACGCAGCTCCTGCCCTCGCTGAACAATTCGCCGCTCCGTGCGAACCTCCAGATGAAATCGAACTTGGCGCCCGAGTTTCACCCCCCTCCAGACGCGAAGCTGGCCCAATCGTATCACTACCTGGCCCTGTTGGCCCTCACGTCCGACCCATCCCCTTCTTCCCCTTCCGCCCATTTCTCCACCCTGGAGGTGATGCAAACGGCGGCTTCCCAGGCTCTGGACGAGCTCAGTGAAACCCCTGCCGGAGCGCTTGAGTCCGAGGACGCCAAGATCTTGGTCCTCTCTGCCCGCTCCTTCGCAAACTTTGCGTCCTCTTGCGACTCGACAAAGTCTGCCTTGGATGAGAACGCCACGTCTCGGAAATTTCAGTCCATCGAGGCCCTCTTGGACGAGCTTACTACTACTATCGCCTACTGCACCCGCAAGCCCAAGCACCAAATTACCTCGAACGATCAGCAACAGACTCAGACCCTCTCGAACTCCAAAGACGGAAAGCTTAAAACTGACCCCTGGTCTGCTACGCACCCCCACTTTGGCCGTCTTCGGCGCGACAATTACGCGGAGGTCTGCAAAGCGTTAATGGGGGAGTCGAAGCCGGATCCTATTCTGATCCCTGCGATTTTGACAGCATCCCCCCCGGACGTCACTGTGGCCACGACCCACACGGAGGCCGCCTCTCTGCTCCGCCGGATTTGCGATGCGTGTTCCATCCTCCTCCAACAGCGTACTCTGGTCAAAAATTCTGCTGCCCTCGTGGCCTCCGCTGCGCAGTTCGCGCTCACTGTAACCCTTCCCTTCCCGAGCATCACCAAAAAGGACTGCTTCTACCACAAGACGCCCATGAGGAGGGAAACACAAATCAACCTCCTCACGCTAATCCAGCGCGTCTGTCGCATATACCAGACCGCCACAGTTACGGCGCTGAACAATCGCGGTCTAGTTGCGGCACGGTCGACCACCTTTGGGTGCGCCGCTTGCATTTCAGACTCGATTTCGAGAGTCGTCGCGTCGGATGACCCCTCCGAGTTCAGCCTCCACTATTCGGGAGAAGCGGAAGGGCCCACGGCCCCCTTCGGCATATCGGCAGGGTCTTTTGAATCCCTTGGCTCGGACTTGCCAATCTATGACCCCAATTTAACTCATTTGAGATCCCTAACGCTCGATTACTTGAGACAGCGTACAATTGAGTGCGGAGGTACGGAGAGGACGGTCTTCAATTTCGACAAGTCCATGGTACCTCAGGAGGGCGACGTTCAGTTCGTCTCCCAGATGAGCATTCGGCTGGCGCTTCCCTTCCCCGAGACGCTTGTTAACATGCAAGCCCAGTCCGCCCGCCTTCTGTCTGGCCACGATGGCTCCCTTCTCGAGCTAGTCCCTGAGCTAGGCTGCTTCCGCGACGTGGTCTTTTACTTCAAACACTCGGTGTCCGGGACCTCGCCTGTCGGAAACTTTCAGGCCGATTACCTCCCAGCCCATGCGACCCTGCACTGGACGACGGCGGTCAACCAGGATGAGAAGTCTTCTAAATCGTCTAAAGGAAATGCCGGGGAGACAGGTCTTCCTGTGTACAGCGTCTCAGCATTCTCCGGTACTCCTCAGAACTTTGTCAATATTATTGAAGACTCCACGGTGCAGTCCGCGTTCAAAAATTTCTTGTCTCTCTTTACCAAGAACAGCTTTGAGCGCTCGAAGCTTTCTTCTGCTGATCCCACCAATGTCGTGGCATCCTGCAGCAAGTCCAAGTCAAAGTCGCCAACGCAGATCAGCTCCGAAGACGATATCTTGCACCTGTCTCCCTCCGAGCTTCCCTCGTTTGGCAATGTGCTGACACCGAGTGACAGTGAGCGCTTCCTTCAATTCTTGACTGTCCCTTATCTCCGGATTCCTCTGATCCTGGACTTTTTTGCGAACGGTGACCCGAACCGAATCACTGCGCTCAAATGCCATTCTTTGCAGTGTATCGTTGACGCGGCGCTGTTCGAGCCGGGCAAATGGCGACCTCAGGATGACTTCACCACCGTGTCGGTCATCCCGGTTGTCGACAGCAGCGAGTACGAGAAGGCGCTCAGCACTGCTGGAGGAAAGCTTTTCAACGAGATTTCGAAGTCACCGGACGTCATGGTTACCTCAATCATTAAGATTTTGGAGCGCTCGCTGGAGATGGATGTTGGAAAGTACGACCCTCAGCGCGCCTCCGGCCCGATGATTCTCTACTCTATCAGGCTTGCGACTCGCGTGGAAGGGTATATGCGCTACGCTATCTCCAAGTGTTGCGACGACCCCGAAGTAGCCACCAACGCGAGCAAGCGCCCGCGAGCGTTGCATAGCGCTGACGTTTCCAAATTGAAGAAATTCGTGAGCAAGATCCGCTTCATTTTGGACAACCGCGCCTTCAAGATGTTGGAGTCATGGCTAACAAAATCGGGAAATAACAATGGTGACGATGCGTGCCTGATCCACGCTCACTTGCTGTACATGTTCAAGAATTTCACCTTCGAGGAACTTGACTTCCGTTCTGTCAGCGTAATCCTCTCCTCGCAGGTCTTCCTCAATATCAACCACCGCTTTAAGACTATCTCATACGACAGTTTGTACGAGACTACTCAGGCAAGCAGAGAAAAAGAGAAGGTAGACAAGAAGAACAACCAAAACCTCGACGGCGAAAAGGGACGCTACGATAGTGATCCTCCCCCTTCAATCCAGATTCCCCAGAACGAGATTTTTGATATCGTCCAGCACTTCCGCCCGCTTATCCTCACCTTCTTGGAGAAAAATCAATCTTTGAGGGATGAGGTGTTTGAGTCGACTGTACGTCTGGCGACAAACACGGGCACTCGCACTGACCGAAATTCAAGTGCAATGGATGCATCCATCCGCAAATGGCAGACGATTTCTCACCCCACCAACTTTGGTCGCTTTGTTCCGGACACTGAGGATGAGAATCTCCGTAGTGGAAAGTACAGGGCCCCCGCGCCGGGTCAGACATACAAACAGTGGATGCTCCAGGTGACCACAAAATCCGTCGGAACAGAGGTTAACTTGCAGCTCTCTGAGTTCACTCTGCAAAACCACAAAATGACCCTTCTCGACAACAATATTATGAAGAACCCAGATTTTCAGAAAGCATTCATCTCAAACCTACCAAGTGGCAACAATCGCCTTACCGACATTGCATGCGCAGAGGTTATGCACACGTCGAACCGCTTTTGGTGGCGCCTCGTGGGTCGCCGTTATGATGTCCTCTCCTGGTCCCCAGATACTCGGCTGTACCAGAACCTTACCGGCAGTATGAACACGCACTTCACACGCGCGTTCCCTGACAAATTGAGAAAGTCCGAGCAGTGGGTCGCAGACATCCTGCAGAAGAAAGCTTTAAGGCTTCTCCCGAATACTCAACTTAAGATGCGAAGCGATGATCAATCATTCAACCCTTTCGTGGAGTTAGCTGGATTCTTTCCTCACCCTGACCCCGCCAATAACCCAGTCCACACACTCAAAGAGGTCGTTGTCTTCCGCAACCCACCCGTTATCCACATCTACAACGTTATCGAGTACGGACGGAGACACTTTCGCACGCTTGTCTATACTTCCAACTCTTCCCTCTGCATCCATGACGTAAAAGGGGACCCTTACCCTGACCGTGTTCAAGACGTTCTATCGCTCTCCGCTGGCAACCCTTGGACAACGGTCGCCCCTCACCCCTCTCTCTTAGTTTGCAGGCGTCTGAACAGCAAACTCGGAAATCAGACCTTCATCCCCTCTCGCTTTCTCACTGGACTGATCCCCAGCACTTTGCTTGACAATTATCTGTTTTGGCAGTCTGAAAACAGTGACAATATCATCGGTGATGCCATACCCAACAGCGAGGGCCACGGTTGTTTGCGGGTGACGATTACTAAGGACCGTAATACCGACAGTACTGGCTTCTGCTGCTCATCTGCAGCTTACGCCACAATCCAGCGATACAACAAATCCGTCAATATTGTGGACGAGTCAATATCTGCTGACGCTGGTCTCCAGAGCTTCCGCAAGGTGACTAACCCCTTGACTCAAAAGGTGACACATGTTGAAAGAATGTCGACAAGCCCGGCGAAATCAAAGTCTCGCCAGTCTTTCGTTATCACCGAGGACGATGAGACACCCCACACGCTTCTCAATGTCATGGCGGCACCGGACAATAGCAAGATGAAGCTTCTCGGTCTTCTCTTTAGTCGCCTAGACAATTTATCTCATGTGCTCTTCTGGTCTCGTGAAAAACTTGCCAGCCCTTCCTCAGAGAGCTCCATTGACCTTGTCGAGTGCCCGCGCATCAAGATGAAATTTCGCGCGCAGTCAGTGCGGAATAACACCTCAAATCAAACTGAGACGCGTCTCTACAGCGCCGATCACGATGGCCTATATATTACCACTGACAGCGAGAAACGCCACAACGTCGAGAAGCTACTCGGCAATGTCCCTCATTTTATAGTTATGCAGAATAGTGACGAGGAAATCTTTGCTCTCTTACCTGGCTGCGCTCTCCCTCGCCGCCTCTACACCGACGGAGCGCACTTATCGACGCAAATGATATTGGACAGGCGGAACTCCGATTGGATCGAGAATCTTGGGGAAGTGAGGTGTTACATGTACCCGGTCCACCCCTCGCACGAATTCCTCTATACACCATCGCTCGCGTGCAGCCTCTACTTGATGCTTCTCCATTTCATAAGCGGGAATTTTGTAGAGGTGTTTAAGATGATAGATTCGTGTGTCAGCGAGGAGCTATCGCCTGAGGAATTGCAGATATTTGATCAGCTCGAGTTCCTCGGCAACGACTTTCACCCGGATGCGCACGCCTGTAGGCTCAAATTTTCGGCTGTGACTTACGGTTTTGATGGCGCAATGAAGTGTCCGTGGAGTATCGTGGACGAGATGTTGCAGTACATACGGAAGCACGAGCATGTCTCCGCGCCGTGTCGTCTGACTGTCAGCGAGGAGCATTCTCTCCTCTCGATTATGTTTGACCGCTTTGACAATCCGAACGTGCAAAGTACTAAGGAGGACGAGGAAGGAGAAAATTGGTCCTGCACAGCCGACGAGAAGGTAGAGTTCAGAAACAGACTAAATTTCATCGCTGCTATTATGAAGCTCGAGAAATGTGAGCTCGTTAGCGTACCACTTACGGACCGCACAATGACAATGACCATCGACCACTACCCCAAAATTGACAATTATGATTCGTGCGAAGATCAGTCCATCCTGCACAAAGACAAGAGCGGCGTCGCGAGCAAGCTTTTCGGAATCACCTATAGCCGACCGGATCCGATTATAAGCGAGGGTGGTCTACCCTCTATGGCGTTCTTCAATGAGCTTGTCAGTAGCGGTGTTGAGCTCAACGCAGTGGGAAAGCAGGGATTTCCTTTTCTATATGAGCTCCTAACCGGGGCACTTAAGCTCCGCCTGTTTCCTGGTGATGACCCCTTTAATTTCGCTCGGATGTTGGTTCGCACTTTGCCTGCGAGCGATTACATGAAACTTTCCACTCAGATGAGTAGCCTACGGATTCTGGCCGCAAACCCCTCTATAGCTTCCGCCGTGGACATCCCTAAATTTCAGGTTGATACGGCGATGGATAAGCTGAAGGGGATTTTCAAGGGCAAAGATGCCGTGACGCGATTGTTATCTTCACTGCACGACTACTTTACAAAACAAACTTCGACAATCAGCTTCCCCACTTGCGTGTTTCAGGAGCACGTACCGGCAGGTAGCATCACGCTCGCAGATAAGCATGAGTTTTTCTCGGAGAACCGACTTTGGGTGATTCCGAGAGTAACCAATTACAGCAATCGCAACACCACCATCGACATCTCTTCTTTCGGGAGGATAAATGTATCTGCTGATTCCTTGATTGAGCTCATCAGCATTCCTCTGCGACAGCTAGGAACCTTTGTAACGTCGGTCTCGAGGCAGGAAAAGGTCAAGTCGCAGCTACCTTTCGATCTTAGCAACGTTAAGACCGCACAGACGCACTGTAGTGAGCGAACGATGCAGCGCCTTCGGAGCGACGTCGTGAAGTACGGCCAAATTGTCAACAGTGGGAACGAGTTCTTGCTCGACAAATTTGACGAGCAGTCTATTAGAAGTTTCGCGAACAACAACACGGCGCTGTCTGCCGCGAAGAACAAGTTGAATGAGCTGATTGCATCGCTTTCACGAATGCTCAAGAATTCCACCGCCAATATGGGGGACTACATCACCAAAGCTCTAGGAATTATGAACTACGGTGGTACCACTGGGAATAGCAATGGCAACATCATGAGCAGTCAATTTAAGCTTGGGCAGCGGTGCAATCGCGAAGCAAAGTCCTTTTTTGAGTTTCTTGTTGCGTCTCTCCTGTCTAACAGCAGCGAGAATGACTTGATGACCCTCAACCCTTTTTTGGATCATAATCTGTTTGAAGATAGCAAGAATTTTACCATTCTCGCAATGCTCGAAAGCGTAAAAGTCGGGCATATCCGCCGTTGCCTAAACTTGGGCAACAAGTTGCGTGACTTACTTATCTCTTCCCCCTCTGACTTTGCGGAGATGAACCTGCAGTCCAAGACGCTGGCGAGCTGCTTGGCCACACAACGGCACTTCCTCAGCCCTGTTCCCAACTGCAACAATACTAAATTCTCCTTCTTGCCGCATTTTCTTATGTTTGAGTTCACGTACAATCTGATACTGAGAAAATCACAGGTCGAGTTAGTCAACAAGTTTATGAAGTCCTTAGACCGAGGAGAGAGTATGTGCCACCAGATGATTATGGGAGCTGGTAAAACGACGGTAGTGGCACCATTATTAGCGCTTCTAGTGGCTGATGGAAATACTCTGACGATGCAGGTCGTCCCTCACGCCCTTTTGGAAATGAGCCGAAACGTGATGAGGGAGAAGTTCAGCGCTGTCGTTCGAAAACCTGTATTTACTTTCTATTTCGACCGTTTCATGACCATTGACAGTGCCTTGTACAGCAAGATTTCAAAGTCTAGGGAGATGAAAGCGGTGGTAGTAGCGAGCCCGACGAGCGTCAAGAGTTTTATTTTGAAATTTGTCGAAATGATGCGACATCTTGAGCATGAAAGGACCAGTAGCGACGACAAGAAAGGCGTCGGCAAAAGCATGTTTCGTGGCCTTGGCTTCATGGCTGAGAAAGTCAAACAGGTGGCGAGTAGGAACTTCAGCGAAGTTTCGCTGGGAGAAGCGTTCTACTGTACTGAGACATTGAAAATCTTTCGCTCTGGCGTTTTGCTTCTCGACGAAGTCGATTTGCTTTTACATCCTCTCCGAAGTGAGCTGAATTGGCCGCTTGGAGAGAAAAAACCACTTGATTTTACGCGAAGTGCGACTCTGGGCGCTGGCATCCGCTGGCAGCTGCAGTGGCACTACTTCGATGCAATCTTCTACGCCTCGGAGGAGCGCATGACCGTATTCTTTGAAGATAGCATGCAGGCCATCGGGATTCTCAAGAGGCTCAAGGACATCATTGATAATGGCAAAAGCGTAAAAGCCTTGCAGCAAACGCCGCATCTAGTTGTGCTCGACCGGAGCTTCTATCACCGTCAGATGCGTCCAGTACTGGCGGAGTGGGTCTTGCTCTTCATGAGAACCAAGAAAATGGGTAGTGTTGAAGACAGGGTTCTCCTCAACTACATGATTTACGGGCCGGAATACGATTCGAGTGGCACGAGCAAAATTAGTGTTGGTTTGACAGATGAATATATGAAGATGCTTAACATGGCGCATGATCTTCTCGCCGATTTTGGTCCCTTTTTGCTCAGCAAGGTCAACAGGGTAAACTTTGGCTTGCTTTCAAAAAAACAGATTGCCGCGGTGAGGAATATGCCGGAGTCTAGGAAACTCACTGCCGTTCCTTTCGTTGGAAAGGACGTCCCCAGTAGAGCGAGTCAGTTTAGCCACCCTGATGTAGTGATCGGCCTGACAATACTGTCATTCCGGTTTGAGGGCCTTCGGTACGAAGACTTCCGCGTAGTTCTCAGAGATCTCAAGGAGCGCTTAGACGGCGAGTTCGGGAACCTAAGGAAGCGCAAGAGTGCGAAGCTGTACGAAAAGTTTGTCGAACTTGCCGGCGGGACTGTCAAAGGCAGGGAACTGAAAATGGACGGCGGCGAAGGCAAGGGCAGGAGCTCGACAGTTAGTAGCCGTAACAGCACGCAGTCCATCAGTTACTCCTCGTCGCCGACAAAATCTTCTCCGATGGATGACATCTTGGCATTAAACCTGTCTCAGAACACCATCGACGAGGACGAGGTTTATTCGGAAGTTGTCAAAGGAGAGTTCGACGAAATTTGGCCTCTACACTTACTAGACTTGGAGGATGACGAGCACATGGCAACCACCTACAAACTGCTACGCAGCTTGCCGCATGTCGTCGACTATTATCTAGACAAAAGCGTCTTTCCGGAAACTATGGAACACTTCGGCGAAAAGATTAGCGCGAGTGGACAAGAGCTCGGCGGGTCACTACTTTTCGGTCGCCGCGTTGGCTTCAGCGGTACGCCTAGTGACCTCCTTCCTGAAGAGCTTGGCAAGTGCGAGTATGAGGAGGGAGTAGACGGGAAGATTATGAACTACCTCACTGACACTAACGTCGTCAGCTCAATCAATGTTGGTGAGGGTTGGACGGTCAGTAGTCTGCTTCAAAACGTTATAAGCACAAATTATCACTGTCTCATCGACACCGGTGCGCTCATTACCGGAATGAGCAACTTTGATGTTGCAGAGTTCTTAATTGACAATGGTCTGCACGAAAAGTTTGAGGGCGTCGTCTTTTTAGACGAAAAGGACAGACAAATGATATTGCTGCGGAAGAGTCGCCAGGTTGTCCGGTTGAATCAAGCTGGAATTCCGTGGGGAAGTCGTTTCACTTTCTACGACCAGGTCCACACCACTGGGATGGACATCAAGCAGTGTTTGAATGCGAAGGCGCTCGTTACTCTCGGTAAGGACATGACTTGGCGCGACTACGCGCAGGGCTGCTTCCGAATGAGGGGCCTTGGTATCGGTCAGACATGTTGTTTGATGATCATACCCGAAGTGAAAAAGCTTATCAGCGTGCGGGGTGTTGAGGACATTGAGAATGCCCCAAAGAGCGGCGATCTCATGTCGCTGGATAGCTCCGAGAGCTATACAGCGAGCAGTGGCGAAGCACTCCTGGTGAACGTCGCGGCTTGGCTCGTCGTCAACGGTATGAAAAGCGAAAACATGCAGTTCAATGTTCTATGCGAGCAGAGCGTGAGGAATGTCTGGAGGAAGCGCGCCTTCAATTTGCTCAACAAGGGACACAGTGAGCTGACCAAGGCAGCCTTTGGGGTGAGAAAACGGGCAAAAACGAGTTCAGGTGCTGATCAGGAGGAGGAACTCAAGAAACTCATGGTCGGCAATGTTAATCCCCGAGACGTTGACAAGATTCAGAAGCTCATGGCCCTGTCAGCCAGTGGTGGGAATAAGAAATCTTCGCCGTCTCTTTCGCCGTCGTCTCCCCAAGGAGATGTTGGGCTGCAAGTCATCCAACGCTGCATCGATATTTTTAGTGAACGCATTGACTTTACGCTCCAGAACACCATTCCGACTCCGCAGCCCTTTAGTTTGAAGATTCAGGGCGAAATAAAGGATCACAAGGACTTCCTGCGGAACGACCATGACGCCGCAGTCGTAGATAAGATATTGCTTCAACTGATGGGCGCGGAGAAGCTTGCGAACGAGAGGAGCACCGCCGCTGTGAGGAAGACGGCGGGCGAGAGCGAGCAGGAGCTCAAGTTGAATCGGGAACAAGTCGAAGAGCAGGAAGAGGAGCAGGAGGAAGAGCAAGAGCAAGAACAAGAGCAAGAACAAGAACAAGAACAAGAAGAGGAAGTCGTCGAGGAGGCCGCAAAGAAGAAGAAATACTCAAGAGATGATGAAAAGGCGAAACCGTGGGACCTCGACGAGCTCGGGAAGGAGGATGGAAAAGTCAGCAGGTTTTACAAGTGCAGTGACTTCAGCGTCAAAAATGATTTGTTCGGAAAGCGCGTGAGCTTGGATTTCCCCGAATACATGATGATGAGTGAAAATCATTATGTTGTTGGGTGGGGTCTTCGGACTCACAGGCGGCTGAAGAACATCATCTGCTACATGGAGTGGGTCCCCAGCAAGGGTCAGCTCAAGTGGCTCGAAAACAAAAGTAGCAAGTTCAATTATCAGCAAGAAGTCTCGCTGCGAAAAGCATTTGAAATGGTCGCGGTCGATGGAACCGGAACTTTGGACCGTGAGGAGCTCAAATTTGTGTTGTCCGCAGTTGACGTTGATATGGACGGCGAAGAGGGTGAGGCTTTCCTCACATCTACGTTGGGTCCAGCCGGCGAAGGGAGGGTTAGCTTCGAAAAGCTTCGAGAAATCGTCGCCAACAAAAGCTACAGCAAAGTGCAAGGTGGGCGTTACTACGTTGCCTTGAGTTTACTTGAGGCAGAGTGCATGAGGGGGTTCTTGCACGGTGGCGGTGCTAGTTTCGGAGGGTCAAATTGGTCCTTGGATCGCTACGCGGCCTTAAGAACCAGCTATACATTGCTAGACAGCAGTAGTACTTACGAGAAGGGCGGAGAATACCAAGATGGTTGTGTGCGAAGCTGTTATAAGTTCATCGACTCGCAGGTCAACTTTGACAGCAAGGAGCTGAACCTTTTGCTCCGGGCTTTGCAAGATAACGATTGCGACGTGCGCAAGCGCTTTTTCAAGGAGGTTAAAAGCAATAGGAGGAGGAGAGACGAAGCTGTCGAGGCAAAATCGGTTGGGAAAGTTTTCATCACTCCAGACGAATACCATTTGTTGCAGCACAAGGTCACCATGGCCAGGATTCGCAAGCTGCTGACAGACCGCCGACTTTACATTCGCGACGCCTTCACAGCATTCGACTATGATAAGGATGGTATGCTCAGTGTCGGTGAGTTGTACGGCGGTCTAGAGTGGCTCGGGATGAAGCTGTCTCAGAACGCCATGATGGAAATCTTCAGAGAAATGGACAAGGACAAGGACGGCTTTATTACTATGGAAGAGTTTAAGCTAGGCGTTTTAGGAGAAGATGGGGAAGAGGAAGAGATCGAAGGAACGCTAGAGGGTGGAGGGGACAGTATTGGACCGGGAGGGTTGAGCATCACACCTAGGAAGGACATGGATAGGAAGGAAGGGGTCGACCCAAGGAAGGTCGATATTCCCGGGACCATCTTGGGGAACATCAAGATTAAGGCCAAAAGCTGTCAGAAATTCTCCTTGATTTGGAAGAGTGCGGGAAGTATGAGCCGCCAGAAGGTGTCAGTCTGGAAGCCAGTGCTAGAAGGGGCGGACCGATTGTTCCGACAGAACAAGGAGTTGGTTTGCGTAGGGCATTATTGTGGGCGGAACTATGATAGCCCTAACAAGGATGGAAGTGATAGGATGCTACTGGAAATCACTGATATGACTGTCAGTAGGGTGGGGGGGAGCAGCTGGCTTCCCATCGTTCTCGATAAGTATTTGCCAAACCCCGCTCGCTTCCGTCTAGTTTGGAGCCTTGATCACGGTAAGAATAAGTTCTACAGCTGGGAGCCGATCCCTCCCAGCGACGATTTTGTCGCTCTGGGAATGGTAGGTACTAAAAAAGAAGAACCTCCCAAACTCACGTGCGTTCGATGCGTACCGAAGGAATGGGTGCGGCCCAGCGAAACGTGTGAGGGCATTTGGAATGATAGTGGAGCAGGGGGAAGGAGTGGTAGTATTTGGGCTATCAACAACATGAATTTGATCAAGATGAAGACGGGACACGATCCCCCTGGACCTGGGTATGAGCTAAAAAGCTGGCGATTCATGCTGAGGCAATTTACCAGCGGCGGAGGTCAGGGAGGTTATGTGGCTCCTACCACCCCCACGAAATAATTTTTATGTAAAAATGACGACTGTTGCACGCAATTTTTTTCGGCAAAATTTATTCACTACTTCTGGTGCTGTCATTACAGGTTCAGTCACCTGATTTTCGCTTTTTTGTCTTCTTTTTTGTTGGCTTCTTCTTTGTTGGCTCAGTCGGGTCACAGATTTCGTTCAGTGTCGTTTGCACATCTCCATTATTCTCTTTTTGCGGATGGTTCAGGTCTCTTGGGTGAAATGAAGTGTCGATCGTCCTGCTCCATGAATATTCAAAATCAACCACCACATTTTTCTCCATTGCTGGGGGGCTCGCATTCAGCTGGATGGGAGATGGCAAAGTGTTGGGAATTAACGGCTGCTGGTTGTCGGAGGGAGAGTTGGTAGTCATCAAGGGGGGATCAAACGAAGTCGTATCGTTGATGCGACTTTCGCCACCTACGTCACCCCACAAGTCGTCGTACTCCGTGATTTCGCCTTCATAATCACCCCCCTCCACACCTTGCGCCGCTAGCGCAAAATTTGCGGCCGCGTTACCGTCGCTGAAACCGAGGCCGACGCCAGGAATGTTCACATCTCTATCAGTTTTGTTGATGAGGTGGAGCAGTCTGTACCTGTATAGAATATAGTCCTGCTGCATCGAAAATGATTTGTCTGCAATATCGTCCTCAGGGAACTCTGACTCCATCGGGTTGATATAAAGACCCAAGCTGTCCGCATCCTTAAAGTGGCGACGTCCGAGTCCCCCCACGACACTTGCGCTGCTTTCCATTATTAAAATAACCGCCACAGCGTCGCTCACCTCAACGACTTCCTTATACATCAGCCGAGCATGAGCTTGGCTGAGTCGAATCAGACTCTCAAGCAATCGAACAGTCGCCTTCGCTCCATGAACGCTCTTTCGGCATTCGTTGTAGTGGCGGGACAAAAGTATTCGAGCACCCCGGGAGAGTCGCGGATTTAACTCCTTGATGTTGGCAATATAACCGCGCAGCTTTTCTATTCCCCAAAGTTCGTTGATATCATTGAAGTTTTGGCTCTCGCGTGCGTCATTCTGAGAAGTTGCATTAGGGTTCATTGATTTTTCAAACTCAGAAGATTGTGAAACTCCGTGATGTCCCTTGATAGCGTGATTCAGTAAAAATGTTGCTATCTTGGCGTCTCGTTCGGTGCTGGCAGTGTCGAGGAGGACAAATACTAGGTCAAAACGCGATAGCAGAGGAGTGCCGATTCCGGTATTTTCCGAAAGGGTCTTGTCGTCATTGTAAAGGCCCTTGGGATTGGTGGTGGCCAAGACAGTCGCACGACAATTTAGCTTGCATATGAGACCGGCCTTCGCCACGCTTAGGCTCTGCTGTTCCATTGCTTCGTGTATTGTTGTCCGATCACGCTCTTGTATGCAGCCAAATTCATCGATACAGCAGACGCCCCGGTCAGCGAGGACCAGCGCCCCAGCCTCCAGGGTCCATTCATTCTTATCTCTTACAGCTGAACAAGTTAACCCAGCCGAAGTCGTTCCCACGCCGGTTGTCAGCACGCACCGAGGGGAGAGCGCGTTGGCGAACCTCAAAAACTATTGTAAATGTTATATTTGGAAAGCGTGCGAGTATGACGCACAAAATAGGGATGTGTGAGAATTTCTAAAAAGCTCGTTCGAAGGTAAAAATGAGAAAACCTCACCTGAGATTTTCCCGTGCCTGGATCCCCCACGAGGAGCATGTGAGATTGGGAACGACGTTTCATCCTTGGGGCTTGCGATTTCTGTTTTGGCGGCGGGGGCAACATTTGAGGGTTGTCGTGGAGCGCTTGCTGTACTGTGTCGGTGCGTTGTTGGTGCAACGTCTGTTCAGTTCGATTTTTGCTTTTTCTTTTATTTGGGCCGGACGATTCGGGCTGGGGAGACTGAGATGTCCAAAACTGTACTGGTGCGGCTTCGTCACCACTACTATCATCTTCGTCGCTGCTCTCATCGTTAATGTTATTGCCATTACTGTGGCCAAAGCTACTGCTAGTGACAACACCGCCGCTGTTAACAACTCCCGTTTGCCGCTCGGCTACCTTCGATTCATCGACTCCGACTCCGTCATTATTCACGCTACCTCCGTCCTCGCCCACGCCACCAACCAGAGTCAGCAGCAGACTCAACTTAATAGTCATCATCCCGTAAAGCTTCGGACAGACTGCCCTGACAATGTAATTCCTTGCCGCAATCGGAGCAGCCTTGTTGTGAGGATTGTCCCAAAATTCCCTAAAACCCTTCTTGAGCATCTCGCGGGCATTGAGATCATTGCTTTGCTCCTCTCCCCCTCCCACAATGACTCCCTCCCAATTGTCGTCTTTGTCGCCATTGTTCACTCTCACAGAGTCTGCCCTCAGGCACATCTGCATTTCCGGTTTCAAGAAAGGTGTTACCGGGTCCCAGCGGGCCATTATCTTTCCCACGACAGTCACATCATCGCCAGGCTTACACTGATCAACAAGATCGTGCTGGAGGATCAAACACAAGCTGCGGGGAATCATACCGATGCCCAACTTAGTGACGCTCTCCTGAATCTTAATCTCCTGATAATCGGAGTAAGTGTGTTGGCTCTCGTCTTCAATGAACCTGTTCCCACCGCATATTTTTCCCTCCCCCCCCAACTGGGATAAGCAAACAAGCGGCTGCACGATTGCATTGTCGCTCTGTTCCATGTCGGCATAGACCCGAAATTCGTGACCACACTTGCTATTCAGACACCGAAATACCTTGTACTCATTCAGCATCCGAATCTGGGAAGTTCGAATCACTGTGCCATTGAGTTGAACAACGGAACCTACGTCAGACGCGGTAATTGAAGATGCACTCGATTTAGACGTTTCGCAATGAGGAGGAAGGTGTTGCAAACGCACATGGAGGTTTGACCTTTGCCGCTTTCTCCCCCTTCCCCCTCCCACCTCAAACAGATTCTGAGCCTGCACCCTATCGCCATCGGCATCTTCCTTCTTCAGCCCCTTTACCCACATCTTCTTCTTTACTTCCAAATCTTTCTCGTCCTCGAGCATGGACATCTGCAGCTCCATAAGAACGGGGGTGAGGAGGCTGGCAACATTAGCATGTTTGAGTACCATCCTGGACAGTGGGGGGGAATACTCACAAAGGGCAAACATGTCCACAAAGTATGAGTAATCGGCCGATTCCTTATGCCCTCTGACGCTCGATTGCGACCCGACCTGTTGATTGTCACTAACTAACAGCTCGCGAATTTTCTTCAGTTCCCCCAACTCTCCCAAAAAAAATTCCTTAAACATCTCCTTCACTTCGTTGGGATTTGCGTACTCTTCGTAGGACGTTTTCAACAGCTCTTGAGCCGACATGTCGTTCAAATGTGGGTAGACAGGCGATATCATGGCAGTATGAAGTCAGTCGTCGGTACTGTACGAAGTACGAAGTCAATCGTCTTCCGTCTTCGGAGGGAGATTTCGTGGGGAGGAAATGGAGGTCTTTGAAGATATTTTTGGGTTTATTTCTTCAATAAATTGAGGTTTTGTCTTGTGCTGTGGGCGTTCGAAAAACGAGAAACGACATCAATGGTTCTGGGTGATTTGTAGCCATTTATTAAGTGAAGAACCAAGGCAAAAAAGAAAAAGGGCAATCACACTTCGTTTTCTCTTCATTTGCGAGGAAAAGCGGGCGTTCAAAGCGACCTCTGAATTTTCGTAGTGCGTAGGGCTAAGTAATAGGAAAATTGTGAAAGTTCACGTATTAAACGGGGGAAATCCTCGGCACTCAGAAATTGGGGGTATCCCCGCCCTGGAAGAGTCTCTTCCAATGAATTCTCAGGCATGCAACGAATCTCCGAGCTGGTTCGAACTTGCCCTGCAGAGTGCTTGTGCTCCAACTGCCACCAGCTCAAGCACATTCACTACCAGCGCCGAGAAAGGAGAAGGGGATGGCGATGTTCCCGGCGTGGAGAAAGGAATTGCGAGTGCTAGTTTCTTTCTTAATCGGGTATCGCTACGGAATTTGAGAATCCCAGAGGTATTTCTGGCAGATTTGCAGTCAAATGGTTTCGTTCTTGTGAAAGATGTGCTTGAATATGACGAAGGAGAGGGTGTGATGGGGGGCTCGTTGATAGAATCTGTTGATTGCGTAAAGGTGAGTGTGGGTTGAGCAGGGAGGAGGGGAATGGGAGGCATTGAAAATAGTAGATAGCACACTCACACACACAACAAAAATGATCCAACATCTTTGCATCAAAACGTAGAAAGTCATCGAAGAAAAAATCTCCCATGACTCTGACTTTGAGTCCCCACTCACAACACTACCCGGATGTTTCCGACTACCCGGATTTTCCGCATCCGAAATCCTTGCCTCAAAGCCCGGCAAAATATTTACTTTCATCAAACCAGTGGACGACCTGCTCAAGGGTGGGATTGCTCTCAGCGAAATCACCTCAGTCTGTGGCCCCGCAGGAGTTGGGAAGTCCAATTTCTCCATGCAGATTTGCGTCGACTGCGGACTAGGGAATAAGTGGGGGGGGGCAGGCGGGAGGAGCATCTACTTTGACACAGAGGGGGGAGTGGGGGGGGGGAGGTGGACTGAATTGGCGACAGGGTTGAAAGAACATGTCGAAAAAATTGAGAAAAGAAAGAAAAGGAAGAAAGGGACAATTGACGCGGAAAACGGGAACGGAAATGGAAATGGAAATGGAAATGGAAATGGAAACCTCCCAACCGTCCTTTCCCTTCTGTCGACAATACACTTCCTCCGCATACACACCCTTGACTCTCTCCTTCAGCACATTTATAGCCTACCCCGTGTTATCGCGTCAATGAATGCACTTAATCCTTCGTCCCACCTTAAATTGGTCGTCATCGACTCCCTCGGATACTTTCTCAGGGGGGTCGAAAAGACATCGATAAGACACGAAACTCTTTTGGAGATCATGGGAAAACTGTCCGAAATTGCCCACAAATTTCAAGTCGCCATTCTATTGACCAATCAAGATGTGATCAAGTTCAACAGCGGCAGCCTTGATAGTGCCAACGGATTCGCCGGGGGGGATGCATTCGCCGGGGAAGCATTTAAATCAGCCACAAGCACACAAATCCTTCTCAGTGAGGGAGGAGGAGTTGATGGGAAAAACTCAGATTTGAAAGTTCTCTCCATTGGAAAGAGTCCCAGAGTAAAGGAGGGGGAACGTGAAGAATTTGTCATAAAAGAGTCTGGAATCAGGGATCGAGCGTAGAAAATTTTTGATTACTTTGTGATGTCCCTCACAAACAAAAACAAACAGATAACGAATAGTAGACACACGGTTTTTAGCGCATTTTTGCAAAATTTGTCGTTTTGATTTCGTATACTTAAATACATTTTTGAAATACAATTTACTTTTATTATAAATATATATATATATATATATTATGATAATTTTGAATTCTAAAGTTTTTAAAAAAAATAATTATTATATTACTTTGAAAAAATTATTAAATTTTTAAATATATCAAATTATAAAATATATTATGAAAGTATTTGAAAAATTTATGTTAAGAATAACATAATATATTCAAATAATATCATGAAAACAATTGTATTACAAGAATGTATTTTAAGTAAACGAAATTCAAAATAGTTTAAAGAAGGAACTCACTTTGGTCTTGATCCGCGCGTTGGACGACTTTTAAGTACAGATTTGGCCTCCCTCGACGCTGGATCGCTACGTCGCCTAATTTCACTATTTTACGTAGCGTTTGAAATTTTGCCTTTTTTGTAGGGATCTGAGATCGAAAGTTTTCTTTTTTGGGTAAGAAAATAAAACACAATAACCTAATAATGTCCTCTAAACGAACTCGTAAGCCCAGCAGGAAGTTTCAGGAGGTAACACATGACTCTGAGGACGAAATTCCTCCGTCAAAGACGTACAAGACAACAAAGAAAGAGACGAAAGAGGAGTCAGCCAAAGCTCCCTCTGCTACTTGCATCACTTGCAAAGGCACTGTTGATGGTGCACCTGTTGATGGTGCACCTTCCTTTCATCAATGTCAATACTGCACAGTGAAAATTTGTATCTCCTGTTTCGACAAGGACACAGACGATGATTCCGACGACTACGATGATCCACTAATCAAGTGCCGCTGTGGCCTTTTTGGACCTGGGGAGGTGGGCCACATTTGTTCGGGATGTCCCCGACATTACAGGAAGTCTGATACGTCGCAGCGCCATCAGTGGATGGAATGGTGCGTCGAATGCGGAGAATGGCACTGTTTTGACTGTGTTGAGCCATACTGCTGCGACAGCGACAGAGAGGAGGAGTTCAACCGCCACGTCCAAGCGTCCTACAAAAAATTCGGAAAGGACGTTGTGAACCGGGAGAGGTGATGGTGATGGAGTGATGGTGATGGAGTGATGGTGATGGAGTGATGGTGATGGAGTGATGGTGATGGAGTGATGGTGATGGAGTG
>Ga0115556_1000991_pt1 | contig 19342 bp, 12 predicted proteins | sample COGITO_mtgs_1104_5_FD_87282 | JGI IMG/M metagenome (GOLD analysis project Ga0115556, IMG submission 87282) | Pelagic marine microbial communities from North Sea - COGITO_mtgs_110414 | ecosystem: Environmental > Aquatic > Marine > Epipelagic | place: Germany:Helgoland, sampling site Kabeltonne... | reverse complement strand
GAAACGATAAACCACGCACAGAAAGCGAGAGATGTCCCCCCCACCCCCTCTGACGATTATGGCCGTATTGAAGATCCCATTGAAAATCAGGGGAGGGACCCCCCGACCTTTTTCAACTACATAAATTCGTTTGTAGCGCTCCTATTGTATGTAGTACGTGAATAGGGAGGTGGGAGGCGTGGCGATCCCGTTTGTTGTGGTGAGCCGGGGGGCTGAAAATGAGCAAATCCAGTTTTGGAGGAGGAGTTATAGACGGGATCGCGTGAATTGAGAGTTAATTGGGAGTCGAGGGGCCCTTAATACAATGGATAAGTCAGAAACGAAGAGTTTTGATGTAAAAAATTAATCTTGAGTGGAGAAAATGGGTTTTTTCCCAGTTTTTGGAATGGGAACGTGAGACTACAGCAGCACCACTCAATCAACCTCCTCAAGAGCACTTTTAAACGTCTTATTTTTGTTAATAGGCCCTCTACACACTCCCCTGCCCTCTTTGAAGCCACAAATCACCGTAGTTGCTACACCACAATGTCAGACGACCAGTCAAGGGCCTATCCTCTGGCCGAGGCAGAGCTCACCGTGGCCCTTCTGGACCTCGTTCAGCAGGCCACCAACTACAAGCAGCTCAAGAAGGGTGCGTTCTCGTTTGCAAACAGTGGGGGTGTGCATCTCCGTGATGACCCCGATCCCCACCCCTCTTTAAATTCAGTATCGTGCCCACACACCATGTGCTCTCACCTCCTACCTCTCTAACCCTTTGCTTCCCCCCCTCGCTTTTTTTTCTCGCCCAGGTGCAAATGAGTCTACAAAGACACTGAACCGCGGAATCAGCGAGTTGATCATAATGGCTGCTGACGCTGTGCCGCTTGAAATTCTGCTGCATTTGCCCCTCCTTTGTGAAGACAAGAATGTTCCTTATGTGTTTGTTCCATCTAAGGTTGCCTTGGGTCGTGCTTGCGGTGTTTCGAGGTCGGTCATTAGCTGCAGTATTACTACTAATGAGAGTAGTCAGCTGAAGAGTCAGATTGAGGGAATGAAGAATCAAATTGAGCGCCTGCTTATATAATGTTTTTAGGGTGATCGTCGACATGCAAGGATGAAATGAGCTCGAAATAACAAATAAAAAAAAGTGACCCGATTGAACCTATTGGATACAAGACAAATATTATCATAGCCTTTACTTTTTTTTAATTTGCCGCTGGTTATTTAGCATGTATACATAAAAACGCGCAAACTTTTGGCAACAAAACTATTGGAACATTTCCCTGTCATCTTCAGGGGGATGATAAATAGTGGGCCCGTCCTTCCCGGCGTCAAGCTTCCTGTCCCCGAGGGTCTGCCAGTCAGGGCACCATCCTATCTTGTCCATTTCCCCCGAAATGCTATCGTGAAGCCTCTTTTGATCTTTAGCCTCTTCCAAGAATTTTCTTGCACTCTTGGCCATCCCCTCATCAACGCCGAAACCGCTGACGCCTCCCTCACCACCTCGGTTCCCCTCTTCTCCTATTTCCTCCAACTGACTGACCCTTAGTACGTGATAGCTGAAATCAAGCATCTTGAACTTTTCTGTCTGCCCAAGCAGATGCAAGATGACGACCCCAGCGATGCCAAAACCATGACCGTAAAACTCTCCTGTCTTGACGTCCCCCTCGTCTCCCCCGTCAGCATCCCCCTCGTCCCCGTCACTCCCGTCCCCTTCCCCTACGCCGTCGGTACCTGTCTTGCTGATATTATTTTCCATGCAAAGCAAGAAGTTGAGGACACTGAAAAGACGATAAAACTCGCTAGTCTGCTCATTTCTCATAATGGTTTCCCCCCCGCCACAGAGTGTCTCAGAGAATCCTTCCTTCCCTAGACTCTCGTTTATTCCCTTCAAAAAACGTCCGCTGAGAGTAATGGTCTTCTGGTCGAAGGCCAATTTTTCATAGGCGTTGTGGACTCCCTCGGCAATTTTCGTGATTTTGTCGCATACTGCCGGAGCCCTGACAAAGTGCATCACTCTCTCCTCGTTGGTCACTTCTCTGAAGGTCTCCATGACTCTATACATTGGTGTCATTATGGCGTGATCTTCGGGGAAAAACGCCCGATGGTTGACAAGCTTTTGCATGGCAAAACGTTTTATGACCCCGGTGTCAACGTTGACCTCGTCTTCCCCACCCAAAATGTCGCTGAACTCGCTGCTGTGACTATTGTTGCCTGTGGGCATCACACCAATGAATGGAGCCGAATTCACGAAGTCAAGCGACCTTTTCGTCCCTAAGCAGCCCTCCAACATTCCAACGACAGCCACGGTATTTCCAATGCTCCGGAACTCCTGAAAAACTATTTTCAGCACATCCATATATTTTAGATATGCCCGAAGTCTAGTTTCAAACGCTCCGTAGACCCCAGCAGTCTTATAGGACGAATTAGGGAGCTTAATTGGCGGTAAGCCATCCCTCAGATTCCCCAAATAGGGCTTGACTTCCACGATCCTGTCGTCTACATGCTTCAACAGATTTTCCATGATCTTCCCCAGAGAATCCTCCCCGATAAGCCGAACTACAGCTTGGAAGTGTTGACGGCCAACAAACCCTCTGTGTAGCCGAAAGTAAAAGTCCCAAGCCTTCAAACAAACTGTGCCGAAAGGATTCTTCTTCCCATCAAGCGGCTTCTGCTCCTTCTCCCTTCCTGTGCTCATGTAACTTACATTCCCCCTCACGAACCTGTCCGTGAACTTATTGTAACTGTAATTCGTTATGATGTCATGGATGATTGTTTCGTTTATGTGAGCTACAACCTTACCCCCTATCGTCACTGCATTGACATCCGCATTTGCGCTCTTGAACAAATCCTCGAAACTATCCAGCCCTAACAGAATCTTCCCCAGCCTCTCGTGAGTAAGCCTCAGCACGTTGATCATAGCCTCAAACTCCAAAATGAGCGATAAATCGCAACTCTGGAATCTTTTAATTGCGGTCTCAATGTCTTTTTGGAGCACCTTGTTTATGTGCTGCCCGATCAAAAAGTTGAGATCCACGGACCGTCCGAGCAGCATCACATGGCGCTGGTTAGCAGGAGTTTGGAACCTCCTCTCCCCCACGGTCAGTTCTCCCTTCTTGCCCTTTCCGGCCTCGAGTTTTCCTTTCTCAATTGTCTTCTTATAATCTTTATCCAGAAGAATACTGCTGGCAGTATTCTTGAAGTGCCGGAACATTTCATCGCTTATGAGGTAAACAATCTGATCGAAGACTAAGTTGACCTCGGCTTCGATCTCATCGTACAGATGCTGAAGCTGCAAAGTATTGAGCGTCCATGCTGCAGCGTCATTGTACACATCTAGAGTGAAAGCAATATTCTCCATCAGTGGCACGTCTCCGGTTACGTTCTGGATAACGTGCTCAGTCAAAATACAGGGCAAGCTCATCTCGATGGGGAACTGAGTGCACTTTGTAATCTCAATGAAATATTCCCTGTACCACAGATCCCCCAAATATCCCACGTCTTGAATCGTCTTTGATAGACTCGCAAGATATGGGAAGAAATGGGTATGGTCGTAGAAGTCGTTGAAGATCTCCTGCGTTCTTTTATCAATGTCCCTGCTGCTGAAAAGCCCTCGCCCCTTGCCATCATTAAAGCTCCTGACAAACATCCGAAGGGAATGGAGCTGGGTAGTGCCCGGTCCTACCAGTCGTATATTGGTGCTTTCTTTGCCAAACCCACCGCTCATCCCATACCTGCTGCTCTTCGAGCTATTATCTACGTTGAAATCCCCTCCAAGCTCCTGGAGCATCTTCAAACTTTGCAGAATTGGCCGTCCCTTCTGGTCGCTCTTTGTCATCAAACCAATGATATCCTCATTCAAGAACTGTTGAACGTAACCGTGCATATATAATCTCAAGATGGGGGCAAGTGAAGCCTCCTTTTCGCTTATCAAAGCCGCCAGCGACTTAATCATACTGCAGCGGCAACGACGACGACGACGACGACGGCAACAACAACAACGGAAACGGTGGCGGCAATATATCAGGGTACTACTGTGTGAGCTAATTTGAAAGAGAGCTTAAAGCTGCAAGATCACTTGCGCTCCACGCCCCGTTCCTTACCTGATGACATCAACGAGAACAGAAAGCTCAGTTTTGCTGTAATTGTACTTGATGACTCTCTCGTACTGAGAGCCCATTCGCTCCTTGATAGTCGGCAACGAATTCAATAAATTAGCATCGACCGCCAGGCTGCTATTGTCCTCTACCATCCCCCCTCTCTGTTTGACTGTCTCGTCGTCGGCCTCATGGGTGTACTTCCAGGCGGATGATTGTGTCACCTTGCAGTTCCAGTCCCTCAGCAGGAATAAACCCTCCAAGACCAAGTTTGCGATCTTTCCCGTCTTCCTTGTAACCTGCGAGCCCCCTGCCAAGGTGTTTTTGACGTTGCCACCTCCGATTTTGGCATTCCCCTTGATGGAATTCAAAAGATTCTCCAGCGATGCTGTTTCAGTCAGCTGGGAGAACTTGATGGCATACTGAGTATGCTGTTGTTTCATGGCCTTCCAATCGCTAAGGAGCGAGTAGTCTTTTTCTAAGCTCCTACTTAATTCCGCCAAATTTATTCCTCCACCCCAAAACCTTTCCATGCTGTCGGACTGGTAGTGAGGGCACTTCTTGAGAAGAACGGGGATAGTAACAGTCAAATCACCGATCTGCGGAACTATCGGAAACCTCTTCACTATATTCTGCAGCCTTTTAAGAGGCACTTTCTTCGCTCGAAACACGTTCAAGCTATTCTGCTGCTCCTTCTGGCCGTCGAGAAGGAAGAGCAAGTTGGGGATGGCCCTAATCAATACGTACTTCTCCTCAGGGGTCATGAACATGCTACTCTCGATCCTCTCGGCACAATACTTAATCATGTCGAGAATGACATCTCCATAGTTTTCCGTCTCCTGGATGGTGTCTCGCAATTGGTGCATTATCAAATTTTTGGGCTGGTTGGGGTTGGTAAGAAACATGCCAATCAGCTGTATTTCCTCTTGCTTGATGTCAGGGTCAGCGTATAGATTGCGAACGAGCTGAAAGGATCGCTTAAAGGCAGAATAGTCGTTGGTGAGGCAAGCCTTGAAATCTTTCAAATAATCTACCTTGGCCAAGACGTCAATCACATCTATGAGCATCCGAAGAAAGCTTTCTCTCACAGTGAGCTTGTCTAACCCAGCGAGGTCATTGACAAGCTGAGCTACAAAATTCTGGCAATCCTTCTGAAAGTTCATCAAGTTCTTGATCTTATCCATCTCCGGCTTCAAAACCTCGTACGTCTGGCGGTTGATCTTCTCCTTCTCTTCGTCATCATCATTGGGTCTGTAGGAAGGAATTGCCCTGCTGATACTACGAAATGTGTACAGTATATTCGCGTAGTACAAACCCTGTTCGATGTAGATCTCCCCTGCCTGGTAAACTTTTAGATCGTCGTCAAATTTTGTTCCGTAAAAACGTTTGTCAAAAGACAGGGCAACGCTAGCGGGGGGGGCACTCTCAAAGTTCAAGCTCACTCCACTGTTCTGCACCTGAGGGACGTCGTCGCCGCAAGAGTTCATCTGCAGTAAGCGGCGAACCTCGGGTAAATATATTCTTGATTTTTGCGATTGCTTGTGGCCGTGGCTGTGCCCGTGTGTATGGCTGTGGGAAGTTGATAAGGATGTTGACGACGTCCGTGTCGTGCCTTGAGAATTTGTTGATGATAGGTCGCTGGTCGTGCTTTTCAGCCCTCGTTGAAATGCCGCCGCCGCTTTAGATTTTTGCAAAATGCTATACATGGTGGTTGGAGGGGGGGGAGAAAGGGAAGGGGGAGAGAGAAATATCCAGCAAATTGAACTGACACTGATTATTGGATGTGAGATGAGTACCGAATCAAGTTGTGGGATTCCCGTGATCTCGCAATGTATTTGGTTCCTGTCGAGCAATTTTGTTCACGAAATGAAACAACTGAGAAGAAAACAGTTAATTGCATTACTCCCCCTGCCATGGAAAGGAAAACGAATCTGTAAGGATCAGGTACCTTCTGGTGGCTTTATTACCGAGGATTTCAATAAAAAAAATAATTTCTTCAGCTTAAGGATGACTTCGTCGAGCACCTTACAATTGAATAACCTATAAAATCTTCAGAATTTTGTAATTATCCAAGGAAAAATTCGATTTTGAAATATTGTTTTACTTAAATACATTTTTGTAATACAATTTTATTTCATAAATACTATATAAGGTGTAAATATATATAAACTGTATTTTATAATAAAATAATTTTATCAAATTTATTATAATTTAATATATATTTTTTAAATTTAAAATTTTATATCAAAAATACTAATAATAATATTATTAATTTATTGAAAACTATTTCATTCAAAAATTTATAATATATTCATAAATAATATAATAAAAGAAAATTGTATATCAAAAACTTATTTAAGGGAACGAAATTTCAATTTTTTTGAAAATGTGAAATTCTGTGGTCTGTTTTTACTAATTCTGTGGTCTGTGTGCGGTGCCATTTGCGAGCTTTTGGGTTATTATTATCTAACAGGGGGGTGTATGGTGTGTGGTTATTATTCCAACCCACAGTCCCAAGTCAAGCAAGTGAAATCACCCAAAATAGTATGATGGAAGAAAACAAACGATGAATTTTTTGTAGCCGCAAATTGCAATTCATTACACTATTTTTAACAAGTAACCCCCCAAACCCCACCTAGCATACCACCACCCCAAGCAAGCTCAACCTCAAATGCAGACGTAACCCTCCAAGATGACATCATATGTTCTGACATCATCTTCTCCCTCCTTTTTGAAGCCCCCCCGGCAGTGAACCTTTGCGACAATTCGGATCCATTGCCCGACGTCTAAGCCGCCTTGAGTGTCGACCACTGGGGGCTTGAAATTAAAGACAATTTCTGTCTCGACCCCTGGGGCACAATTTCCTTTGTCTGGAATAGCGACAAAATAGCCGAGCTCCTTTGCGACTGAGTCGAACTCGACTTCAAAGGTGCCCTGCCCCCCCATTTTCGGGTCATTTAGGGCAATACTCCCGCAGAGGACGCTCCGCTTATAGTATATATCGTTGTCCTCTGCCCCCTCCACCTTTTTTGGGAACTTGAGAAGCAACTCTGGGCGCTTCATTCTCCCCACATTGAGTTTCTCGGCAGCCTCGACCTCGACTGCCCTTAGAGTATCCGGTAGCCCAAAATTATCCTCGAGAGTTTCATTCCTTCTGGCCGGACTATCATCCTCTGGAAGAGCGGCTACGCAGTAAATCTGGCGGCTCCAGCATCTCCCAACAAGATGTAATACGTGGTCTTCTGTCTGATTGGGGACCGATATCTTCACCTGCTGCTCATAGGGCCAAATTCGCTCATGGTCTGGACTAAACAAGATCTTGACAGTCATATCTTCTCCGGGTTGAATATCTGCCTCGGCAGGGATGCAAGTGAAGACATTTTTATGGTTAAAGTTTTCATGGGCTCTTTCAAGAGGTTCCAAGACAAACTTCAGTGGGAAAACGCTGCTGTTGTGCAGAGTGACGACGGCAGATCCGGTGTCTCCTGCCAGCAGGTGTTTACAGCCTGCTGTACTTGTTTCCCATTTGTCGATCATCGTCACACTCGCTTTCGTGCCTATCTTTGTCTTCATAATCTTTCCTGGAGGTGACACGGTCAAAACTGGGGAGACACCCTCTCCCTTGAGAGTGATTGTGAGGCTTTTCCCGACAGCAGGGCACTTCAGAACAAGTGTCTCACTTCGAACTCCCTGGGATTGAGGAGCAAACTGTAGGCTCAGCGTCAACACGCTATTTGGAGGGATGCTCCTCAGAGCGTTCACGATACAGAACGGACCGGTGCTGTTCAACCCCTCGGCTGTGAGGGGTGCCTCAACACTCCCAAGATTTCTTACCCGGAGTACAAGGACCTTTACCTGCCCGACGGCCAGCTGGCCGAAGCTCATAAAGTCGTCGTCAATGTCAAGAATGCGCTTGACTAGGGTCGTATTGACGTCAACAAACAAGGGAGGGGGGTCTCCAGAGCTTTCACCTCCACTGGGCTTGACGAAACAAGGCAGACTCCACCTGCTGTGCACACTCCAGGGCTCCGCCGGCGATTCACCGCTTGTAGCCTTCCAATCGCTCTCGACGATCTCTCCTTCACAGGAGTGGACGGGGTCATCATCTTCAGCCCCGTCAACGGGAGGACTGACATCGCTCTTCTTCTCTTCTCCATTGTTTTCCTCATCCTGCTGAGTTGTTATTCCTCTCGCACTGACCTCCTCTTCCTCTCCTGCTAGCTCAACCCCATCTCCCCCCTTCAGTGCCTTCTCAAGCAAGTCGTGAGGGGGAGAGAATTCTACCTCCAATCTGCAGCTCTCATGAGGGGGTAGTGTCTCGACATTGGGGGATATGCGTAAATAGCTACGTTTCTCATGTGGAACACTGAACTCGAAAGTCTGGTCGACGTTGGTGGTGTTGGTGGCAAAAATCGAAGTCGAAATTCGGTCTCCGGGACAGCAGCTGCTAAACTGAAGTACTGTGTGGGTTAGCCTCAACGGTGTCTCGACACCCTGACAGATCAACCGAATGCAGCTCTTCATATTCATAGTTGTCTGCACGGTCAAAAGAATGTCGTGCGCAATTGCGCTCTTAGGTTTGAAAAAGACCTTGATTTCCTTCTCTTCTAACGGCAACAAAACCCCAAACCCATCATTGGGTTGAACTTCCACCTCAGGCCGAAGATTGACAAACCCGAACTTCTGGGGAAGCTTGGAGAGATTCTTCATCTTGATGATTTCCATGCATTGCTGTGTAACGTAGCAGCGTCCGTAGTTGATAGTTTCTTGGGAGAAACTAAGCTTTCCGGTCGTCATTCTAGCGAAGAGGGTGTAGTTCACTGGCAAAGCTTGCTCGGGGACGTTTATGAGCATCGGCACGGCAATGATTTCCTCCCCGGGAATGGCGTACTTTCCACATAGGGCGATCATTTCTGGAGAAGGCCTAAACTTCATCTGAAAATCGAAGTCGACTCCCGGCTGAACAAACCCCATATCGGGGTTGAACTCTACAAAGCCCTTTAGTTCTGGGGGGACAACAGCATTCACCTTGAAGCTTATCTTTCCTCTGTTCTTTACCACGACTTTCTTCCTGTATAACTTATCGTAGACGCAGCACCTCATGTCAACAACGGGCTCTTCAACAAAAATAGGTACTTTAATCGAGGTGGCAACGATGGTCAGCGAAATTCTCACGTCAGTGCCCTCGAACTCCACGATGACCTCTTGCCGGAAGTAGCCAGGAGACAGTGGCGCGAAGATTATATCGTGGGTGGTTTTGTTGTAACTCTCAATTTCTCCGATAGTCTTAAATTGGAGGGCAGTTTTGCCTTCCGGATATTCCAGACACGAAGCGCCCACATCTGCACTTTGTTTGAGAAGTTCTTCTTCGTTCTTGACATAGACAATGTCACTGTTTTTTTCATTGGCATTGATGTGGCTGTTGCTGTCATCAGCATCATTTTCGTTGCTTTCGCTCTTAGCGGGGGAGCCACCACCGCTGTTGCTATCACTATTGCTGGGATACTCGTCGTCGTAGTTGGGAATACGCTGGTTGGTAGTCGGGTCAACGAAGTAATACTTGGTCGGCTTGGCGCCGTTGTTGAAGATTCTCAGGGGAAATTTTTTCACCTCGCCCATGACCAAATTATCGAACCGGATCACATTAGTGGATACACTGGGAGTCACTTTCTGAGTTAGGCACTTGATGGGAATGCTGAAGGGCGACGTGCTACACAAGAAACTTAGCTCGCTGATGATGTCCTCGTCAACCTTGGGAATGAAGGTGATTTCTATGGTCACACTCATACCGGCGGACATCCTACCCTGGCGCTCGTATTTTATGTCAAAAAAATCCGTTATGCGCTCGCTCAAGTCCAGAATCTTGAAACTGTTGAAGGTCAAGGACACATTAGTGAGCAAAATCTTCTTCTTGTAGACCTTCCCAACTTGAAAATCCTTGAATAAAATTATGTCCGGTTTGGCAACGAACGCCTGCCCGTGAAAGGTCCGCCCACCGGCAACCTGGGGAGTCCCTTCTAACAAGCGCGTCTTCTGCCGCAGCTGAGCCTTTTTCAGAGCGTCCTCTTCAAACTTAGATCTCTTGGGGGCGGGAAAGGCCTTCGTCATGGCGGAGGCATCAGCTTTCTTGTCGTTGGCCGGGGTCGTCGCGCGAGAGCTTGCCACTGACGCGCTGATCGACGGGGAAATATCGTCATCGACATCAATAGAAGAGGTTGCAATCTCGTCGTTTACCCCCGCATCTTTGCTCAGACGATTGATGTACACGTCCTTGCCAGGAGGGACCTGCTTGGGAGATTTTAGAGCGTCTAAGCCCGCTCCACTCTCGATCTTGTCGCCATCTGTTAGCTCCAGCTCCACCTTTTTTGGAACGAGGCGAGCAAACTCGCCCAGTCCAGTGTCTGGATACTTCTTTGTCATCATGTCGATAACGTCCTGCAATTGGTTTTTGTCCTTGCGTGGATTGTAACCCAAACCGAAACTGGCATCCTTGATGGTGGTGACCTGAGAAGGCTCGATTTTGAACATTCTACGGGTGGGGTCGATGAGATCCGTGCCGGTGGTAGTCTTTTCCATCAAATAACTTCTGTTACGAGCCTCAATAATCTCCTTTCCCTGCTCATCGCGATAAGCTGCAGCAAATGCCTTGTGCCGTCGCTCTTCATCTTCCTTCTTGCGGTTGTAATCATCCTCTTTAACGATCTTCTCTGCAAGATCTGCCTCCTGACTTGCTATTCGAGCCTTCTCCCTTTTCTCATCGTAGGCAGCTTTCTTTTTCACGTCCCTCCGCTTGAACTCAACGTAGGGATTCACTCCCATCTTAAGCAGCGAGTCAAATTCCTCTTGGTGTGCAATTTCTTTTTTCTGAAGATTTAATTTTTTCTTCTCGTTTTTGCCTTTAATCTCATTCATGGCGTTATCCGTATTGGCTTTCAGCTCTAAGGTGGCCTGAACGCGGTTCTCGTGGTCAACCTGCCTCGCCTCCTCCAAGATTGCCTTGCTGTCTTGAGCAATCTTTGTGGTATGCTGGATGCGAGAAGCCGCCGTCTTATGGAGTTCTCTGGCCACATCCGTTTGTTTCCTGCTTTTTCTTTGGGATTTTTCAACCTTCCGCCGGTACTCCTCCGCCCGCTCTTGCTGCCTCCTTTCCAATTTCTTGGCAGCTAACCTCTCGGTGTTCTTACTGCTGATGGCAGCCTTGCGTTTTCGCTGCACCTCTGCCTCATTCAGTTTATTCAGCTCTCCCATGATATCATCGTACTCTCCCACCATCGCCTCGGCCTTATTAGCCTCGTGCTGGGCCTTCAAAAATACCTTTTGCTCCCTCTCGGCAGTCTCCTCCTGGTTGGTGGCATCACCAATGGTAATGAAAGCATTCTTCTCAGCAGCCGCAAACTCGGCTTGAAGCTCTTTGGGCAATGCTGCCTTTCCCAAAGGCGCGTCGTCAACCTTCTGCTTTATCCGCATGAAGTGCTCTTGGGCCTCCCTAGCGACCTCCTTGAGCTCCTTGGCACGGGCCTCCTCCTCCTCAAAAACGGCCTGCGCCTCCATTGCCACGCGCAGCTTAGTCTTCATATCTAAGTACATAACATTTATTCTATGGGATTCTGCAAGGAGTTTATGGGGCGGGACCTTCAGTCGATCAACCAAGTAATCTTCATCTGGAGCCGAGCAGTCAGATTCTGTGTCTGAGCTGAAATCTGACAGAGGAGAGGTTGGTCGTGACATGCTGCTGATGGAAGGGTAGTTTGTCTACTTATGCACCGATCTATTCTCTAGTTGCACGTGGATAATAGGCGGCAGTGTTGTGTTGTTGTTTGTTATCAGTTTTGGTTTGTGGTGGGAAGCAATGGGACGTTAGCCGAGGGGTTGTTTTGAAGCGGATAGACAGGAGGAGGAGTTAGGGGCTTTCCTTATCCCTATTCAAGAAAAATGTTCCCTTCTATGACAGTTAGCGATCACTTAGTGCCAAAAACGCAACAACTATCGTTAAAATTCTCAAGATCCTCAGGCCTTATGGTTGACCCCTGCGGCACAACCCCAACTCTCAGAATAATGGTTATTAGTAGTCAAGAATTTTTTCAGCTGCTTAACCTTATCTAAAGTCTACGAAACAATGTCGGCTCGACGTACCCCGAGAGTTGGCGGCGGAAGCACGAACCGTTCAAGTGCACAAGCCATGATCCAGCAACCGATGAGCATGAATGATAGCAGTCAGGGTGTTGGAGCTGTTCTCATGAATACGAACTATGCTGTTGGCACCCCGCGACGTATGAAGGATCTACGGGCTACACGGTGCCGGAGTTTCGGCCATCTTGACAGAGCCCATGAGGAGGCTAGAATGCATCTTGGCGACTCTGTAATGACATTAATTGAGCCTCAAGACCAAAAGGGTGGAGCGCACATTGGAATGTCGGATTTCAACAAAGAAAGGAAAGGCCGGAAATTTTCCAGCGACGCCGTCGAGGATTTGTACAATGTGAATGTTGCAAGTGGCAGAACGAGATCAGGTAGGCCTGAGACAGGGAGGAGTTTAAGCAGCAGGGTGAACTCCAGCAGAGGGAGCTATACCAGCAGGAGTTCCACCGCCGATCCGTTCAATGCAAGAAGCTCCAGCGCAAGGGCAAAAAACATATTCGCCGAAAGCAAGCCATCCAATCACCATCATCACCATCATCACCATCAACACCACCATCATCACGATAAACACAAAAAAGTCACGAGAAAAAAACACGGTCATCACGAAATGTCAATCACTGGTCACGTAAGAAACAAGACGATGTCTGATCATCTTGTAGGCGTCGACGCCGAGGAACGACTGAGGCAACAGAGAGAAGCAGCCGGGCTTGACATCCATGCCACCGGGGAAGATACAGAGTGGGCTGCCCCAAAACCAAGCATTAAATACGGATGCGAGCTCAAAAGCCAGTGGCTGGACCCCACTAATAACCCTATCCCACCGTCCAAAACCTACAGCGAATACCAGGAGAAGCTCAAGCACATGAATATGCCTCACATCAGCTACGACATTGATGGAGATGGTGTAGTGGGAGCAGAGGACTTATTCATGGCCAAGCGCTTCGACATTGATGGAAATGGCGTCTTGGACGAGGAAGAACAGCACATCGGCAAGCAAATCATTGCTGAACAATTTTTTGCTCATCACACTGACGATTTAGATCTGTTTGGGAGGGAGTTTGTGGGCAAGAGCAAGGAGGAAAACATTGCCAATTTAGCTAACATGGAGGGCGGACAGTTCAAAAAACGTCTGCAGCAGCTCAAAAATATCGAGAAAAACTTGCAAACGATGGGAAGCCAAGCCATGAAAAAAGCCCTGACCTGCTGGAATCCAGAGCTCATCAAGAACAACTATTTCATTGACAAATTTGATGCCACAGCTTGGAACGATTTTGGTGCACCTGGGCCCAGGGATAAACTCTTTCATCTCAGCAACGACCACAAAGGCTCATTGGACACTCTCAAGAACTTGAGGAAAAATAAGGACACTCACTACTGCCAAGATCAGCTCGATAAAGCCAAGGCCAGGGAGCTTGATGCCAACCCCTGGATGAAGGGGTTGTACTACGGAAACAAACAAAAGACGAACTACGCTCGAACAGCAGACATGACCAACCAAAGGGTATTGAATACTATTAGGAGATGATGTCGCCAGTCGTCGGAGAAGAAGGGTTCAACAGGACAATTCTGGAGGACACAAAACGCTGATTTAACATAATTTTTTTTGAAAAAAAGGTTTAGGGGTTATAGAGAATTATATAACAACTCCGCTACAAAAAGAACGAAATCCCCCCAAGCTGGCAAATTTTAAAAAGGTGTCGAGTTTCTCCCCCACCAAATTTTTTTTTTGGTGTCAGCCACGAAAAACAGATCCAGACCTTTTCACCTTTGATATAAGCTCTCCACGTGAGTTCTATATCATCGAAGTGACCACAGGTCGATTTTGAAGATGATTAGAGCTCTTTCCTCTACTTTACGGGTTTCTGCATCCCACCTTACTCAGAGATCGCCAACGATAGCCTGCCAATATGGAAGGCAGGTTCGGTGCTTCTCTTCGGTCCTTGAGTTGAACGATACATTTGTTCGTCGCCATATAGGGCCTTCTGATGATGAACGGGACTACATGCTGAACCAGATCAACATGCCTTCCATGGAGGAGCTGGTCAAGCAAACTGTCCCTGCCAACATTCTCTCGAGCGAGCCTTTGGCTCTGGAGGCAGCAAGGACGGAGACTGAGGCTTTAAAGCACTTGCACCAGATGATTTCGGCCAACGAGTTGAAGAAGAGCTTCATTGGAATGGGTTACTATGATACAGTAGTCCCCAGTGTCGTCTTGAGGAACATGCTTGAGTGAGTGAGATTTGTATGACTTTTGTGTTTTATTCTTTGTATCGAAATCTAACATTCGTAATTACTATCTTTCGACAGAAACCCCGGGTGGTATACCGCTTACACCCCCTACCAGGCTGAAATTTCGCAGGGCAGGTTGGAAATGCTCCTCAATTTCCAGACAATGATCTGTGACCTCACAGGGTTGGAAATGGCTTGTGCGAGGTTAGTTTGAATTAGTCCCTTTCACTGTAGAATGGTTTGCTGTTCACATTTAGTTCGTTTCGGAGCTCTCTCCCCCCTAAACCTTCCCTCCAACACTGCCTTACACTGCCTGAACAATGCCTAACACTTGACACCATCACCCAAAAAATCAAAAACACAAACACCATTCGGACTTATGATCACCCCCACATTCCCCAACGCTTCTTTCAGCCTCCTCGATGAGGCCACAGCCGCGGGCGAAGCAATGCAGATGTGCTACTCGCTTAAGGGGCGCAAAGGGAAGAAGAACAAATTCTTTGTCTCTGAAGACCTTCACCCACAGACGATTGCCCTCCTTGAGACACGCGCTGGAAGTATCAACATCGAAATTGTCCGGGGCAAGCACAGCGACCTGGACCTGAGCAACAACGATTTCTGCGGCGCCATTGTCCAGTACCCTAATACTTACGGTTCTATCGAGTCGCCTGGGGAGACCTACGAGAGCTTTACTAAGAGGCTGCATGACTCAGGTGCCATGATGATTGTCGCCACTGATTTAATGGCACTAGCGAAACTGAAGAGCCCCGCAACATTTGGCGCCGACATTGCCGTGGGAAGTGCCCAACGTCTTGGCGTCCCGATGGGCTTTGGCGGGCCACACGCTGGCTTTCTGTCCACTAGTGAGGCCTATGCGAGGAAGATGCCCGGGAGGATCATCGGTGTTACCATAGATTCTCAGGGACAGCCCGCCCTGAGGATGGCTATGCAAACCAGAGAGCAGCACATTCGACGTGACAAAGCCACTAGTAATATTTGCACTGCTCAAGCTCTTCTTGCTAACATGGCGGCAGCCTATTGCGTGTACCACGGCCCTGAAGGTCTTGCCGATATCTCGGGAAGAATCCATGCTCTCGCTAGGGTGACGCATCGTGAACTCACGAAGAACGGGTTCAAGTGTGCGGATGCCCCATATTTCGACACCCTTTGCGTAGCTGTCGATAATGCTCAGTCGGTCCAGGACAAGTGTTCCGAGGCTGGGTGCAACGTCCGCATCATTGACGACACGACCGTGGGGATTAGTATGGGTGAGGGCATCACCGGAGAAGACCTTGCATCTCTGTTGGGTGCTTTTGGAATCTCAGACCCTGACCTGTCCGCGGATGAGAGCATGACGGCCTTGGAGGGTGGTTATGCTAGGGAATGCGCTATCCTCACGCACCCAATATTCAATTCCCACCACAGCGAAACTAAAATGATGCGATATTTGAAGAAGCTCGAGAACAAAGATCTTGCCCTCAACCACAGCATGATCAGTCTTGGAAGCTGCACCATGAAACTCAACGCCGTCTCGGAGATGCTACCCGTCAGTTGGCCCAAAATCGGAAACATTCACCCCTTCGCACCCACCGATCAGGTGAAAGGCTATCACAATATGATTGAAGACATCAACAAAGACCTCAGTGTTATCACAGGGTTTGCTGCTGTCAGTGCACAACCCAACAGTGGCGCGACGGGAGAGTTTGCCGGTCTAGTCACCATCCGTAATTACCTGAAATCCAAGGGCGAGGGTCACCGCAACGTGTGCCTAATCCCAAAGAGTGCTCACGGGACGAATCCTGCTTCTGCGACCATGGCAGGTATGAAGGTCGTTGTTGTCGACAATGACGATGAGGGCAACACAGATATGGCCGACCTTCAGGCCAAGATTGACAAGCATTCGGACAACCTTGCGGCCCTTATGATCACCTACCCGAGCACCTTTGGCGTCTTCGAGGAGAAGATTGTAGAAATTATCGACGCCGTTCACGATGCAGGTGGACAGGTCTACATGGATGGTGCCAACATGAATGCCCAGGTCGGTTTGACTTCCCCTGGTAGCATCGGCGCTGACGTTTGTCACCTTAATCTCCACAAAACGTTCTGCATTCCTCATGGTGGAGGGGGACCTGGAGTCGGGAGTATCGGAGTTGCGGCTCATCTTGCTCCATTTTTACCAGGCCACAGTGTCGTACCAGAGGCATCAGGGCCCCTCTGTGGAGCAGATGTGTGCGTTCCCAAGTCGAATGGCGCTATCGCCGCTGCTCCCTTCGGATCCGCCGCGATTCTCCCCATCTCATGGATGTACATCAAAATGTGCGGTCCTGATGGTCTGAAGAAATCGACCGAGTTCGCCATTCTCAACGCAAACTATATGGCCAAGCGTTTAAGCGGAGCTTTTGATGTACTTTATGTCAACAAGAATGGGCAGTGCGCACACGAATTCATCCTTGATCTTCGCCCCCTCAAGGCGGCCACCGGGGTATCTGAGGAGGACGTTGCAAAGCGTCTCCAAGATTACGGGTTTCACTCGCCGACGATGAGCTGGCCTGTCACTGGAACATTGATGATCGAGCCAACAGAAAGTGAGGGCCTTGATGAGCTTGATAGGTTCTGTGACGCCATGATCTCGATTCGCGCCGAAGTTGACGACATTGCGAGCGGGAAGTACTCCCTCGAGGAATCACCTCTGACCAATGCTCCCCACACGCTCGAAATGATCGCTGGCAGCGAGTGGGACAGGAAGTATAGCAGGAATGTCGGGGCCTTCCCTGCTTATTACAGCAGGGACAACAAGTTCTGGCCCACGGTTGGCAGGGTTGACAATGTCTACGGTGACAGAAACCTTGTCTGCACCTGCCCGCCTCTTTCTGTCTACGAGGATAACGAGGATGATCTGGAAACTATTGTCAGTGGAACTGGGAAGGAAAAGGCCGCGTGAAGGCCGCCCGTGAATGAAGTCAGAGTGAAAAAAAAAACCAAAAAATTTATGACATTTGTGACTGACTGTGTGTATATGACTGGGTTAAAATCTGCATAACTGTGTTGCATTATGAGCTAGTAATAGTAGGTAATAAGTAACAAAAAATATGCAGGCGCTTAGCGGAGGGAAACACCCAATGGGTTTTTTAGCAATATGTAACGTTAATATAACACCACAATATCTGATCAGAGCCATACTATCACAACGCATACATTGTCCGTCGAACCTCGTCGAAGAGCCTCTTCAGTGACCACCCGAGCCATTCGCCTTTTACGCTTATTCAGAGCTGTTCGGATCACATTTCGATCGTCAGTATTGCTACGTAAATTCTGCACAACACCAAGAGTAGAGGAGGTGCCATTGCACGAGAAAGTTCGGTGAGAAATATCACAATGAAATCGTTAAATGTCCTCCCTTTTCCACTTACCTCACTAATCTCCTCTCCTTGCTCCAACATACCGTTCACAAAGCTCACCGCCTGCTGGCTTGTCATAACATCCCACAATCCGTCACTCGCCAAAATGACGAACTCATCTTTCTCCTTATCTCCATCGAAAACCTTTACTTCGCAGTCGGCACTGACAAATGGGCGTTCGCTACGATCACCAACCGCACGAGCGACAGCAAGATTGCCGTTTATTCTGTAAACTCCAGATCCCTCCACAGGCACCCCACGGGAGTTGGTCAAGCCATACCATCGGACTGTACCTCCAAGCGATTCAACTCTCGATTTTTCAAGAGGGTCATTTGGCTACGAAAGTCAACGCGCATAGTGAGTAGAGTGAGCGGACGATTAGGAAGGAAAAGAGAAGGAATCACGTGGTGGAAACTTGGGTTGATAAACAGTCGTCCCCGAAAAAAAACACTTACCTTGTGATCATTGGTCAAATCCACCGCAATCTGCCCTCTACTCAGCACCGCTCTGGAGTCGCCTACATTCCCAGACACAATCTTAAGTTCATCCCCACCCTGGGGATCAGGGAGAAGATACACACACACTGCCGTGGAACCCTGGTAAGACCAGTGACGAATGGCCTGTACATCTGCATCGATTTTTTTGAAGGCGGCTTGTAATTTTGTGGCAAATGCGTCCGCAGTTAGGATATCTCGTGGGGACTGCTGCGGCGAACTTATTGACAAGACTTCACTGGTTTCTGACGTTTTTATTAAGGTCGCCGAATCACCAGTTTTTGTTGTAACTGGCGAAAGCAAAGTCTGAAGATGAGGCCAGAGATTCTGACGCAGATAGAGTGATACTTTCGAGCCTCCATGGCCATCAAATACTCCCACAAAGCGACCACCACCCCCTATTACGTAGTCATCTTCCATATAAGGCCGACCTATCCATGTGTGTGCGTGTGAGTGCGTGACGAGTACATAAAACAAATTTGAGTGTGCTGTGAGACTGACTAATCAGCAAAGAATTAGAATTAGGTGCGAGGTGGTGTCTTACCTCCCTTTACTGCAGAGACGGAGGTTCGGAACACAGGTGGGGGGCGCCGAGGTTTAAGCGGTTTCACATTCGCTAATTTGACATCGATAACGGGAGCCGGTGGAGGTCGCGGGGGGAGGGAAGGGTCATCAAGTCGAGCTTTTACACAGTTATTGGAGAAGGAACCAAAGGCTGCCACAGCGACGCAGAGGATACGGGATAAATGCATTGTCGATTGCTGGTATTGAGGTAGGTTTAACATCTAGCGTAGATGTTATGATGTTTTAGGTAGGTAGGTGAGGTCAGTATTGTCGATGTCGTTGTTCTTGTAGTCTTGCTGCAACTGTCAAGTGAAAAGGAGAAGAAGAACTTACACTTTTGTAGACAATGGTTGCGAAGGAGAAGAAAAGAAATGGAGGTTTGAGTTGAATGGCGAGTGAAATAGGAACAACAATTTTCGAGGAAAGAGTTTTGCCACTAAAG
>Ga0115556_1000987_pt1 | contig 19376 bp, 25 predicted proteins | sample COGITO_mtgs_1104_5_FD_87282 | JGI IMG/M metagenome (GOLD analysis project Ga0115556, IMG submission 87282) | Pelagic marine microbial communities from North Sea - COGITO_mtgs_110414 | ecosystem: Environmental > Aquatic > Marine > Epipelagic | place: Germany:Helgoland, sampling site Kabeltonne... | reverse complement strand
GCTTACAATAACAATTTACTACTTTAAAACATTTTCAGTGTATACACCAGGTGATTAAGAGTCTGGAAGGAGATTGATTCTCCACACTTTTTATTTGCAGATTTATTTCGCGCTTGACAACCCCAAATCATATATATAAAGAGTATAACGACTGTAGTAGTCCTGATATTGGCGAAATTCCGGCCTCATTATGACTAAAATGATGAAACTAGTTCTTTTCAGCACTCTCTCAACACTTTCCTCTGGCTCCTTGTCATCATCACAGTACAACAATTATCCTGACCAAATTCCTCTTTCTTCCGGGCAAAACTTTACTGACTGGGACGGTCTCCAGATTTGCTACCCTACCTCGATAATTGACTGTCCTTCAGAGGAGTCAATAGTCTCCACAGTTGTGTCAGCAAGGACCGGTAAAGTCAAGGTTGTAGGAGCAGGCCACAGTTTCAGCCCGATCGCTATGACCGACGACAGCGTCTCGGGGGAGGAAACGGTGTTGATTAAGCTGTATGACTATGCTGGAATCGTTGTAGTCGATAAAGAGAAAATGACCGCCGAGGTCAAGTCAGGGACAAGATTGAGGTGAGAATTTTGTTAACCTGACTGTTGAGAATTGATGCCTTTTTTCTCCGTGGTCCTGTCCGAGTAGCTCCCTTACCATGCTGCGTCTTGGAGCTCCCCTTGATTTTTTTTTTTTAACAAGTTGTGCGTGTATTGCATGTATCGGCATTCCCGCAGAGACCTCAACTCCCTTCTCGAATCCTACGGTCTCGCATTGGAAAACATGGGCGCAACCGCGGCTCAGACGGTAAGTGGCGCAACTTCAACTGGAACCCATGGCACCGGCAAGCACCTGGGCAGTATGAGCACCCAAATCGTAGGAATTCGGATGGTGCTAGCAGATGGGACCATCATGGTAGCGGACGAGGAGAACAACCAAGACCTCCTGAAAATTGGAAGGGTCGGACTGGGAGCCTTGGGAATCATAAGTACTATTACTTTCCGAGTCGTTCCTTTGTGGAATATGAAGTTGAGTATAATTGACATGGATTTGACGGAGTTGTTGGATAGGCACGACGAATTCTACGAAAAATACGACAGGTTCCAATGGGGTTACGTTCCATACAGTGACCCTCCCGTAGCCACGGTAATGCTTCGAGAGAATACCGATGAAGCCATTACCCCCGGCGGATGCTGGGAGCCGACAGTATCGGTCAAGGAGCAACCTTGCGTCGACGTGAGCTACAAGACCCTGGTCGACTCCCTGGAACGTTATGACAATAGGACGATTTACACAGAGATTGAAATATTTGTGCCCCAGGAACACCTGAAGGAAGCCATCCTCGACTACATGTCGTTTCAGGAGAGTGTGAGGGAGCAGCACGACGACTCTAGGGGAACTCTCTTCACGAATATTCGTTACATCAAAGGCGACGACATCACTCTCAGCCCAATGAGGGGCAGGGACAGCGCAGTGATTAGTTTCACCATCACGGGAGACAGGGAAAAAACGGGAGATTACGGAGAGTTTGAGATGTATGCTAAGGGGCTAGAGGATGTTACAAGAAAGGTGAGCAAGAATAAAGATGTAGCTTGATGGAGACTATCGCCAAGATTATACCTACACAAACTAACACCCACAAACAACATCGCCAATGCTCTAAAAGAAATACAATGGCATACCTCATTGGGGAAAGATGAATTATTTTGACAGCGAGAGTATTTTATCTGCCTATGGCTCTGGTGTCGGGGAATTCAACAAGATGCGGAGGAGATTGGACCCGGAAGGGATGTGGGCAAACGAATACTTGAGGGAGAGGCTTGGGGAGTAAAAAACTATAGGGTAAAGGGTGATTGGATTTGATTTGAAGACAACCCAAGAGCAGCAAAAAAACCACAAATCGGTCCTACAATATTAAAAAACTATATATTAATTCTCATCGACCCCCAATGCAGAACAAAAAATATATAGGGGTTCATGCCGTGAATGTGGACAGCTATCAGAGTGTCCGTCCTACTTTCCCTCTTTCTGGTCCTTCAAACTCTTCTTGGGCACTCTCTTGAGGCCGAGGTACTCCATGACGTCCACTTCAGAGGAGCCAGGGGTATCGTCGGACAAGTATCCGGCCGGGCGGTCAACGGAAGATGGAAGGATGCAGTCAGACCCCTTGGCACGAACGCAATCCATCGTCTTCAACCAATCGCCAATCACGTAGCTGAACCAAGTGAGGTGAGAGGTGAGAGGTGAGAGGTGAGGGTTCAGGATATGGTGTGTGTTAGCACAGCTGTGAGAGTAGTTGTACCCTGCGAATAAGGATTACATCACGAGAGAAAGAAATCAGAAATCAAATACTCACTGGTTTGCGTAGGTGTTATCCATTGCTTTGTCATACCCCTGCATTGAATTGAATTGAACGAGGAGAGAGAAAGGGCGGCGAAAGGAGAAAATCGTTAGTAAACAGCGAATATAAATACAAAAACACACTACTCAGAATCACGCCTCAGTCGGGTTTGCCCACGGGACAGAAAGCTCTGCGCTGCTCACTTACCCAAATCTGAAAGCGTTGTCAGGTTGAGGGACAGGCCGCCGAGGATCGGTGTTCGTGAGTGGTTATTAGGATTTGTAACACGTTCGTTCGGGTCTGGGTTAGTCATATGAGGGAACCAAAAACAAATATTTCTCCTAGCATTGTCTTTACTCACATCGCACCACTGACAGTCCTCCTCTTCGCTGCTAATTTTCGTCGTCGATCCTGTCAGGCCATCAGACCCGGCATGCTGGGCAGAGAATCGAAGAACGGAAACTGGACGGAAGGAGCGGGGAACAGAAAGAAAGTTGAACGCAGAACAAGAGGAGGCGAGGAGCGCCACTGGGAGTAACCTCATACTTAAATGACGTGAAAACTGGGAATATAGACAAGTTTTAGCGCGAGTGAGACAATTTTTAGTTAATTAGGGGGTCAATTTTCTGCTTTATTTTAAGGAAGTTCTGCATTTCTTTTTTGCTTTTGAGTCTCGACGACGACCACCTCACTCCTCCTCTGTTATTCAAAATTTGAGTTTCAAGTTCGAGCCTTATCACTTTTACAACGATGCTCTAGTGAACACAAGGTAGCTACTATCGGAAGCGACAAAAACATTTGAGATACAAGTTCGAGCCCTTAACGTTTTCGTTTCAATGAAGTTACGGAGAACAAATTTCACTACTCACTCATTCATCTGTTCTTTTACTGTTTTCAAGAAGGCCTCATAGCCATCATCGTCACCTTCGTCATAATCATCCTTGTCTTCATGATCAACAACTGATTCTTCTTTCTTTGCCAGCGGTTCATCTGAAGAAACATTTTTCTCTGTACTTATTGGTATTGATAACTCGTTGTCGGGGTTTAATTCGCTAATAGGAACCTGTTTATCACATTCATCCTCTTTCGCCTCTTCCTCTTCCACCTCGCCGAGTTCTTGCCCCTCTTTGCCCCCGCTAATAGGAACCTGTTTATCACATTCATCCTCTTTCGCCTCTTCCTCTTCCACCTCGCCGAGTTCTTGCCCCTCTTTGCCCCCCAGCTTCACATCCTCCTTCGCACACACCTCCTCCTCTTCCACCTCCTTAACTTTCACCTCCACATTTCCAGACTCTTGCCTCTTAGCAGGAGCTGTACCACCTATCTCTCCTACCGAGTTTTCGCCTGGCGGTTCCTGTCCCTTCGCCCCAAGCGCCAAAAGCCCAGCCCCACTAGCAGCTGCAAACCAGCCAACCCTATCGCCGCTCCAGTCAAAATTCGTAACATTACGCGACTGCTCACGCTCTTTCTCCTTTGCCTGCTTTCGCTCTTGCCTCTCCATGTTTTCTTTATCCCGAGCCTCTTTCTCTCTCGCCGCCTTCAACTTTTTCTCTGCGACCACCTTTTTTCTCTGTTCATCGCGCTCTGTTTGTTGGGTTGATGACACTGCCCTATCGGTATACATATCTCCCTCCCGTATTTTCTCTCTCTCCTTCTTCTCCTTCTCCTTATCCTTGGCAGCCGCGTTCTCTTTCTCCGCCACAACTATCCTCTCATCAATGAGTCTTTGCTCCGTTTCTTTCTCCTGTACTGTCCTTAACGTGCCTCCACTCTCCTTCAGCTGCACGTTGAGCTCTTGCAATTTCCTCTTTCCACTGGCAACTCTCTGATCGAAGAGGATTTTGTCCCCCCCTTCCTCGAACGCTCGCCTGGCAGACTCTCTTGTGACGTATGTCCTCACTTCTCCCTCACGAAATTCCATTTCTCCGGCTCGTTCAAGCGGGACACCGGCGAATGAAGCCAGAAGAACGGCAGGAGTAGTGACATCCGCAAATATCATCAGTATAGTCTCCCCAGAGTACTGAGTCTCGAGAACCGACATCACCTGCCGCAGTCGAACCTGGACGTTTTGTAGATTTTCGTTTGGGGTTCCGTCGATATTAGGGGGGGGACGATCCAAGGAGTCGATGGAATCGAGTGCAAAGAGCGCGTCACTTGCCTGGCACTTTTCCATGCCATTGAACATACCTGCACCCCGACCGTCCATAAACGTAAACTCAGGCACGACTCGATCTCGGCCGATAAATAAAGCTTCAGAAACTATTGAGGCAGCCTCTTGGCACGAATAAGCAGTCGGGTACTTAATGATCGTTGGGGAGAACGCCTCATTCCTTAATGTCTCAGCTGCATTTAAAACTTGCTCGCGCCCCAATTCCGTCAGTCCCGACTCAGCATTAGTGAGGAAGAGGGGATTTGTCTCTAACACGTCGGCCGAGCTGAGCATCGTCTCTCCCGTTGCCATGAAATGATAGCTGTTTGTAAGGTTGTAAGAATCTGGGAGCGGAAGAGGAAACAAGGAGGCAAAAGCAGGCTTGGAAAACGTAAAGCCTACTATAGCACCACCAAATTGTCGCCTGGTTGTCGCCTTCTGCAGAGGTAGCTCGAGCGAAAGTGTTGCAGCAACAACAAGAAACAAGCCCCGCGAATAAGGGTACATGTGACCTCCTCAATTGTACATAGCTGCTTTGGGCGGGGTTTCACGTCTTTTTCCTCAGGTTTCAGATAAAGAAATGCAACGATTGGAATTTTTGTCGAAAAGTCGTCAGTCCTCAGTCCCCAGTCCCCAGTCCCCAGTCCCATTAAAATAGCAAAAACAAATAATCCTCAGGTTGACTACTATGGGCTTGAAATTAGTTTCTTTCCTTCTCCTCCCTTTTTTGCGTCGTGTGTCATCATTCCCTTCCTTCTCTCATCCCCAAGGTTCTGCTGCCTCCATCGTGAGCTCCTGGGATGCGGGTCTCTCGGCAGGGGACCTTCGTCCTTTAATAGAGAAGACACTAGAGAAGACGTCTTCCGCCGCTGGAGATGGTGATCTCTCGATTTTTTTGAAATCAAGCGATCACTGGTCAGGACTCTGGCAAGCTCGTATTCAACACTTTGAGAAAATGTCTTGGACTGGGTTAAAAGTCAACCCTTATTATGAGATTGCGGACAAAGCTATTGTTTCTCACGTATTTATATCGGTGCTCGGCTTCTCAGGATGGCTATCCGCCTCTGGATTCATGACGCCATCAACGTCGGTTTTCGACCCAGTAATCAACCTGCAATTTAACTCCTTTTTTGTGTCATTCGGTGATAACAATCTTCCTCGAGCAGAACCCTCTCCCTCTAGCCTCATAGACAAAATGATAACAAAAATTGGGCAATTGGCATTCATCCCCTCCTTCGCTCTCTTCCCTGTCGATTATGCAAACCTAAAGACGGGCATGGTTGCCTTCCGATTTACCCCGTTTGATTCTCTCATTGTCGCGAAACGTCTTCCGGAAGGGTCCAAGCCATCAAAATAACGGCACTTTAGAAAACAATAACTATGACAAGTAGTGGTTTATTAAACGATCCATCATTCTCAGGTAAAATTCAAAATCTACCTCTCATTTTTTTCATGTGCTGCTGCTCTTTCATAAGTACGATGATAAAGTCATGATTGCTCACCCCTGCAGTATCGCCATATTCCATCTTCGTCCAACGAGAATTCACTCTTTTCGTCAAACGAAGTCATGTACTTCTTTTGTTTGTGACGCATATAGGCAGTAAAGAAGACTGTCCCTGTTTTTCCATCCCCAGCAATTATCTCTTCCTTCACTTCCACTTTGGGTAACTTATAACCAGCAAAGCCATCCTTTTCCAACTCGCGTTTCCAAACGTCGCGATCTTTGCGGAAGTGCTGCGTGTTTGTGGGATGAGTGGTATCCATAATAAAATCAAATTGCCGGAGAGCAAAAGCAGAATACCGTGCTCGGACCAACGTTGCTGGTGTCGTTATCTTCAAAAGGTCATTGTGGAGAGGTTCACAGCAGTTCGAATATAGCTCTTTCCCTGCGCAACAAGGGCACGGCTGTGGCTGTTTCTTTCCGAAACCGGCTGCAAGCGAGTCCGTTCTGTGTTCACAAATTACCAATAAGGCCAACGCCCCTACTACCCTCCACAGCATGTCCCAACTGATATAATTCGTTTCTAGCGCCCCTGTTGTATGTAGAACGTGAAAAGTGAGGGGGGGAAGCGTGGAGATCCCGTTTGTTGTGGTGAGCCGGGGGGCTGAAAATGAGCAAATCCAGTTTTGGAGGAGGAGTTATAGATGGGCTCGCGTGAATTGAGAGTTAATTGGGAGTCGAGGGGCCCTTAATACAATATATAAGTGAAAACCGTAGAGTTTTGACGTAAAAAATTAATCTTGAGTGGAGAATTGTTGTTAGGGTCCCTAAATTGTTGTCGCCGAGGTTTGCACAGAATTCTAATTTTCGCATCCCTTATCCCTTATCCTAAACAAACAAAGAAAGGTGGGACGATGCTAATGAGATTTGTTTACAGAATTCTAATTTTCGGATCGTTTGCCGCTTCCTTTCGTCTATATTCGCTTGTACGAATTAGGAGGATGCCAATTTTACAGTCATCAACATCTCTGAGCTATTTTGAGCGAAGAACCTTTGTTGCATCGTTATTGAGCACTGCAGTGGTGGTCCCATTTTGCGCAAGTGCAGCAACCTCAACCTGTCCGCCGACATTGCTACCTCGCCTCACATCTCCATCTGGCTCCACAGGTCTGACGATAGTGGGGGTGGCGCACATATCAGAGAAGAGTGCGGAGAATGTGGAAGAAGTGATGAGGAAACGGAAGCCAGGGGTCGTTTTTTTGGAGCTGGACGAGAAGAGGGTTGGGAAAATCCTTTCTCAACAACCGAGTGGTGATGATGGTGTCAGTGATGGGGTAGGTCCCTCCCAAAGTGACCCCCAGCCAAAACCACGAGCCTCTTCTTCACGGCTCGGATTTACGGCATCACTGCTGCGAGGGGGCATACAGAAAATGTATTCAACTCTTGATAGTAGTGGTTTTTCTTCTGGCGAGGAATTCGTCGTTGCTGTGAACGAGGGCAATAAGCTGAATAGCAAGATTGTGCTGGGTGATCGTGACGTTGACGTTACATTGGAAAGGGTTGGAAAGGCTGTCAAGAAGGATTTTCGTTCACTGCTAACGATAGATAGTAAAAAGGACTCCCTCATGTCGGCGCTAATCGCCGACAATACAGATCCCTCAGGAGGCGAAGTGAACCTGAATGCTTTGGTAGAAAGCATGCTTTTACCAAATAATGTGGTGAAGCTGACGGAAGAGGTGAGCGAGCTATCTGTGTTCATCGTGTAAATTTAAGCCCTTCATTCAACTTAGCATGCTAACGTGCTCTGAATTAGTTCCAAGAAGCTAGCCCGAACGTGTACAGAGCGCTTGTCGGCGAGCGCGATGAATACATGGCCGCCGGGCTGAATGACATATCGAAAGCATATACTGCTGACTTTAAGCACCACGAGGTCGTTGCTGTTGTTGGCGCAGCGCATGTCGCTGGAATCACCAATTATTTGAGCCGAGAAGGTTGGGTTTTAGATTGTAACGTAGGTGGCGGCACACCCGCTTAAAAAGATTCCATGAGGGACAAAATTTTTAAATCTGGAGCTCGCTAAATGAGGAGAAGAGCGGAAAGGTTTCTCCTCGAAGGTTGGGTTTTAGATTGTAACGTAGGTGGCGGCACAACCGCTTAAAAAAGATTCCACGAGGGACAATATTTTTTCTTTTAACATCGGCAGCGCAGTTGTCATTTATATCATCTTCTGGGCAAAAATGCCAAGTTACCTCCATTTCCAATATCCATTCCTCCTCTCATGCCGCCACCCATACCACCACCCATGAAGCCATTCATTCCCCCTCCCCCAACCATTCCCATTTCGGGCGGCCTCATGCCACCTCCACTTAGAACATCCTCCACTGAGGTAACATCGAGCCCCAAGTTGTCAACGCGACCGATGAAAATGCCCTTCCCGACGAATCGTGCGAGCTCTCGGACGCACTTTTCTGCCGCGCTGCGAAACGCAAAAATAAAAGCGAGGAATTAATGTCAGTGTTTGCATGCTCGGGCACGCTCGGGCACGCTCGGGCACGCTCAGAATTAATATCAGTGTTTGCATGCTCGGGCACGCTCGGGTACGCTCGGGCACGCACGAACCAAACTACTTACCTGACACAAAGACGGCTGATGTTCGTTTCGTCCATCCCCCCTCTCCGGGAACTCTCCAACGTTCGGACAATTTCTGGCAGGAATAGCTCAAGCACGAGGTTTTTGAACCTCTTGATTTGTAAACTTGTACAAATTTCGGGCAAGCACGTAAATACAGTCGCGCGCAATATAGACCCCTCCGGGAAGTGGTAGCTGCCCTCCATGACTGCAACAACCTCGCCCATGATCTCGACCACTTGTTTGTCATCTAAGAACGGCGCCAACTCTCTCACCAAGTAAACCGCCCCGTCACTGTTCTCCCAGGGCTCTCGATCTCTGTTGACCATACAGTCTCCGCAGCCACCGGCGATGCGCCCCGCACTGACAAACCCCCCCCCATTGTCCCTCCTCGGTCCCTTGGGAGCGAGGCTCCCGCAGGAGAACAGCTGCGTGTCCGTATGGGATTTGGCGTCGTTCTGATTCCTCTTCCATTCGGAGACCGTCATTGCGAGCTGATCCATCGCACTCGGGAGGAGGCCGCGACACACGTTCAGCACCATGGATACAGTTCGGTCGTTGGCGTCCGCGTGCGTGTACGCGAGCATCGTCTTGCCCAGGGAGATCGCCGCATCCTCCCGAACTGACCACACCTGAGAGCCGATCAAGTCCATCCACCTGTCGATGAGTAGGGGGAGGGAAGGCTTGCACTCCTTGGGGAACGAGAGGACAAAATCTCCGAGGCTCAAACTAGCGGCAGTCGAGACGGGCCAGGACTCGTCGTTCTGCAGGTCGAGCAGGGCGGGGAGAATCTCCGGCTCCAGCTCCTTGGCAAGAGCTTCGCTGTAAACTTTCGCGTCGGCATTCCTCCCAATTTTTATGGCAAGCTCGCCGAAAGCCTGCCCGGAGGACTCTCGCACGACGTGGTTGTTGCTCGTCGCCATCTTCTTGTAGAACGGAACGATGAGATCAAGATTCTTTCCGACGAGTTCGATCCCGTTGTTATTGATTTTGGTGAGAATCTTCCAGTTCTCCTGGGAGTACAGCCTCACACCGTCGGCGAGATAGAACCTGTTGAACACCATCGCAGGTATGAGGTCTCGCATCACGCTTTTTGCCTTATCGTCATCCCTTTTGTCGACACCGCTGCAATTTATGAATGTTCTAAGCATCACAGAGGCGGCCATTCGGACCTGGGACCAGTTATCAGACAAGCCCGAGCGGAGGACTCTGAGAGTAGATGTGGTGAGAGGAGAATCAAAGTCCCACATGGAATCGGAATTGGAATTGGAATGGGAATCCACTCCAGTGCCTGAATCCACTCCGTTGCTGTTGCCCAGCTCCACTCGAATCATCTCGCCGAAAAGCTGCAACCCCCCCGCCCTAACGTGCCTGTTAACGTGTTCTCCGGCGCAGAACGTGACCAACTCCCTCATCTCCCCGTCCGCGTAGACGAACCCCCCCCCCGGGCAATCCCGGTGGGTGCCCTGAGACGATGTTGGACAGGGCGTGGAGGGAAGTCTCGAGGGACTTCCAGCCCGTTGTGTCGTCGAGAGGGGTCGAGAGGGTCGAGGCGGAGGATGATGAATCAGAAGGAGAAGGGCTCTCGTCACCTGTCGTAACCACCGTGCCAAAATTGTGGGTGGCACCCTTATCACGGCTGTGGTACGCCATCTCCACGATGATGCCCTTCAAAACGGGGACGACACTTTCTAACAGCTTGCTACCTTCCGCCTCCGATGTCTCCATCAGACGAAGATTCAACCGCAGATTCCCGCACAGCGTCGCTACAAGGGAACGGATTCGCGGCTCTGGATTCTGAAGGTTCGGGAGGATGATGATAGGGATCAGGTATTCATTGCAGAAATTGCGGTTTATGATTGCGGAATCAGCGGTACTTGCTGGTGGGTTTATAGGATCTGCAAAATCTGTAGGATTTGTAGGAGGCGGTACCGGAAGATCATTATTGCTCGACGAATTATTGCTCTCTTCAGTGTCAGTAGGGCGAGGTCCTGCAAGATATGGAGTTGTTCCTTTGTTGTTCCTATCCGACTTGCAGTACTCGATGCACAAATTTAAACCAACGCCAAGCGGCTCCCATCTATTCCCGTCGCACAGTGTACGAACGGCGGACCGCACCTCGCCAGGAGATAGAAGTGGGGGTGAGGGGGAGTGCTGGGACTCGAGCAGCTTGGCAGAACTCAATATTTCGTCCGGAAGTGCGGGCGGAGGTGTGCGAAGCAGCAGAGACTTCACCGAGGAGAGCGCGCTGGAGAAGTCCATAGCTGATTCGATGAATTCGATGGAAAACGGAAAGGACCAAGGCACCGCAGACCGCAGATGCAGACAAAATAAGAGGCAGCTTCCAAAAAAGTGGAATTTAATCTAGTCAACAAGCACGGCTGAAAAGGCAGCCCAGAAAACGGCTCTCAAGGCCTGGCAGGAAGAAAAAATCTAAACTCTTCAAAATTACTGCTGCAATTGTGAAAACACCGATAAGACCGCCCCCCCCCCAAAAACTCATTCTCTGTCCTATTCTTCTTACTTTACGAACTCTAGACATTTCTATCAGCTGTTGTCTATTAGAAATAGCCGCTAGCTACATTTTCATTTGCTGAAAAGGTCTTGAAACCTCCCTTGCCTCTCCCAAAAATTCAAAGTTTCCTTCCAAATCTTCCATCCTAATCCTGTAAATCGCACCCTTCACCAACAAAGTTGGATGGCTCTCCCCCCTTCCTCCCCCCCCCCGCCGTCGATTGGTACCCGCATCGCCGATCTGGACGGTTTCATTGGAACAATTCGATATGTCGGTCCTGTTGCCTCCTCGAGTTCCGCTGATCAGATTTACTTTGGGATCGAGTGGGACGACACATCCCGTGGAAAGAACGACGGGAGCGTGATCGCTAAGTCTGAAGGTTCTGCGTGGAAGCCCGGGGATCTTGTCAGACACTTTAAGTGCATCAACAGGGGGGAAACAACCACGGCAGGATCCTTTATCAAGGTCCCAGATGATGCCAAGAAAAAGAAAAAGAAGACTATAAATTTTGGCGAGGGGCTGTTCAATATCATCAAAGCCCGTTACAGCGACGCTACTGCCCCTCTCATTACAAACACGGAAACCAACGAGTTCTTAGATGGAGACTGTTACGCTCAGACTAAGGGTGGTTTGGGGCGGAAGAAGAAGATTGAGTTTTATGGAGAGCAGAAGCTGAGGGATCACCAGCAGGTGGAGAAAGTTGACTCTATAGCGGTGAGGAGCTGCTTCGTCAGCTACGTTGAGGAGAACTTCGACCTGACAGGCTTTGATCACCTCCTTGAATTGGATCTTATGGGGAATTTACTGAGTGGATGGGCGCCGGTTTGGGACTGTCTTGAAGGGCTAAAAAGTCTTAGTAAGGTACGGCGAAAAAAAATGGTTATCGCTTCCAGCGTAGCGTTGGTACAATATAATCGCTCTCGCTAACACAATATTTTTTTGCAAACAACTTGCTAAATGCTGCTTGGGGGCTCCATTCGAATAGCTGCACTTGAACGGAAATAAACTAAATGATTTGAGCGCCGAGGACACAAACAAAACCTTTGAGAACATGCGAGTTCTTGTTGTGAATAGCATTGGGCTTCAAAGTGGCTATTCCAGCTTGAAGAAGCTTGCAAAAATATTCCCAAAGTTGGTAGAGCTCTACGCCGCGAAGAATGACTTTAGCGACTTGGTGAGGGAGGCTGTCGCTGTTGATAGAATGGGCGAGGCTGTTGCAAATTTCTGCTCAGCCAATACTACCAGTGGTAGTGTCGGTGTCGGTGTCGGTGTCGGTGTCGGTGTCGGTGTCGATTCCCCCCCTCCTCCGCCCTCCACTGCGCTGCTTCCCAACTTGAAGCTCATTGACCTTAGCGATTGTGGCATTTACAGCTGGGAAGATCAAGTTACAATTCTGGCTGAGAGGTGAGCGAAAATGAGGGAACGAAACACAATCACAATGACAATGACAATGACAATGACTATGACTATCACATCAATGTGGTGGTGGGTGGACCTCCTCAGTAACCTTTTGCCGTCAGTCTACCCATACTCACCTCACCCCCTTCGCTTGTTTCATCATTCTCTTTCTCAATTTGCCTGCCACACTTTAAATATAGTTCACCTAAGCTCACCACTTTGATCCTAAATGATAATGAGATACCATCCATACCGTTATCAAACGCCGCCTTCGAATGGTCGCCTGCCATAAATGACACGGCGTCTCTTTTTTCTAAGCTGAGTAGTCTGCAGATCACAGGAAATTCCATCAGCGACTGGTCTTCGATAGACAACTTGAACTCCTACACAAAATTAACCAATCTGCGCTTCGGGCGGAATCCCGTTACCAAGAACATCGGCGGCAGCGAGAGCCGTTCGCTGCTGATCGCCCGGGTGGCCAACTTAAAGATGGTGAACGCGAGCAACGTGGAAGAGAGGGAGAGGACGGAGGCAGAGAAGCGGTATTTGAGGATTGCAATGAGGGAACTGAGTATAAAAGAGAGGGATGCCACGGATTTGAGCGAGGCGCGTGGCCAAGTTCTCAAGTCCCACCCTCGGTTTGGAGCTCTGAGCGAAGCTCATGCGGCCGCCATGGCCGCGATGAGCGGTGGGATCAACAGCGGCGGGAACCAGCAGGCGATGGCGAGTGATACAATTAACGTTACAGTCAGGAGTTTGGCGAGTGCCAGCTGCACAATGGAGTGCATGAGCAAGAGACTACCTGGAAGTCTTACAGTAGCTAGACTAAAAGTCATGTGCAAGGTGAGATGGAATGACGACACCTTGTGCTTTGTGAGCAATATTTAACTGATCTTAATGTTCCCCATTCATTTGTTGTCTCTTTCGCAGCGTGTCTTCAAGTTGGATCTCAACATGCAAGTGTTGTCATTTAGGGAGAGCAAAGACTCCTTGCTCACGGAGCTCGACGACGACGACAGTACATTGGCATATTTCGGTGTATGCGATGGCAGCGAAATTTTCATGAACGAGAAAGACGAAAAGGCGGAAGCGGAGAAGATGAAGAGGGATGCTGCTGAGGAGGAATTGAGGAGAGCGGAGGAGGAGGAGAGGGCCAAGCGGATGACTGAAAGCAAGAAGGCGCTAATGTGAATGCATCGGCAACAAGCTAAAAGCTAAATATAAGCGACTAAAAAAAAATGGATTGAGTGTTTTGGGAGATGATTTGTGGTGGGGTGGTCTCAACAATTTTGTCTCTTCAATTCAATTTTTGCCGTTACTACATGTTGTCATTTGTGGAATATTTGCACTTGGGATGGTTCTTCAATTCAATTTTTGGCTTTACTACATGTTGTCATGAGTGGAATATTTGCTCATCGCTACTGTTTCTGTTCGATTCCACACATGCCTGTTTTTCTTGCGACTCTTTTCTGTCATTTCTGGCAAAGAAAATCCAGAACCATCCGTCATTAGGGTCGAGGGCATGTTGTTTCTATTGCGGCGGAAATCGTAATCTACAAGCTGGCCGGGCTTTTCAGGCAAGCTGGGGGATTGCTGCTGCTGTACATCAGGCCTTCTTTGTACCGTTTTTGCCATGGTCCCTAGCATCTTACTGTTGTCTGCTCGAGGGTAGCGATTAAAACGCTCCTCGGCTGCCATATACTCGAGAGTGTTAATTTGCTTATCGTATCGAATTTGAGCGCGCCTCTTCTCCTTCTTCCGAAAATCCCGCTCACTGTTGTCAAAGTATACAAACTCGTTGTTGAGTGGATAGGATGCTTCGAATTGTTGTTTCAGTGATTTTTTTACTACCGCATCAAGAGAATTCTTTTTTGCATTGTACACATGCTTATCACTAACAGTACTGTTACTGATCCAAACGTGCTCATTGTCAATTGGTGCATGAGAGTGCTTGTTTGCTCGTTCTGTTGTTGCAAGAAATGATGATGTGTGGTGGGAGGCAGAAGAGTGGTTATCGGAGAACTTCCTCATTAGAGAGAGACTAGAAGTTTTCCGAGAGCATAGAAGCGTGTTTCATTTTTGTGAAATCATAAATGAGCAAGGAAGGAGAAGAAGAAGGTACCAACAACTCAAAGAGAGCTAGAGGTTTGAAGAAAGGAAACGAATGTTATTTGTCGATTCGAAGAGACCTTAGACTTCAATTTGATTACATTCGATGACAAAGCATTGGGCAGCATTACATTATCGTCACAAGCATCATCAATAAATATGACAACCACAGTTGAAAATTCTGCATCACCTGAACCCCCCCCCCTCACTCCATGCTTGCCCAAAGGCAGAAATCCTTTATGCTCCCTACAGAATCTCAAGGATGTGACTCTTTCCCCTCTTGCAGTTACATTGGTGTTCTTATTGACGGGTATGTATATAAATTGTGTTGCTCAAGTTTGGGCGCAGTACAGGTCAAAGCAGATTGATGCCTCGACTCTCCCTGACGTAGGCTTTGATATCCTCCCGTCGTTTGATCCTCTTCTTGCCGATCTGGCCACCTATGGCGCAATGCTCATAACGCTTGTTCGCTTTTTCTTTGGGGTGACTGCAAACAACCACAGGATCCGCCGACACATATTTAGAAGACACATCTTTTGCCTTGGAACTCTCTTCTTTTTCAGGGCATTTTCCATAATCAGCACTATGCTACCCAATCCTGCCGATTACTGCGTTACTGACGTGCAGTACTCTCCGTGGTACGAAGCATTAAGGATCCTCTCCGGTGCCACTGTCACGTGTGCGGATGTTATGTACTCCGGCCACACGGTGAATATAACGCTGTGCTCAATGACTTGGCACTGTTATAGTCATGTGGTTCCTATCAACTCTTTCGACCCACTATTCTCAAAGTTTGGCCCCCTCGCCAACAAGCTTGGCGAGCTTCAACGCCTTACAACCGTCAAGGCCGTCGTCTGGGCATCCACCTTTCTCGGCTACTGCTTCATCATTGGATCCCGATTTCATTACACCCTCGACGTCTTCATAGGGTCCCTTCTTACTATAACCTTTTTCAAGTTTCACCAGTCTCGAATCAGGCTTGCTCACCTGAATGACACCTGGTTCAACAAAATTATTTTGTGGAGCGAAACTGGTGCAGAGGATATGGTTTGGTTCAGAGAGAATTTGTCTATTGCGAACGACGAGTTCAACCACGCAATAAAGCTTGAACTCGTGTAGCTGTAGCAACCATTTGTCTATTGCAAACGACGATTTCAACCGCGCAATAAAGCTTGAACTCGTGTAGCTGTAGCAACCATTTGTCTATTGCAAACGACGATTTCAACCACGCAATAAAGATTGAACTCGTGCGTGTAGCTGTGCGATGGAGCGACACTGGTATTATTGGTTAATTGTCGCCTAAAAAATACTACGAGCTGCTTGTTATTATCTATTCTTAAATTCTAGCAAAAAATCAGACACGTCCTTCTCTAATCTCGCGAGGGCAATTCTTATCCCTTCATCGTCCCCAAAACTAGCCGAAAAACTTACGAAAATAGGCCAACCCACCCTCTTGGCAATTCGGGCAGCTATCATATTTGTGGTGTTATCAGATTCATCTTCGTAGCCAACCAAGGTGGCAACGCTAGGAAGCAGATCACCGTCGAACTGCCTTGGAAATGAGGCAGACAACGGCCCCATCTGCACTGCTCCCTCGCTAGGAATGCCAATCCATATGATGGCACTCTCTTCACAAAGAGTAATTCTTGCCACAAGATTGTCGGCCAAACCGGATAGAGAAGGGGGGAGCGGATGCGTGATAACATGAAACGGACCGGAACCGCTTTGATCAGGCGCCGAGACAAGGGCTGACATGAGGAGGTTAGGTTACTGCCTTGATGGGTGTGGGGCGGAGCAAGGACTCAAAATTTTAACTAAGGATTCTACGAGTAATTTTAGTTTTCACGGCCGGGGTTCAAAAATACTTTTAGCGGGTTTGGGGGGTTAATGATTGAATACACGCGCAGCTGGGAAAAATTAATGTCTCTTGAAGGCGCACTGTTTCTGCCAAAAATCTCTGTTATTTATGTTGTAACCATACTGGGTAAATTTGCTAAAACTTGATTACTTAGAGTGCGGCGTTGAATTGGTCGATCGTTGTGAGTGTTTCTTTCAAATTTTCTTGCAGCCGGGAAACAGCACCCCTCTCCTCACTGTTTAGCACACTCACTGTTTAGCACTTAAGGATTGTATTAGAGTAGCTTAGGTGAGTCATCTGTTTTCAAACTTCTGTGTTCACCTTGTTTGATACTGTGAATGGCGGTGCTTGCTGCGCAAACCCCCTGCTAACGATTTAAGCCACCCCCCGTCGCAGCAGTAAATATGGCGAATGTGGGGGGGTTCATGCCCAGCTTTACGTCATCTACAAGGTCTGTTTCATCTGTCGATGCTAATGGTACACCGGGTGGTTCCAGCATGATTGACTTCGAGAACTTGTTTTCTACCGATTTCCTCTCAGATTTTAATCCAAGCAATTTTGGTGTTGCACCAATGAGTGCTCCTTTGCTTGTGGTTGATACTGATGGTGATACCTCGTCCCGGCAGTTTCCGCAGGCACCTCCTCAGGGATACACTAGCGACATGGGATTTGGTGGTCTTGGCATTGGGGTGGGTTCCCTTGGTAACGGAGTTGGTGAGACAGTACAGCCTGTAGTCCAGCATGGAAATGTCACCGCCGGAGCGAACGGCGGAGTAGTTGACCTCCCAGTCGGTCACGGAGTGGGTCTTGGTGCCGAGGCGATGGCCCAGCAGCGGCGACAGCAGCAGTGGATAGAGCAGCAAAAGAAGATTGACGCTGAAAACAAGGTGAGAATTTGTTGTTGTTGTTGTTGTTGTTGTTGTTGTTGTTGTTTGTTGTTGTTGTTTTTGTTGTTGTCTCGCTCAACAGCCAAACTGAACTGAATTGAATTGAACTGCCCCAGTTTTATGTTAACCCTAACCTACTCTACTAACTAAACTGACATTCGTTTTGTGTGAACTTCCGTAATTTTTGTCCGTATCGTTCTGCAGCTGCAAGAGGAACAGCGGATAGCCGAGGAGGAACAAGAAATGCTGAAGCGGCGCACAATTCTTACTAGGGGCATTTCTGGAGGCAGCAATAGTGGCGATAGGGGAAGTGACAGTAACAACAATTTGGCAGCAATGTCCACCGAAGAAGCAACTCCCGCAAATGGTGCGCGAAGAAAGGCAACGGCAAACGCGAAGAAAAGGAAGGCATCGGATCCTCCCAAAGGAAAGGCCGACGATACTCCCGAGACGATTGCTTCCAGGCGTCTCCGAAACCGAGAGCATGCCAAACGTTCGCGTGTCAGAAAGAAGTTCCTTCTCGAGTCTCTGCAAGTGGAGCTTAAGGAACTCGAAAAAGAGAATACTGATCTCCGCTGCTTGGTCCGTGAGACTTGTGGGGTAGCAGCAGCCGACATACTTCGGAAAGAGTGCGCAACAAACCCTCTTTTTGACGAAGACAAAAGCGAGAGCAGCGGTCAGCACGACTCCACAGATGCGGCGGCATCAGAAGACCCCCTTGATAACAAGGTTAAGCCCACACTTTTGGACAGACAGGACCTGACCCTCATGTCATCGCTCTCTTTAGGGCAGCAAAACTTTGTTTTGTCTGATCCGAGACTACCTGACAATCCCATCGTCTTTGCATCAGAGGGTTTCTACAAGCTCACAGGATACTCACCCGAACAAGTTTTGGGTCGGAACTGCCGCTTCCTCCAAGGACCGGGGACGGATCCTCGCGCTGTGGATGTTCTCCGGAAAGCTATTGCCTCTGGACAAGACGCTACCGTTTGCCTTCTAAATTATAAGGAGGATGGTGAACCTTTCTGGAACCAATTCTTTGTTGCTGCTCTTCGGGACGCAAACAATAATGTAGTAAACTATGTTGGCGTCCAGACTCTCGTGAATGCACCAAGCGAAAAGAAATCTATTGAACAGAGAGTTGATGCTGTCTTGCCTCTAAAGCGCTGAGGTAAAAATCGGTTTTTGGTGTGGTTGAGTTGAGGGAGGTGGATGGGGTGGGTGGGGTTGGCAGTGCGTGTGCCGGCGGGCAGATGAGCAAAAGCAAGATGACAAAACAAAAGTAAAAAAGAAAATAACACTTGCTTGCTTTTACGACAACTTGATTTTCAAAAATCAACAATTTAAATGACTGTCGGAACTCAAAACCTTCGTCACGTAGTCAATCTGCGAAAATTGGTCCGCAACTTGACTGTGACGTCAACGACTTGCTGTACGAAGATGCTGAGGAGAGGGAAGTGAAGGGAAGTGATTATTTAAGACCCTTTGCAAGAATTCAAGAAGTGATTGCTGCCGTTGCTGCTACTGAAGCTACGAGTACGGTCGAAGGCGATGTGGCGAGGTCATAATGAGGTCATGGAGAGGTGATTCAGGAGGGGAAGGGAGGGGCAATGACCATGAGCCGTCGTGAAATAAGTGGGTGATGTTTAAGGCCCATGTAGATCTCCTGATTGCCGACAAGAGGGCATTGCAAGCGATAACGAGACTTCTATTTTGTTGTTAATGAAGCACATATGGCTATGTGAGATGTTTTTGGAGAGGGGAGGAAGGGACAGACGGCCGATTCCATCGTTCGACACCACCATTCGTGTAAACGCCCTTTATATAACACTTGCGTGATAACGTTTTTCGTCATCGTCCACAATACCGCATATTTATCCTCAATCAGTCATCTTAACCCAAAACATTGACGTCATCGCCATTTGGATCTTGACAGAGTGAAGAGGAACTCCTTGTGCCCCCTCCCATGTCTTTTGATCTAGGAGCCCAAGAAATCGTCATTAGCGAGGACGTTGACAATGTGCTGCACTCCGGAGCCCTACGCGAACGATT
>Ga0115556_1000978_pt1 | contig 19433 bp, 8 predicted proteins | sample COGITO_mtgs_1104_5_FD_87282 | JGI IMG/M metagenome (GOLD analysis project Ga0115556, IMG submission 87282) | Pelagic marine microbial communities from North Sea - COGITO_mtgs_110414 | ecosystem: Environmental > Aquatic > Marine > Epipelagic | place: Germany:Helgoland, sampling site Kabeltonne... | reverse complement strand
GCGATGATAAAGAGAGAGAGAGAGAGAGAAAAGAAGACAAAGAAGACCAATGTTTACTCCTGTTACAACACTTTACGAGGAGAGAAGAAGAGAGCGCCAGCCGTTTATACACTATTATTATTATTTGAAAAAGCGCTTTTGTTGTTATATTTTTATTTTTATCATCCCTCACTTAATTGGGACTTAGTTAAAAACGGATTCATCATCACACTTAAAAGAATAGAACATCTCTTTGCGCGTGTGTAACGCAAAGAGAGAGAGAAGAAAGAGAATGCAGAGAAGAGGAATGCATCGTTTTTCTGTCCTCTTAATCTTCGATCTTTTTGCGCTTTTGATGCTTGGAACGACGAGAGGAAATGATTTTGATGGGACAATCGCAAGAACGAGAACGAGGACGAGAACGAGGAAAGGAGGAGGATATGTCGATGATTACGATTTTGATGCTACTGTTGATGATGATGCACGCTTTGGTGGTGGCGTTCAAGGCTGGGCGGCAGAGTCATCGGAAAGGAATTTGTATTCGCTTTCATCATCAACAACAAGACAAAAATCGAGAAGAAAAAGCACCTCCTCCTCCTCCTTCTCGGTACTACAAAACGCTCGAAAATCGGACGTGAGATTGCATCCGTATCCTCACGTCGTCATCGAAAACTGCTTACCTGATGACGTTTACGAAGAGCTCGAAAAAATTTACCCGAAGCACGAAGATATAATGCAGATTGCCAAACCTGGGAGGACTTCGATTGCCGCAAACACGAGAGTCGATTTGCGAGCGTCGATGGTGTTAAGTAGTAAGAAACAAATAGTATCAAAAGCGTGGGAGGAGTTCATCAGGTATCACTCCAGTCGAGAATTTTACGAAGAAGTCATCGATTTATTCGGGGAGGAGGTCTTTACAAAGTATCACGGCGGATTGGAGGAGAAATACGGACTTAAGCTGCGAGAGATGGAGACGGAAGTTCGGTTGATGAGCAGAAAGAAAAATCCAGCTCCCGTCACTTTGGACGCCCAGATAGGAGTAAACACGCCGGTGATAAAAGGCCAGAGTCGCGTTCGTGGATTACACGTGGATAATGCGCACGAATTATACGCGGGATTGCTGTATTTTCGCGACAAAAATGATCCGGCGAAAGGGGGAAATTTGGAGGTGTTCGAGTGTTTACTTGGCGCCGGCGCGTGCGAAGAGTATAGCGAAGCGGAAAGATGGAAACACAGAAAGAAAATAGGCTGGGACGTACAATTTAAGAACTCAGGGGATTTCAAGTTAGTCGCAGAAGTTCCGTACGAGAAGAACCAATTCGTGATGTTCATTAACTCGAATTCGAGTTACCACGCGGTCAGTCCGAGAAGTGCGAGTGCGTATCCCAGGCGGCTGATAAACATTGCTGCGAATGAGTATTACAAGAAGGAGAATTAATTAATTCTCAGTATTATGTGACAACTTTGCGCGCAAAGAGTTGAGAAGCTGTTTTAGTTGTAGTAGGTAGTGTACAATAATAGCATGCAAAATGAAAATGCATCATAACAACGGAGCGCGAGCGATGGTAGCATTATCGTCGGCGTCGTCTTCATCATCTTCATCATCGTCTTCATCGTCTTCCTCATCCTCTTCATCCTCCTCGGAACTTCCGGCGAATTTCATCGCGCCTATGAACCCATAGACAATCAACGCGCACCCGCAAAACATTGCAAAAATACCTCCAGTCGTTCGCGTCCACACCTCCTCGTCCGCTCTCACAAACAAAAGCTCGGCAACCGCCGAAAGAGGGATTTGTAACAGCAAACCGATGGAAGCGACCGAGGCTCCGAGCTCGGCAACCCCGACGCACCACAAGTATTCCGCCAACGCGTTATCGATCAGGCCTTTCAAAACAATCATCCCGCCACTTTTGTTCATGGACAATATCGATTTTCGCATCGTACATAAAACGATGACGAACGCGAACGTGCCGACGCTCGCGAGAATCTGTCGCGATTTCGAATCCTTGATGGCGGCGAGGAGCTCTTTCTTCGCCTCCGTTTTCATCTGCCGTCGTCCCGTAATTTCTTCTGCTGCTCCTTCATTTACCTCTGCTGCCTCTCTCTCTCTCTCCTCGTCTTCTTCGTCTTCGTCTTCGTCTTCCTCCTCCTCTTCCTCGCGTTCCTCGCGTTCCTCTAACAACACGCCGCCTACTCTATTATTCCTAGAAAAATTTTGATTGCTACTCCTACTCCTATTCTCGTCGCGATGACCGTCGCTCACTTTCACCGCGTTCAACGCGATTTCCACCTCCGTGGCGTAACCGGCGTAACACACCGCGCTCGCTAAAATGAGCAACACGCCCCACGCGGTGTCCATGTTCACAAAAGAAGAATAACTGTTATAACTATTATTTTCGTTCCGGGTTCTCGGCGAATCCTCGTCGCCGCCTGCAGTCATACCCGAAGCACCACCGAAAGTGGTCTCATCGTCCGCGACTGCCGTCAAAACCACTCCTATTGCGACGAGTCCGAGTGCTTTTAAAAACCCGTTCGAATCTCTCACCGGTTTTTCCAGCCCTCTGTAAATCCCAAACACGTACGTCAACGCCGGCGCGACCGAGGACAACGCCGTGTTCACCGTCACCGACACAAACTGTAAACTCTTGTTGAAATAAAACTGCGCGAGAAAGAACAACGGAGGGACGATGACGTAGCACCTCAACGCTTCGTTTTCGCGTAAAAACGATGATATTCCTCTCGTACTAACATTACTTTCCTTCCATTTCCGGAACATCGCGTAATGATGATACCTTTTTTTCTTCTTCTTCTCTGCGAGATGATAAAAGTACCCTTTCATCTCCACCGGCCAATAGACTAAAAACAACGCGTTAAACAATGCCGTCAAAGTCAACGGATCCCCAACTCTTTCTAAATCTTTCACTATAAACGACGCGCACACCCATATCGCGGAGACTAAAAACACGGCCAGGTACCCTCGCGTTTTCTTTCGCATCATCTTTGTCATCATTTTCATCGTTTTCATCATCGAATTCGTCAAAGAAGTCTGATTCGTATTATTTCGATGACGACGATGAACGTTTCGACTTTTACGATTTCCCTCTCCTGGTCCCTCGTCGTCGAAAACGAGTTGGACGGTCTCGGTATTTGTTGTGGTTTCTTCTTCCTCCCTCGTCGTCGTCAAAGAAGAGACCACTGAAACTTTGCCTCGATGTCGAGACATCACAGAAATAACGATTGATGATTTTTCCTCGTTTGTCAGTTTGTTTGTTTTTCGCAAATTTTTTTCTACAAAAAACACTTGTCAAAAAACGTCAGAGTTTCAAAGCGACAAAAATTTATACATTTATTAGTTTTAGTAGTATAGAGTAGTATATGTTGCAACGCGGCACACTCTTACTGAGAGACCAATCACAACGACAACGACAACAACAACAACCTTTGAGAAGAAGAAGAAGAAGAGGACAAGGATTTGGTGCGATGATGCGAAGGTCATTTCTTCTTCTCTCATCGAAAACGATGATGATGATGTCGACGACGGCGACACCAACAAAACCGAATTTTGAAATCATTCGTCGCTTTGGTGGTCCGTCTTCTTCTCTTTCTCTTTCTTCGCTTTCTTTTTCAAGAAGACGAGGAGAAGAAGAACAGCATCATCATCGTCATCGAAAAGTGAGAACGTTTGCTGCTGCGTCTTCATCATCATCCTCCGACGACGATGGAGGAGGAGGAAAAGGAGGAGGAAACAAATCATCAACTTTCGCAGACGAAGAAGAAGAATTCTCATCAGACTCGAACATCGTCGACTTGGAACTGCACGTGGAAGCGAGACAGTCCTATCTGGCGTACGCGATGTCCGTGATCGTCGGGAGAGCGTTACCGGACGTGAGAGATGGATTAAAACCAGTCCATCGACGCATTTTGTACGCCATGCACGAGTTGAATTTAGATCACAACAAACCGTTTAAAAAGTGCGCGAGAGTCGTCGGGGAAGTTTTGGGGAAGTTTCACCCGCACGGGGATCAGTCGGTGTACGACGCGCTGGTGAGAATGGCGCAAGATTTTTCCATGTCCGCGCCGTTGGTGAATGGACACGGGAATTTTGGGAGCATGGACAACGATCCGCCGGCGGCGATGAGGTACACGGAGTGTAAACTCAGACAGTTGTCGCAAGATATGCTGCTGAAAGACGTGGAGATGGATTGCGTGGAGTTTGCGGATACGTTCGATGGGTCGCAACAAGAGCCGATGGTGTTGCCGGCAAAGCTACCGAACGTGTTGATTAATGGGAGCACGGGGATTGCGGTCGGGATGGCGACGAGCATACCGCCGCATAACTTGATGGAAGTGGCGGACGCGTTGGTGGTCTTCGCCAGAGCGGCGCAAAAAGGAGAGCAAGTGAAATTGGAAGAGTTGTTGAGAGTCATGCCAGGGCCGGATTTTCCCACCGGTGGGGTTATATTTGCCGATAATAAGGACGCTAATAATGATAATAATAATAATAACGACAAAAACGATAGTGGTAGAAGTACTAGTAATAGGAACGCGCTGAGAAATTTGTACCGCGACGGAAGAGGCGGGGTGACTTTGAGAGGCGTGGCAGAAATTGTACCAAGGACAAAAGTTTCCAGCCGGAAAAGAAGTGGGAAAACGGCAAAGAAAGACGATAAAGCAGCGGCGGAGAAAAGTCTGGACAGAGATATCGTCATCTCGTCGATTCCGTATATGCAAAACAAAGCGACTTTAGTGCAACAAATCGCGGATTTGGTAAATAATCGGCAGATTGAAGGCGTCGCGGACGTGCGCGATGAATCGGACCGAGACGGCGTCCGCGTCGTCGTCGAGATGAAGAGAAGTGGTGACGCAGAAGCCGTGCTGAATTCGTTGTATAAAAGGACAAAATTGCAGGTGAAAGTGAACGTGAACGTCACGGCGCTCGTCGGTTTGACGCCAAAAGTTTTGGGGTTGATGGAAGTGATGCAAGAGTTTTTAGATTTTCGCATCGATGTCATACGTAAACGCGCGATGTATTCGTTAGAAAAGGATCGAGCGAGAATGCACATCGTCGAAGCGCTTCTGACGGTTCTCGAAGATACCGACGCGGTGATCAAGATGATCCGAAAATCAAAGGACGGGAAAGAAGCGATGGAAAATTTACGAGAAATGAAGGGACTGACTACGGTTCAATCGGAAGCGGTTTTACAAATGCCTTTGAGGCGTTTGACGAGTTTAGAATCAGGAAAGCTCGTCGAGGAGCGCGATCAGCTTTTGAGTTCTATCAAAGGGAATCAAAACCTACTCGACAACACGTCGGCGGTGATTGACGTCGTTTGCGAGGAAGCGTTGGAGGTGAAAAAGAAACACGGCATCCCGCGAAGAACAACAATTGAAACCGATACGAGTTCATCGATTGAAGTTGAGCACGAAATACCAAACAACGATTCGTTGATCATAATGTCCTCGCGAGGGTACATTAAGAGAACGAGACCGGAAACGTTCAAAGCTCAACGAAGAGGGACGCGAGGGAAATCAATGTCAAAATTGAAGGGGTCGGATTCCATCGCGAAAGTAATGCACGCGAAAGATTTAGATCGTGTATTTTTCTTCACCGATAAAGGGAACGTTTTAACGGTGAGAGCTTTTGACATTCCCGAGGCGTCTACTACTGCGCAAGGAACGCCGTTTACTAGATTTGTCGACATCGATAAGGGAGAATCGATAACTGCCATTTTAAGCTTAGATCCTTCCGCTTTGATGAAGAAGAAAACGCCGAATGAGCCGCAAGAAGGAGAAGACGAAGACGAAACCTTCCTGGTCATGATTACGCTTAACGGCGTGATCAAGAAAGTCTCCGCGAAGGAATTTGCTAGCATCAAAAGAAATGGGAAGAGAGCGATTGCTTTGGACGAAGGCGACAAGTTGAAACAAGTTTTAGTCGCCAAAAATGGTGATTCCGTTTTAGTTGGCGCCACAGACGGTACGCTGATTCGTTTTGACGTTGACTCGGTGCGAAAGTTAGGCAGAATGTCCAGAGGTGTCCGCGCGATCTCTTTGAAGGAGATCAAATCGTCGTCGAAAGAAGCCTCGAAAGCTAAAGGGGCAGAGGAGGAGGACGACGACGAAAACGACGACGACGACGACGATTTCATAATCCAAGCCGAAGACGATGAAGATGACGAAGGCGATGATAACGAAGAAGAAGAACAAGAAGAAGAGAATGACATTCTAGATTTTGGTAACGACGACGATGAACCTTTGGTGGCGTCTGTGGAACATTTTGAAGGGGGCGCGGCGAAAGTCGCCGGTATGGCGATCATTCAAAAATCAGAAATCGATCGCGAAGGACCGTGGGTAGTATTCGTGTCTGAAAAAGGTCGCGGCAAACGAGTGAAAGTTTCCGATTTTAAGACGCAAATCAGAGGTGGCGCGGGGATACGAGGCATCAAATTTAACAGCGGGGATTCTTTAGCTGCTTTTGCGTTGATTGGGAAAACGGACGACGATTCGATAGAAGAAGCTATCATCGTTGGCTCGCAGCTCGGCGTCGCGAACAGATTTCAATGCGCGAGCATACCCGAGATGGGAAGATACGCGAAAGGAGGGACGCTCATGAAACTCAAAAAAGAAGACGCGATCAAAAGTTTTGCCGTGATTCCGGCAGCCACCGCGGAATAGGAAGACACATATTCGTCGTTACGAACGGATTTAATTTAATATAATAATAATGATAATAATAATATAAACAATAACACTGCATGATGAAGATGTGTACATGTAAAAACGACTACATGCCTTTGGCTTTAGCCAGTCGTAAATTTCTGGCGTTGAAGTGTTGACCGACTCGGTCGTAACCGACTAACGATCTCATGGCGAACAAGATGGTTTTTTCGTTGAACTCCATCTTATTTTTATTGTTCGCGTCGCCGAAGTGCGCCGGCGTGCCGTCTAAAACGATAAAGTCCCGGTTGGTGCCCAGACCTTCGAAGGAGGCGCCGCCGCAATCTTTGCCCACGATTAACTCGTACGCGTCTTTAATCGCGTTGAATTCCGCGACGTCGGCGTCTGGATTTCTGTCTGGATGCGCGGTGGCGATTAATTTGCGGTATTTCGCTTTGATCTCCCTCGGCTCTTCGTTCGCGGTGGCGCCAATCTTCGCGTACGCTCGATCCAACGCGCCGTCGTCGCCGCTTCTCGCGGCTAACCCGTCCACGCAATTTTCAAACGACCCCCAATCTTCAATCCCATACTCCAACTCTACGTGTTCGATATCTCTCAACGGTGCTCCGGCGATGTTAAACGCCATCGCGCAAATCTCCGTTTTCCTCCCCGGCAACATCGCCGTCACCGCCGGGACGCCGTCGATTTTCTTCGGCTCGTTCGGGTTGTCGTCCGTTTCCGGCATATCCATCCCGAGTTTCTTAAACGCCATGGTCGCTTCCAACGAAACGCGGTCGGCGACTAAGATCTCCGCCACCGGGAGCCAATCCGTTAACAGCGGTAAAAGTACGCTCTCTCCTTCGCCGCCTTCGCCGCCTCCTCCTCCTTTCTGTCTCACCGAGAGCACGTATTCTCTCGCCGTGTCTCTCGTCAGCGAGAAATCTTTCTGAATCTTCTCGTACCTTCTCCCTTCGCTGGAAACGATCGCGCGTAACTTTTCCGACCGTTGCTTTCTCAGCTTATCCTTTTGTTGCTTGGACATTGATGTTTCTTTTTTTAATCCTCCTCCCGCAGCGTTGTCGTCGCCGTCGTCGCCGCTCAATTTCGCCGCCCGTTTTTTCGCTCGAGACTTGCTCGCCGCGCATAACACGTGCAACGCACCTCTTTTCCCGCTATTCGTAGTATTAGTATTCGTAGTATTACTCGTCCTAAAAGTCCTCAAAGACGACGAAGAGCGGCTTTTCGCCAAGAAGGATGATGACGAGACAAAACTCGCCGCCGCAAACATTTTATTCAATTCTTCGAGTGGAATAAAAATGAAGAATTTGGATAGAATTGACCTTTTTTCGGGGTTTTGATTGAAAAGACTTTTCAGAAGACAAAAATATATACATCTTCTTGGAGCTGACGTAGTACAGAACAGTATTCAAATCGCTATCGTTATCTCGTAATCATTCATTCTGTTATTAGTATTAGTATTAGTATTATTCTTTGACGTCATCTTTCTCGTCGTCGTATTCGTGCGCGTTTCTTCCGTCTCGAACGGCGTTGGCGACTTTGCTTCGAGCGGAACCGTCGGCGTATCTCGTTATGTGTTGTAAATATTCCTCCCAGTTTGGTAAAGTGCGCGAGACGTCGTCTCGACTAACCATATCGCGCAACCATCGCATGTATTTGCGCAAACCGACAGATTTAGCGGGGTCGATTTTGAACCTTTCGTCCCGGTGGGTTTCAAACACGGGCAAGCGCCACGCCCAAGGGAAGAGCGTTAAATCGACTAAACCCGGCGTTTGGCGACCGTTAAAAAACCGTCCTTTTTCGCGTTTTTCGCCATCTATCATCACATCGTCATCATCTACTAAATGCGTCGCAAACTTCTCGATCGCCTTCTCAATCTCTCCGAACGCTTCTAACTGCTCCGTTTCCTCTTGTCTCACCAACACGGAATAGTATTTGCTACAAATAGTCTTGGCGACGAAATCCGCCATCACCCGTTCCTTCGCGCGTTCGGCTGCCGAAGACGCTAATATCGGTTCCTTACCTCCGTTCACAATCTCGTCTATGTATTGTATGCACACGATCGATTCCGTGATCACGTTGTTAAACTCGTCTTTAATCGTCGGTACCATCCCGAGCGGGTTCGCTTTTAACAAATCTGGCGATTTGTAGTGGTACCAATTCTCGTGTTTCGTCTTAATCTCTTCGTTCGTTTTGCTTCGTTTCTCCCACCCTAAGGATTCAACCCATTCGTACGAGAGGAAACCGCGGTGTCGTTCTAACGCTAACGTCGCTCTGTGTGCGAATGGGCAGAACCACGCGGAGTAATAGGTCATTTTTGGTACATTTTTTAAAGCTTCTGCTTCGCTTTCCTTCGCGATATCTATCGCGCTTTGGATGGAATTTCCCAAAGAAGACGACATGTGACGAGTCTGTCCGGGCGACAGGCACTTGAAAGCGTTCGAAAGCAACCGCGATTTCATGATTATATCCTCCTCTGCTACACGTTTTTGTTCTTCTTCTTTTTGTTCTTTCTCCTCTGCCTCCTCCTCTGAACCGGTTGGTGTTGTGTGCATGTATTCGTGTTGTGACGCGAAAATGTGAATTCAATTAAATTTTTGTATTTCATCTAAACTACTTGTTCATCTTCATCTTCTTCTTCTTCTTCTCGTTTGCTTTCGTCGATTTCGAGGACAACAGCGCAGACACTTTCGTTTTTGTTGCTTTTGTTGTTGTTGTTGTTGTTGTTGTTGTTTCTCGTCCTCGTCGTTTACGTCGTCGATTATTTCCTCCGTTTCCGTTTCTCTGCGTTCCTTTCGTCTTCGCGGGAGAAGCTGTTTTGTTCCTCGCTGCTTTTCCCTTCTTATTCTCGCCGCTGCTGCTTTGGTTTTTCTCCTTCTTATTCAGTGCGACTAACGCGGCTAATTGCGTGCGCCTGTCCGCCATCGGTTTGACTTTCGCGTCTTGCTTCTCCTCTTCGTCCCCGTCTAAAACGGCGTCGCCGAACAAGTCGCCGTTTAATTTCACGTAATCCACTTTCGTTCTTCTCCGAGGTCCTTCTATGATGATTGCCGAATCGCTGCTGCTACTACTACTGCTATTTTCGCTATCATCGCTATCAGATGATGATTGCGGAACTACCGCTGACCCGGAGAGCGATTCGTCGCTGTCGTCTTTACCGTCGTCTTTTTCATTCTTCTCTTTGAAATCTTCGTCCTCGGATTCGTCGCTCGGCCACACGTCTTCTTCGTTCTCGCCGTGTAAATGAAACCGCGAGGTCCCAGGTATTATACCTTTGTCGAACATGTCCTGTTCTTTTTTAAACACGTCCAAGTGCGTGCACGTTTCAATGTCTAACCTTTGATCGTAATCCAAATTCAGATAGTAAATCACGTCCACGCGACAATCGCACAGAGGACACAACCATCCTTCGTCGCCTTTCGGTATATCTTCCGGTTTCAACGGCGGTTTCACGCATTTCATGTGATACGCCAAATCGCAGTACCCGTCGCAAAACACGACGTCGTTCTCCTCCTCGTTGCACTCGCCCGATCCGCACTCGCAACACACCACGTCCTCGCATTCAATCTCTCCATCCTCATCTTCTTTGCACTTGAACTTCTCCAGTTTCTTCTCGTCGTAGTTTAACTTCTCAAACAAATCTCTGACTTTCAACTTCCGGAAGAAAATATCTTCCCGTTTCTTCGCTAACTCCGCGATTGGTTTCAACTTCTCCTGATTCGACGAGCGCCATCCGTCGAGCGTATACGTGTCCAAATACGCTTGCGAACGTCGCAACGCGCTCAACTGCACGCAAATTTGCGTTCGCGCTTTTTGTACTCCCTGATGATGCGTATTGTAACGATGATGATGATGATGATAAATGTGTTGTTTTACATGAGTATTACGAGAGAGACATCCTCGCGCACATCGAGAAAAGGAGGATGGTTAATGAAGTCTCTCTCTCTGAAAATGTCTCGAGACGAGACTCGAAAAACAAAATTCAAATTCACAAAAAGCGCAGAAAAGTTTATGTTTTTGACGACGCGAACGAGGACGATGATGATGACGTGCACATCCTTACCTCTGCTGCTTTTAAAGCGTCTTCGTTTTCTGAATCGTTTTTGCTCCTCTTTTTTCTCTTCTTCTTCTTTATTATTACTGTCCTCCGTTCTTCTTCTTCTTCTTCTTCTTCGCGCGGTTGTTGGTGTTTTTCCCTCGTCGTCAGCCTTCTCTTTCGCCGTGTCTTTACCATCGCGTGTCAGTGTTTTACGCAAAAGTCGTACTCTACTAAAGCGAGAGAAGAAAAGAGTCTCTCAAAAATTCTCTCTTCTTTCTTTCTTTCTCTCTCTCGAAACGCGCGCGAATGCGAGTGCGGTCTGGTGGGTAAAGCAGTCCCCTAATACAGGAACTCCCCTAATTCGAAACCCTGGACCGTGTAATTTAGGGTTTGATTATTTAGGGTTTTAGTACAACCCTAAATGAGAATATCTCTTACTTCTGTAAACTCTACTCTACCGACACATAAACACACGACGCGAAGCTTTAATAAATAATTGTATATACGAAAGAAGAGGAGGAGGAGCGCAGAAGAAGGGCGTTTCTTTAGTATCACGCGCTGCTGGTAAAGGCGTTTTTTTCTTCTTCGCGCGCGTGGTTGTGTGTACTCTCTACAGCATTATCATCATCTAATCAGAGAGATGGTTTTGAATACTACGACGAATGGAAAAGAAGACGACGTGATTACGATTGAGATTTTGGACGACGATTCAGACGACGACGAGGAAGAAGAAATAGAAGAGAAAGACGGGAAGAAGGATGCGAAGATGAGATCGTCGTCGTCGACCGAAGAAGAAGATGATGAGGACGAGGGAGACGACTTTTACGTCGCGCAACATCATCGACAACAGAAACAACAACAACAACAACAAAATGCAAGCTTTAAAGAGAAAGAAGAAGTGAAGAAGAAGGAAGAAGACAAAGACAGTAAACTGACGACGACAACGATGGTGAGCGACGGAAACGCGTTTACCAGTACTACGGATGCGGTCGCGGCAAAGACGACGATGGTAAAATCATCATCGGAAAAAGAAGAAGAAAAAGAAAAAGGAGATGATGAGTTTGCTAAAAAAGCGCCTCTTCTGTTGGCAAGTCCGCAACCGAAGAAAGCTCCGGCGAATGTTCCTTCTCCTGTTCCTCCTCCTTCTTTGCCTCTTCCTCGAGCTCCCGTCGTAGCGCCGCAACCGGCGCAACCGGCGGCTGTTCCTCCTCCTCCTAAACCGACGAGTAAACCGAAAAAGAAGAAGCGAGAGTTGCGAGAGATACCGGAGGACCATCGCGGGAAGCCGGTGACGTATGAAATCGACTGCAAGGAGTTGTTCGCGAAATCGTTCGATAGGAGAGAGGTTTTGAGAGAGGTTTTGGAGAGGAAAGGGGTGGCGTATTCCTCGTCGTCGTCTGCGAAAAATAACAAGAAGAAAGAAGCGGAAGGAGAACATCTAGAAACAACGCTCACGCCAAAAGAAATCGAAGAGTTGAATCTCATCAAAAGGAAGGCGTTGTTGGAAAACGACGAAACGATTGAAAAAGCGGACGTAGAAAACGTGAAGGAGTTGGTGGAAGATTTCGCGTCGTTTTTCATCGCCACGTTTGATGAGAAGAGGAAGAAATGGGCGAAGAAGTGCTTTCGCGAAAACGCAAAGAGACGAAAAGCGAAAGCGGAGGAAAACGCCAAGAATGGTAAGGGTATATTAACCGATGGGTTGGAGCGTACGTTTGAGGCACCAGCCAGTAACGCGGATTTCGAAAAAATGATGTTGGACCCGAAAAAGATGTCGATGGGAAAGAAAGCGGACGCATTGGCGGTTTCTGCAGCGGTGAACAGAATGCCGAAGTGCAGAGTGAGAGAATCTGCGTTTGGCGTGACAAAGACGGAACGAGAAATGATGGTTCCAGCAGTACGAATTCGGCCGGTGTCGAACGTGCCGGAATACAGAGCTTACACGTACTCTGTCCACGAAAACATCCGAGGCTCGGAAGAAGAGAAGAGAAGAAAGTTGCTCATCTCTGATCAGGACGGCGAATACCGAGTCGCGAATGAGAACGATTCCGATTATAGCGACGAAGAGGAAGACTTTGAAACCGGGGAAGAACAGTACCCGTGGCATCGACGGGACGATCTTTTGCTTCACTCGTGTGTTAAGTACATCATCGGTGAGAGCTCGAAATTGGACGAGTTTCTCATTCAAGAAGTTTCGGAACCAGCCATGGCGGCGAACGGTAAGGCAGCGGCTGTTGAAGAAAAAGAAGAAGCCAATCCGAGTAAAATCGAAGATACGACGAACGAAACGACGACGAAAATGGAAGTCGAGGATTTCGCGATAACTGGCGATGAACGAGTAGAAACAGAAGAGAAAGATGAAGAAGTAGAGGTGAAGAAAGACGCGATGGACAAAGAGGAGGACAAAAACGGAAAGGAGAATAATCTGTCCGACAACGACAAAACGAACACTGTCGCGACGCAAACGAAGAGGCAATACACCGCAATCGATATCAAAGCTAAGCAAATATTCGAAACGACGTTGTCTACGCTCGCCTCGTACATCACTGGTGTACCACCGGTCAACTTTATCGCCTTACGCGTCAAGTTACTTCGCGATCAAGAGAGTGGTATTCGCGACATTGCCAAAGACATAGAATCTGCGCATGACAAGAATGCAAAAAACAACAAACCTACCAAAAAGAAGAAATCGGCATCGACTTCTCTGCCGAAATTGAAAACGATCGAAGCGATTGCGAAAGAAGTCATCAGCCGAGAATCGATCGACTTCTTGCCTCGAAGGTTGCATGAGTACAAGAATATGGAAGCCGCGATGGATTCCTTTCGCACGTTGTTTTGTCCAAGATGCCACAGTTATTCGTGTCAAATTCACGGCAACGGCCACTTACCAAGTGTTGGACGAAGGATTCTTACGAATTACAAACCCGAATGGAATAAAGGGAAAATAGGGCACCCAGGAGGCCCGCAACAGAAAAAGAAGAAAGGGTACGTTCCCGTACCGGGTAGAAGAGCTGAACGCCACAGGAGTAAGGAGACCATCGATGCCAACGCCGATGCCAACTCCCCGGCTGACATGGATGTCGACGATACCAATAACGATAGGAAGGAAGATGGTGGACAAATGCACACTGATATCAACAACAATGCTGATAGTAACGAAGAAGGTGGAGATAAAGAAACTCCTCTCAAGTCTGATCCGGAAGCAAATTATTTAGCGCTTGCGAAACCAATAGATCCGTGCCGGAGTTCTCAGTGTTGGCGTTCGAACGAAGCATTATTCGCACTAATGAAAAAGTTGCAACCGCCATGGCTTCCTCCGTCCGACCGCGTGTTTTGCTCGCCGATTCCCGCAGAGAATAACGATAAGGCGATCGACCCGATGGATATTTCCGAGGCGGTGATGGCAGATTTCCTCTGCAGAGATAAATCCATCACCGACGAGAACTTATTGTCCATCGCTCAAAAGTTGAAGCACAGTACAAAGTGGGAAAATTGGGTCGTCGAAGCATTCGACAAATCGTTGGATATTTTCGAAGATTCCTCGAATCCTTGCGCGGTGGCGGGCTTCTTAGAACCGTGCGAAACGAAACCACCGTCGTGTAAAATCGTTTGCGAAGAAATGCTCTCGATGTTTTGTGAAGATATTTTGGAAAAAAGAAAGGAAGACAGAGCAGCTGAAGAGGCGAAAAACGAGGCGACAGATGGTAACACAACAGTGGTTGATGCCACGACAATGACGATGGACGCTAGGAAAAGAAAGGGATCAAGACTGATTAACCGAACGTGGGAAACGCAAGCGGAAATCAAACAACTTGGTAACAATCGACACCGACGAAAAGCCGCCAAGAAGGCACAAAATGTTGGTTATCAGGGTACAGTCGCAAAAAGTACAGTCGCGCGAAGAAAAGAAGCTTCTGAAGGCGACAAAAACGCTTTGTGGTGCGAATACGAGCCGTGTAATTGCGAAGGCGGCGTCTGTACGGACGAGTGTCCGTGCTCGGTGAATTGGAACTTTTGCGAAATCAACTGCGGGTGTGGCGCAGATTGTCGCAACGCATTCATCGGATGTAATTGCAAAGGTGATTGCACCAAAGCGACGTGCCCGTGTAAAATGGCTGCCAGGGAGTGCGATCCAGACAAATGCGCCGAGTGCTGGCCGTCGGTTCGAGATTTTTCGAGACGCAAGAGAGAGCTGGAAGGCATCACTCTCGATACGGAAATCTTTTCCAGCGATCCAAAATTGGAAGGTATCACCGAAGTTAACGTGAAACGCAAGCACGAAGACAGGAAAGCGCCGTGTGAAAACATGAAGCTCCAATTGAAAGAGCACGCACACGTTTTACTGGGCAAATCTCCAATCGCTGGTTGGGGTGCCTTCTTCGGCTGCGATGCAAAAAAATACGATTTCTTGGGAGAATACGTTGGTGAGATGATCACGCACGGCGAGGCTGAAAGGCGAGGGAGCCAATACGACCAAACCAACTCAAGTTTTTTGTTTAACTTGAACAACAAGTGGGTCTTGGACGCTTATTCGAGAGGAAACAAGTTCAAATTCGCGAATCACTCGAAGAAACCGAACTGTTATCCCCTCGTGATTTACGTGCGCGGGAACCACCGCATCGGCATTTACGCTAAAACAGATTCCAAATTCGGCGACGAAATGTTCTACGATTACGGGTATACGAAAGACATTATCGGAGAAGCTCGCGTTTGGGCGCACGACGACGATCAGCAAGACCAAGGGAATTACCGAAAGTAATAATTCTGAAATCATCATCATCGTTCATTTCGAACAAAAGGTCAAATCACCTAATTTTACGGCTTTGCTATCAAAACTTTCTTCTAATTGCTATTGCTATTTCGTCCGCCTCCTCTGCCTCTGCCTCCTCGTCCGGGCGAGGATCCTCGTCCTCGTCCTCGTCCTCTGCCACTGCTGACACTGCCATCGATCCAGGGTGGCGCGTTCGAATTTCCTCTTCCACCTTCGCTATCGTAAAAATTTCTTCTCACGACTCGTCGTCGGCGTGAAGAAGAATCCTCGTTTCTGAAGTCGCGGTCGTTATTATTATTATTATTATTATAGTTAGCATCGTACCCGTTCGAAGCGTTGTTGTTGTTACCGTATCGACGCGGAGGTCTGTTGATACTTGGGCCATTTCCATCGATTCCTCTTTGATTGTAGTTTTCGTTTCTCGCGCTCATGGAGTGTTGTTGACGGTTGTAATATCCTCCTCCTCCGACCCTCCTGTTGTTATTATTAGGGGAAAATCGGTTATCTCGAGGGGTGTAGTAATCGTCGGATTCAATCGGCATCCCTTTTTCGTCCGCAATTATGTTCATACCTCCGTCGCCGTGCGTTTGCATGCGTTCTCTGGCGACTTCCATTACTCCGAGAGGAGATATTGGCAGGAAAGTTAACTGCGCTCGGTCTCTTTTTGCGATGGATTCAAACGCGACTTCGACTTCGCGTCTCGACCCTTCGTCTTCCATATCGATTAAATCAATCATGACTAATCCGCCAATGTCGCGCAAACGCAGCGTTTTGGCGACCGTCTTTGCCGCTTCTATATTGACGCGACGCGCTAGCTCCTCGTTATCCACGCCTTCCTTTTTCATGACTGATCGACCGGCGTTCACGTCGATGGCGGTCAGCGCTTCCGTGCGTTGAATGACCAAATGTGCGCCGGGAAGTTCCGTCTGGTCGAGCCATATGACTTCTTCGTCGAGAGATTCCACCGCGTTGGCAATACCGAGGTGTTGAAATAATGCATTTCTTGAGCCACCATAGTTATCGTCGTTGTTGTTCGTGCTACTTCCAGCGGCGAATAAAACCACCCTATTGATGATTTCTTTCGAGGCGCCGGCTCTCGTGAGATCGTCCACAATTGCCTCATACGCACTCGTCGTGTCCACGTACAACTTTGATATGCGTTCGCCAAACAAATCGCGCACTAAAACTTGCTCACTAGTCGCCGAATTCAATAATCGTCTTGGTTCCAAGTCTGGGTAATCATACGCTTGCTTTGCGGATAAGTTCAAATGTCCATCCATGCGAAATTTCTTTCGCATAAAGTCGTTTTGGAGGCTGGAGGATTGTTTCACCAGTTTCTCCGCGGTAGTCTTCACTGAATTCCAATCGTCTACGAGACGTTTAATATCTAGCTCTAAAGCGTCCTGCGCGACGCCAGCGGCTTCGGTGCGCATGATCAACGCCGAATCGGACGGGCAAACGCTCAAACCAACCGATTTGACGTATTTACGCGCAGGACCGATGAGTTTGCGAGAAACGTACACGCCTTCACCATCCGGGCACAATACTACATTTCTACCAGGAAGCGTTGGACGGGCCGAAACGCGCGGGCCTTTGTTGAATTGACCGAGTCGAGTGACTTGGACGACGATTGGTTGTCCCTGTTCCCATTTCGTGGCGCAAGCGCCCCGAATGTCCTCTTTCGAGACGCCGAATTTGTCGCGGATTTTACGAATTTTTTCTCTCTTTCCGGCCTCTGGATCGTCGCCAAAGTCTTCCTCTTCTTCTTCGCCGTTAGCATTTGACGTCTTCGTTGTTTTTGGTTTCGCGGCGTTACTCTTCTTGTCATCTTCATCCACGCTCACTTCAAAATCATCGCTATCGTCGACTTCGACTTCTTCCGCGCCGAATAAGATTTCCCTGCCATCCTCCCCATCGTCTTCTTCTATCCATTCCTCCGTGATTTCCCCAGTTTCTTCGTCCACTTCGATGTCGTCCATTTGCCCAGCTACACTCGCCATGAATTCGTCCGATTCAAAGTCTAAAGCGTCGTTAGTTGGTGCTTCCAACGCGAGTTCGACGGATTTCATCGCCGCGAGTTCCATTTTGATGACGGACAAATCTAACCGCCACCGCTCCAAGGAAAGCAGAGGTATTTTATCTCTTTCTTTGCTCTGACCAGTTTCATCTTCGTCGTCACCACGAGTCGTCAAATGACTCTCAGACGCCGGCGAACGCCCGCCGGCGCCTCGCCAGGACTCAGAAGATCCAGACGCCAAGGTATTCTTTCGCCGTTCTTCAGCAGCCGCTTCTTCAGCAGCCGTGCGCGCGCGATTTAATAAGTTCTTCTCTTTACTCGGCGAAGGCCCACCACTTCCGTCCCATAGATCGCCCCATTCGCCGCTCGTCCACCGTTTCTTTGTCAGGCCAACTTCTGATGTAGTCGATAAATCATCGTCGTCGTCGTCGTCACCCTCCTCCTCGTCGTCGTCGTCCTCCGCGCTCCCGTTGATCGTTTTGTCATACTCTTCTTCAAACAAATGTTTTTCTTCCCACGCTTTAATCAATTCGGATGTCTTCATCAACTCTTTCAGTTGCTTCTGCGAACATTTCGCAACCGCGTCTTCTCCGTACTCCTCTTGTAACAGCTTCAACTTCCTCGCTTTTCGAAGTAAACCTTTTGCTCTGTTGACTTCTACCGGCGCGTGCGTTCCGTCCGGTCTATCGACCCAATCAATTTTTGTTTTCCAAGCCATGGCTGGAGAGTCGACACCTTTTTGCAATAAAGCATACGGTGGGCCTTTTCCGGTTAAATCCACGAGCAGCGCGTTCATGCCTTTCATAACTCGCGCGACGGTACCGATGTACACGTCTCCGACGCGCATGCCTTTACCAACTTCCGTGCCGTGTTCGGACCAAATTTCGACGAGTTCGCCTTCCTCTAAAACGCCAATCTGTACGCCTCGACCTCGAGATTGATCGGCGGCGGAATAGACGATTTCGGTTTCTAATCCTGTTTTGATGCCGCTCAAGTGCGACCCGGGACTGTAGCCTAACTCAACCGCTAAATCGTTGCTCAGCGCTGCCGCGTCCTCTTCTTCGCCTTCTTCTCCTCCTGTATCTTTGCCATTAACGTCGTCGTCGTCGTCATCATCTTGACTCTCTGTTGATGATGATGATGATGATGATGCTTTTGCCCCTCCTTCTCGTGTGTCGTCGTCGTCGTCGTCGTCATCATCATCATCATCATCTTTCGTCGCCTCGACGACTTCTTCCTTCTCTCCTTCCTCCGAGGACTCGTTCATGCCTTCCATTTGCTTCGCCGATGGTTTCTGACCATCCCACGCTAACCACGCCCCGCCAGTTTCAATTTTATTCTCCGACGCTTTTACTTCCACTTTCGCCGTGGAACTCGCGGTCAATCTCTCGTCGTCTATCGGCCAATCGACTGTTATTTCGTATTTCACGCATCTCTCCGGCAACTCGACGTAAAACGACTCCCCGGGAGACCACTGGATGACATTTTGAAACTGATCGAGCAACACTAACTTCAACTCGGTTTTACTAAACGCCGCATCGTCGGATAAATCAATCTTCCCGGTCCATTTCTCCGCATCGTTCGGCGTTTGGACGAGTTGCAAACACTCCCGAGAGTCCCATCCGCCGAAAGCGTCCAACGCGCCGATGACCGCCACGCGTTCTTCATTCGACGACGTAAACGAAGATGAAGAAGAAAGAGATTCGCCGTATTCGTCGTATCTCTTGTCGTCCTCGGCGTTTTCATCGTCGTCCTCCTTACTATATTTGCCACCACCGTTATCATTGCTAAAACTACTCCCTTTCCCTGTGCTTGTGCTGTCGCTATTGCTATTCCTCCTCCTCGTCACGGTGATGAAAAAAGCCACTTTCCCGCTCCGATTCGGTCCATCTCTCGAACGTCTGCGTAACCCTTTCGAGCGAGCGACGTTCGTGATTACCAATTTTCCTCTC
>Ga0115556_1000974_pt1 | contig 19465 bp, 8 predicted proteins | sample COGITO_mtgs_1104_5_FD_87282 | JGI IMG/M metagenome (GOLD analysis project Ga0115556, IMG submission 87282) | Pelagic marine microbial communities from North Sea - COGITO_mtgs_110414 | ecosystem: Environmental > Aquatic > Marine > Epipelagic | place: Germany:Helgoland, sampling site Kabeltonne... | reverse complement strand
CGTCGTCTGAATCGTCGACGTCTCGTTTAATCTTTTTTCTTTTCCATCTCTTCTTCTTCTTCGTTCTTTCCAAACTTTGCGCGCGTCTTTCTCCTCTCTCTCTCTCTTTCGTTCTCTTTTACTCTCTTTTGTCTTCTGATGCAATCGAGAAGAAGAAGAAGACAAAGAAGAAGAAGAAGAAGAAGGCTTCTCTCTCTCTCTTCTCTTCTTTTGAGTGCCTCGTGGTTGAAAGAACATCACACAAGAAGAAGAGAGAATAAATACGTCACGTCATCAAAAAAGAGAAAAAGTACCACTTTTGACGAAAAAAGTTTTCACTCTCTGGCTGACGTGTGGCTCAAAAAAAAAGAAAAATTTTTAACTGACACCTTTGACATTTTTCTTTCTTCAAACCACCACCACCACAAACATACTAACTAATACTAATAAAACATTACAGCCGACGGTTCGCGCGTCTGGATCTGGCGTTTTCGACAAATCCAAACAATACGCGGACATCAAGGAAGCGACTGCGGCTGGCTTGGACGGCGCTTGCGCGCCGTTCCCGGAAGGCTTGGACATCCTCGGCTTCTGCAAAGGCATCAACGGCGGCGACTTGCAACGCTTCCGCGAAGCCGAGATCACGCACGGTCGCGTCTCTATGATTGCCACCGTCGGTTTCTTGGTCGGCGAACAAGTCGAAGGCTCTTCGTTCTTGTTTGACGCGCAAGTCACCGGTCCGGCCATCGACCACTTCCAACAAACCCCGGGGTTGGTTTGGGGCTTGGTTGGCGCCACCATCTTCTTGTTGGAATCCACTCGCGTCCAAAAAGGCTGGTCTGATCCGTTCACCAGCGAGTTGTTCTCCTTGAACGACGACTACGTCCCGGGCCAATGGGGCTTTGACCCGCTCGGCTTGTCCAACAACAAGACCGCTGAAGACATGGCCGAAGCGAGATTGAAGGAAATCAACAACGGCCGCTTGGCGATGATCTCCATCTCCGGCATGGTCGCCCAAGAGTTGGTTAACGGCTTGAACCTCATCCCGGCCGATGAAGTCCTCGAAGAAGGCAGAGGCGCCGCGTTGCTTCAAATGGGTAAGCAATGCGCTGGTGCCGTCGACGAAGCCGCGTGCGCCAAGGCGTTCGAAGCCGCGGAAAGAGTCGCGGTTGCCGCCGGTAAGTAAATGTTTTTGTCGTCAAAACTTTTTCTTTTCTTCGCAGAGAAGAGGGAACGAGGATGTGAACACAAAAATATTTGGTTTTAGAATTTATATAATGTATCAGAGAGAGGGAGAGAGAAGAGTAAGAGTTTAACGGAAAGAGAGAGAAAGAGGAAGAGAACGCGCGCATATACACTCGAGCAGAGAGGTTATGGTTTTATTACGACGTGAAAGAAAAGGAGTTTGATTAACACAACGCTAAGTTTTTATTATGTCGAAAACGTATTTTACTCATACGAGTATTTATTTCCTCTTCTTCACCTTCTTCACCTTGCGTAGTAATAGAACTTCTTATTCAGAAGTTAATCTTCACTTCGACGGCTGCTGCAACCAGAATACAAGGCGCTGCATACCGCTCCCCTTGTTCTTTTCCTTGGTAATTTCTCGCTCAAGCCTTTCTCGAATCTCGACTTCTTTCTTCTTCTTCAACAACGTTGCCACGCGTTGCTTACACTGTTTCACCGATCTTCCCGGGAGAACCTCGGTCGATTCAAAGACGGACCAGTCTTTTCGCCTCTCCTTCTTATCGATAAAATTCGCGTGCAAAACTAACAACATCGCGTCTTCTTTCGGAGTGAATTTTCTCTTCATCCCAGTCGCGGTTCCGAACTGTTCGTTCAAAAGAGAAGGTTGTAAAATGTTCGTCCATCGTTCTCGACATTGCTTGTCTCTTCTGTTCGTGCTCATTTTCTTCGCGACGAGAGACCACGGAATCGCATTACTCTCAGCATTATTATTGTTTTTCTCTTTCTCTCTCTCCTCCTCCTGATCCTCCTCATCTTCTTCTTCTCCGTCTTTTTGTTCCCCCAAAACAATCGCCTTCAACTCTTCGTCTTCCTCTTTCGTCCACTTACCTTTTTTGTACTCCTTCTCTGAATTGTTTTGCATCAACTTTAAAAAGCGATGCTTGCACTGCGTGGCAGTGTGACCATATTCTGGTAAGAATCTCGCGCACTCGTTCCATCTGGCTTGGCCGCACTCTTGGACAAAAGTCTGGAGAGCGCAATCGTCTTCGCTCGTCCATTTGGAGCGGGTTATATTTTTGTTCAAGATAGTCTGGTATCGATGGAGACACTGAAACGGCGATCGTAGCAACAATTGTCGCCGTAAATTCTCCTCTTTCTTCTCCTCCCCCGCGTCGTCGTCAACATCGTCGCCCTGTTTTGTTGTTCCACTCCTCGAGCGTTGTTTCATGTGCACGTTCAAATTGTTCGCTACTCGAAACCACTTGCGTTTTTCTATTAAACCACCAGTTTCTTCTTCTAATGCATCTTCCTCGACGAGAGAAGCGAGAAACGTGTCTTCCTCTTCGCTCCACAGCGCCGCGTTCGAGGAGGAAGTCGCCGTCTTTTTTTCCGAAGAAGAATCTATCGTCGATGCTATCCTCGGATCAACCGCGTGTATCCATCGTAAACGCAAATCGTCAGGCGTTCTCGACAGCGCCAGCTTATTGTGATCCACATCGTCGTCATCGTCTTCTTCTCTTTCTTTATTATTACCATCATCGGCGCCAGTTTTCTTCTTAAAAACGCACAGGTTTCGAACCGCGGACCAGTCATCGATCGATGTTGGCGTCGTTGTCGATGAAGAACGGCGAGAAGAACAGTTCTCCCAAACGCTTTGCCATCCTCTCGAAACGTCTGTTAAAATGTCTTCAACTGGGATTATTTTCTCCCCAGCCAACTCTTCCAAGTCGACTTGTTTCCTCAGACGTCTCTTCTCGAGCAGATACAAGCGAACGCCTTCTGTTAAAGCCAAATCGTCTTTCTCCGACCAAGGTTTGAAACCGTTACTAGAGGCATCGTTGAAGTGCAAGGGAATCTTACGCTCGACGTTTCTCGCGAAAGCCGAATCGTTGTTACCGTTGTTTATATCGTTTGGAAGAAGAGCTTTTGGAGATAATTTATCGTCGTCATCGTTTTCAAGCTCGCTCGCGATTCCAACCACCTGAAAATACGCCGACGCCGACGGGGACGACCAATGATTATTGATTTCGTCGTTGTCGGTGGCGCTAATGTTATCTTTATTACTCTTCTTCGACGGAGGACGGCCCATTTTTCTTCGAAGAATTTTCCCGACGTTATTCGCGATTGCTTCCAACTCTTCGTCGCAGTCGTCATTTCTCCTTCTTGGTCTTTGTCTCGAAAAAGCGTTCTTTCCATCACTATCACCACCACCTCCATCACCATCTGCGAGAGAAGAAGAGGCGTCGGCAGCGGCAAAATTATTTTTCTGCTCCTCTTTCGCTTTTTCTTCTTCTTCTTCTTCTTCTTCTTCATCTTCTGATTGCGTCTGTTGGTGTTTGCGACTTTGCCAAAGTTCCTTGATTTCTTCAATTTTCAAAGCGTCTCGTTCAATCAACGCATCTATGCTTTCCAACATTTCCTTCGCGCGCGCTTGCGTCGCTCTGTTTGCTCTCAACGCCTGTTCAAATGATGATGCTTTCGATGCTCCTCCTCCTCCTGTTGCTGCTGATGGTGGTACTGGGGACGCTTCTTCGCGTTGGTCTTTCTCGTCATCACTCGTACTAATAATAGTTTCTCTTTTAAACGCTTTGGAAACCGCGCTCTGCGCGAGCGCTGATTTTTGCGCCCAAAGCGGTACTCGCAGCAAAAACCGCTTGTTCTTGTGAGTACCGTCGTTAATAGCATTTTCACCGCCGCCACCACTTTTGTCAGTATTATCAGCAATAGCTAGCTCAGCTCTGGTGGTGTCACTTCGAGCACTAGTACCACCCAAAGCGCCGTCGTCGTCGTCGTCGTTTTTCCTTCTCCGCGTCGTCGTTTGTCTGCTGCTTCTTTTGTGCTTGGCGATTTCTTCTTTCCACGCCGTAATGTCGTACGTTTTCGTCAATACTGGTTTCTCCTCCTCATTTCCCTCCTTTTCCTTTTCCTCTGATTCTTCTTCTTCTTCTTCTAATTCTACTTCTAACGCCTCCTCAACATCAGCAACGTCAATTCTCTTCCTCTTCGCCCCGCCGACCACGACGGGCAAAGACGACCCTTTTCGGTGGCGGTGGTGGTGGTGGTGGTCGTAGCGTCTCCGTTTCTGTTGTCGGTGGTGTTTCTCTCCTTCGTCCTCGTCCTCTGATTCTTCTTCTTCTTCTTCTTCTTCTTCTTCTTCCTTTTCCTCAGCGGTGGTCTTCTTCTTCTGAATCGTCGTCGTTTTCTTTTCTCTTTTCTTCATCTCTTTCTTCTTCCTCTTCTCTTTCTTCTTCATCTCTTTCTTCTTCTTCTTCTTCTTCTCTCTTCTTCTTTGTTTTCTTCTTCTTTTCTCGTCGTCGTCGTCGTCGTCGTCGTCGTCGTCGTCGTTGTCATTATTTTTCGACAGAAGAGGCTGCATTTTTGTGTGAAATGTGCGTGCGTGAGAGTGCGATCGTTCTCTCGCCTATGGCATAGCTGTCCTATGTTGTCACATATGCTCTGCTTGTTGTGAGTTGGCGTTCTTTGAGAGGAGGATAAAATACAAAAAAAATAAAAATGGACAGGACAGACAGATGGACCCACAGTCCTTTTTTATTTTTTTCTCCGATGCAAAAGCAGAAAGGCCGAGTAGCCCAGTCCCCTTTGCCCCTAAATGCCCCATGGTTGTGGATTTGATGGACAAGAAACTTTTTCTTCTTTTCGATTGGGCGAGCATAGTTAGAACCTTATACTAGGTGCAGGGCATTACAACTGAGGAGTTGCTCGATACACTCTTAAAAGCGCGGCTGTGTGTGAGTGCGAATGTTCCGTCAACTACACTTTGTTTGACATACTTGCAAATAGATCTGACCAAATCCCAGAGACGAAGAATTCTTAGTCTGGCGGCTTGACAGAATGGACTTTAAACACTCAACGGCAGGATATTTTTCAAAGAGGGAAGGAATCCTTTCTCCTGATGATAAGCTACTACTACTTCTATGTGATAAAGTAGTGAAAGTTTATAACAGAGAAAGTGGGAAATATATCGAGAGTATTACCGGACATACGAAAGAAATTACATCCTGTATTTTCCACCCACAAGATAGTAATTTTTTAATAACTTCTTCTCTTGACAGTAGAATTGGGTTCTGGGATTTTCAACACGGAGTCTACACATTTATTGAAGTGCCGGGCCCTATTGAGTCTATGTCTTGTCCCGAAGGCTCTACAAGAAACGATTTGATATTCTTTTCAACGCAAAAGCAAGGTGGAGGAGGCAGAGTTTGGGCACTCTCAATCACAAAGAGGAAGATAATAGAAAAGGTATTGAAGGCTGCACGAGCGCCAAAGTTAGTATGTAGCCCTAATGGTGCATTACAATGTGCATTTGAGCGTAGCTCTTTAATTCTATGGTATGTTTTTAAAGGGAAGCAAAACAGCAGAGTTTCGGATTTTATTCGTATAAGTCATTCCAAAACTGTAACCTCTGTTGCAATATGTCCAAATGAGAAAATTGTTGCAGTTGGGGATACTACAGGACGAATTACTTGCTACTATGGATTGACGATAAGAAAAGATGGGGGTTTTGTTCCCCATAAAAATTTAAGAAAAACTGGAAGTGGAGAAATTAGAGAAGACTTTCCTCACAATACACTTCACTGGCATTCTACGGCTATCGTTGCTTTAAAATTTACACTGGATGGGGTGAGCTTATTGTCATGCGCAAGTGAAGAAGTTTTTGTCGTTTGGTCCATCTCAGAAGGTCGAAAATCCTTTTTACCTCGAATAGGTACATCAATATCTACTATAATTCGTCTGAACACGGATGTATCCCAGTTTGTTCTTTGTGGTGTAGATAACTCAGCATATCTTCTGAGTTTGCCAAATTTGAGTCTAGAAGAAATACTAAGAGGTATAACAAACGATACTTATAATAGGAGCTGTCGCAGTGTTCGCTCTATAAATGCTATGTATGCTATCCCTTTTCAGCAGGAAAATTTATTGATGGTAAATACAGGCTCTGTAATTCAAGTTTTTGACTATAAAGCTGATAAGCACATAACTTGTTTAGAAATAACTGGCGAAGTATTCAAAGGTGCAGATGATAGCCCTGCAACAACTTTTAAATACAGAGTTACCATCGCGAGTTTTTCTGAAGATGGCATGATATTATTCACAGTGGATAGTAAAAACAAGATTGGTACTAGTATCAATAGCATCGAGACACTCAAAGTATGGGAGCAAATTACAATGAAAAGACATGTATGTTATCAGTTAGTTGGCTGCTGTGAATCTCCACACCAGCCTGCGATACGTACTATAGGCATTAGTAAATATCGTGGTTCCTACCGAGCATTTACTGCTGGTAAGGACAGTATCAAATTGTGGTCAAAAAAAAGTGGAACTTCCAGTTCATGGAGCTGTGAAACAACAAGTAAATATTTCAATGAGCAAGTAGTAGAAGTTGGAGCATTTAGTCAAGATAGCTCAATGCTTTTGACTTCCTCATCAAATATCTGCATATGGTGTGCCGAAAAACTTGACAAGATTACCGTATTTTCGGACTCGACTTTTTCTGGGAAGATTAATTCCCTTGCCACTGTTGGAAGCTTTTTTTTATGTGCATCACTTACTAGTATTACAGGTTGGGACATTCTAACTTTCAAACAGAGTTTTGTTTTTAGCGTCAAGTGTGAAGAGCTAAAGATTGATAGACATAGTAAACTTTTTTTAGCACAAATACATATTGAAAGTATTGAAAGAGTGCTAAATAAGGAGAAGCGAAGTGCAGGGATAGTTATGATATGTGATTACAATCGAATTTCTCCTGATCACTTAACAGTGATGGAGCCGAGTTCAGAATTAATTATGCTTCCGACGTCATCAAAAATCGACAAAAGAAATGTTCCTAACACGATAATTGCAACAGCAGACTCCAGAATTCTCGAGCGAGAGGCTCCACTAGTGCGCGTTAAAGGGATAATGAGTTCTGTTCATAATCATATGGATTCACTTCAAAATGACAAAGCTGAGATCGTTCTAAACAGTACTTTATTGATTCGTGGTTCTTCAAGTTGCTTTACGCACATAGCATCCTTTCAATTGCCACGAATGTCTCTCATGTGTGGTGCTTTCATCGATGGATTGGTTAAGTCATAAAATAATAAAACTAGGCCGCCACGCGAGTACATTTTCATTCCTACTTTATGCAATACAAATACGAGTACTCACACAAGTGCATTTTGTAACCATGCAAATACCATGGGTTCATTTTTTTATTATCTGTTTCTGCAACTCTGTTGACCAAGCTTCAGCAGACACAAGAGTACGAGAAGAATAAGGAAAATCTTTTCAAAAAAATATATGTACGCGACTCGTAGTCATAAGGCACTCATTTTGGGTTCTTCAAAACTAAAATGATCGAATCTCCCCGAAGAAAGAGTTTGCTAATGAAACGATCTTTATTGCTTGGAGGCGTTTTAGATTCTTTCTGGCTATTTCGATCTGTCCAAACTTCTTTCACATTTTCGAGCAATAAGTTCAAATGGCGATCGAAAGCTTTAACTCTACCTAATAATTTTCTATTATTTCTGCAATTAATAAGGACTTGCGAATTTGTTTTTATTGCGCTAACCAAAACGGAGAGCGGACCATGCTCAGAATCCTCGGTAAAATCCTTAGGCATGCTTTAATTTACTTCTTCTATGTTAGCGCGTGGTGCGTGAATATTATTGAGGGTCGATCTGTTTTTTTTTGTTTCTTACTATTTCGTATTCGTTCGTCAAGCGAATAAGGTTTTTTGGATGCATTTCAATTGGTCGTCGTCGACTCCGGGGGTCACCAAATTTTTTTTGCGTTTTGGCGTATATCCAACATTTTTTTCCAGCATGTTTTCCATGATGGCTATTTCTTGCATTCTTGTTTTCACCCTTTCATGATTTTCTTTGACTTTCACGCATCTTACTTTTGATCAATTCGAACGCTCTTTCTCGCACGATTCAATAAGCACAAAAGTATTCATGTTCCGTAACCAGTATGACCAGGTAATATACATTTTTTAGCAGCTATAGGGAACATTAATCTTCGTTTTGAAGGATGTGCTGACGTGGAGTCCGCAGGGGCGTCTGCACCAGATCGAGTGTGCGTCTAAATTAAAAAGCATCCTTTTTGTTTTACTTTCTCCTTATCAGATGCTCTGGAAGCTGTGAAACAGGGCGGTGCCGTGGTTGGATGTAAGGTAAGTCAGTTAAAGGCATGTGTGAACGAAGAAATCTAATTTTCGTTGAAGAACGCGACAACCGTAGTGCTGGTGACCTTAAATCGAGAACTTCCGAACCAATCGAAACAACAGAAAAAGATATTCAAAATAGATAATGATATTGGTATTGCAGTTTCAGGGCTCGCATCCGACGCAGTTCTCTTGACTGAACAGTTACGTGCTGAATGCACAAAATCGAAGTTTATATATGGATCTTCTCCTCCACTTTCCCAGCTTGCAGATACTATTTCAAGAAAACTGCAGGTGAGAACTTATATATCATATGTATATAACAAGAAAGAACTTTACAAAATTTAATAGGGTCAAACACAAAGATCATCTCGACGACCATATGGTGTTGGTTTGATATTGGCCGGCTTAGATAATTCTGGGACATCTATATTTCACGTGTGTCCCTCTGGTAACTTGTACGAATATGATTGCTTTGCATTAGGTATAAAATAGCTACTTCGATTGAAAACTGAATTAAATCTGAGTTATTTTATGATAAGGCTCTCGCTCACAAGCCTCGAAAACTTATTTAGAAAAGTATATAGACACCTTGAAAGAATGCAGTCGTGTAGAGGTGCGAAATTTCAAGTTATTTATTACTAAATATGACATTCAGAATAGTTAATTAAGCATGCAATCAAAGCACTTGGAGAAGCACAACAAGCGAACGAAAATATATCTACCTCAAACTGTTCGATTGCAGTTGCATATGAAAATAAAGAATTTGCTGTTTTAGACGAATCGGAAGCTGATTATTACATGAATCTGCTTGACGAAACAAAGTAGTGAATTACTGAATGGAACCCTTTTACGAATATCTTACTTATATATCATCTTTGTCCGGGAGTTCCTGTGACTTCTCTTTATTTTCGTTCATATCTTTCTCTGCGTCTTCCTTTCCTTGCGGATTTGTGCCGACTGGCTCGGAGACATTCTTTGTAACACGAAAATCATCTTCATTCTTACCATAATCTAGATAGATTCCTCCTCTATCTTCCCCTTCTGACAAATCTGGCTCTATATTCATGTCTTGCGTTTGTGCACTCACCAAGTCTGGTGGAACTTGATAAAATGGTGCACCTGGTCTGGCAGGAAGTTTTGATAGATTCTCTAGAATACGATCACGTATGCCATCGATATATTCACGTGTATTCTGATTTTCCATATTGCTAGGGGTTATATGAAGTGTGTTTGTTGGTCCAAAATACTCACTATAATCATTAGCAGGCAGCACATCTTCTAGTTCACGGCCTAGTAAACAGCCAGTCTCGTACGTCCAGCAGCGTGCCACATTGCGAATGGTGTATCCACCTCCACCAAGGACTAGTAGAGGTACATTGAACGTACTCATGTATTTCAAGCACTCCGCATGCCCTCGAATAGACAAGTTAAAACATCCTAGCCTGTCTCCCGATAGACTGTCAGCACCAGATTGGAATACAATAGCATCTGGAGCAAAAACTTCCATTATCTTTTCCATGATCGGTTTAAAGAGATGATCATAAGTTTCATCATCAATACCGTCTTTCAATGGTACGTTTACACTATAATATTTACCTTGATGTTGACCAACATCTTGTAAGTGACCAGTTCCAGGAAAATACTCACCGAATTTATGGAAAGATGCAGTCATTACACGGTCAGTTGTATAGAATGCTTCCTCAACACCATCACCATGATGGATATCAATATCGATGTAAAGAACTCGACTGTGAACCTTGAGTAGCTCAAGAATCGCTAACACGATGTCATTTACGTAACAAAATCCACTTGCTTCTGCCTTCTTTGCGTGATGTAAACCTCCTGCCCAGTTTATTACTGTATCTGCCAGCTTGTGATTTAACCTTACGGCACCACCGATAGAACCCCCCGTATATATCTGAGTGAAGTTGAAAAGGCCGTCAAAGACCGGGCAATCCTCAGCGACATTAAACCTTTTCAGTTGGCGCATATGTTCATGTTGGTTATCTGGTGTAATCATGCGTAAAAATTCAATATATTCATCGCTATGGAATTGTGTCATGTCTTCAGCATTAGCGAGCTCTGGTCTGAAAACCTGTGCAAAAGATGTCATATTCTGATGATTAAGGGAAAAAACAATACCTCCATTTCTTTATATAAGCCATAGTGCAATAGTAAGTTATGTGTCATGCGCATTCTGTGAGGTTTCATCGGATGTCCCTACATTTTCGAAGAAAGAAAGTAAGTTTATTGAAATATGGTACGAGTAGATACTGCTTTATGATATTAATAAAAAAACATTCCATGTAATCGTATACGATTGTGGAAGTTGTGATTCGGTTAAAATAAAATCGTGAGAAGTAAGTACCTGTCCATAGTAAAAGTTTCCGACTTCCGGATCATAGAAGTAAGAAATTTTCTTCTTTGAAGAAGCCATATTTGCTATCTGATTTCGAGATCGTCTCGTTTCAATCAATGATAAAGATGATGATATGTCTGTCTTCTAAATGTCACGAATACAGTAATAATCGTAAGAGAAGTTTGTGAATATTGGAGAGCCCAAATCGGACGAAAATTCTTTTCAAGTATCGCCCTCAATTCTTGCAAGACTGGCAGAAAGGCCGAGAGCCCGAATGGGCATGACCCCCTGCCTTCTTTTCGGCTCTCTCATTCTTGATTTTTTCATTTTTTTTTCATTTTTTTTTCGTCTGCTTTTCAAAAATTCAGATTTTTCCAGGCTTTCCCCGTGTGCAACCTCCTACCCTCGTGTGCACGGAATTTACGTCAGAAGAAAAAGCGTTGCGAAGAGTCCGCAGGGAAAACCAAAGATTAATACGAGTAATAGCTGGCATATCATGGATTTGAGTGTACAATTGGGGAATCAATCATGTCCAAATTGGTTTACAGGCTTGAAGGGGTTACCTCAAAACTTTGACCTGATCATCGTTGGAGCAGGGATCTCTGGTTGCGTTTTTGCTGAACAAGCCTCTCGAAGATACAATCTGAAAAGTTTGATAATTGATAAACGAAAACATATCGGCGGTAACTGCTACGATTTCATCAACAGACATGGTATCAGGATTTCACAATATGGAGTGCACCTATTCCACACTAAGTTTTCTCGTGTTTGGAAATATGTAAACAACTTTAGCGACTGGACTCCATATGAACACAGAGTGAAGGGTAACATTAAAATAGGTGCTGGATATAGAATGGTTCCAATACCACCAAGTCAAGATACAATCAATGTACTATTCGGCGCTGATGTTAGCAACGAAATAGAAATGGAAGAATGGTTGAATTCGAGAAGAGTTCCGGCAGAGCAGCCTAAAAACGGCGAAGAAAGTGCTCTAGCTCGAAGTGGTGAAGAACTTTATAATGCTATCTTTAAACACTATACAAAAAAACAGTGGAATAAGTGGCCAAAAGAACTCGACGCAAGTGTGCTTGCTAGAATCCCTGTTCGTACTAATACTGATGATCGTTATTTCACAGACCCATTTCAAGCTTTACCAAAAGAAGGATACACAAAAATTTTTGAGAATATGGTTTTAGAAGATCCAAATATCACAATTCGTCTTTGTATAGACTACTTTGATGTCCGTGGTGATCTACCTGAGTCGAATCTTTTAGTTTTTACTGGTCCAATAGATTCTTATTATTCTTCTCTCGGTTTACCAAAGCTCGAATATAGGTCACTTAAATTTGAGGAAGAATATCATGAACCTGAGGACGGCTACTATCAAAATTGTTTACAGTTGAACTATCCGGGTGAAGAGGTAGATTATACTCGAGTAGTGGAATATAAGCACAAACCAAATCAACCTAAAGATGTTCACAGAAGAAAAGGTACTGTTATATTTAAGGAGTACAGCTGTGATGAAGGAGAACCATACTATCCAGTTCCCAATCCAGAAAACCGGAGTCTATACGGAAAGTATAAAGAGATGGCCGCGAGAGAAAGTAAAGTTTGCTTTGTAGGAAGATTAGCAAGCTACAAGTACTTCAATATGGATCAGGCATTTTTAAATGCACTTGAAATGTTCGACGAATATTTTAGTAGAAGTTCAAGTTTTCCGACTCATCTAGGGGAAGGAGATGGTCCAAAATAGGAAAGTTTCAACCATGTGTGATTGTTATGCATTTCTGAAAGTCTGTTAGATCCTTTTTGAGGCCAGCAGATGTTTATGTACATTAATAAACTTTACATCATACTGTATGAATGACGTTTTCCTATATTTTATCTCGAACAAACTAGCATTGTTCTCGTTCAAAACAGTAATCTTATGTCATGTGTAATAGTTGAATGCCCGCATGTATTCTGTTGCCTTGGAGGTCAGGTTGTGCCGAGATTCAGACAGAACAGATGCAGCTTTTTGAGCTTCTAACAATGTACCCTCTAAGAGTTTGGGAGTATTTTCTGTTTTCGTCTGTGCTTCGTAAAAAGATATTCTATTTTCAGGAGCCCTATACTTTTTCAGGAGTGCGATGAAAGAAAGGATATTAATGCTTTTTGCGTCCATATCATATAGAGAGTCCCATGATTTTGTTTTGCATGCACTTTTCACCTTAAGGAAGGTGTAATGTCGTTCAGAAAACATATATTTATCGCAAAATTTTGTAACTAAATTCACTCGTCCTAGCAACACAAGTAAAATAATTAACTTTCTAAGGCTCACTGTCCGGACAGAAATTATACCGTCCTCAAACAGTTCCATGTAACTCTGAAGAATACCAAAATTTTGATCCTTCAATGAGTTTAAAAATTTGTTGTCACTTCCCTTCACATTCAAAGTACTCTGGGACATATTAGCCTTGAACACTGTTCCAAAATATTCATGAAATTCAGCCTTGTTTACTTCATCTCTGAACTTCTGCTTTAATGATGGTATAAGCAAGCTTCTTACATTATATCTATAGTAGAGAATATTGAAAAAAAAATTTTGCTGCAGAAAATATTCCAGGCTAGATCCAGACTTATTCAAAAGAAACTTGAAAATAGTGAAGTATTGTGCATCAATGTCCTTGGAACAAATAGCCTTACTCATGGCTTCAATCATAAATTCATCAGAAGATAAATCTACTTGTAGATGAGCTCTGTGATCTAGTTGAACAATCTGATATTTTTGACGATTTGTAATTTTGGGACGTTCGATTAAGTCACACAATAATATATCTGGAAACTTCTTCCACAGGAGGAACAACTTTTCCGAGTGCCCTTTTCCATTTGAAGGCGAACGAATCAAATCCAACAGTATTTGGCTTCTTTTAAGGGAATCACTCTCAAACATTCTCATGGCTAGTGCATGGCTTCCAAAAATTAATAATCGCCTCAACAAAAGCTGCTTACATATCAATTTATACTGTACTGCAGTAAATGGCATACCAATAGAAGGATGTCGTAAATGGTTGAGTTTACGTAACAAGGAGCAGCATTTTACCACAGCTTTTTTTACATGAAATAAATTTGTCTGACACAGCATAGTTGAACCTAGAACAGCTTTCTCAATGTATCTTTTCTGTTCATCTCGGTCAAACACAAACTGTGCCATAGCAAAATGGTCATTTATCGAGATTAAATCCTCACTTTTCTTCGTCTGAAAGGGCTTACTATCATCAGCTGATAATGTTCTTAAAAGATCATATACGAAAACCTCCGTAGTACTGGTCTCCTCAGCATAGAAATGGAGGTCACATGATCCTTGTAACGGACGGAGAAAATCATGATAATAATTAGAAATCATGCGCATACCATCACAATCCTGAAAAATAGATGTACGTCCATGTATTTCCAATATCTTACACTCATTTCCAACCAAAATAGTTTTTTCACTCCACGTAAGAGCTACGGCGGCTGATGCGACCCATGCAATTTGTATTGGGGGATCAAGAATTTTTAAATTCACTTGGTATAAAATCTTTCCTAGATTTTCGTCAAATACTGATAAAATACCATTTCTTTGATACACTGCTAAAAAATTTTGTACATGACTTAAACGAATGCTATGAATTAGTTTTCTGTGAATCTGAGTCATACAAGTTATATGTCTAAAATATGATACTCCAGAATCTGTTGCAATATACAAATCATCTTTCCCTGTACCCGTAACGCATTCTTTAATAGCTAGGCATTGTACATTTTCTTGTGTGTTTAAAGTCATTTTCACAAACTTCACAATTTTGTCCCCACAAGATACTTTCACGAGAGAACCTCGCCCTGTTGTTGCCACGAAACCTTTGTTATAGAACGCAACACCATAAATCGATAAATTCGAAAGATGTAATACTTTTCTGGGAATGTGGTGTCTTCCACTTCCATAACTGAACACTTGCCCGTTTTCAAAAACGAATAACAAGGTATCATTTTGTACCCAATCGAAAGAAAGTAAATTGAAAGAAGTTCTCCAGTAGTATCCTGATATAATTTTACCTGATCCCGAGTATACTTTGACTATATACCCGCACTTTGTTTCGTGTAAATTCCAAATCAGAACTTCTGCTATGATTCCGCTGAAATTTGCGCAAGCAATCGGGTAAAAAGATGTCTTAGAAATTTGAAGTTCCCCCGAGAAATCGTATAGATTCTCCCGAGTAATTCCTAAGTTGTTGTAGAATATGCTCGAGTATTCTTTCCGCGTTGATACACTCATTACTACAAGCTATGTCAAATATGTATTGATTTATTATTTTAGAAGTCTGCTAAAATGTTTGACGTTTAAGGTTTTTACAAGTACTGGTACTGGTACGAGTAAAAGACCGTCTCTCCTGTGTGTGCTACAGTATACGAATTGGGTCACTCCTCGTAAAAAAATAAATCGTGCGTCCAAGTCCCCAAACGATGTGTAACATGAGTCTGAAGTAGTTAAGGAAAAAGATGGGGGCACTAACTCCAATCTTTATCCAATGCATATATAATTCAATACCTATGTAATTCAATAATTCAATACCGAAGTTACCTCTCTAATCATTTAAGTCCGCACATAATCTGATATTCATGGCTGCAAGTTCTGATATCAGATATTTATAAACATACGGAACATGCACATTCACAATATTTGAAGTCGATCTACATGTTATGCAAATATCATTAGAGCATTCTTCGTTACGCAGTGCTACTTTTTGTAAGTGTGATATCATACTTCCACAGGAAGAGCATATTTTAAACGAGTGCTTATCTGAACTAGCGAGTAATCGATCTTGAATCAAATTTGCAACACCATGTGACAACAATGAGTCCCTCTCCATTTCTCCAAATCGAATCCCACCTCCCATTTTTCTACCTTTGATAGGCTGTTTTGTCAATGGATTGTTTGGACCTTCCGAACGCACTTGAAATTTGTCAGATACCATGTGTCGAAGGCGTTGGTAATATACAAGACCTATGAAAATATCGACTTCAAAAGTGCATCCAGTAAATCCATTTATCATAGTTTCAGTTCCAGTGAACTTATAACCCATATCTTTCAGCCTTTCGTAGTGATTATTCAGTGGAATTGTTAAATGCTCTTCCTTAAGGGCCTTGAATGGTGAAGCATCAACAAAATTTCCCGACAGTGCACCTTCTTTTGACGCAAGGCTTTCCATGAGCATTCCAATTGTCATACGAGATGGAAATGCATGAGGATTTATTATGATGTCTGGCTTTATACCATTTCTTTCGATGAATGGGAGATCTTCTTCTGGCCACAAATAACTCAAAACTCCTTTTTGCCCATGTCTACTGCTAAATTTATCACCAATTATTGGATTCCGGTTGAAGCGCAGAGTAACATCCAGTTTCTCATATGAACTTTGCTCTTGAGAAGCAGAAATCTTCACTCGATCAACTATGCCTTTATCCTCGCCCTTCAACATGGTCTTTTTTAACTTCCCAGAAATTCTGTTAGATACTGATATGAAGGAATCTCCCTTCTGCAATATACTTCCTGGCAATGGGGAAGCGTCGAACTTCGTCTGATTTAAGGGACCGGAAACAGTGAAAGTATCATTTTTGTCCTTCAAGGTTAGGCCTTCTGTCTTATACAACGTAGCATGAGCTAAGCCACGTTCCATTGAAAACTTGTTCATTATCATAGCATCCTCCATATCATATCCCGTATAAGATAGAACTGCAACTACTGCATTTGTTCCGAGAGGATAATTATCTATACCGTATTTATCATAAGTTTTTGTGAGTGCAATTGGTCGCTGTGGTGTATGGAGTCTATATAACTTTGAATCCGAGCGGAATGGAAAAGAATGCATCGGAACCCCCATTGTTTGCTTCCCCATCTGACATTGGTACATATTTCTTGGGCTCTGATTATAATCCGACCACGGAGTTAAACTTGCAACAGCACTGAGAAAAGAATCGGGGTATATTTCTTCGTGAGAGTATTTAAAAGACTTACAAAAGTCTCTATTTTCACCATCCTGTGTTTTAATTGACATGAAAGATTGCTCTAAGGTACCAATCAATTCCACGTTTCCTCCAGATGTCTGCAATACGGGGCGAACAAGTCGAGAAGAAGATGAGAATATATAGATTCCAGGATAAACCCCTCCCTTTCGAAAAGTAACATGAGCTATTTCTAAATCTCTTGGAATGTAAGAAGAACTGTCAACTTTTGCCCGCCGAAGAACCCTTACAGCATTTGCTGCATCTCTCTCATGTAACGATCCGATAAGTAAACCATCGAGAAGTACAGGAAGAAGACTTTCAAGATTCTCACGATTCGAGTCATTCGTGAATTCGAAATTGAGCCCTAAACTTTTCTTTACAGTCTTGCGAACTAGATCAAAATCCGTATCTCTTGTTTTGGCTACTACAATTTTGCATTCACCTGCCAAATGATTTAGAAGCCCGCATGGCGATCCATCTGGAGTATGTATTGGACATAAAAAACCCCAAGACTCTGGCAAAAGTTTGCGAATCGTAGTTGTTCGAAGTTCAGTAAAGTATGCTCCTCGATGAACAGATCGAAAATGAGACAAAAATCTCAAGTAATTTAACTTGTCTGCGACAATTGTGAAGCCGCTTGATTGACTCAAGCCAAGACCACTTTTGCTCACCAAATTTCCTGTGGCTAAAAAGTACTCAAAGTGTCGTCCTATATCATATTTTTGGATAACTTGCAGTATTGAATTTTGTATTGAATTTGGTTCCAAAGCTTCCACTTTATCAGTGTATGACACATCAAAGAGGGCTTGAAATTTCAGACGGATTTGCTCAAGCACATGTTCCATCTTTTCATAGAGTAAGCCCTGAAGTAATGAACCAGGTAACATGATTTCTTGATGGGCTAATGTATCCGGATTATCGGGCTTACATAGGCCTTGAACTAAAGCCGTTAACTTCTGCAGCATAAAAAGTAATAGATTTGCTTTTTCACTCTGCCTCTTCAAGTGAGTGAAAATATATCTTGCAATAAAAAATTCTCCTAATTCAACATCACTTACAAATTTTTGTCCGCGTAAGAGGTTTCTAAAATATTTGCCAATGTAACGAAGTGCATCCATTTTAGATAGAATGTCTGCATCAGTAGCCTCATGAAGGCAATTGATGATACAATCATTTATGAGGCAATTCTCAGAGTTACATCTATAATCTGAATTCATGAAAATTTCTTTTTCAGAAGAGTCCGTGATGGCTCGAATAACTATTCCTACAGGAATATAAAATTCCTGACGTTCTATAGTGAGACCTAATCTAGCACTCCCAGTTTTCATATAATGCAATCTTATAGTACTAGATATTTCTGTCTTATCAACACAACGAATAGAGGTAGCAAATTTGCTGAACAATGCCCCCCTTCGCAAAAAAGAACTTCGTACTAGACCTAACACATAATGCCTACGTTGCTGAATTAGAAGTCGGATGATTCGCTCAATTCCGTTTACAATAAAGTATCCACCAGATTCAGTATCTTCTTCTCCATGTTTGATAAGTCCAATTTTATCTAGTGATTCCAAGTGGCAGGCGTGACTAGCTACCATAATAGGGAAGCTGCATATTTTAATTATGTTCTTATGTACCGGATGATCACGGCAAGATCCAACTATCTTATGACAAACTGTGGACATGAGATTGCCACAATAGGTTTCCCCAGTCTCTCTGCATTCACGTGGAAATGTTCTAGGCTCAAATAGGCTTCCTTGAAAACTAGCATCCCTCCTGACTTTCTCAGGCTTTTCTAAATAGAAATTTTCGAACCATACTTGTAAATATGCACCCTTTCCATTTTCTTCATCCGACATCTTTATCTTTACATGCTGTAGTTCTGTCGACATATCACGTAACCCTTGATCTATGAACTGATCGAAAGAGTTAACATGGTCACTGACCAGCTGTTTGAGTCCTAAAAATAAATTTAGTTGTTTATAAATATACTTCCACAAGAGGTTCTTACCTGTTGTAATTTTGCTTTCCATTTTGCTTTCCATCTAGCTATCGTATAATTCTTGTGAGGAGTAGTATGACTTCAAAGTAAAGGAAGTCGTTATCGTTTTGCACTGAAGATTGCAAAAGACTTACTTCCCGTGAAGCGGCGGCGGCTGGATACCGGGAAAGAAAATTTATATTCTTTGTATGATACTATTCTATCCGCACACTGAGTGAGAAGATGTTCGGGAAAAGAAGTGATGGGACAAGTAGAGAAGTAGAGATGAGCGCGCAAAAAATTCTCGCGTACCACTCAAGAAAGGCTATGAATTGCTGACTGAGAACAAACGGCAGATGATTCTATGGACTGTTTTCTTGTTTTTTTTTTCTGATTGGAACGTCTTGTTATATTTATGGTCACATGTACCATACAGGTACTGAAACAATTTGAGTATACATACTGTACGTACTGCTGGTAAGTCACATTCTCACATTCTTACACATGGTAAAAACTATGCATATATTAAATCGACACTTTGGAATTTCTGAATTTGAGATAGTTTGATATGTTTATCCGCGTGGTGTTCCAATAGTCGACGTGCCAATATTTTTTTTTGTATCCACCATCCTTTCAGACTGCACCTGCCCTTACTCTCTCAGCTGTCCACGTGCCTATGATAGTTTCCTGTAACAAAAAAAATATGGCCATTCTGTTTTTTACCCGACAATTTAACTTTACAACCCCATTTTTCAACGAGTGCGAGAAAAAT
>Ga0115556_1000963_pt1 | contig 19570 bp, 13 predicted proteins | sample COGITO_mtgs_1104_5_FD_87282 | JGI IMG/M metagenome (GOLD analysis project Ga0115556, IMG submission 87282) | Pelagic marine microbial communities from North Sea - COGITO_mtgs_110414 | ecosystem: Environmental > Aquatic > Marine > Epipelagic | place: Germany:Helgoland, sampling site Kabeltonne... | reverse complement strand
TGGTCGGGGATTTCCTTGGGGATAGCTAACACTTAACACCAAAATGAAAACACTTAACACCCAATCCCACTATCATTATTATCCCAATCCCACTGTTATCTAACAGGGGGATTATTATCTAACAGGGGAGTGTGGTTATTGTTACATTATTATCTAACATTGACTAAGGTAAGTCAAGTTAACAACATGTCTAAATCAATGTTGTCTGCTCTATTGCCATGGCAATCCCACTATGAAACTGTCAAATAACTATAAGAAAATCACGCACAACACTTTGAACTACATTCAACACAGTGAAAAATAGGTCCGAAAAATACGGGCGTTTTTTCCCCCCATGTTTCTGATTTTTTCCTACTCTAAGCTGAAGCTCGCAAATCGCAAAATCAACTATTGTACTTCTCATTGCCGTAACCAAAAAAAAACACAAAAATCCTCTTCAAACTCTCCAATAGCGAAAGCGTATCTACTTTACCCCTTATTTCTTTCCCTCCCTATTTTTTCCCCTACTTCCCCTCTACAAGGTTGGGTTTGAGGGTGTTAATTTTGTATCTGGCCATGACATCGACCATGAATTTGTTGAGGATAAACCCAGTCAACCCCCAAACCTTGTAGGGTCCTCCGGTGAACACAGGCGTTCCGTCGATCTCGCTGACATCCCAGTTACTTTTCTTTAATATTTCACTCAAGGGGACTGTGAAGACTTCCTCAACCTCGTCAGCATTTGGATTTAGGGTTGTGTTGTTTAGTTCTCCCACAAAGCCGATAACAGGTGTGACTGAAACCCCTGTGATGGCTTTAACCTCGCTCCAGTTGCAGCGCAGAACACCGAGGATGTTAACATCGCTTTCTCGCACACCTATTTCCTCCGACATCTCGCGAAGCGAAGTGGCAACAATGGTTTCGTCTTCATCTACTTCGCTCACCATTCCGCCTGGGAAGCAAACTTCTCCTGGATGTGCTCTTAGCATTTGGCTCCTTTTCTGCGTATTTTTTGTGAGTAGCCGTACAGTTAGATTGCAATGCAACGTACCCCCCCTCTCCCCCTCCTTTCTCCAGATGACGCAAATACAATTTTTCAACACTCACTCCCTCCCTCCCTCACTCACTCATTCACTCACCTCAAATAGAATGGAGGGTACACCGCCAACATTACACAAGGGGAGTATAATGCTCGCCCTCTTGCGATGCGGGATCGTTACTTGACGAGGCATCCGCACCAAATACTTGCGAATCATTGTAATGTGCCCCGTTCGAAAGCCGTTACTCAAGTCCATGTCCACAACCTTTGTTCTCCTTAACTGGACGAATCGTTGCTCATGGGGAGACAAGACATCCTTCAGCTGGTCCAGCCTTCCCTCATTCAGCAAATGTGCAGCGAGTTGCAGGACATCCTCCCGATCGCGAACGGCAGCTGCAAGCGCCGGGGCGGTGTAATTCAGCTGCATCAGACGAATGTCCTCCATTTTATCGCTTCGGAGAACTCCGCTGCCTGAAAAGGGCTGGCTGGTCTTCTTGTAATCATTCGGCTCATGGAAGCTGCTGTTCTCCCATATCGAAGACTTTGACACAGAGCTAGAAGAAGTCGAATCCAGGGAACCAGTCATTGTCGAGGATGATGGGGACTTGGACTTGGATGATGATGATGACAATGCGCGTCGGCAGATGATAATATGCCGACACGACAGTCGTTGCATTCTGCTTGTGGGAGGGGGTCTAAGGCGGAAAGCGACGAGACAACACCACGACGGCGTCGGCGTCGACAAGAACGTTGCCGCTGGTAATAATAAGGGACGTAGATCGATGTTCTTTGCAAAAAAGCACTGAAAAGGAATAGACGAAATTCCCCTTCATTTTGCCGGCGAATATCTTCATCTTTCCTGTAACCAACATTTAAGAAGGAGGGAGGGGATACGGGTAAACCAAAGATTAAAAATGTCACCCCCCTTGATGGTAATCGAGCCGTTCTGCACAGGGTCACATGAGAAGTTCGTCGCTTTGCTTAAAGACATAATTTTTCCAAATGAAACTGCGACATACACCCTCCCGGGTAAGAAATGGCACTGGCGGCTGCAATGTAGGTGAGTGAGTGAAATGGCGTCGTAGTGTATTTCCTCACCCACAACAAGGGAGACTGCGCACATGAAGGCAGTCTAGTACCACCAGAAGTATGGCCTCGCGACTAACCTCTTGGCAGTGCAGTGACACTCTCCACTTTGATCCCTTCCCCTTCCCCTCACAATACTCTCCTGGCTTCGTCAATGGTGAATTTATCTGACTTACTCGCCCTTCGACCCGATCTTTCTGGGCACAGGAAAATCTACTACTTTCACGAGAACCAGCTTGCTTATCCTGCAAATGATGCACACAGTGACGCGCACAGTGACGCACACAGTGACACCACCTCCCAAAAGCGAAACTCCAAAATCTTCAACACATTCGGGTGGGCGCAGGCCCTCTCTTGCCTAATCTCCGATCTTGTACTCTTCAACAGCGAGTACAACCTTTCATCATTCTTGGAAGGCGTTCGATCTCAGCTTTCCATGATACCGAAAGATTGCCGGCCAGCTGGTGTAGAGGAAAGGATCCGGGCCAAGTCAAAGGTTTTGTATTTTCCAATTGCTGATCTTGCCGATTATACCGATTATGCTGATCTTGCTGACAACTTTCGTCCCCTCCACATCGTATGGAACCACCGATGGGAGCACGACAAGAACCCGGAGCTCCTATTTGACACCCTGAAATCGCTCTCCTCTAAGCTCTCCCCAACTGTACATACATTTCGCGTAAGTATTTTGGGAGAGCGGACCAAGTCGAGCGTACCGGGTTGCTTCGAGGACTTTCAGTCGTTTGCAAGTGATAATAAGAACGTCGAGTTGGTTCATTTCGGGTACATTGAAGGTGAGCATACATTTATCACACCATCACACCATCACACCATCACACCATCACACCATCACACCTTCACACCATCACACCTTCACACTAACTAACCAAGGCCATCCGCCACCCCCGCCAATGTTTGTTTCGGTGCAGACTTTGACAACTACCGCAGCGCTCTGTTGTCTGCAGATGTAGTTCTTTCGACAGCGACTCAGGAGTTTTACGGCGTATCGATGCTGGAAGGAGTATCATTTGGCTGCGTTCCTCTCGCCCCCAATGCACTGTCATACAAGGAGCTATATCCCAAAGACCCCTGTCTCTACAATACGCCAAAGCAGCTGTTGAAAAAGCTCGAGTACTGGATCCGAAATAGCGGGGCATTTCGTTCTAAAATCAGACTACCAATATTAGACGAAATTAACGTGACAAAGTACACCTTATCGACCCTTACACCTCAATACCACGCCGCAATTGACATACTCCCATCGTCGCAAAAAGCAGAAAGTGTAACAAAAAATGAAGTAGAAATTAACTCGGGCAAACGTCGCAAAATTTAGAGCAGCAGCAAACACCACAACCACACCACACCACACCACACCACACCATACCACACCACACCACACCACAACCAAAACCATTACCATTACCACACATCAACATAAATTTTGCAACATAACATCCATCCATCCATCCATCCATCCATCAACCAATCGTTCGTTTACCGATCAGTACTTGTTGAGCTTGGTGACGATGAAAACCCTGAGTGTTTGGTCCAAGCAAGACAGAACGCATAGTCCTTCCCTACTGTCGCTCCAGTCAAAACTCACAATGGGCTGGGTGCTGATGACTCTGCTGTTGAGTAGCTCCACACTACCGGCCACGCCCACAGGCGCCTTGTCCTTCGTGCTTTCCCCCACCCTGTTATTGGGGTAGTGGTATTTGTAGATGTTGAATCCCCCGTTTCCTCCTCCGGTCATGAACAAATCGCGGTTTTGAGGGAGGTGTCGCCCGAGCCACACAGTCGATTTGTGTGCCCTTTCAGAGACACTAGCAAATCCTTCTTCCTGGTGGTAGGTGCGCAAGTCATAGGTCCTGAATTTGCTCTCCAGGGTTGTTACCACCATCTTGTTCATTTCGATGTCCTTCCTGTCGAATTCTATCCCGGTGACACCATTTTTACAGTTTGTCTCGAAGCGCAAACTATTAGTCCTCAAATCAAACATCTTGACATCGCCATTGTCATAACCGGCGACGATGCACCTCTCCTCGTCATTGTAGCTATTCCCGAATCCGACACTCCAGCAGTCCCTAGCACTTTGTCCCTCTTCCGGCTCTAGCGATAGGACTGGCTCCTGCGCCCGAGGATCCCAAACCCTCACACAGCCATCCCTGCCTCCGGTGACTATTTCTGGAGCACCGTAGCCACCACTGCACAGTGAACATGAACAAGGTTGTTCCGATTTGTAAGTTAGAAATTTTCAAGGCAATCAATTTTTTAAGATTGATCAATCGGAAAGCAAGCAACAAAAATGATTGAAGTGGCACGCCACGCCACGCCACGCCACGCCACGACACGACACGACACGACTCGGAAGAATACACCATATCACATGGTATCTCACCTGGTGGCCCCCCCTATGCCGTCTATACAATTCACGATGCCAGCATGCGCCTGTACGTTGAAAATAGGTTTGGTGCCGCCTTCTTCCAGGTCATTAATGCTCAAAACTCCTGCGTAATCGCCCACGGCAAACTTCCTATCCTCCAAAGAGGGGCATGCCCCAAAAGTACCACATTTAATTCCATTGTCCTTGATCAGCTCGTGGATCGGCATGGCGTCACCGCCGTTCATTTCGTAGACAGTTAGGGCACCCTTCGCCTTCGGGGTAATACCCGCGGCCAGAAAACGGGCAGAGAAGGGGATCCATTTGGTTTCAGATGGAGTAAAGCTCACAGACTTGTTGATGTGTTCAATGATTTGTGGGGCATCTGTTGAGTCCATCGCCATCTTTTTCGTCTGCTGGTGCTCTTGGTGTGACCTCGATGGACTTCACTTGCAAGAAACGGCAATAAGGGAGTCGGAAGACTACTATTTTGTTTTTCAACTTTCCACCCTCCACGACCCTCCCCCCAACTTCAAACTTGAAAACGTTTGCCTTGAATTTCAATATAATAAATAAAAGAAACAAACTTCAAAACACTACATTTGTCAATTCGTTATTTTTAGACACAAGAAGTCGTATTTAATCCGCTCTTCCCCAGTCATTTCGCTTAATTCCTTCTCCGAAGGTGACAGCCTTATGGGAAAATGAAAGACAGTCTCGCCTTCAATTTTATTCTCATGAATCTCGTAACTCCACGGGGATGGATAACCAATGTTCACCTGCACCCTGGTGTCTTTCCAGTTTGTGCTATTAATTTGAACATCATACCATTGAACCAGTGTCCCATTCTGAAAGGTGTCGTTGACAGCTTTAATTTCGTGGTTGGAAAGAGTAGGAAGAGGGGGGAAATTAGACTCGACCGTCGACTTCGACTCACTCCTCGACGACACCTCTTCCTCACGAACCGTTACCCCATCACGCACAGTCAGGAAATCGCCGGTAAGAAAACGACGGAGCCAGCTCTTCCTCTCTCCTGGTGCTGCCGCTATAATTTCTCCCCCATTCGCAAGTTCTATCCCATCCTCTCCGACTAGCGTCGAATTATCCCTCCGTACGCCGAAATTGAAGTAGCAGATTTGGTTCTCTCTCCACCTGGAGAACAAGCGGGGAGCCACCAGACTCAGGCGGTGGTCTCGCATTTCGTCATTGCTGATGATAATGGGCCGAACGCCAGCTCTCTCCAAGCCGCAACCATCGGTGATATTTTCTACGCTGTATGCCCGAACTTCGGTAGCAGCCGTTTGGTTGCACACGCTCGCCGCCATCCAGTAATAATCATCCAAGCAAAGCCGCGGACTCACAAAAAGAATCCCTTTATCTCTCCAAAGGTCGATTAAAGCAAGCTCGTCGAGCCCAAGCTCTTGGTTCCTATTTGCCACGGCGGCAAGCTTTGTCAGCCTGAAATTGCGACTCGCGTACTTTGCGGGAAGCACGATCAGGGGGAATTCGCCCCTCTCCTCGAGCATCTCCGCGATGGCATTCACCTGGAACAGGTTGAACTTGCCACCCTCAAAATTTTGCCCATAGTAGGCCACGTTCGCCCCGTCAATTATGGCCGTATATTTACGACCGGTACGCCTATCGAGGTAATTCGTGAAATTGGCCAGGGACTCTTCCGCTGCGTTCGACGACGTAACACGGGGTTTGGATTGGTCGTCGTCATTCGCTTTTCTTTTCCTGAAAATTAAATTCGGGATGTTGTTGTTGTTGTTGTTGTTAGATGCATTACGGTAAAGGGGGCGGAATAAATAAATTAAAGGCTCACTGATTTCACGAGGTGATTTCACGAGCTGATAGCACTCACTTCTTCTTCCGCTTTTTGTTGCCATTGACTCCGTTAGCGCCAGTATTTTTAGGTTTTGTGAATTCCTCCCACCTTGTTCGACTCAAATCGCGCAAAGCTTTGACCATGTCCCCTCTCTCCTCCTCCGTGAGCAAGATTTGGTTTAATTTTACGCCTGTGGCTGGACAAACGCCATCCTTCTTTGTGATCTCCACAAAGGAACCTCCACTCCCTACAGCCTCAAGTAGCGACACAGCCAAATCGTGGTCGACATCGACACAAATCTCCATCATCTGACGAATGAGACAAATGAGCAATTCCTTCCCTCTCAGTTCGCAACCATCAAGTAAACCTCCTTCCTCGGAAAAATATCCCTCCTTCGCAAGGTACTTAATTAGCGCAATGTAGTGTTTCTCCGTCAACTTCCGACCTCCACCGACCCTCATTTCCACGAAGAATTCATACACAGCGCTGGCAGACACTCCGTGCATCGACCCTTCACGAACAAGTTCGAAGAATATCGGCGAGTAATTTCTCATCGTCAAGCCCAAATTCTTTTTGTTGGACTTCTCTTGCCCTTTTTTGGAGGCCGCCTCAATGTCTGCAGCGGACAACTGCACACTTCTTAGTAGGTCCATAGCCTCCCTTACCATCCCTTTTTCCACGAGAACCTTGACTCGGATTGACAGCACTGCCTCGGTCATCCCAAAAGAATCGTCGTAATTTTTCGAGATCTCATTGAACATGTCAGAACCTCCAATAACAGAAGAGGGCAACCGAGATAAAATGTACAGGTGAGTTGCTAGGAAACTCTGCGACATCGACGACCCGATCGTATTCAATCGGTATACATAAAGCCAGCATACGCATTTAAACATCTCGCCTTCCGGGTCATTTCTGATGTCATCGTCGGTGACATTTGCATACCTTTGTGTGATCTTCGAGAGGAACTGTTGAGAAGAGAAGTTGTTTAGAGCGAGTTTAGTGAGTTTTACCGGTACATGCGAGAGACGAGCTGGCCAATTCTTTCGTCTAAAACATCATCACCCTCACCTTATCAGCGTAACTCCAATCCGCAGCCGTGATATTATGCCTATTCAGGTAAGTCGTTTTGATAGCTTTTTGGGCGTTTGCTGGTGGTGACGGTGACAAAACTGATTGTTCGAGAATACCATTCCGCAAATCGTCCATTACAGCGCCATAGCCTTTACTCATACTATCTTGCTTACCCTCGGACATTTGTTTCGCGGGCCCCTTCTCACGACTTAAAAAATTAAACTCCTTTGAGACCAGGTCAATGAGAGCAGAAGGAGCCGGCTGGAGATAGAAATCTTCATCGCACTGCTGCTGCTGCTGATTCTTTTCCCGCCGTTGCAGTGGCTGCAGCTCTTCCCGCGGTGACTCAGAAGAGGATGTACTCAACCCCAAGAAGGATGGCCGCCAACTAAACAGGCTTATGTTGCTCTTTTGATAGTTTCTGCTTTGTATTTGAGCAAAGGGTGTTCTCCTCACTCGCAGCTGACGGCCAGCTTGCTGCCTCACAGCCCTCGGAACAAATGATCGACAGACGCTAATTGTAACGGACATCAGTAATAGTTTGCCCATCCAGTACATGTTAGGGGGGGGTCATCGACGTTCTATTTTTTTTGCAGGTCGTTATTGGTGTCAGGGTGGTGCCGCTCGGTTCGTTTCGGAAGAGAAAGCCGGCAATTCTGTGGGAATAGGGTGGGACTGCACAGAAAGAGCGTAAAACAACACTTTAAATGTGAATTTTATATATCGTCAGTGTCCTGGGGTCACTCCAAAAGATGGCAAATATAAGCATAAAAAATCAGCGCTTTTTAGAAAATTTTCTCCTCACCCGAAATCGAAGAAATAAGGGGGTTAGAAGGGGGAATGGGGCACAAACTTGACGAAATGCTGGACATCACAGCTCTCATCCGAGATGCGGCATCCTCCCTCCCTTCTGCTCCTCCCTTATCAAACCCGGGCGCTTGCATGGTCCATTCGAAAAACTTCTGTCTGCTGGACTCTATGTCTGCCCTCGAGTTGATGGATGAAAAAATGGACATCTCCTCTAGCAGCGCTGATGCAGAGGAAGACGAGAAACTTGATGCGATTGACTCCAATCCCTTGCAGCTGCTGCATTCTCGAATCTTGCCATTCTACCCGCCCGAACTGGACGATCTGTCCCTAGATATGCAGCCACCCCAACTGACCGCTAAATTGGTGAAGAACCTCTCCCTAAATCTATTCTTGCTGTACGAACGTAGTCTGAGTGGTGCAACAATAGTTGAGACAATTTTGACTTGCGGTTATTATTGCGAAGGCGTGATAGGCGCACTGGCAGAAGCTTGTGGTCTGGTCAGCGTTTGCAAGACTGCAAGTGACGGTAGCACAGAAGAGCCTCCGACGCCAAAAACGACAGAAACACAACGATACCTTCTTGCAACCCTCTTGACAACCCTGCGACTGGTGGGGCTGACGAAATTGCTAGTTTACCACGGTGATATTTACGAAGAGGAAGATTACAGCCCTCTAGCCGGCGGTTCAGTAGACTATTGCTTGGGTTGCGATTTGCTCATGAGCGGATCGACGGGCAGCGACGACTCGTCAGTATTCGGGCAACTTACTTCGAAAATGGTGGACGATATCGTCAATGCATTCGTGACAGACACCTTCAACACAATAGACTCAAGCTCAGGCAACGACCTCCAGACTATCAAGCACGTGGTTGAATTCAATGTCAAGCTGTACGATCTCTGTAAGACGCTCAGCATAGGCACACAGGAGGAGGTAGATTTCTCTGCGTCCAGAGCGGCGGCCATTGAGGAGTCGAATGATGTCGAGAAGATTTCCAGTGCGCACGTTCGCCACCGAGCCGTCGTATCCAGAGCGAAAATAACCTCTCTCCTCGATACCCTTCGACAGCTAAAGGCTTTGATAGAAAATGGCGAGGCTTATGAGCCCGTCCCTTCCCCTATTGTCTCCACGAATATCTCCAGGAAATTGCAGGGTTCAGCCCCCTCTCGAACTGTTGTACCCCTTACACCTCTCGCCGCTGTCGACTTTTTCACTACGTTAACGCTCAATTTTAAGCCTATAATCACTTCCGTACTCCACAGCAATTTATCCCAAGACCTGACCCGAAACCTTCGCATGTTTTCTGCTCTCAAAGGCAATGTCTTAAATCGCAGTGTTATGGCTACCTTAATTTATTTCAACGACAGGGTTCTAGGCCAGTATCCGTTGTTCGATTACATCGGCAAGTCGCTTGCCACGGGCGGAGGAGTTCCGAGAATAATGATCGAACAGGGCTACCTCACACAGCTGATACAAATGATGGGCGTGCCCATGTTTGAGAGTTGGAAGATATTTTTATGGAATCGGACCAGGCAGAGATACATGATCGAGAAAAAGATTGTGCCAGATTGGGTGAAACTTCAAGAGGAGGCAACAATAGCCGATCATTTGTTTAGAGAGCAGTTTGGACTCAGCAACGAACCGAATGCAGTCGCGTACATGGGCAACTACTGCATGCAGAAGATGCTGACATACATGGAGCACTATCTTTCGCTTGGCCTAGAAACAAAGGTCGCCTTTGGACTCGATTGTGCCAACACGATGGATTTGAGCTACTCTTACTGGTACTACGACTATGTCATCTCGACGCTCTTGAATGTGCTCGACGCCACAGTGAGTAAGAGGGAGGCGGTCAAAAACGACGTACACAGGTCCGTTGAAGAAGAGAGAATCGCGAAAGAGAAGCGCGAGTATCAAGAAAAGAAAAAGCAGAAATCAGCGGGCTCGAAGAAATCGAAAGGGAAGAAGCCGAAACCCCCCAGCGAACAGATCCAACCTCGCGAGGTCTCCGGCGACGAAAAAGTGATGCTGTGGCGGGAGTCCTTCGACCGAAACTTGATTTCAATCAAACAGGCCATGACCCGGGGCATTTTTCGATTGCATGCCGCTCTGCGGAAAGCAAACTTCACCACTCCGCCTGAGTTGTCGTCTCGAGACTTTACTTCCCCTTTCACGTCCGAAGCAACGATATTCTCTGCCCGCTTTGCAGCATTCAAACCCATCAAACACCCCCCATTTCTCAATCACGAGAAATTTCTCGAGATTAACAACACGGATAACATCGCTGTTGGCGATTTGCTGAAGAGCAGCGTGCAAGAGTTTAACAAGGCGAAGAAGGAGCTTGTTGCGCTATGCGACGAAATTGACCTTGACGAGGAGAGGAGCGTCATAATGAAAATTCAGGATTTGGAAAAAATGAAGGAAGTATGTGTAAAAAATGCCTTGACAGCACTGAGCGTCAACCAAATAATAAAGAAGGAGGAGGAGGTGACGGGTGCTTACGAGCTTTCGCTGAGTTTCGTGGTCGACCCAGTTTTTGCAGTGGTAAATGTCGCACCTAAGGAAAAAAAATAATGCCAAGGGTCGTTGTTATATTGCTGAAGATTTTTTTTTGTTTCTGGCAAACTTCTACTTTTCATCGTTGGAAATTTTCTTTCACCGCTTTACCAAAGGGACATACCGAACTCCCATCAGGCTCTTTTGGAGAAATTCGTCGCCTTCGCTTTCTCTGACAATTTTAAGGAGCTCCTGGTTCCCTCCATCTGGACCAACTGGTATGATCATAACCCCACCCACTTTTAACTGGTGCAAGAGGGCTTCTGGAACGGAAGCAGCAGCTGCCCCCACATGAATAACATTGAAAGGTCCATTTTCAGCCCAACCTTTCCACCCATCTCGCACGTCCAATTTAATCCTGCCGTTTACCAACAGATCTCCATCAGATTTCTGCAGGTTATCGCGTGACATATCAACCAGCTCGCTAACAACATCTATTCCAAAAACTTCCAAAGTGGGGTCAAGGCGCCCAAAGCATGCGAGCAGATATCCACTCCCGCAACCAACATCAAGGACCTTGCCCCCATCTCTCAGAGCGGGATAAAGCTCCTCCAGTGCATGGGCGTGCATGTGGGGGGCACTTATCGTTGCATCGTATCCAATTGGCTGTGGAGAGTCCTCATAGAAATCGCAGGGAGAAAAATTTCCTCTATCCACCTTTAGCATTGCCGCATGAACATCGGCAGTCTTCACAATACCGTTGTCCCTCAAGTTATTGACCAGTTCGGAATTGCTTGACCCTGAACAGCGCCAGGCCATGGTGGTGAGGGGGAGGAAGAATATTTGCCTGCAAAGTAGTGGTAGTAGTGTTGGAATGTTGGAATGTTGGGCGCGGAATATTAGCCGGCAGTGACGTAGTGTTGGAATGTGGGCGCGGGGTGCACCTCTTAGGAAAAATTCACAGGGAACTGTCTCACACAATCCTTCTCTCTCACTCAGAATTCCGCCTCCCCCCGTCGTCATAGAAACTTTCCCAGCCCCATCTAAATAAAAAAATATTTGCTGCACAACTCCACGCGCTTAGAGATAAGAGAAATTGAATCTAGGAAGTTGCACCCCCAGTAGAGTCTCTTACTCCCCAAGAATGGAGACCAATCCCGGAGTTGGGCTTGTGTTCTCAAGTGAGAGGATACCAGTTCCTAAGGTTCAACAATCTCCTGGGCCAGCAACCTCCTTAGCTAGATTTCACATACCTCGTACGAACAGTGGAGTCGGTTTAACGATGAGCGACAAGCGTTTCCGCGAGGCAGCAAAACCCTTCTCTCCTTCTCCACAGGCTTACGATCAGCATAGCCGTCCCGGTGATGGCCAAAAAGCTCGGCTTCATATGAATTCGGCCTACCAGACTGTTCCCGTTGAGCAACGGAGAACGAGGTGGAGTCGCAGTGACGATGCCTATAAATCATTGAAAAAATCTACTTGTTCCCCAGGTGCGAAATATAGCCTGCCGGATCTTTGGGTGAAAAAGTCGTACCACCGTCCACTGCAATATTTACCTCTTCCTAAGCATCCTGCTACAACCTCAGTGGCGAGGAGACGAAAGGCAAAACCTGTTGATGCATGCGTTCTGGACGATTTATCTCCCGAGTCCAAGAAGGCAGTCAAGAAGATGTCTGCCAATGAGGTGTCTTGTTTTATCAAGATGAAACAAGAGTTGAGGAGCCGCAATCTGTCGACAAAGATTGGACCATAGGTCACCCGATTTACTTAAATTAAGGCGGCAACAAGACGGTGAATGTCGGAAGTTAATGTACCAAAGTAAAAACTATAAATTTTCTTAACCCTAACCCTTCTTCAAAATTTTGTCAACAGTCGGTCAGGTTTTCTCATTCTCATGCATCGTCTTTGATACCATGAGATTTAAGTAGTCGCTTCAATCTCGTCACTTCTGCGCTATCTTCATCCTTGGTAGCGACTATATTCGTGATATTTTTCACCCTGCTAGCATACGTTAAGCTGGTGAATGTTTCACTCAAATTATATTTTGCCGGAGAGCAGTTGACGAACATGAGGGTTTTCGCGTCTCCTCCTAGCGAGTCCTGCATAACCTTCGTAAGGATGTTTTCTCTATAGGGCACGAAGACATCTCCCTTCTTTTTAGCATATTCTTCGCTACTCAAAACACTAATAACATTCCCAAGGCAGCTCAAGCTCTCATTAATGGCAATGGCCTCTTCTTTTTGCTGGCCCTCAACCTTACTCTTGTTGATTCTCTCACTTCCTGCCAAATCAATAATGTTGAGTTTTCCATCGTAACTCTTTTTGGTCGTTTTGTTGTAGGTGTGCGTTTTGATAACGAATATGCTGTGGCTGCGACTACTCTGGCTATTCATGGCCGTGTGTGCAACCACCCTCCCCTTGTTCGCTTTGTCAAACAAAGCCAGCATCTCCTCTGGACCTTTAAAATCTTCTTCCCCCTTCGTCAGCGCTCCCTTCACCACGACTTTATGCTTAGCGTCTAATCCAACCGTCAGTTTGGGTGGATTTTTGTCTTTTGGATGATCCAAGTGGTAAAACAAATCCTTAAGCGTACCGCAGTAAATTTCGAAGAAATCACAGCTGACTGTGACATCAGAGCTTGCTTTGTTGTCGTTGATCTCATCATAGAGGTAATTGATGAACCGACGGGTGAGACCCCAGTCTTTTTTATCATTTCCTCCTGTCATGGTCCACGTCTTACCGGCCCCCGTCTGTCCGTAGGCAAAGACGCAAGCGCTGTAACCATCTAGGCAGCTCAAAACGAGACCGCTGCACTCGTCGAATATATCTTGCTGAGTTGAGAGAGGCCCGAAACAGCTGTTGTACTCGAAGACCTTCTCTTCCTCCCTCGCATTCTCCCCCTTTTCCCCAAAATTCATCATCAGCCGCACTTTCGTTTCGTCGACCAAGTCAACCTTCGAATGCCCATCTTCTTCTTCCAGTTCGAGTTCTTTGACACTTAACGGCCTGATCCTCGCATATACCCTCACTTTCCCCTTCGCGTCCTCTAGCATGTTCCAATACCGTTTCCTCAAGCCAATTTCAACTTTGTACTGTCTCTCGTATTTCTCTGTCAGTTCCTTGGCAATTTTCTCCTTCTCTTCCGCTTCCACTACTCTATTTGCGACAACTTTCAGCTCCCCCATTTCCTCCTCTAATTTGTCGATAACTTTCTGTGCTTCCCCCCTAGCTTCAGAGACCGCCTCCTCTCTTTCCTCTTCGAGCTTTCGGACAGTCTCCTTCGTTTCCCTCTCGTTCCCCTCAAGCTTTTCCTCCAAACCTTCCACCACCCCACCCAGCTCTTTTATCCTCTCCTCGCACTTCGCCTTCTCCTCCGCGAGTTCCCCCCTCGCGAACACAGCTTCGTCAAGCCCTGCCTTGGCTTCCAACTCCAGCTTTTTTGCCTCCTCATAATCGTCCCGCAGAACCTTTGCGTCCGCTGCGCTGATGGTGTCGCTGTCGTCGAGTTTCATTTGGAGGGACACAATCTTGCTCGCGGCTTCGCTTAGATTGCTCCTGGCACTGAGAGCGTCACTGCAGGCATCTGCAAGCTCCTTGTTCAGCAACTCTACTCGGCCAGCAAGCTCCTCTTCTAGACCATCATTGATATGAACCGCCTCTTCTCTTCTTTCTTCCTCCTTCTCCAGAATTACTTTTGTTTGTGCCAGTTCTTCCTTGAGGGCTTCCAGCTCAGTCTTCATATGCTCCGATTCCTCACTGCTCATAGGCCCTCCAGTACCGCCGCCGCCGCCGCCGCCAAATTCGGTAGACATGTGATTTCCCAGTTCCCCAATCTGCTTGCTGTGCATTTCAACCATACCCTGGATCTTCTCCTTACCCATATCCTTCAATCTCATCTTTTCAGCCCTTCTCCTCTCAGCCTGCTCCTTCTTCAATTTTAGCCTCTTCTTAAGGAGAACTTTCTGTCTATCTTTCTCCGCTGACGTCTCTTTTCTGAGTCTTTTTTGATCTTCCTCGAATTTTGCTAACAACCTCTTCGTCTCCTTCTCCGCAGCATCCTTCTCGGCCTCCTCTGCCGCATCTCGAGCTTCCTTCTCCGCCGCCAGCCTCGCATCCTTCGCTGCTTGTTGGACTCTCTGCCGGGCAACGGAAGCTTTGGCCTCCGCAGCGGCAGCCTGCGCGAGTTTTTGGATTTCCTCCTCTTTCGCCGCTTCCTCTGCTTTCCGTTTCTCCTCCAACTCCACGGCCTCCTTCTCCATCTTCTCTTCCAGCTCTCTTTGAAGACGCTCTTCCTCTTCCCTCATGGCCTTCTCCGCCGCCATTCTCTCTGCCTCGCTCACTCTCTTCTTATCCAACTCTTTCTCTTTAAGTTTCCTCCTCTTTGCTAGCCTTAACTTGAGCTTGTTTTTCTGGGCGTCTTGGTTCTCGGCAATTTCAAGCGCTGCGCGCCTGGAATTCTCCTCGTTCTCCTTCTTTAGCTTCTCGAGCTCCTCCAATGCCTCGAGTCTCAGCCTCTCAGCTTCGGCAGCCTGTCTTTGTGCCTCCCTGTCTTCCTCTTCCACCATTTCTTGAAGCTTTTTGGCGTTCTGTTGGTTCTTGAGCATGACGAGCTCCGATTTCACGTCAGCGAGCTCCGCCTCCAATTTGGTTCGTTCGTCTACTTCATCTTCGAGCAGCGCCGCCTCGACAGCCCTTTTCTCCTCTTCCCCTGCCCCCTTTGCCGCTAACATCTTCATCCTCTTCTTTCGCTTGGCTTCCAATCGCTCTTTGAGCTTGCCTTCGGACTTTACCCTCAGTCCTTTCATTTCCATTTCAAGCTGCTTCTCTGCGGCCGCGTGGTCCTCCCTGATTCGCTTTGCTTCTTCTTGTTGCCTTTGCTGCTCTTTCGCTACTGCCTCGGCCGTTTTTAACCCTTGTGATCTCTCAGCAGCCGAATATTTCACCAGCGCTTCGACCGCTTTCGCTTCCTCCTGGATAAAGGACCTTTCCATTTCGTCTTCCTCTTCCCTAACTTCTTGCATGAACGCTTCCCTCTGAGCTTTACTCTCCGCTTCACCAGCGCCCTCTTCGATCAAGCGAAGCTCGAGGTCATGTCTCCTCTTCTTGATCCGATCCTGAAGTTTCTTTCGCCTGCTGGCCTGCTGGAGCTCCAAGTCTTGCTCCAGCGCAAGTATTCCTGCGTCGTGCTCTCTTCTTATTCGCTCGATGTCGTCATGCATGTCCCTAAACATGCCCCCGCTTACGGATTCTTCCGTGCGTGCCTGAGATAACTCGCTAGCGAGTTGTCCCTGGGCTTTCTCCGCAAGTTTTGCAGCCTCGGCATCCGCGTGGACGTTGAATTCCCTCCTTGCATCTTCCTCTTCTTTTTCGAGAAGTTCTTGAGAAGCTAGAGACATCCCGCCCTTGGAACTTTCTCTTTGAGCACGTTTCGCAGCGAGCCTCATCTCAAGTAAATCCTTCTGCCTCTTTCTATCAGCCTCCAGATTCCGTTTCATATCAACCAGTCCGGCCTCGTGCTCCGACTTGATGTGCTCCATCATCGAGTTGAATTCACCAACCTTTTTCTCCTCTTCCGCAAAGTGATCCCTCATGTTTTTAATTCTTTCATCGATTTCTCGACCTTTTCGGGCGAGGAAGGCAGCCTCGTCTTCCCCGTACTCGGCATCGAGTATCTCCATTGCTGTTGAGATCTCCCCCTCGGAAGAACCACTCTCTTTCATCTCTAAACGCCGGCGCTTCTTTCTTTCCTCGAGTCGCGCAAGCATCCGAGCCCTTTGTCTCCGCTGCTCCGAATAGAGAGTGTCCGCAAGGAGGCCAATCTCTTTCTCGTGACTCTTCTTGAGATTTGCCAACATGCTCTCATAGTCTTCCCCCATTCCCTCCGCCAAGAATTGTCGAGAAATCTCTAGCTGGTGTGCTCTGTCCATCGACGACTTCATCCTCATTTCGAGCTCTGAGTAAAGTTTATCCTTTTCGTGATCAAAACCTTCTAGGAAATTTTGGGAGCTATTGCTTCTCATCATTGCGTCTTTGACGCGCATCGCATTCCCCTCAAGTTCCTGCCGAGTTTTGCTGTAGTCAGTCTTTAGTTCTCCCCACAGGGCCCTAAGATCGGCGTCGTGCTTCGCCTTGAGCACAACGAGCTCGTCAAACAGGCTGAAGTGGTCGTCAACTTGCATCCGGTTCTGGCGCGCCGATTCTACTTGCAGAAGCTCTTGAAGCTCTTTCTCCAGCCCCGCAGAGGAACGTAGGCTCTCAGCCTCCATGAGCTCGTCAACGGCAGCTAGGTCTGAAGCCACCTCGTCTGCGGGCGTCTTGTTCATCCCGTGTTCCAATTTCTTTTCCCACTTTTTGCCAACCGCTTCTTCTTTCCGCTTTGCTCCCAAGCGCAGTGATCTGTTCTGGATGAATGTTTTGATTGCAACCACCTCTCTTTTCTGCAACAAGCGCAGGTGTTCCGCCTCAAATTCGTCGTTGTAGTGCCCCCTGAAGGAAGCCATGAAATCTTCAAAATTTAAGATCATGTTCCTGGTGTTCAAAAGCGACGCCTCCAGCGCACTAGTGGACGCACGTGCCACAAGATCGACGCTTTTGTTGACTTGCTTGACCTCGTTCGCTGGTGCACCTTTCTTCGCAAGTTCTATCGCGCGCGCGGACTTTATGGCCGCAGTTGCGCGACGAAGGTCCTCGCGCCGGGACACCTCAACCTCATTGATGAGGTCATGGAGGTCATCCTTCGCCTTTTTATCCACCTCCTGGCATAAGTCCATGACGCGAGAGATTTCGGAGTGGTCATAGGGCACGACAGCAGATACCAATGACCTCGATTCCTCTTCGCACTTCTCATCGAGCAGCGAGAGCTCTTTTTCCTGCTCCTCGTGGAGGGTTTTTACCGCCGCAGTTATTGTCGTCTGATTTGCAGTAGACTCGTTTTGCCATAACGATAACACACGCTCCTTCTCATTGGCTTTTTGTCTGTCGTACAGCTGTGCTCTTAGCAACCGGGCCTTATGGATGCAGCGAATCTTGACAAAATTGACGTTTTGTCGGTGTATCTTTTCAAGATTTTGATCGAGCTCATGGTCATGCTTTTCCTCCTCAAGCCTTTTCATTTCGTCGGCCTCTACTCCAGCAAGCTCCAAGTCTAATTTGCGATTTGCCTCTGCAATTGTGGCGAGAAGTTTGCTCTTCTCTTCCGCCTGCAGTTTGGTGAGGCGCTCACGGACAACCCTGCGAAGACGTGTCGCACCCTTGGTGTTTTTCGTCGGGGTCATGAACTTAGTGATACCCTCCAACGTCTGCGCATCCTCCACGCTCATTGCCCTTTCCCTGCCGCGTACGTTTTCTTCGCCAAGCTTGTTCGCTGCATCTTCTTCACTTTGCATGTCAGCGTTTTTGGCGTGAAGAGCGCAGTAGTCTGAGTCCCCTACTGCAAGATAAAGACATGGCTGCCCAGTATTGGTAGTCGCTATGCAATAACGCGGTCCTTCCACCGGCTCGACGGAATCTTTTTTCTTGCCGCCGTCGGAGAGAAAAACTTTGCCTCCGCAGACTCCTAGCAGGAGCGCCAAGACGAACATCCCCGCTACCGTTGTAAACGAAAAATTTTCTTCCGCCTGTGTTGTATTGTCGGCAACAATTAAGCCGACTTTGCTATCGTCGGTATCGTCCTCACACCCATGCACTGTTTTATTTACGTACACATAAACGTACTCATGAACTATATCGCTTGTGCACGTGGGTTCAAGGTAGTAGTATGTGCAGGTGTCACAGTCACAGTTGTAACTCGCTTCCATCTCTCTTCTATCCGTCAGTGTCGTCGGAGAGGGCGTACCTTTGCTGGGAGCGCTAGTAGGGGAAAGGGAGGGGGGAAAAGTGGGCATGTCCGTCGCAAAATTGCTGTCAATGCAGCTTTGTTGAAATGCCATCACGTCATCGAAACCGTAGTCGACCATATCGAAGGCCTCAAGCAGCGCTATGTTGCAGATACCCGCACAAACGTCCTCAGCAACTGAGAGGTCAATGTCTGCACCACTGATTGTTTTAAATATAATCCCGTTGATCGAATCGCAGCAGCTGCTCCCAATTGTTGTTGACGTCGTTCCGACTGACAACACGTCACATTGAAACGGTTGCTCAGATGGAGCGGGGGAAGGGTTCGCTGTTTGATAATCAAGCGCCACGCATTCGTCCTTGAAGGAGGCGAGACTACCAGACGATATTGTGCTTGCCATTTCCGCATGACGGAGGGCAATCTCCAGAGCTTCGTTGCAGATTGACTGCTCGCACACATTTTTATCGGCAAAGTCAGCAGCAGAGTCCCCCCCAATGATTTGCCCCAAAATTAGATTGATTTCGTCGCAACAAGCTGGGCCCACGAGAATTTCCGTTTCGAACATACCCAAGATACCGCAGTAGGCCGGGGTCTCACTTGGTGCACTAGAAGGAGAACCCGTCGTCGCGCCGATGAAAATGCAAGCATCCTCAAAGTCGTCGGCACTTCCGACTGCAATTGTGCCCACGGTCTCGATCGTCGCAAGCGCTTCATAGACAGCAAGTCCACAGTCCTTCGTGCACACGAATAGGTTTTCCGGCGACGTGGGGTCACTGAGCACACGCACACTGGCAGACTGAACATTTTTGATCGCGTTGTCAGCAATATTGTTAATTCGATCACAGCATCTCTCGCTGGGATGCAATCGAGTTTCGAACATACCAAGCACGTTACAAGGCTCTCGCGGAAATATGCTCGGTGCGAGAGAGGGTGCAGCGGATGGATAGGAGGAGGGTCGTGCCGAAGGATGTGATGATGGACTTGTAGAGGGGGCCGATGAGGGGGCCGATGATGGACTTGTAGAGGGGGCCAATGAGGGGGCCGATGATG
>Ga0115556_1000958_pt1 | contig 19634 bp, 10 predicted proteins | sample COGITO_mtgs_1104_5_FD_87282 | JGI IMG/M metagenome (GOLD analysis project Ga0115556, IMG submission 87282) | Pelagic marine microbial communities from North Sea - COGITO_mtgs_110414 | ecosystem: Environmental > Aquatic > Marine > Epipelagic | place: Germany:Helgoland, sampling site Kabeltonne... | reverse complement strand
AATGTCACGAAACCAGATTCTTATGTTGGAGGAGATGAAGCACATTAAAGACGAAGCGGGAGGCCACGGCCACGGCCACGGCCACGGCCACGGCCACGGCCACGGCCACGGGGGAGGGCATGGCGGTGAACACCATCATGACCCTATCCATGACGACAAAGCTTTAAACGACATGAAGAAGGCGACTGGAAAACTTGTTGAGGCTACGGGGGTGGCAACTCTCGCTCATGGATTGGGTGGGGCCATGAAGAAAACACACTCCATTGCCAGATCTACTACTTCTATGCGGAAATCTAGCGACACCACACTGCTTTCATCAGTTGGGCACGCCAAGATCCACGTCGATGCAAACGACGAACACGGGAGCAATGCCGATCATGTGCATCATCTGGAGGCCGACGAGATGGCTGCGCGTGCGCAAGAGATGGAAATGGGTGAAGAGGAGCAGGCAATTGATCACCATCATCATGGGCACAAAGCTACCAGGATCAACCTTGATCATGTTTACCTTTTCAAGTCCCCTTTACTATTTAACAAGACCCTCGATATGACCCTCCTTTTCAACTGCTTTTATCTAGGTGTTTTTTGTGCAAACTACGCTAAAGTTTCTCTGGACATCTCAGGTGGTTGGCTCTACTTCCTCGGGATTTTCATTCCGCCCTTAATCAATTTTGTCATAAGCGGGGCCGTTATTAAAACCATGAGCATTCTCAACGCTATCAGCGAGCTCGACGGTGAGGTTGTGGGGAAAGTCATTGACGAGACGGAGGAGATGCTTAACGTGCAACATGAGGTCTTTGACGTTTTCCGGGCCAAGCTCGCAGCCATTGGGTTGAGTAAAAATGATCTTGGGAAGCTTTTCAAAGAGATTGACGCAGATGGTAGTGGAGAGGTTGACAGTAAGGAACTTAGACGAGGGCTGGCATTGATGGGAGTTCATATAAGCGGGCTGCGTTACAAGAGGCTTTTCCGTATCGTTGACAAGGACAGGGGTGGAAGCATTAGTTTTGAAGAATTTTACGCGTTAGTCTACCCGGATGATACGGATTTGCCACAACTCTCTCCGAGAAAAGATTAAAAGGTATAAGACGCAGTGTAAAGTTGTACAAAATAGACGAGAATTTACTGCCAATAGCACTCCTTTTTTAGCATAGCTAGTTTATTTTTGCATAAAATTTATAGGTCCCTCACATGTTAACTCTATCCCTCACATAACTAAACCTGACCACTGGGAACCCATCTTTATTCCCCGCGACTTTCGATAATGAAGGCTATTCAGATCAATGACGTCCACCATGTCCTCCTTAAAGTAGGATGCTGCAGCTCCTCTAGAACCCAGATCGCTTATAGAAGTCGTCTTACGTGAACGAACATGGTCGTCATATTCGTCTGCTGCTGCGGTCTTTCCCCCAACACCCCCCTCTTTCGTCTTGTGTAATAACTCCCTAGAAAAACTATCTCTCCTCTGATCGGCGCTTTTTTGTCGGTGGGCCATTTCAGCCTTTATCTGGGGCGAACCATCCTCACCTAATCCATCGCCCCAATACTCGATAACCCCCTTCATCATCAAGTAGTAGGAAAAGTACATGAGACTCTCCCAGACAAGCAAAAAGGTGTTGGTGCTCAAAATGTTAAAGACTCCCTTGTCGGCCTCGTCGGCTAGACTGAATTCGCGAATTCCGAAGGCGTAGACAGCGATGACACAGGTCAGACAAGTCGTGACAAAACTGACGTAAATGAGGCGGCTCTCGACTCTACCCGTCATCAAATCATATGTGTCAAGGTCGCTCACCAAAGAAATTATGTACAAAATAAGGGGGGAGGCCATTACAGCCCCAAACATTCTGGTACTTGTGAAGTATGTGCGGCAAATATTAGGATAATCTTCGATCAAATCGCTCGTCGATTCGATGCACCCCTCAGCTTCAAAAAATACATAGCTGATGACTAAAAAGGCCGACAACGCCTGACCAAAGAAGGCCTCAAGTGTCTTTTGTGTCGCGCGCATAACGCCCCCTTTGTGTTCGACCATTCGTTTGAGCTCGTTATTCCATCTATTGAAGTGTTGAAAGCGCATAATCTGGCGCACCTTCGTAAACGCCTTGATGAGTAAGATCCATTCGGCCAGGTGGACAATATCCAAGCCCAGATAGAGTGCGAAGCTCCAGTATGTTTCTTCAGAGTTATCATCCGCCACCTGCTCCAGGTAGCCGCCATAGTAAAGTATTCGATTGGCATGGTAAACCATTGGCAACGCACTCTGGCCGACCATATGCAGGATAAAATGGTAATATTCCTGCTTCCTCTTTCCCGGCTTGACGAACTTGCTGAAGAAATTCGTGATCCAGCAAGCCAGTGATAGCGGCTGTGCCGCGTAACCATAAGCCATCAAGCTGTCGTCAGAGTTAATCATCAAATTGTAGATTCCTGCGGTTTGAAATAACAAGAAAATCACGGTCCCAGAAGTCATGATCGTCTTCAGAATGTATAACCGCTTATGCTGAGCATGTCGACCAGTGACAACCGAGAAATTAAATATTCGAAGAGCTGTTTTCTGTTGGGTGACAACTTCATGGCCGGCCCTTTTCCACCTGTCCTTTCCTGAGAAAACCCTGTTCTCTCGCTGTGTGGGGGTGTCTGTGTTGCCGTCATTGATGTGGTGGCTGCTCCCAAAAGTTATCAACTTGTTGAAGAAACTTTTGAGAGGCGATTGCGGTGCAGGTTGTGCATGGATGTCATCTACATCCATGCCAATATTTTCTACGCTAATGTCGTCGACGCCGACACCGACAACCCCGCCACAAAGTTCTATCTCCACCTCTCCCTCGTCGACCTTTCCTTCTTTTCTCTCTTGATGGTCCTCCTTCATTTTCATACCTTCGCCGAGGTTCTCTTTCTTTCCCCTGCCACAGCCTAGAGCATATTTTATCCTCTTCCAACGCCCAACTTTTTTCAAACGCGTGCTCATGGTGAGCAAGCGCTCATCTAACGCCAGTCGTTTCCCAATATCTGGATTAATTAAGCGCCGTCGCTCGTCAGGCAAGCTCTTGAACCAGTTGGTATCCTTCACTTTCAAATGGTAGTGTCCAAGAATCATGGCGGCGAGCAGCCACGTGGCAACCTGATAATTGTTAAAATACATTCTAGCAAAGTGTTCTAGGGGACCGCGGCTGTTGATGTCAGTCGGAGTCTGCTCACGCCGCGCAAACAAAAATCCGGTGCTGACAAAAGTTGGGATGAGAAGGCCGAAACTGAACATTTCATAGTGCCTGATATTGGCTGTGAAAATGTCTACAATGCTGAGCCGCCCCAAAAGCATATTTCTAAATATGTAGACCCAGACGATTTGGATTGCCATGCTCACATTTCCCACATAGAAAGAGTCGCATTCTCCTAACTTACTTGGCCAGTCACAGACGCATGTGATGTCAACATTGGCATTTTCATTTAAGTTGACCGAAGTCCCATTGCAAGTGGTTGGGAGTTGCTCAACGCAGCCGTTCCAGTCCAATTCTTTGCTATATATGCATCCTCCAAGCTCGAAACAGAGGAATGTAATAATAGCCATCAAACTCACTCCAGTTGAGAACAGCTCGCTCGTCACACTGTCACCTTCCTCCCCGAATATCGACTTACTGGTTTCTTTGACAATGTCTTCGTTCATCTTTTCCCGAAGTGCACCACACATACGCCTAATAATTCTCACGTAAACGGGATACATAAGGAGCATGAAAAAGAGCCCTTTCTTATCCCAGCCGCTTTCGTCTTCGCCAAGGTAGTCAATGTAGGCTTGCCCGTGATATATCTTGGCACCGGTCTTCCACAAAAAGGCGCTGCTTGCATGCATCCAGTATTGCAGTCTCGGGTCAAAAAATATCCTTAAAATCCTATCCCATCTTATTCTAGTATCAAAGATCGCTCTGGGGCACAAATTGACGCATGGGAACCTCCTGGTCTTGGCATACAAAAAGTCATGTCCAACAAGAATAGAGAAATGTATACCAGTCGCCCCAAAACTGAGCGGGCCCAGGACTTCTTTTAAGTATGCACCCATGGTCGGTCTGATGTCTTGCGTATCTTGGTCGATTACCTTTGGGATTTGCTCCAAGTTGGTCGCCATCCAGACATTGTGAGCTAGGAAAAGATAGGTGGGGCACATGAAGAAGAAGCGAAGAATGTATAAATTCTCGTCCGTGATGATATTTTGCAGTGCTGTCCAGTCAACTTGGTCTCGTATAGATTGTGATAGAGTCAATAAGGGTGATTTGCGGCTGCTTCCGGGTTTGAGATTAGGGTTGAGGTCAGGGTTGGTGTCAGGGGTTTGATGGCTATCTTGGCTCATGCTGCTGCTGGATTCGGAGGCCTTATCAGGGTGGTGTTCGGCAATAGTAGCGGGATTGTTGACATTAGTTCTACCATCCTCTTCCCCGCCGTCCTCGTCTTTCGCAGCTTCAATAGCAGAGTCCAAAGATACAGATAAACTCTCAAGCTGGGTCTGATCTTTCTCCTTTTCATTGTCATGATTATGCACGACATCTTTACGCGATTTACTCTCGTTGAACAAAAAACTGAATCCAGGAGTAATACTGTGGCCGTAGTTGTCGTGACAGGGGAGATTTCTCCAGCAAATGCTCGCAAAGCTTGCTCCCCATAGACATAGGAACATTGTACTTCCAACTCCCCATACTTCTTCGACGAATCCCTCCGGAGAATTTTCCTTGATGGCAAAAAAGAAAAGGAAAATCATGGAAGCAATTATCTGCAAGGCGAAAGCAAAAGCAAAGCGCGCGCTCAGCTCAAAACGCATCATCTTCTGCGTCTCGATGTGGGCCTCAACAACCCAGGCCAGGAGAATGCTAGTAAGCTGCAAAAAGCAGGCGTTGAAACCGAGCATCCAGTTGCCGTTGATTGTGCTCGCGCATTCGTCAATACCCAGGCTCGTGTGCGCAATGCAGCCCAGGCTCTCGAAGCTTAGGTACAAATCTATGAAGAGTGCACCGACCCCAGTGATAAAACTGTTCTGCACCAAAGATTCAAGCTCAATTTTGGTATGCTCCAGGTTGATGCTGACAGTGATTGCAGTCAAGAAATAGTAAAGTATCGGAGATAGGGAAATGTTGAATATAGGCGACAAAAGGCTGAGGTAATCACTTTCTCCTGCATCCAATAGGACCTTCATTAGGGGGAAAACGTATGCCAAAAAGTGAAGCCAGAAGTGTATCCGCAGACAAACAGTTGCCTTCGAAAAGGGCTTATTGAAAGGATGCCAACTTATGGTCGGTTCAGGTGGATTCCTCTCAGTGCTTTCCTTGGTATGCACCCACTCTGTATTGATAATAAAGTGTGTAAAGAGGCTTTGGAAAGAGAGGGGGGAGAAGATGCGACTGTTCGTTGTGCTCCCACTATACCAGGTCAGAATTTCCACCGAATTCAGACTCATCTCGAGAAAGTGCAGAACCGTAAATATCATGAGAAAAAATCGAGCAGGGAGCTTCTTGCTCGTGACATTCCGCCTGTCACGCCAAGACTGGTGCCTTTGGAAGATGTTGGGGAGCAGACGCTCTAACTTCCTCCGTTGAATGATCTTTTCCGTCAAACTAAGCCTCTTGCTGTCCTCCTTTTGCATCTGCTTATTGATGCTCCGTCGTTCCTGTTCAGTTGCCTCAGCCATAGTCATCTCGAATTTTAAGTCATCTCCTTCATCTTCATCGTCATCATCGTCATAGGCGTCACCAACGTGTGTATCAAACAAAAATTTCTTTGACGCCTCTCCCCCAAGGACTGTTGGATTGGACTGTACTCGGGTGTCAACATCGCTGCCAAGGATCAAATCAGTCTTTGGGTTGTAGTATTTTACTTCTTTGGTCATAGAAGCAAGGTATTCAGGGTCACTTTTGGGCCGGGATCGAGAAGTGGGGTCTGGTGACTTGCGGTACGTTTTCATGGCGAATTGTAAGGGGCCAGAGATGTGGGTTGAATTGCGTGAGGACGGAGGGGTGGAGGATCAGGGGGGGCAGCAGGGAATCTTCTATGGAACGGAAGGAGGAAAGTAGAGCAATAGGAATATCTATAGGGACATGCAGGAATAAATGAGATGATTATGTTTGGTTGGAAGCTCTGAGGAGTGGTGAATGATGAATAAAAAGGTAGCACACAAGTGGGTGTGATTTAAGAAGACATTTTCGCGCAACATATGTATTTTTGTGACTTTTATCCATGGATCCAAGACGGCAGGGATTGTAATTTTCTTTTCCTGCATCCGCTTGATCTGAGGGTATTTGTCAACTCCGTCCTTATCTTATCGTAAGAATGGATAATGATGCTGCACTTTCTGATGACCGGAAAGATAGTGAAAGTTCTGATCCAACTCTCACTCTCTCCAAGCAATCCTCAACTGTTTCCTTTGTCCCCTCGTCGCCGTCCTCCTCTGACCATCCACTTGAGGAAGATTTTGTGTCTGCAACTAATGATGATGGTGATGAGACTGCTCCGTCACTCCGGAAACGGATCTTCTCAGCGTGGTCCCCGGCAAAGAGGAAAGATTCTGCAACACCGCGGAGGACCTCCAAGTCGTTACCAGGAGTTTCTCGGTCATCTTCTTTTCGCCTAAGTAGACGTAGCGTCCGCAAAGACGTCGAAGAATGTTATACCGATGGCAAGGACAGCAAAAAAGACGACGATATAGATGAAGGAGTTTTTCCCTCAGATACTATGCAACAAGAGATCTACGGAGAAATGCGGCCGCATAAAAGCTCCGTGTCCTCCCTTTCGGGTGTCTCGCAGTCAACAGAAGAAAATGACTCATTCTATCATAATAGCGATGAATGCTCGGACGAGGAAGTGATGGAGCGTGATACGGAAGACACATTTAATCATCATGACTTCATCATGCAACGGTCAAGAACAGTTGCATCCCCTTTTTCTCCTTCACCTAAAACTCAAATTCGGCACCGTATTCATACTGTTTCGGAGCGGTTGAAACAGAAAAAGGAGACAATTAATGAGGTTCAAGAAAAAATCGTCAAGAAGAAGAAGATAGTCAAAAAGAAGATGAAGCAAAAATTGAGGGGGAGTCCAGATTTTCTTGGGAATAAGATGATCAACGCCGAGGATGATGCCAACGACGGTGTTAGTGACTGTGGCGGTACCGATGATGATTGCGGTGGCTCGAAGGAAGGCAATGATGGTAACGTCAAGGGAAGAGGGAAGAGCTCTTCCAACTCCTCAAGCCGTCCCCGGAATGCGAACTCCCTCGGCTCCGCGGTTTCGTCGCGGAGTTCCCGCCTCTTCGGTGCGGTGCGCTCTGCCCTATTCTCTTTCCAACGCAAGAGCAGCAGTCGCAGCACCGCGAAAAATGCGAGCGTGACGGGCGATCTCTATCCCAGGCAAGCCTATGGAAAGGTCTCCCTACACATTCGCCAGTGTCATATCTGCAACCGAAAGTGCAAAGCAGAGAAAAACTATCACTATTATATCGACACGAGTAAACGTGGGTATGATGACGGAATGCAAAGTATTGTAGCCGTGGGTTTCGAAGACGAATACTATCAGACTGTGCCTGTGAAGACCTATGAACCGAAGTTTGGGGGGGATATGGGCAAGCCAGTTAGGTGAGTGCAGGTTTTGGAAGATTGGTTAGAGTCGAAAGTATTTTACTCACTGAAGCTTTATTTGGCGTCTCTGTGCATGCATGCAGCAACTCGAACACGATGGGTGGTGCGGTTAAAAAAGTAACCTTTGACTGCTTCAGCTACCAGAGTGAAGTTTTCATTAACCTGATTGACGAATTCACGAGCAACTTGATTGGGACCGGGAAGATCCCAGTCTTCGGGATTATAGAGAAAAAGACGCAGTATCAGTATAAGTCATTCGGAGGGATGAGGAAAGAGATGATCTTCAAGGGCGGCAAGAGAATGGAACTGTCCGAGACCTTGAAGAATTTACAGACTCCCCCCGACGATTACGAGTGGGTGCAACTGAAGGACGGCAAGGGGAATATTACTGGGAAGGTACTTGTCAGCGTGCAGTTTGACGACGAAAACTTGCTTGAGTGTTTTTCGCCTAGGGAACCCAGTAGAGTGGGGGAAGACGTCGACAAGCAGAGCTTCAAGGTGGAGAGCTTGCGGGTCGTTCTCGTGAGGTGCGCCAAAATCTACAAATGGAAACAGCACTTGTACGAATACAAGGCAAAAATTGTGGGCTTCCACGACACACGAGTCTCGCTTGCGTGGCTGTTTGGGAGCTTGTTGTTCTGTTACTGCTTTGATGCGGAGTATCTCCCTTGCTATGTGGGATTGTTCACCTGCTTCTTTATGCTCAATAATTTGAAGAAGCGAATGAGTGGATCGTCCATAATGCATCTTCTCCAGGATGAGAAGTCGTCGCATATAAATCGTTTTGTCGGAAAGCTGCGGATCGCTGTCGACAGGTGCGAGAACTTGCCGTATGCGTCAAAACGGAATAACAACGTTGACCCACTGGTCCGGGTCTGGCTGTCCTGCGGCCTGAGTGTGCGGAATTACATCGGTAGAACACGAACTTGCAAGGATACTTGCTCCCCCATGTTCCAAAAGGCTCACTTCGAGAGCAATAGCAGGCAGTCGACTATACACAAAGGCAAGCAGTGGCTCTTGAGCAGGTCGATGAAAACGAATGTGAGAGACGCCGCGCTGCACAATGTTACAAGCAGCTGGAAGCACGAAGACGGCCGCATTGATTGGCATTGCTTGAAGTATCCGATCTTGCAAGATGTCGCAAATGAAAACTCGACGCACGCCAAGGTGCTGTCCTGGGATAATAGTTTCAGCCAGCTCGAGTTCGACGTTGCCCATGCTAGCCAGAGGGGGGAGTTGCTGTTGGGGCGGGTGAAAATCCCGATAACGGATTTGCTCAGTGACTCCAGGGGAGGAGGGGTGCAGGAACTTAGAGAGTTCAACATGGAAATTCAACCTGTTGCCAAGGAGGGCAAAGAAGTCTCAACCCTAGAGCAGGGGAGAAACTTGGGGACTCTGCGAGTGCGAGTGCAGCTCAAGGTAGAGGAGAGAGGGCAAGAATTTACCGAGCTCGACAAGATGAACCAAGACAGGCTGGAGGATATGCTGAATGACGAAGTGGAGCTCGGAATCGTGGGGAAGCTCAACAAAGTGAAGGATCTCGCGACACAACTCCAGGTTACTCTCGAGGGCTGGGCAGATTGGTTCGAAAGGGTCAAAAACTTAATGTGTTGGGTCCATCCCATGAAGACTTTGATTGTCCTGCTTTACATCTTGTGCGGATGTGTCGTCTGCAGGATCGTCAAGTTCCGTTATTTGCTCACGTATAGGGTCTTAAACGATTTCAGAAAAGGATATCTCAGGAAGAGAAGCCGAAACGAGTGGAATAACCGAGTAAATAACCTGCTGTCAACGCTCCCCACCGATAAGAACATGGAAGACATCTTTGAATTGGAAAGGAAGGCGATCGCTGAGATCAAAGCGGGGGTAGGCAACGACGTGGCGCTCCAGAGTTTATGGCAGGGCAACATATGGAAAAAAGGGCTCGTCAACACATCATTCAAGAACCGATTTGTCGTCATCAGAAATGGGAAAATATTGTGGTGGACCAGCGAAAAAAATGCAGAGCGGGGCGTCATGCCAAGAGGACAGCTATACATCGTCAAGGACTTCGTAGAGGGGGGGGGAGAAAGTAGGTGAGTGAGTGAGTGAGTGAGAGAGGGAGGGAGGGAGGGAGGGGGGGGTAGCAGCCCGGGAATGTGCTTGCAAGATTCTGGCTAACGTGAGAGAGGGGAAATCGCATCACAGGAAAAATACAGTCCAAGGTGTTAAGGTCAAAGCCGGAGAGAGGGAAACAACAGACAGGCCAGGGGAACGTCTTGAAGGGGAGCGAATTTACAGCTGCGACCACTCTTCACCAACAGCAAGACATGAGACTTTCAGTAAACCATCCACATTTGCGAAATTCAACCCTCTTGTAGAAGTCGTACAAAATGATGACGCCGCCGGAAGATTAGAGATCAAAGTTAAGGCCAAGGAGTCCCTCCGCGGGAACTTTCTTTGGCGCAGTTTCGCATTTGACACGAAAGAAGAACTGGATAGTTTCGTTAAAGCAGTGAAAGCTTCCGCCGACAGCTTCAGTATGACCATGAAGTTCAAACAAACGTGATTGGGGGGGGGGGGGGCATTAACCAAAAGGATAAACGAATGGATAATTTTGCATTTTGCATGCATGCCTTTCTACTTGTTTCTACTTGTTTCTACTTGTTTCTACTTGTTCCTACTTGTTGAACTGCTTCATCAAAACAGCGCTGAGCTCCGACACCACCGCAACGTTCTCTTCTCTCTCTGCCACATTCTCGTTCTCAACTTTGTCGTAATCGATGAACTGGCTCACAACTCCCCGGTAGTCGTACAGCTCTCTCGCGTAGACTCCTTCGTCAAATTTGGCCTTCTTGGTCGCTCCGTCGAAGGGGTACCACTCGGTGTATCTCCACTCGTCCACTCGTACGGAGTAGCCCATGTACAGAAAGTCTTCGGCCTCCTTGTGGTCCACCGAGTTGTGCGCCCACGGCTCAGTCATGTTTCTCGGCGAGCGCGGATACTGACTGAACGCCGCCACCTTCACTTTCTCTTTCGTTCCCATCAGGGACGGCACTAGCGAAATTCCCTCGATCGGAGCCTCCCTGTCCCCAAACTTCTTCCCCGGAACATCGATCCCAACCAGCTCCGCCATCGTCGGCATGAGGTCCACGAGCTCCGCCAGCTCGTCATTTCTCGTTCCCGCACTCTCGGGCAGCCACGGCACCGCAATCATGAGCGGGACTCTGACCGCCGGCTCCCAGTTGGTATTCTTGGACCACATACCTCTCTCGCCCAGCTGCCAGCCGTGGTCGCCATGCAGCACAATCGCCGTATCCTTCGCGACTCCTGAGTCTTCCAGCGCCTTGAGCAAGCGACCGAGCTGCTCGTCCATGCCCGTGACGGCCGCGTAGTACGCTCTTCTCGCGATTCTCGCGTCGTCGTCCGTCAGCGGCTCGTACGGGGTCGGGCTATCGCAGTCCTGGAAAGCGATCTCCGGAATTTCTGTACCCTCCAGAGTCTTCTGATTGGCCACCGAGATCTCCGAGAGTGGGTAAAGGTCGTAGTGCTCCTGCTTCGCGATCCACGGAAGGTGCGGCTTGTGGAAGCCGACAGCGAGGTAGAAGGAAGCGTTCTCGCCCGCGGTTCCGTTCTTCGCTGCTGCTGCTGCTGCTGATGCTGCTGCTGCTGCTGCTGCTGCCGCATTGTTGAGCAGTTCAATCGCGTGGTTCACGGTCACCACATCCGTCATGTCTCCCTCCTTCTTCACGCACCACTGCACGGTCACGTTGCCGCCCCACCTCCCAATGTCCGTATGTGGGTGTGGGCACCCCGCATAATTCACCCCCTGTGTCCAACCCGGGTTTCTGTATGGCAAGGATTCCGGCGACCAGGAGCGAAAGCCATCGTACTCGAATAGAGCGTCCCACAGTCCGTTCTGCACGGTGTCGTGGTATGTTTTTCCACACCCAAGTGCCTTCATCCCGGCCTCAAGGAACATTCCAGGCAGGCTCGTCCAGGTCTGGTGGGCGGTCCGCCAGTTGTCATTCAAGTTCCAAATCTCAGTGGTATCCGGCCGCCGCCCCGTCATGTAGCTCGCCCGACTAGGATTGCACAGCGCTTGCTGCGCGTACGCTCGATCGAAGACCACAGCCTTCTCGGCGAGCGCATCCAGGTTGGGAGTGTGAATGACATGGGTTGACACATAAGGGCCCACTTCGGTGCGGAGGTCATCGATCTGGATGTGGAGGATGTTCCGCGAGGCGGCAAGGAGAGGGAGGACGGAAACCAGGAGGGTTGACACCTTCATTAGGGAATATGGATGGGTATCTTCACTTTCTAGCTTTACGGGAGAAGAGATTTTTTGTAATGACGGCGTCGTTGGGAGTTAACCGTGGCTGTGGGTAGTTATTCCAACGATGTAGAAGCGCCCGTTGGGGTTTTTATAATTATATTTGAGTCGTGGGATGATGAGAAATGAGGTTCCCATCCATCCAAAGAGAAAAAAAAATTGAAATTTCGTTTACTTAAATACATTTTTGTGATACAATTTACTTTGATTATATTAAATATATATATATTATAACTTATTTGAATTTAATAGTTTTCAATAAATTTATAGATACAATTATTATTTTTGATAATAAAAATAAAATTTTTTAAATATATAAATTATAATAATTTTTAAGAAATTATTTGAAATTTTTTGATTCATAATAATTATAAAATTGATGTAAATATTATCATTAGAGGAAATTGTATTACAAAAATGTATTTAAGTAAACGAAATCAAAATTTTCGACTTTGTCGAAAACAGCTCAGAGCAGGAATTATTATCTAACAGAGCAGGGAAGGGGAATTTCCCCCTCCTTGCCTGACACTTCGACCTTCGGAGTGAACAGCCCGCAAATGGCACAAATAAGAGCCAAAAAAACCCAAAATGACCCAAAATCGAAAGAAAGATACCCAGACACCATCCGTCGAGCAAACTAACATAACAAACTAAAGAACTATGAACTAATACATTTAACACAAAAACGACTAGGGAGTCGGTTGGAAGAGACGGCTGAAGGCGCGTTTATCGGCTTTGATGGGGCCCCATTCCTAGTGGGTATTTTCGTCAAATTTTCGTCAAATTGTAATTTATGTACAGTGGCTGGTTAGAGAGTTGGCATTATTTGTTGAGGATCTTCTGAAGGATTCCGTTCTGCTCCTTTAGCAATTTGTTCTGCTCCACCATGAGAGGGACCATATCGCTGTTTGAAGCGGGAGCGGCGTATTTGTTTTGAAAGTTCATCTCCATGCCGGAGCGATCCATTGATAATGAGGGGGCTGCTGATGCCACCGAGGGAGGGGATGGTAGGACTCCGTCTATGCCCTCCCCCCGCTTCATGGCCCAAACGTCCTTCTTAAACTTGTGGGGATCTTTGAGTCCCTTGATGGTGAGCTCGTGGCCCCCCCCGGCGCCTCTACTACCGGAAGCGGTGTCGATGTTAACGAGGGTGAGCACGTTCTTCACCATACAGCAGCAAGGACCAGTTGAGCCGGCTGGCTCTTGAATGTCGCAATCGGTGATTTTGTCGAAGGGGATGGTTTTCGACACCTTGCCCTTGTCTTGGCAGTCGAATCTGCACCCAGACTTGTGTCCGTCTGTTACATATTTGATCCCATCGACAGTAATTGCAAGGTGTTGGGCCCGAACTGCATCATTCACGTCTTGGTGAAATGTGGAGGAGTTTACGAAGCACGCGCCGAAGGGAAGGCATGGCCAAAAGTATGGAACAACGCTGCAAATTAATAAAGTGTTTCGCTGGCCGAGCTGTGTCTCAAATTCAACGGATGCATCATAGTCAATCTCATAGGTACTTAGGATGCCCTCCTCTGCTTTGAAGAAATTGTCTCCTTTGTTGATGGTCATCTTGGGGTTAAGAGCTTAGAGAGAAGAAAAGGGATAGTTAGTTTTCAGTTTCATAGATTAGATCTCTCAGATTTCTCGGACTGCCTAACCTGGATGAAATGATAGAAAGTGCAACATTATTTTGCCAATGAGACCGACAAAAGCTACACTACCCACAACCACTCACCGATAAGAGTAGGGAAAACACAAAATCTTGAATATCATCCATCCAAGTGTCAACGACAAGCCAGCTCCAATTCCCGAGGAGAAAAAAAATAACTCCCTCAACACCCCCCCCTCAAAAAGGATGGTAAAACACACAACCGAAATCAACGAAAGGCAGATTAATTCTACCGAGGCCTTAAAACCGAAGAACGATGCGCTTCAGAACTCAAATGAGGGATTGTCCTCCTCGCGTCGCAACCTCTTTGAATCGACTCAAAATCAAGGCTCTTCTTCTCCGAAAATGATGTCCGCTGCGCAACGGCGTGCGAAGCAGAAGAATAAACAGGAGAAGCGCAAACGAGTTTCACGTTACAAAATGAACGATGTCGCTGCTGTGGGTGACATTCCCAAGGTCGTTTTCAAAAAATCAACTGTCTTGTCCCCTAAATCTCCCAAGAAGAGGAATCTGTTTGACTTGGCAGAAGCAAACAGGCGCCGAGAAGAGCTGGAGAAGAACTATGAAAAAACTACCTTCGATATGCTACGTGATCTCGTCAAAGTGATCGAAGAGGAGTTTAGCAAGCTGACTGAGATCAGCGCGCAATGGGAGGAGAGGGGGAAGGACGACACCGAGTTGGAGAAAAGCGGCCTGAAGAAGCACCTAGATGGCACTTGGAGAGACTTCGATGGAGTCATTGTAGAAGCTAAGAGTGTGACAGAAGACAAGGAGAGAGAAAAGACAAAAATGGCCGGCTTCAAGTGCTTGGATGACTTGAAATCAAGGAAGAAAATCGAGGGTGGAAATTTTCGGGAGGTGATTAGCACATACAAGGAGATCAGCGATGGAGCGAATAACGTGATAAGGGATATGTACCCCAGTGCCATCCGTGAGCGCCGCTTTAGCATTGCCCATAGCGCTCATCTCGAAGGCGACTTCCTGGCTGTCGACAGCCCTATCTTGGTTGGAGACGAGCTGAATGATTTGCATAAGTATGAGATCTCGACTGTGGGAAAAGTAAAGGAGAAAATACAGGAGTACGGTCTTGACGAAGTGTCGAAGGTTCATCGGGACGAGAGATTTCATATCCGTAAACAGCATAGCTCCAGCCCGACCAATGCTAAGAAGCGATATCAGGGGCGATTCAACCAATCCCAGCCCGCTCGAACATTCGCCAAGCTGGACGAGGAAGATACGAGATTTTTTAATTTGCAGGTCGAGCTGGCCATGCTCAAAGGGCAAAAGATGGAAAAACAAGCGCTCGTTGACAGCCAAGGGGAGTCGGGAGCACGAAATCAAGAGGAGTTGGACGAACTTTACGTGAAAACCGCTCAAATGAAAATTAAACACCTCCTCGAAGTGATCGAGCGCCAACAAGATACCTTCAGCAGCATCGGGGTACAGTTTGAAACTCTTGAGGAGGCAGTGAGCCGGAAGGAGGACCAACTGAACAAGATGATCGATAATCTCAGCAAAGAGCTCAGTATCGACGATAACGAGGGCGCGGGTGCGGGCGGGGACAAAGTGTTGGCTTTCCCCTCCCCAAAATCAGCGATAACAAAAACGATACCGGAAACAAACGAGTCGGAGGAAGAAAAACACCAGAAATTGGAGAAGGAAAACCAGAGGTTAGCTGCGGAAAACCAAGTCTTGCTGGAGCAACTGGAGCGAATCACGACCACCGCAGCTAGCAATACGAACGTCGACGAGTTAGAGGAGATAAACTCCGAGGCCGCAAAAGCCTTGAAGTTGAGGGAAGTAAAATCGAATCGCTTGAAGCGGTTGGAAGCGACCTGTAAGGAGAAAGCGTACAATGTAAAAAACGCCCGAGAACTCGCTTTGAACGCTTACAAAGCGAAGCTCGAGGAAGAGACTGTGAAAATGAATGAGCAGATAGAGAAGACCGCCCGAGAACTTCTCTTCGCAAAAGCGTGCCGAGAGACGTACATTATTAGCGAACAGATGAAGAAGGCGGAGAAGCTTGACGACGTTGTCGGGCTGGCGCTACAAGATAAGGCCAACAGCGAATCGATTAACCACAAGGAGGGGTCCTCAGACACAAAACACAAATTTCTTGCGACGGCAAATGCGATGATTTCTTTCAGTAACATTGAAGCTGAACTGTCAAAAATGCAAAGAACTTATGATGTAGCTGAAGCTCAGGTCGCGAGTGAAGAAAAAAAATTAGAGCATTTGATTCTTAAATTGGAAAGGCTGGAAAACGCAGAGATCATCACTCTGGAAGAAATGAAGGCCAACCCGGAGAAAGGAGGAAAGGCGAAAAAAAATCCCAATAATCTCATGCAAATGGCAGCAATGGCAGCCGCAAACATTGGCGGGGAGGGTGGGGGAGAGGAAACGAAAAAGAAAAAAAAGCGTGGTCAACTCGGAGCACATAGCGAGGCCGCAGATAGGGCCAAGAGTATCATGAAGCGAAATAGGAGTTTGTTCGTCGACACAAATCTAGCGAACAAAGCCGGGGAGAGACTGGAGATGACGATTCCTGGAGTTGACGAAGGAATGGAAATGAAGTCGCCACTGAATTCACCGATGGCATCTCAGGCGCCACTCGAGGCAAATAAAGGTAGCAAGAGTCCAAAAATGAAGAAACGCGCGAAAAGTATGATGCTCGGGGGGGGGGTTGCGTCTCCGGAAAATTCCCACTCCGTTGATTTTAAGAAGGAGGCCGAGATTGCACGTTTGACAGGCAGTAGCTCACCTAAACAAAAGACCCGGGGCCGTTCCATGATGCCGACCCGTCAAGACTTACACGAGAATGTCAAGCAGAAGGCAAATGAGTTGATCATCAGCGACAACCAAATGAATCAGTTTAAGATGACCAAGGAACAACAGCTCCAAGAAATTATTAATGTGAAGGGAGAGATTAACGCGGCGACGGAGAAACGCCTTAAGACCCTTCTTGACCAGAAGAAAACAAGGCAGAATTTACTCACCTTGAAGACCCTTTGCAACGAAGGAAGGAAGCGTTTGCAGAAGAAAGACATCAACACAACTGACAGAGACGCGTACCACAAGCTCGCACTATTGCACAAGGAGTTTGCCAATAAGTTAAGTGCGACCGTGAAGCTGCTGTCATGCAAGAAGCTCACTAATTTGAGGTCGAGTTACGTGGCTGCCAAGATTAAACACGTCCAGAAACTACTTGACGATGACCCCCATGCGAAGGGACACAGCTTAACCGGGCTATTAACGCACGATGCGGACGAAAAACAGCTTAATGCCATGGCCAACGAGATAAAAACGGTTATAAAAAAGATGAACAAACAGATCGTGGACAAGACTCGTAGGTTGAATGGAGACACAGTGTTGGAAGAGAGGAAGATGCTTCGAGAGCTGAAAGCTGATCACATTACTTTGGCGAAGAAGTGGAACAAAATCGAGACTTCTGGGGGGAGCGGCATGGAACAGTACAGTGAGAACCGACAGATTATGAACCTCCAAGCCTCCAAGGTTGAGGCGAGTCGAAAGCTAAACATGCTCAACACGAGAATAAAGCGCGCCCTCGGTGTTCACGAGGCTGCGGTTCACACTGCAGCGCTGGAGAGGAAGAGGAGAGGGGAGGGAAGAAAGATCACAAAGAAAGAGGAGGAGGTGAGTAATTATGCATTAGCCGCGAACTAATTCAAGCGTTCAAGCGAGCCGCCACGCTACCACCAGTGTTTCGTCAATTGCGTAGCAAACGACTTAGTACGGAAGAATACACGGTTGACTCTGGTATTATCTGACTCAACTCGCCCTCCCAACTTTTTAATCATCCCCCCAAATACCACACCGATCAATGCTCGGTGCAGCTGGAGAGAAACATAACCGTTCTCAAGAAACAAGCCGTGTGGTGGAAGAGGAGATTGGGGGTAGTGATCGGGAAGAATAAGGGCGATAAATCAAAGGCGAGCCCCGGGTCGACGGGAATGAGCAGGATGCTAGAGAAACTTGCCGGGGAGGAGGGAGAGAATGGCAACGACTCACCGAAAGCAACTCCAGGTTTTATCAGTGCTTTGGCCAAGAGGGCGGAAAGGCGATCACTCGAGAAGAAGCCTCCAAAGGAAATTGATCTTGAAACGATTAGAACGGAAGTGGAGGCAGAGGTTGTGTCTGGGGAGGACGGAGCGAGGTTGGCCATGACGGGAGTTGATGCCATATTAGCGAGTGATGCTGGAGCCATTTGGAGAAGAAAGTCGAGGATGTCCAGGCAGGCAAGGGCCTCCAGGCTCGAGGAGCATAGCTTGACGGGACTGGCAGCGCTTACTGTAAAGGGGATAGAGGAGGAGGAGGGGGAAGATAAGACAAGTGGTGATAAACCGCCACCGGAAGAAAAGAAGTCAGCTACGGTACCTGCTCCCGCGCCTATGTCGCCCTCAGGATTAAAGGTAGTCACGACGACAACAACATCGAAGGAGAAAGCGAAGCATGTTCCTCTGCTGAGGAAGGCGATTACCATGAACAGCAGCACCATGGCAAACATTAACAGTGTTAACAGCAGCGCCAGCAGCGGAGGTGGAGGGGGGACCACTTTTGAGAAAATGGACCAAATATTGTCAAAGCTGCGGGAGGATAGGAGGAAGGAAGAGGGGAAGCAAGGGGTGGTGCTCAAATTTGGGGAGTTGGGGGGGGTAGGAGGGGTCGGAGTGCAGAAGATTGAGGGGGAAACTAAGGGCGTGGTAGCTGCAGCAGCGGGATCAGCAGTTGTGACATCCAACTCGGCAGCAGCAACAGGGAATACCTCCGAAACAGCCGTGCACACTCCTTCAAAACCGACGTCCCCCCCCCCGAAGCAGCCGAATGTTATCAGGCGAACCTCAACATTCCTGGACTCCACTCAGGCGAAGGAAATCGAGAATGAGCTCTCAGCGCGTTGGACCGATGGGGCAAGTGGCGATCGACCCAAAAGCAAGGACGAAGCAAAGTCCATCGCGGATAAGATCGCAGCCAGCCTGGTAGGAAGCCCAGTGGTGCCGTTAAGAAATTTAGCGAAATTCACGAGGCAGAATACCGCCAAGGCGGACGCACTGCTTCAGAGCGTGAAAGTGCAACAAGGCAAAGTCACCGAAGAGAATCTTCAGCCCATCCCCCCGGACAAACAGAAGCAAGATTCTATTGGTAGCAATCATTCACCTGCACATCACAGAAAGTCTATTTCAGTCACTAGCCCGATCAACAATGCTAGATCCATAGCGACGACCTTCAATAATCAGACTACATCTGAAAAGGTTGTTGCGACGGCTGATGACAAAAGTAATAATAATTCACTTCTTCTTCCTAAAGGCGGGCTAAGAGCGAAATTTCAGGGCAAGAACAGCCCCGTCGCACAGCCCAAAAGCCTTGGAAATATGTTTAAGCGCCAAAAGAGCTTCAAATCCGGCGCTACCAACTCGGCGGCGGACTTCCTGGCAAGGCAACAGCAAGAGAAGGCAAACGAAAGGCTGTTAATTGAGGTAGCGGAGGAGCAGAAAAGAAACGATGAGAGAGCAAAACACGAACACAGGTTACAAGGTCAAGGGGGGACTTCGATTTCGACTTCTCCTTTTCAAGAACGGAGGACACGTTCAATCCAAGAGGTGATAAAAAGCTTTGAGGGACTAGGAAGCAGTCCCAAGCAACAACAACTGCATCGATCCATACAGGAAATTGGAGGCAGCAACCGCAGTCCTCAGCAAAAGTCTACTCGTGAAATTTTAGCGAGAAGTAGAGCAAACAGTGGGGTCGTTGGCCAAGAGGGCGGCGACAATCTCAATCTCAATCTCAATCTCAGCGGGCAACTATCGCCCAAAAATCTGAGCATGAATCCCTTCGCAAGGATGTAGAGTGCATAAAAAGAGACGACCGAGAAAAGATGGCCATCTGGTTAGATTTGACGAGAACATACTGGCAAGATACTAGTGAAATGATTTGGCATGCAGCGAAGATAAGCATAAATGTAATTGCGTAGAGAAGTGCTTCGATGTGTAATTTTTTACTTTGGTAATGAGTTTTACACGAATTT
>Ga0115556_1000952_pt1 | contig 19700 bp, 9 predicted proteins | sample COGITO_mtgs_1104_5_FD_87282 | JGI IMG/M metagenome (GOLD analysis project Ga0115556, IMG submission 87282) | Pelagic marine microbial communities from North Sea - COGITO_mtgs_110414 | ecosystem: Environmental > Aquatic > Marine > Epipelagic | place: Germany:Helgoland, sampling site Kabeltonne... | reverse complement strand
GCGTCTGTGTCTGCGTCTGCGTCTGCGTCTGTGTCTGCGCCTGCCCCTGCCCCTGCGCCTGCCCCTGCCCCTGCCCCTGCAAGAAAAAATCTGTCAATCTCTGCGTTCAGGTCATCCCCACTAATGATGCCGTAGGAATTTATGAAGCTGACACGAAAAGCGGTCGGAGTATCGCACCCTCGCTGCCTCAGCTCGACGAAGAGAGCGCCCCAGCTCTCGAGCGTACTGAATGTTGGATTCATATCACTTCCAGCAGATTCAGAGCTCGCGACCTCTACGCCGTGAATATGCACCATTTTATCCACAACAGTGGGATCAGTGACTCCCTTGGCGATCAAGAGGTCAATGCTGTCGACGGTGCAGCTATCTCCCCCATTAGAGGGGAAGAGAACCGTCGGAGGGAGAAGACAAATTTCAACGCATCTGTTTCTCATCGCCCTCGACACCTCACCATTGGTGTTTGGGTTCATGGCCAAAAACAGGCGAAAGTTGGGGTGTGGAAAGACGGTCCTGACACCGTCGCCGTTACTTCCTACGCCGCACTCAGTCAGAACAATTGTCCCCCCAGGCTCCATAAGTGGGTTCAGCCGATCCAGCACGCTCGAACTACACAAATTGACGTTTTCAAGCAGAATCCACTTCCCCGCTTCCATCGCGCGCACCAGCACCCCGTCTCTCCACTTAAAATGAGACGACTTGTCGCCGCTGTTGCCCGCACTACTCTGTTTGCTACGAATGCGGGCGAACAGACCCTTAGCACGTGCTATCATTGGACTAATGCTGCTTCCCCCCACTATAGCCAAGAACTCCTCCAGAAGAGAATGGAGCTCAGAATCGAAAGCTAGCGTCATGAGGTCCCCACTAAATGACGTCATGCACAGGCTCGCTCTCTCTCTGATGGAAAATACTACATCGAAAATTCGAGAGATATCTTCTTCGCTTGATAAATAGGCGGCTTTATGGATTTCATCCACCAACTTCAGGAGGTCTGAAATGTCCTTGCTGCTGTCCGTCTGCTCAAAACAACCTAGAAGCTCCGTAACATCGGTGGCCGGCGTCATTGCGACCGACTCCAGCTCAAAATTTAGCATGCGCGCCAAGGACCGAACCAAAGTCGTTTTGCCGCTTGCACTCTCCCCTATCAAAAGACAGGGCCAATTGTGCTTCACACACTGCATCGCGGTTGACGACGCACGACGGAGTGTTCGCATCATAGGGGTCGCCTCGTCCACGTCGGTGATGTGATTCCCTGAAGATTTGTAAGGGGACGACGACCGCAAAAGGGTGGTCTTGCCAATGCAAAGATGAGTATCGGTCATCTTCAAGGAAGGGAAATACTCGACCTTGAGTGATTCATCGAAGACGCGTTGGTAAGTAAGAGATAGCAGTCGTCGGTCATCTTTGCTCCTCATTCGCTGCAAATAAATGCTATCAACAAATGCTGATACATTGTCCTCCTCTCCTTCTCCAACAACTAGCTCGCACCATCGGAAAATGTCGCGCAGGTTGAACTCCCACGGAAAGCCTAGCTGACCGTATTTTTTCTCCTCCACTATCTCACTCTGAACCTGCGTGTTGAATTCAACCATCTGGATGATTGTGGGAGCCGGAATCGACGGGAATTTTTGCGCAACGATATTATTGAGGTCTTGGGGAAGGAGCGCATCGACGAACACTTTCGTGAAGCGATTCAGGAATGATTTCGGGAGGCCCTTGCGCCCCCCTCCTTGGGCCAGCGGATTTTGCGCCGCAAATACACGAAACGAGGGGGGACAATCAAATGTCTTCGAAAGTTCGGGAATGAATACCTGTGCTCGGTGGTCCAAGCAGGAATTGAGGCCCTCGAGGACGGTCTGACTGGCAAGATTCAACTCATCGAGGAGAACCCAGTCACCATTCTTCAATGCCTGCAAGAAAACTCCATCGCACCAAGAGAACTGAGGCCCACCATCTCCTCCATCATTATCGACTGGTAAATCACTCCCCATCAGGTCACTGATATCAGTCTGCTCGCTAAGATTGATACGAACAAGGTTATGCCCGCTCTCTTTTGCCAGGGCCTGAATCAGCGAAGTTTTTCCGACCCCCGGAGATCCTTCAAGGAGGACTGGTCGTTTCAATTGCATTGCCCGCACCACACGTTTGAGGTTAAGGCTCGTCGTGGGCGCAGTCATGCTGAAGTCTGTGGGTTGAAAGCCAAGTGGCCCTATTGGAATCGTGAAGGGGTGGATACCGAACCTGTTATTTGAGGTGTCCATGATGATGAGAGTAGATGCGGTAATTATAGACGAGGTGGTGGTGGTTGGAGTAGGTCCGCTGCTGCTAGGAATGCGAGATTGAAGAAATTCATAACACCTTGTCTTTACAGACTTGGCATCCTCTGCACTCAAACCCGTTCCGAGCCCCAGCCCGTCTAGATGCATGAGCGCCGCGCCATGCACGTATGCTTCGTACACATTCACAAGCTTTTGGTACTCGCAAGAGGTAGCAGCGATCACAAAGCGGGCCCAGCTGAGAATGTCGCGCAAAGATAGCTGAAAATCTGCGAAATTACTTTGCTTTTCACCACAAATTTTGTCATTGAAGAATTCCAAGTAGTCGAGCATAGGCTCTACTAAGACGCTGAGCAGCTGGTTGGAGTTGCAGTTGCTGCCATCGGATTCGGCCATCTTCTTCCCACCGCCCAGAACAAGAGAGAGAACAAGATCGAAATCGCCCCTCTCGCTCACCGAAGGCACCCAGATTTCCGTAAATCGAGACCGCAGAGCCGGAGAGAGTTCTCTCTTTCCAAAGTCACCACCAGGATTCATCGTCGCAAAGAAACGGAAGTTCTCCGCAGCAATTATCTCATCGATTGACTCGTCCTCCCCCCCCCCTCCCTTTTCCGCCAAAACAAGCGTTCTCGACGGTTCCAAAACACTGTTTAGGCGCTCAAGTACTGCATCCTCTGCCAAACTCATTTCGTCTAGCAGCATCAAGTCACCACTTCGCAACGCAGTGACGAGGGGTCCATCAAGCCACTCAAACATCAACTGCGACCGGATGTGGAGATTTTTTATTTCGGTGTAGAGCTCCAAGGCAGCTGTCCTCTTGTGGACGTCAAACGACGCGATTCTTTTCCTCTTGTTGTTGCTATTTGTCTCCTCATTCCCGGTATCGTCACCGTCGTCGGGAACGCCACCTCCCATCTCACTATCGTCTCCAACAAGCCTCTCGGGTATATCCTTCCATACCGTCTCGACAAGGACCTTGGCAAAATTAACCATCTCTGGCAGATTTTTGGCAGCAGCGCTGCATTCGTCGTCTCTCATACTCTCACAATCAATGTCCCAACTGGGATTCCCTAACTTTCTGACAAATTCCTGACCCTTGGCCGCAACGGACAAGTTTGTTAGCTCGTTACAACGCTCGATAATCGTGCTGACAATCGTTTCCTTGCCTCGGAGAGGCCGGAGTCCGCCGAGAAGATCGCTCGTCTCTGTCGTCGCATGACAATTAACGACGTGCAACGTTCTATTCAATAAAATGGAGTAAAGCTGACAGGCCATTGTTTTTCCGCACCCTGTCTCCCCGACGAGTAGAACCGGCTCGCTCTGTGCGATGCAGCGGCCAACCAGCTGCATCAAGCGGAGCAGACTCTTAGTGGGGGCAACCTCGTTAACACTCAGGCCTACTGCTGTGAGGCCGTCTGCGTGACGCGTCCGAACAGCTTTCAGCTGTTTCATCGGCCCACTTTCTTCACCGTAGTAAGTAGCATCAACATCAATCTTGACTTTCAAAATCTCCTCCAGAACGGATCGTACTTCGCTCTTTTCGTCGTCTGATCGCAAACGCTCAGCTAGCAAGCAATAACCCTCTAAAGCCAGCTCTTGCTTGCTAGGCGCTCTTCGCTCGGCCCATCTCAGCAAATCACGTGGCGTTATAAGTCCATGTTTCCCCTGTGGCAGGAAAGCGAAGTAAGGGGGGGTGGGTGAGCAGTCGAAAATAATAAAAATCGATCGCCAGCCTCTAATCTAAAATGTAGCATAGCAGCCAATCAAAGGAGGATTTTCACGCACCTGAAATACGTTTTGCTTGCTCCGCCGCTGCTGCAAGCTCGTCAACACCTTTACCAATAACTTGGCGTGAGAAGGAGGACAACCGCACCGATGCTCTAAAATCATCACCATTTCATTGTTGGGAATATCTCCCATGTGGATTTCAACGAAGCGGTTGCGAAATGCCCTGGAAAGTGGCTTACGCCCGCCGTAGGCGCCGGAGGGGTTCTGCGTTGCAAACAGGCGAAAGAAGGGGTGCGGTTTGATATATTCCTGCGTTTCGCTGATATAAAGCTCCCGGTTATCATCTAGAAGCCGGTTCAGTGCTTCTAAAACCTCGCTCGGAGCAAGGTTGAGCTCGTCCAGAATGATCCAGTAGCCCTTTCGCAAGGCCTCGACGAGAATTCCTTCTCGAAAAACCAGCGCCCCCGAACTACTAGACACATACGAACCTACGTACTCCTGGATGTCCGTGTGCTCGTGGTTATTGATGCGAACGCAACGGTGCCCCGTTCGAGCAGCGAGGTATTCCACAAGCGTGGTCTTACCGGCGGAGGTTGGGCCCTCAAGAAGGAGGGGCCACGGTCCGCATGCTATCGACCTAGCTAGCGACCGAAGGTGCTTTTTCGCCGTCTTCGTAAGAACAAACTTTGTGATTCCAGTAGTTTGGTCTTTCTCGGCCCAGTCTTTGGGCGCGTTCGGGCCGACCTCAATCCAGAAAGGTTTGAGCAGGATGTGGGAGGTTTCGGAAGCTTTCGACGGCCTCGGGGCCGGAAAATCAATCTCGTTTGTTGCCAGTTTTTCTCCAAGGGACGAAAAAAGGTAAGCCTGAAGCACCTCTTGGGACAGAGGGTCGAGTTGGCATTCAAAGGCGAGCTGGAAACCCTCAAAGATTGCACGTCGAAGAGAGAACTTGGCCTTTAAAAGCGAACAAGACGCACTCAGGGCTCTGCACAGTGTTCGAAGAGTATAGCGGGGTTTTTGACCGCCTCCGTCCGTGAGAGTTTCGTCCGCTAGTTTCCGGCAATTGAGGTAAGTGTCAATGGATTTGTGGATTGGAGATGTCTCAGGGTTGGGGATGCTATCGCCGGAGCTAATCATGATGAAGGGGGTAAGATACGAAGAGGAGACCTGACGGAGCTCTGGTGGATTTGTTAGTTCGCCGACATAAATTTCGGTAAAACGGCTTCTCATGGAGAGTGGAAGGTCCTTCTTTCCATGATCTGTAGCCGGGTTCATTGCGGCAAAAAGACGAAAGTCGGGGTGTCGAACTACAGCATCGAGATCACCTCTCTCAGTAATGGTGACTGTGCCGTCTACGCCATCGAGAAGCCCAAATAACCTTTGCAACGTTTCGGAGGAAGCGAGGTTGATTTCGTCGAGCAGCATCCACGCGCCCGTCTTAATGGCACGTACTAGCACGCCTTCGGTAAAGGTGAAGGCCAGCCCGCTTTCCGCCGCACTTCGCTGACGCTCGAATTTCTCCGCGGCCAAGGAAAATTTCTCCCACTTGAGAACGGACTGGGAATCGGGGTTGTTGCTGTCGTTAGCCTTGACCTTGTCAAGCCCCATCTTTGCGGCACCGCGAATCATCTTCGATAGCTTCTTAAACTGCTTTTTCTGGAAAGCCGCCCCCATGGAAGATAGAAATGGCTCATTCTGGCTCTTGCTAAAATCTCCACAGAAAATATCAAGGAAATTCTCGTAAAGGGGTCTGGCGACGTACTTCATCTCAAGCGGGCGGTAACCCCCTAGGAGATCAGTCGAGTCCGTTTGAAGTGAAAGGTTCTGTACGATTAGTTCCCTCCCAGCGAAGTTCGCCAGCTTCTGAAGAACAGTCGTCTTCCCACAGCCCGTCTCTCCAACAAGCAGCACGGGCTCACGCTGCACAACGCACGCACTGACGGTCTCCATTAGACGAAGGGAATGGGGAGTAGAGACAAAATTTCCTTGGTCAGGGGGTGTCGCCGAACCGCGAGTATCGTTGACCGAGCGAGGGATCCTCACGCGCCCAACCGTAATGTAGTCATAAATGGAATTGTCGAGTGCGGGGTGGTCAGAAGTTATTCTGATTACCAAATCGTTGGGAGGAATACCGAATATGGGAGCAATGACATTGATTGCGAATACTACACGGGCCTGGTCAGTCGGAGAGGCAGCAGCAAAGACATCCAGGGCTTCGCATGCGCAGAGTACTTTCTGAGACTCTGTGACGTAGTCCACAGTACCGTCCACTTGCGAGGGTTCAAAAGATATAGTAGTGTCAATTCGAGCGAGAAGCTTGAAAAAGTCACGCACAGATGCATTTCGGTCCGAAATACGGACCAAATTAGTATTCTTCTCGTCCACAAGGGAACCATAAATGTCTAAACACCTGGTGATGACCACAGGAGGGACGCCGCCAAACTTCTCTCTGCCGATTTTCAGCAGCTCCTCAGAGGGAAATGGTAGAACATGTACCCGCTTGAACCAACGGTTCAGAAAAGGTGCATTAGCAGAGCGAATCGAGGGTTGATGACGAGCATTGGCGGGGGTACCGTGGCACGTGCATGTGCCAAACAGACGGAAGTTAGGGTGGGCAACTTTGTCGTTACTGTCGTTGTCAAAGTCACCTGGCAGGGTTCTATTTTGCAATGTGCAGGGGAGAGTTAGTTAGTTTAACGAGATAGGGGACGTTAGAACAGGATTTTACAGTAAGATATTGGCTCTCCCCGCGGTCCTTTTGTCTCGGAAAAAAATAATATGTCTCACCTACTCTCCATCAATGCCAGTAAGGCGCTCACAATCTCAAATGGAGCCTGGTCGATGTCCTCTATCAACACCCATCTTCCGCGCTTTACGGCGAGGGTAAGCGCGCCCTCCTTGAAGACGAATTCACCGGGTATATCGGTGCAAACGAAAGATCCTAGGAGGGTCTTACTGTCCATCTGGTCGTCTAGGTGCAGTTCCAAGAGGTCATCGTTACCCGTCAGGTGCGCTGCACGTCGAATAAGAGTTGATTTACCGCTTGAGGAAGGACCCGAAACAAGAATCGGAGCTGACGGGGAAGCCAGAGCCAACGCGAGGGCGGAGAGGTTATGAACGGCAGTGGGCGTAGACACAAAAGTAGTAGTAGTAGTAGTCGCTGTCGTCGTCGTCGTCGTCGTCGTCGTCGTCGTCGTGTCTTCTTGAGCAGGGGACTGATGCCGGTGGGAGTTCTTACGAGCCAGTAAAATAGAATTTGGAGAAGAAAAATTCGTCAAAGATGGGTGGAGAACTTGCAATTGTTGCTGCCGCGATTGTCCTTCAAGGTGCCGACTCAGCGGACGTAGTTCCACTTCTCCATTGACAAAAGTGTCAACTTTCCTTCTCGCCTCAATGCTCCCAGCTCGCGAAAGTAAATTCTGCGTGTCCTCTCTCGATAGACCGAGCGATATTGCTGTACACTCTACAGCACAAATCCTCACAGTCTCATCTCCGTGAGCAGATAGCGAGAGCAGCATGTTCTGATCCCACCGTGGCAGAAGCTTCATCGAGAGGCTGCTCTTCTGCAGGTTCACATAAAGCCTGAGCAAGCTAAGAGAAAACAGTTTCAGTCCAAAAGGATGGCTCTGCGGATCTCCAAACTTAATTGGGATCAGGGGGAGAGGACTGTTGCCGTTGGAAAAATAGTCCACAGCAAGGGACATGATCTGTGGATGCTGCTCACTCGTACTTGCCGTAAGGATGACTGCCTCGATTGGTGTTATTGAGGGATGCTCTAGCGTTCGGGCATAAACGTCAAGGAAAATTGAAGACAGATGACAAGCCGTGAAATCAGTCAGACTCGATACATATGATTCGATGGTAGCCGACCTGTCAAAGTGAAGCAACGACGTGGTGCCTTTGTTCTTCTGCTGCCTCTGGTGTCCAGTGTCCTCCAGTAGAAGAAATTTAGCCAAAACAATCGACGCATCGACACTATCGATAGGTAAAGGAGGGAGACGAGGGGACGGTTGCAGAGTCTCTGCAGCGGAGGCAAGTGACTCTGCAGCGAAGGCAAGTGATTCTGATTGATGATGGTCCATTGTACACACCACAGCAGTCGGTGATACTCTCGCTCTAGCAATTGGTGGTCTCCAGGGTACTGACGAAGTTCGGCAAGACAGCCAAATTCAACCTGTATTTCGAATAAACCACTATAAAAGGATATTTTCTTAATTGTTGGCTCTCTCCCTTTTTCCGTTGTCAAAAATGTAAAAGCCATTATCGCGATTTTGCCTCCTTAAAGCGATCAACTGCTCTATCATTTTCATTCTAAAACCAGTCACTAGCATTCATTCACAAACCCCACATCAGCTACTACAGCACAGTGAATGCAAAGGAAACGGAACCAAGAAACGGAACGGAACCCAGCCCACCAACACCCTCCTCACCTCCTCCTTTCCCTCCCCTGCAACCACACTTTCGTCATCTTCCATCATCTTCCATCATCTTCCATCATCTTCCATCATCTTCCATCATCTTCCATCCCCACCCCCCCGTTCCTCGTACCTCATCCTCTCCTCCCCCCCCAACAAGACCGAAAGGACTTAGACTCCCACAACGAGACCCGATAGGATGGACTCTCTTCCGTCCGACACCCTCCTCCTGACGCTCTCCTTCCTGCGCCTTCCCTGCGCCTCCAACCTGTGCCAAACGACCAGCTCGTTCCCGCTGTCCCTGTCCCGTAAACACCTGACTCCCAGGTAAGCCGGAAGTCCTGCTTCCCATATCCGACCTTGAGGAGGGCACAGGAGCTTCGGCACTGGAGCTACGACGCGCAGTAACGCTGCTGCTGCCCGTCCGTCGTTCCTAGGGGCTCGCTCACTCGCGCAAAGCCGCAGCCGCCACCCGTTCGTCCTGGGCTCGCTCGCTCGCTCGCTCGCTCGCTAACTCTTCTCTTGCGCTCGCACCAGGCAAACCGGTGCCAATGTTCCAGGCAGCAGCGACGGCACCGCGGAGGTGTGGCAGACGCTGAGCACGGAGCCACAGGACACTTGGAGCGGCCCCGTGGGCGCGCCGCTGTCCCTGACGCACTCGGTGCAGATCCGCTTCGACTGGAACGATCAGGGCTGGGGCAACCGGAAGGGCGTCGTGGCGGTGGTCGAGCACGGCGGCCGGGCTGCGAACGACTATGAGAGGCCGCCGCCGGCCACGGAGATCACGTCCACGCTGCGGAGCGGCGCGGGCTATGCGGAGCACCACTGCACGCAGACGCAGCTGTCTTGGGCGCCGAGGGGCTACGAGACGGAGCTGTGGCTGAAGCCGGGGGGGGGCGGGGGCCACATCCTGTACGTGGAGAACCTCCATGCACGCGTGGTGGTTGTGAACTACAAGGCGCCCTCTAGAATTATCTCTCGCGACTTCAAGAACCTCACTTTCTGTGAAAGAAAAAATTAAACCCACGGGTAATTATACAAAATTGGCTCTGTTTGTGAAGTCAATGTTAGCTTTCGTTACCGCCACGCCCCCCCCGGGCGTTGGAGATAACAGTGTAGAATAAAACAAAAGAAGAAGATTGCACTCTCCAATCAATAATTGCCCAACACACAGGATACTAAATTTTTACATATCATTTTAACAAATACGACGATCTCCTTGCATTCTCATTTTTGGTGCTGGGCGAAGTGTATGAACACGTGCTCAAGACTGGTTTGACTGACGGTGTAGTCCTTGATGCCGAGCTTGTCCCTCTCCAACTCAAAGGTGCCAAAGATCTTGCCGAGGTTGACGCTTTCCACAGGCAAGGCGTATCGGATGATGCCGTCAAAGGAACCATCGTCAGTCGCCCCTGGGCACATCTTAACAAGGGTTTCCTTCATTTTCTTGGCCCTCTTAGCCATATCATGACCAGGTTCGATGCTGCCCTCGAAATTATAGTTCCTTCCGAAGGAGCTCTTCAGCTCCTGAGCGCTGCCTAAAATAGCGAGCTTCCCGTTGACGACGATCCCAATCCTGTTGCTCAAACTGTCTGCCTCCTCCATACTGTGCGTTGTAAGCACAATGCTCCTGTCCTTGCCTCCCCTGATCCACATCCACACGCAGCTGTAGACATCCGTGAGGCTTGAGGGGTCCATTCCAGTGCTGGGCTCGTCCAGGAATATAAGATCGGGGTTGGCAATCAACGCAATAGCTACGCTCAGTTTCCGCTTGTTCCCGCCACTATAGGTGTGCGTCATTTGCTGGGCATGCCTTCCTAGTCCGATACACTTGATGAGACTATTCACCAAGGGGGCTATGTCTTCCTCAGGGATCCCCTTGATCCTGGCAAACATGGTAAGGGTTTCGTAGCTGTTCATGAGGGCCACTAAAGCATCATACTGGGGGCAGAAACCGATCCTGCTCTTAATCTGGTCGAACTGCGTGCTGATGTTGCGATCCAAGACGTATATCTCCCCGCTCGTGGGCGCGAGGCTGCCAGTCATCATATTCAAAAGAGTACTCTTGCCAGCCCCATTAGGTCCCAGCAGACTGAATATCTCTCCTTGCCTAACCCCGAAACCAATGTCGTTCGTCGCCTTGATGGGAGCTCTCCCAGGAGGCTCGAATACTTTGATGACCTCGTTGAGAACAACTGCGTCATCTTTCCCCCCGACAAGTGCTCGCTCTAGTTCAAGGTCCTCATTGTCATTTTCATTCGACTCCGCACTCTCCCCATTCATGGCAGCAATAAAGCTCCCCATGGATTGAGTAGCGCTACTTCTTCGGCGCTCGTCTGCTCTCAAGGTGAGTCTCCTACTGATGCGCCTTCTCTCAGTATGGACGGCGCTTCCCTCGACGCTCTCACCCCCTAGAATACTGAGCCGCTTCACAAGGCTGTCTCGCCTCCCACTGCTCTTTTTATTCATCAACTCTTCCTGCTCCTTGCTGAGATTATTACTCGAGGATTGTTTCGCCTCATACTTTGCCGTCTTAAGGAATCTGATGAAACGCAGCATCCTCATCATCCTCAAAACCTTAAACAACTTGAACATTTTGACCTGTTTGACCTCCTTGACGTCACTGGACCCCATCATCACCAGATCAATTATCGACACAAGCACGAGCAGGCCGTCGAATATGTTGAAAGGGTCCTTCAAATACCCAATGGGACCGAAACCTCCAACTTTGACCATAAACTCTGCAATAAATACCAGACTGAAAAATAGTTGAATGCTCGCCAAGAAGTTTTCTTCTGTTTCATCCAGCTCGCCGTCCGTTCCCAGCTCGATGAAAACAGTGACCAAGTTAATCATGATCAGGATGTTGATAATGTTGGTGAAGAGGTCATCCTCGCTGATTGTCCTTAGGTTCTGGGCGTTGCGACTGGTGGGCCTGCATTTGTCGGCAGCGGCCTCATCGATGGTCCCTTCCTTGCTCCTGGCGTAGCCCCTAGAGGCGGCGTCTTGGCTATTCTCCATGGCAATGACCAGGGTAAAGAAGATGAAGAACTCGAACAGCAAGAGGTACAAGGCCATCATGCCGTCCCCAGATAGGGTGCCATCGTCGACGTCAAGGGTACCTTCATTAATAAAGGTCCAAAAGCTCATCCCAAGACTGACGTGGGGCACCAGCATACCCACAAATCTGACGGGCGTCGCCAATGCAGTCAGCTCAAGGCTCTCCATAAATAGCACAACGAAAATGACAATTAGAGCCATGACGGTGTTGAGCGTGATCATCATGACCTGCGCTGTTCCGGACTTCGCGAACCCGAAACTACACGCGTATGAGAAGGGTACACTTGCCATTCCAAAAAATAGCAAAAGAGTCGCAGTCTCACCGGGCTGATTGTGGAAGGGGGGGACGCTGAAACCCTGAAGGATCAGGTTGATCATCGCAAATGGGACACACAGAAAGAAGCTGAAGTCAAAGAGAAAATTAGCAAACCAATAGATGATAGGGTTCACTCCGCTGACAAGCTGCTGCCTCTTGCAGCCCGTTTCACGTTCTGCAACACTATCAGTGCAGTGACTCGCCGTGATGCTCGCAAATGTCACGAAAATGACTACGCACACCCCTACTTCGATGCCACTGGGAATGTTGACCTTCTCGAGCTCCTCCGCGTTTCTGGGGAAGCCCTGGTAAGAGACATGTATACGCCTATCTTCTAGGTTCACACTGGCTCCCATAGCATCCAGCTTGTCCGCAAGAACGCTCTCAGCTAACACATTGGCTGCGAGAGGAACTGCCCAAGTGTTACTCCCGTTATAGAACAGTTCATTCAACTCCCAAGGCCCTCCCTCGGATAGAGTCGTCTTGTTGGAGTACAACCCAGAACTCTTCAACTCCAACAGTACCGGGTCATTACTGGAGAACGCGGCACACTGAGCATCGTAGATACCATCGTAACGATCGCAGTTACTGCCACTGAAAAAGAAATCATCTTTTGTGCCAAATTTCGTAACCTTTGCGACGCTGATACTTCCTCCGAGAAGTTCTTCCCCATACTTTTCGAAAGGGTTTCGCGCAAACTCGCCATTTGCAACGTCGCTGTACAGCCATCTTAAATTCGCACCTGCGTAATTATCAGGCTCCACAACAATGGGATCAAAATCTCTCCCTACGGTTTGATGACTGAGGGTAAAGAAAAGAACAGCCATGAGCACACCGAGAACAGGCAAGACACCCTCCATCAAAACGGCCTTCCTGTTCCTCTTGCTCACCAAAAAACGCTTGACTATCATCGCCTTCAATTGAGAATATAAGTTAATGTGAGGTGTGCTCGTGCTCCACTCTATGATTTTCTGCTTCCGGTACTTTGCAGTGCTACTGTGTTCGGCCTTTTTTTCCGGCTTTCTTCGGAAACCTATCGAGCTTCTTCGGCGACCTTTCTTCTTATTATCGCCGCCTTCATCCAAACCCTTGCCAACTAGACCCAAGACGAAGTTGGAAACGCTGCCCCTCTTTGATTTTCTTCTGGCCATTTTTTCCTTCTGGCCTTCCTTGCCTTCACTCACGTTGTCAGCTTTTAGGGGAGGCTTGGCTTGCTTGGATTCCTCATCTTTCTTCTTTGCCTCTGCTTCCTCCGCTGCGAGAGAAGTGCCGGTTATTCCCGCAGTAATACTGCTACGGCGTTTCTTGCGAGCGTTCATGCTGTTTCTTCTTCCCTGAGGGCCAGCTGGAGCGGCAGCAGCAGCAGCTGCTGCTGGAGCTGGAGCTGGAGCTGCTCCAGCTGCCGCTCCAGCTGCCGCTCCAGCTGCCGCTCCAGCTGCCGCTCCAGCTGCCGCTCCAGCTGCCGCTCCAGCTGCCGCTCCAGCTCCATTAACAGATTGGAGTGAAGAACTTCTTCTTGCACTTACTTTATGGGACTGATCCTTTCCAGCTTCGACGATGTCGTGAAAGTAGTGCCCATGTGGGGCCGAGTGCGCTTCCGTTGATACTTCGTCATGCTCACTGATTTCTAGGAAGATCTCTTGCAGAGTGGGCGCCGAGACGCCATAGGACTCAAAACCGAAATCCATTTTTCTTTCATCCAAGGCCTGAAACAATTCGCTGAACTTCTTTCGCTTAGTGAATGGTAAGACGAACTCAAAGTTGCTCTGATCTGGGGTGAAGCTCAGGAGTTCAACATCAGGGACGCTCTTTTCGATGAAGGATTTGATCTTTTCCGGATCGCACATCTCGGCCATTACTTCTCTCCGCTTGGCATCCTCAACCTCCTTCACAGCGTTAGCAAGCATCGCGATAAGTTTGGGTTTTTCCTTCGCGGTGTTGGCTTTCCACTGGCTAATAATCTTTTCGCCCATCGCCGTTGCCTCGGCTTGCTCGAGTACATCGCCTGCCTTCTTCACGAAAACATTTTTCGTCTTTTGCAGCGCCTCCTCCGATTGAGAGACAGTCATCAAGTCTGGGTTGATGGGCCTTTGAATGACAAGGGTAAAACCAGCACCGAATTTGTTGTGCAACTCGATGCAAGTCCCCCAGACCTGCAACTTGCCACGCTTAAGAACAGCAACCCTGTCGCCCAAGATCTCGGCCTCCTCCATGAAATGCGTGCTCATGATGATGGTTCTGCCCCTTTTTAGTTCGACGAGCTGTTTCCATACAATCTGCCTGTTGACAATGTCGACTCCTGAACTTGGTTCATCAAGCAGAATAACCTTCGGATCACCAAGGCAGGCCATGGCAATGCTCGTTCTTCTCCTCATTCCTCCACTGAGATTGTTTACAAAGTCAGCAGCCTTTGACGACAAGCCGACACTCTTCAAGGTGTCCTTGATGGAATTATCCAAGTCAGAGGGGTGGATACCCTTCAGTACCGCAAACAGACGCAGGTGGTCTTCGACGCTAAGATGGTCGAACAGAACGTCTATTTGAGGGCAAAGCCCCACATAAACCTTGAGCATCTCTTCGGACTCAACAATGTTGACACCATCTACCATCACTCTGCCGGAGGTAGGCATCGTGATACCCCCAAGCATGCTAAAGAATGTGGTCTTCCCGGCACCATTCTGGCCCAGCAGGGACAAGATCTCGCCCCGATAGCCGGTCAAATTTAGCCTGTCCAAGGCCACAACCTGCTTGTTGCGCTCCTCTTCGTCAAAGAAGAAGAACTTCAGCATGCGGCCAATACGGAAGACCCGGACGGCCTTCAATGTCCTCGCCGCCTTTGCTGACCTCGCCGCGCCACTGCTGCTGGCTCCGGACCCTATGCCCATCTCAACGAAGCCGAATACCACCAAGGCAAAATCGAAGACGTTGAAAGGATCCAAGAAATAATGCTTTACACCCAAGCCACACCACTTCAGGAGCAATTCTATGGTGTAAACAGCCACAAAGAGAATGTTGACGTCAGCCAGCGCTTCTCTCATGGACGAATCGCTATTATCACCTCTGTCAAGGACGAGAGCTGCAATGTTAAACCCGATGCACATGTAGATGAACCCCTCAAAAAGACTAGACGTCACGAGGTCCTTGATATCGTGGCGAAATTTCACCAGGGCGTCCGATTTGAAGTATTTATTCCCAAAACTATATCGCATTCCCATGTCATTTTCCTCGTCGATGTCAATCTTGCCATAAACCTTTTTCAGATCTACGCAATCGATGCCGGGTACTTTGTGCTGAGAGTGCGAGCCAGCCTCTTGATCTTGGTCGGACCCGTTTGATGAGAAACTCTGCTTTCGGGCATGGGACGACCTGAGAATATCTGATGTGGTCTGTTTTTTGGCGAACCAGTAATCGTAGTTGAAGCAGAAATCTACAGGAAGTTTCTTTCCCAAATAATTCGGGATGACCTTGTCTAAATACCAAGACAAGGCCATGAAGAAGCAGGACCCCACAATGGAGAAAATATAGACGTGGAAAAAGGGGATATCGTTGGCACCTGCACCGGGCGAAGTCCCTGCAAAGTCCTCATAGCTGAGTCCCCGGGGGGAATTGACCACTTGCTCCTTTTCAGTAAATAACGTCACGCCGTACGTGATTGAGCAAGGAGGAAGCATAAGAACAAGGTCTTTCACCACCAAGGGGATGTCTGGATCACTCAGAAGAAATGCCGGCACAGATATCGCGTAAAGAAGCATCGTCCCGACCATGCTCCCGTATGTGACAGTACTAAAGACGGTACTGAGACAGATGGCTACAGTAGCGAGGCCCACCGTGCTAAGAACGAAGAACGGAAAGATGATGGCAAAACTGGTGCTGGCGAACATGGCAAAAGAGCCAACAAAGCTCAGGACGACCCCGTAGGGGAGGAGATTCAAGAAGATGATGATGAACCAAGACGTAAAGTAGGTCCAAACAGGCTGACCAGCAAGCGACAGCGTCTCTTTGAAGCGAGCTTCCTTGTCTTGTAGGATCTTAACCATCTGCTCACCGACAAGATTACTGACGAGCATGATAATATAGACTGGAATCATCCCATATTGGGCATCCGACCCATCAAACGTCTCGTAAGCAGAAGTCGGACCCCTCGAAATTTTCAATTTGAGGGTACTGTTTCCAGGGTCGAACGACTTATGGCCGACGACGGTGTCTTCAAATAACACCTGCAGGCCAAGCGAGAACCCGTGAAAAAATGCGGCGACATCAAGATTCTCATTGTGATCAGAGCCAAAGAGCTCGCCATCTAGAGCAAGCATTGCGGAGGGGTAGCGCAGATCATAAGATGTCGACTTCTGAGGGTCGGACAAATCAATTGTGGGAGTTTTCACCACGTAGCCTCCAAGAATTGACCTAAATTGGTGACGGGTTTGTGTTGTGTTTGTGTTGTGTTGAGGAGAGGAGGGTTGGTTGGTTAGTTAGTTAGGATGAGTTAGGATGGGCTTTCGCAAGGAAAATTAAGACAAAAAAAAAAGAAGCTTACTCACGGTTTCGCATTCTTCACAAACTCTGCCTCCATAGACAAATGATCCGCGAAACATACAAGGTTCCAGTTTTTCATGGCAGACGACCTTTGCTTGTAGTCATCCATGAATGTCTGCAGAGGATCGCTCTCAAGGGCAGTCATGTCACAGGGAGCAAAAAAAATCGAGATGTTCTCAGAACCTACTTGTTCCTCGCCGTCAAAGATAGGAAGCTCTGCAGGAAGATATTGCAGATCACTCCCGTAAATTGCATCGCGAGTCATCATTGGATAATCCATTACACTCGGAACATTCTTGATCTCCCCAAAGCTGTAGATCTGCCAGCAGAGAAAAACCAGCAATAGGTTACTGACAGCGCTAACAATAACCATAGTCCAAACTCCTTGAGAGTACTTTAAGTTGCGCGCCTTCCGTAGGTACATGTACTTCATAACGTAGCGAAACTTATCCATGCTTGATGAGACCCTTACGCCTGCTGGGTCAGCTAAAGAAGAAGAAGAAGAAGTAGGCGAATTCGAGCCTTGCAACTCAACATCACCGACACTGGTAGATGACCCAGATCGCGAACCTTCGTGAAATGCGAGGGATTTGGGACAATTTTGAGGAGGAATTTGAGGTCAGCGAGCAGAGGGGAAGGTTAGAAGTTAGTGACAAAGATGAATACAGCTGGGAGCATAGCAGCACGGCCTTACCTCTTTTTTGCAAGTGGGGATGCTCATCGAGCTTTGGCCGCTTCAGCATCTTTTCTTAAGGTTTTTTTAGACCTTAACGTTACCCCAACTGAAGGCTCAAAACCAGAAAAGCAAGATGGGGAATAGGAAGGAAAGTAATTCTCGCCTCGGGTGACTCAGACAACGTTCAAGCCCCGAGAAGGCAATTTAAAACCTTCTAAAATTCAAAATTGCGCCTGACTTCTTTGACAATGTTGACGCCTTTTTGACCTTGCCTTTTTCCAGGACTTTTTGACCTTAAAAACTCAGGATCTCGAGATCTTGCAACTCTTGACACGTGCTTGACACTTTCACTGAACTTGCTAAACTCAACAAAGTGTCAGATTTCATAAACTGAAATCTCATTCATTGAACTAAGAATAAGAGCGTTTCCTGCGTCTCCTTGAACAATCAACCCCGCTGCGTGGCATGAATTTTTTCATTTCAACTGTTTTATCCCTCCTCGTCTCACCAGGCTATCTACAATAACAACCCCAAGGAACTACAGTACAGTACAACATTTTAACCCACGAATAAATGTTAAACTTATTCGGTTAAGCTTCTCGAAGAATGGCTTTACACCATCATACCAGAATTTTAAGGCCTACCCTAACCGCTCGAAATGAGGTTTGGAAAGCTTTTGCGGAGGAGCTCTATGAAACAAGGAGCACAGACCACATGGAAAGAACGAGTCGATTGAAGGAGATATTTGAGGATAATGATTTTTTATCCGCGGCATTGCTAGAACGGTGCCCTAGCTTTGTGGCTATCCTCTCCTTCATCTTAGAGAATAAGTTGAACTTTCATGTCAAAAATGTTGGCGGGACGGTGAAGATGATAGACTGGGGGGAGGAGGAATGCAAGAGAGTTGGACGCTCGTTAGCGACGTTTATTTGGTCAGCGACTACAGGCGAGCACGCGGTTGACGCTTGGAGGTTGCATTATGCTCAGCTGAATGTCTTGTTTGAGGAGGTTGAGGGGTTTGAAGAGTTTATGCGGGTCATTGCAAACAATTTGTTGCGGGACAGCATCTATGGGATGGTACTGAGAGTGTCGGTCGGAGCGGCGCTTAGTACGTTGGATGCAGTGACGGATATTTACGTCATAATTACGTACTACCAGAGTAAAGAGCTGTATGGGCAGGCAAATGCCATGCTGGCGATGATTCTTTGCAATCTTCTTCTCCAAATGCTCTCAGTTCAGGTCCAGTACAAAAAGAAGAGCCGGGCAGTGAAAGTAAAGGAAGCATTGATCACGATGCTGTTTTTGCGTCCAGCTGTGGACGCCTACAGGGTCTCCACAAATCATGAAGACAACGAGGTCAATATTGACCCGCTTGCAGAAATGGTGCTAGACAAGTGCTGTGAGCTTGCTTGTGAGAGTGTGCCTGGATGCGTCTTGCAAATGTATGTGTGGCTTTCAAAACCAGAACTTGCAGGTACATTTGCTTTGGCGTCCATTGGAATAAGTTGTCTAACGACTGGTTTCACAAGTGCCTTGATTTCATTTGATATGGATTTGGATGTGCCCCACAGGAAGAATCAACCCAAGTTCTATGGCTACATTCCCAACGAGCATGGTGCGAGGGGAAGATGCTTTATCTTGATGACAGTGATAAGCACCTTACACAACATGAGCCGAAGCTTTGGGTGTGCTCTTTTGGCATTGTCAGATAAAGACAACCTTTTACCATTGTTCTTACCATTGTTCATTGGAAGCGAGATTGGTTTATATCTTCTCTTCAAAATTGGGAAGGGGGACTTATTCTATTGGATTCGACAAAATGGCGCCACGGCTATTTTTGGGTCTGTATTCGCGAGGTTAGTTGTGAAAGTCATAGTGGACTTCAGTGGCTGTATCCACTTCCGTCACCCTTACGAGATGGGCGGGCCATGCTTTACAATATCTCTTCTCTGGGCCCAAGTTTTACCTTTTGTAGCATTAGTATTCTTCGCTGACAAAGGCCACGAAGTATACACGAAGGACAACATTATAGTATTTTTAGCTTCCACATGTTTGCTGTGGCTCATCTTAAACGTGGCATTCTTTTGCACAATTGATTTGAGCTACCTGAACACATTTTTTCGAACCAAAACTGCGCCAGAATACACATGCGAGCTATTCCTGACAAGCAAGGAGGACTATCAGAAGTTTCGCGCAATGTTCAAAAACCGTATTGAATACACTAAGAGCATTCATGGTGACGTGAAGGATTGGGTGGCTGCTAATATTGATCAATGGAGGAGAGATGAACCTGAGTGGTTCAAGATTGAAAAGATCCCTGATGAGTTCTTACCAAAAAATGTATTTGAAGCGGTAGGTGGAGCCAAGAGAAGGAGGAGCAGTGTGGGCTTGGGGGAGTTTGTTGGATTAAGGGAAGAGAATGAAAGGAGAGTCCATCCCCAGGCGGTTGAGGATATGAGGATAGAAGACTTGTGAACATAGTAGGCGCATGGAGAAAATATTATAAAAGCAAGCGAATTTATTGATGATATTTATTTTGTTCGGTGAAGGGGAGGGAGGTCGAAAGAGTCTATCGTCTATCAAAGAGAGAATGTCGAGAGGAGGTCAGCAGGGGAGTAACAAATTCCATCTTGGCAATGGAAATACACGTCATCAGAACTAGTACCTCCATCGCCGTTGTCATCTTCTTCATCCAATAT